>Ga0182018_10002999_pt1 | contig 15871 bp, 10 predicted proteins | sample 812P2MmetaG_FD_120490 | JGI IMG/M metagenome (GOLD analysis project Ga0182018, IMG submission 120490) | Permafrost microbial communities from Stordalen Mire, Sweden - 812P2M metaG | ecosystem: Environmental > Terrestrial > Soil > Wetlands > Permafrost | place: Sweden: Stordalen | collected...
GCCCCAGTTACCTTCCTGATTGGGCGCCATCGAGACCAATCGCAGAAATCTATTCGATAGCTCTCAGCGCTGAATTTAATTTGAGGCCAGAACGTCATCGTTGTAATTCACGACCGCCCGCTTGGGAGCGTCTTTCAATCCGTTCATCGGGATTTTCTGCTCGATCGAACTGTTTCCAATCAGGCGCGCGCGGCCCAGATTGACGGTGCGGCCATCCGCCAGTTCCAGGTAGATGGGAACGATCATCTTGAATTTCTCATCCACTCCCGATTGCGTGACTTTGAAGCCGAAGACAATGTTGCCTTCCGGGTTCTTCTCGAAAGTATAGGTCAGCTTGTAGGTCGGAAGCGCCGTGCCGTAAACATATTCGTCGAAGAACCAGTCGAGGCGATGGTTGCCGTCGAGGTCCATCTCGGGCGTCATGTGCTTTTCCATCATCGCCTTGAAATCTTCGGTCGTGGCCGCTTTGCCAGAGTAGGTCTTCACAAAGTCCCGCATAGTGGCTTTGAAGTTCTCATCGCCCGTCTTGCGGTCCCACATCATCATGCGGACCATATGCAGAACGTAAGCACCTTTGGGATAAATGAGCCGCCGGGTCACTCCAAATCCCGTGCGCGAGTTACTGGCGCGGTATCCCATGGTTAGCGGGCCGACGTCGATGGCGCGGAAACCCTGCGCGTCTTTTTCCAGCAGCAATTCGCGCTCGTCGTTCCAGAACTCGATGAACTTCTTCGGGTTCTTTTCGATCAGACTGATATAGAGCGAAGCCGACAATTCGGCGAACCCCTCGCTCATCCACTGGTCGCGGCCATTAGCAAAGCCGACGGTGTGTCCCCACCACTGATGCGCGACTTCGTGCGGCGTTACCACCTTCCAGTATCCGCGATCTGAATCCAAACCGAATTGATGGCGCACGGTGGTGTCGAAGTAATAGCACATCGGGATCCACACCAGTTCAGGCCACGACTGGCCAAAATTGCACGCCGTCTGCTGCGTGATCTGCATGTGCTTGAACAGCGAAGGTCCGAAATAATCGGAGTAGAGTTGCACCGCGATTTCGCCCTCGGCCAGCGCTTTCTTGTTCAACTGAGTTGTGCTCATCGAGCCCAGCGCGCCGACTCCGCTCCGCTGTATGCTGGCAATCGCGTCTGGGAGTTCCTCGTTGGCGTAAGCCTGGATCAAATATTCCGGCTTGGTGAGCTTGGCTTCTTCTTCCTTAAAGCGGCCGAAGCTGAAGCCGGCAACCGTCTGCGGATTCTCGCTTTTCCACACGGTCACATTTTGGCCGCCCTCGTTGCTTTCGGAAACAAGCGCTCCAGTCGCCGCCATTTTCATGCCTTTGGGGATCCGGAACGTCATGTCGTACAGCACGTACTCCCCCAAAGCTCCATCGGGGTTATTCGGATACCAATCGTCGCGCGCAATCGGAAAATAGTTCCCGCCGCCCTCGTTGCTGACGGCATCTTTCCCTCCGTAAGTCGTCGTGAAGGTCAGTTTCTCTCCCGCATTGAGCGCCTTGGGCAAAATCACGGCGAAGTCACCGTCTTCATTCTTATCCTCCTGAATAAAGGAGAGAGCCTGTCCGTTTTCGGTCACGCTTCGCACCCGCAGAGGCCGGAACAGGTCGAGGGCCACGACCCGCACGCCGTCGCGCAGCGCGAGAAAGTCAGTCGTTGCTTTTCCAGAGAGTGCGCCGCTTTTTTCGAATGTCACATCCAGTTGCTGATGTTCGATCCGCAGAAGATGGCCGGTTGTGTGTCGGTGCTTGCCGGAAAGATTGAACAAGGCCCATTCACCCCACTTGTTCTCGTCATAGGTCCGGAAGCTGACCTCATCTCTCCTCGGTTCAATCTCATAGATTTCTTTATCGCTGTAGTGTTTGCCATGGATAAAAGCGTAGAAGAGGCCGCCGGGTTCGGGACTCAGCACATCTTCGAGAATGCGGGCCTCGAGATTGTTCTTGAATTTGTGGCGGGTCGTGTTCTGGCTGTCCCTGAGCAGGCCCGGATCGCAGCCAACCGTCGCCGCGGTGCCGCCTTTTTTGATTTCGTCATAAGTCGAATCGGTGAAGCGGAAGACGGCTTGGATAAACTTCTCGCTGAACTCATCTTCCTTGGTCAGCAGCTTCAAACTCCTGCGTTCCGATTCGGACGGCGGATCGAGAACGAAATTGCCGTCGCCAACAAAAACCGCGCCCGTGATCTTGCCCTGCACCGGATTCACAAAGCACACCGTACCCGAATGCAGATGGAACGTGCCGCCGTCGCGCTTCAGTTCGAAGTTAGAAACGCTGACCGCCTCGCCGCCGAGTGTAAGGTTGCGAAGCTGCTGGTAAATTGGGTCAGAATTGGGCGGAGCGGCTGGAGTAGTTGCTGAATTGTCGCCCGAGCTATTGGCAGCGTAAGCCGGAAGAAGCAAGACAAGAAGAAGTAAGAGAAATAAAGCGGCGGCAATTAGGATGCGGGAAACCATGGCAAATAGCGCTCCAGTCGAAGGAGCATTATGCACTGCCTTCCCCCTCGCGCATAGGAGATAGTTATGAGCAGGGAGTTACCTGTTGTAATAGTGGTGAGTTGTGTCTAGAACATAGATCTCAGGGTCAGCCTAGGTTGGATCAGCTTCGGTTGGAGTGTCTATTTTGGAAGTGACCATTACCACGCCCACAGTGGACTTTCATCACGCAGAGCGGTGACGGCCGTCACAGACAGGGCAAAGCCGTGAGGGCTATAACAACGAGCATTGCAGTCCCTGGAAGCGAGGAAATTGCCCGGCCTCAACCCACGAACCCACACAACCGCTACCCAAGCGGCCAGGCCGGGCATCCTTAATCCCAACTGATTCGCAGCGAGAGCAGTTTCCAGGCCTTCGCGCGGGCACGAAGTCGCGAGCTCCAGATGGCGGCTAGCTAGCTGCCCTGCCTCTCCATCAAATACGACTTCTTATATCCCAGGTAGTTTTCGGCGTAGCGGAGGATAGTCGCCTGGTCAGTTTCATCGAGTTGGCGGCGAAATTTTCCCGGAGAGCCCATCCAGAGAGAATTGGGCTCGACGATCGTTTTTTCCGGGATCAGCGTGCCGGCGGCGATGATGGAGCCGGATCCGATGACCGCGCCGTTGAGAATAATGCAGCCCATGCCGATCAGGCACCGCGCTTCAATCGTACAGCCGTGGAGAATGGCGCCGTGGCCTACCGTGACGTAATCGCCCACGTACACGCCGTATTGCTCCTTCATGCCATGGAGCACGCAGTTGTCCTGAATATTGGAATAGTGGCCCAGGCGAATCTGATGAACATCACCGCGCAGCACGGCGTTCATCCAGACGCTGGAATGCTCGCCGACCACGACATCGCCGATCAATTGCGCGGAGTCGTCGATGTAAGCGGTTGTAGGGAATTGGGGAGTGATGCCTTTATAGGAGCGGATCATGGGATTGAGAAGCCGAACAGACAAAATAACACAAGGGCAGGTGTCAGGTCTCAGGTGTCAGACTACGGTCCCTATACTTTCTTCGGGGTGGGGTTGGTTTTCCTGACACCTAAGACCTAAGACCTGACACGCTGCCTTTCTGCCAGTAGAATCTTGCAATCAGCCTGCAACAGAGATGCCTCGCCATGAAAGTAGCAGACTTCCGGCGGATCGCTCTAAGCTTCGAAGGTGCAGAGGAAAGCTCGCACATGAGAGCGCCTGATTTTCGCGTCGGCGGGAGGATCTTTGCCACGCTGGCCTCCGAAAAGCAGGGCTATGGCAATCTGATGCTCACGCCCGAGCAGCAGGCGGAGTTCGTGGGCGAGCTACCGGAAGTTTTTCTGCCGATCCATGGCGGGTGGGGAAAGATGGGAGCGACCCACATTCGCCTCGCCCAAGCGAGCGAGGACGTGCTGACCGGCGCGCTGCGCGTTGCATGGATGCTTCGGATGGAAAAGAATGCCGGTACGAAGAAAACGCGCCCGAAGACGAAGCGGAAGAAAAGTTAAAGAGAAGCCAGAGTCGGAGCGCTCATTTCGCCGTCGGTTAGCAGCAGAGCCCGGCGTCCCTTCAATCATCTCGCCACGGTGCGTAGAAGTAATAGTCCGCAGTGTAACTGCTTTTGGTTTCCGCGTTACGATGCGATTCGTCGCATCCCTGCGCGGGCGCTTTGCCGCCGTGAGTGTGGACGCGCTGAATCGTAGTAACAGCCGCCAGCACTCCTGAACCAGAATGCCCCGTGGCATTGACCAGCAACCACGCAATTGAGCCGGGATCAACCGAGTCGGCGTGGGCAGTGGCTTTGCCCATGACTTCACTGCCATCTTTTAGTTTCCACGTCGGACCGGCGAAATGAGTTCCGATGACGTTGCCGCTTTCATCTTTCAGTTCTGCGTCCGGAGCCTTCAGAGTCCACGCGAACTTGCCGTCGGCGCCAGTCTGGCAGGTATAGATCTGCGATCCTGATGCGTGCGCCAGTAAAACGACCGCTTCGCCGGAGGGAGCCTGAATCGCATCCGGAACAACGGGCCGCGATACCTGCTGCGCGCTGGCGGCGGCAATTCCAAAAAGAGAAACGAAAATAGCCATCCCGATCAGCACCGGCAAAGTTTGTGGGTTTAGGGTTCCTCGAGGGCCTACGTGTCTGCGCATTCAGACATTCTACCCCTGCGCTGCGCCGGATCGTCGAAACTGAACATATTTTGGGTGCGCGTGTCACATTCTGGCAAGACGCACTTTGGTATATAGATTGACAGGGTTTCTGGAATCCCCTCCGATTCCGAAGTCTTGGACACGAGGGGATTGCCATGTTCCAACGCGCTCAGCCATTTCTGGCTACGATTCGCAACATTTTTCGGCTTGTTATCATTCGCCTGTTCCTCCTTCAGTTCATCCTTATCTCTTCCGGCGCCCGTGGCCAGGATGCCTCGACGGGCGCGTTGCGAGGCGTCGTTCTCGACCCTCAGGGAGCCGTCGTCACAACCGCGGACATCGTGGCCATCCGCATCGCGACCGGCGTTCGCTACCATGCGGGTACCGATTCGGCGGGACGATTTGTGGTGGACCTTCTGCCGCCCGGCGATTATTCGGCGCGAGCCGAGGCCGAAGGCATGTCGCCACAGATTTCTCCGGTCGTCCGAGTGGAAGTCGGAGCGGCAGCGCGGTTGATCTTCAAACTGAAAGTTGCCGGACCGAAGGAGTCGATCACGGTTTCGGAAGCGCTGCCGACCGAAGTTACCGACCCTAGTTCGGTCTCGGCGCTGGTCGACGAGCAAGCCATAAAAGACTTGCCGCTGAACGACCGCAGATACACCGATCTGCTGTTGCTGTCACCGGGCGTCACGCAGGATCCCCGAGGCTTGACTTCAGGATCGAACGGCGATCTCTCCTACGGCGGAATTCGAGGATATAACACCAGCTACCTGATCGATGGTCTCGACAACAACAACGGTTTCTATGCGCAGGCGCTGGGACGCTATCGCGCGCCTTATCAATTTTCCGACGACGTGGTGCAGGAGTTCCGCGTGCAGTCGAGCGGCTACGGCGCCGAGTCGGGAAGGGCTGGGGGCGCGGTGGTGAACGTGGTGACCAAGTCGGGAACGAACACGTGGCACGGCAGCGCCTTTTATCATTTTCGCGACAGCGAACTGGGCGGGGCTGCGCCACCGTTTGTCGGCTTCAATCCCAGCAACCTGCAGCACCAGTTTGGCGCGACTCTCGGTGGCCCAATCCAGAAGCGCAAGACTTTTTTCTATGCGGGATACGATCAGCACATTTTCAACGTGCCGGCGGTGGTGGAGTTCGACAACGGGCAGACCGCGGTGGTGCCGCAGCTGGGAATTTATCCAACTCCGGGAGACTACGAGGTCTGCAACCCTGCGATTGGCGGGCAAGCGTGCGACGAGGCGCTGGTGTTTGCCGCGGCTTCTCAACTTTCTACCATGGGCGGCTTGTTTCACGCGAAGCTCTCGGGACAAACGGGATTCATGAAAATCGACCGCGTGCTCTCACCGCATTCGTTTCTTACAGCGCGGCTAAGCACATCGCGCTCCTACGGAACGAACAACGTCTTTTTTGATCCGGGAAGTCCGATTACCTTCAATTCGATCAGCGCAAACGGGATCGAGGACATAGCAACGGAAAGCGGTTCGCTCAGTTTGCTGAGCAGTATCTCACCCCGGCTGACGAGCCATGCGCGGGTGCAGTTTTCCCGCGACCTCGAGCAGCAGTTTCCTAACACGATCGGCACCCAGAGCAGTATCTACAGCTGGATGGAGGACTTTGGACAGTCGTCGTACTTGCCGCGAACCACGCGCGAACACCGGCTCCAGTTGGCTGAGACTGTGAGCTGGAATCACGGGCGCAATCAGTGGAAGTTCGGCGCCGATGGAATGGCAACATGGGACTACGACTACTATCCCTCGCTCTTCGGCGGGGAATTCTTATATGACGACATTTCGGTGAGTCCGTTTACGTTCGTCCCGATGGAAGAGGGATTGGAGCTAACGCCACTGCGGGCATGGGCACACAATGTGCCCCGATATTATGAGCAGAATTTCGGGAATCCCGTGTCGCACCCGAACAGCAATGACTACGCCGCGTTTGTGCAGGACACTGCGCGGGTGACGCCGCATTTCAGCCTGAGCTTTGGAGCGCGCTACGATCTGCAGACGTTTTCGAAGACGGGGATGGTATCCAATCCGCTGTGGGCGCAAGTCGGCAAGATGCCGTTGAACGGCATGAATTTCGCTCCGCGAGTCGGAATTGGATATTCGTTCGGAAATACCAATGCCCGGCCCACAATGGTGCGCGCCGGATTCGGGATTTTCTATACCCGCATCCCGCAGGCCTATCAGACCGCCGTCATCGATGACAATGGGCTGAGCGATAACTTTATCTCTCTGGATAATACGAATTATTACCAGGCGCAGGTGTTTCCAGCGTATCCGAATGCGGCAGTGAACTGTCCGTCGGGACCTGTCGCTTGCACGATACCCGCGGCCTGGCAGCAATACGCCACCAGCGAGGTGGCGGCTTTTGCGCCGGGATTCAAAACTCCCCGCGTGCAGCAGGCGAGTTTGAGTCTGGAGCGGGAATTGCCCGGAAAGGTCGTGGGCACCGTTTCCTACTTGCTGGTCCATGGTGTCGATATGATTCGGGCGCGAGATGTAAATCTTCCGCCGCCAACTTATTACAGTTACCCCATCTTCAACGCATCAGACACTACTTTTCAAAACGAGTTTTATAACGTGGAGTCGTTCGCGACGTGGCAGACGAGTTACAGCATTAGTTGTCCGTATCCGCCGTGCATCAATACGCTAAGTCGTCCCATCACCCAACTCGGCGCTATTGACCAGTTTGAGAGCGCATCGTCAAGTGTGTACAACGGTATGACCGTTTCCATGCGCAAGCGAACCTCGGGCGGAATGTATTTCAACCTGGCCTACACCTGGGCGCACGCGATCGACGATGGACAGGACGCGCTGGTGGTGGGGCAACCAGTAACCGTGCAAAACTCCTACGCGCCGAAAAGCGAACGCGGACCGAGCGTGACGGATCAGCGCAACCGGCTGACAATTTCAGCAATTGACGAGCCCCATCTTTTTGCCGACGGACAGAAGCTTCAGGCGACTCTGTTCAATCACTGGAAATTCTCTGGAATTATGACTTATGGCAGCGGACGCCCCGCCACTGCGATGGTTTCGGGCGATCCCAATCAGGACGAAAATACGACCAACGACCGTCTCTCCGGCTATGGGCGCAATGCCTTCGCCGGCCCCGACTACGCGAGCATGGATTTGAAGATGGGAAGAATGATGAGTTTGGGCGAGCACTATCATCTCGATCTGACTGCGGAGTCCTTTAATCTCTTCAATCGCGACAATCAGCGGTTGCAAATCACCGACAACGGCTTCCAGGGGACGGCGGGGCAGTTCATCAAATACACCCAATTTGTCGGGAACACCTATTATCCTGCCTATTATCAGCAACCTGCGAGTCTCATGAAGCCCGCTAGCGCCTTTGCTCCGCGTCAGTTGCAACTATCGATGCGTTTGAATTTCTGAAGTGAAGTGACAACTCTTGCACATTCCTCTTGACTTAGTGGGGCATTGCTTGCCATAACTAACAGGTTCACAAGCGCTGGCGCAAAGACGCAGTCCTAACAAGCGCGAAAAGACAGGACTAAGAAGAGCGAATTCGGTGTAGGGTGAACGCCTTATTAGTTTCAGTTAGAAGTTGAAACCCGCGGTAAGCCGCGCACCGACTATTCTGATTGCTGTCGACCGAACTTCTCTGATTGTTGCTTCAAAGCAGTAACCATGTGGTGCACACCGCATGGCGGGCCGAGCCAAGGGTCAGCGTGAGGGGGATGTAATCTCCTGCCCACAGAGTGAACCGGATCCTTCCCTATTCGGGTCTCACGTGCAGAGCAGGGACGCGGAAATGGGAGCGCCTCTTCAATGGAATACCAGGACAAGATTCTGAAATGTGTGGATTGTGGCACGGATTTCGTGTTCACAGCGGGTGAACAGCTGTTTTTCCACGACAAGCAATTCAAAAACGAGCCCAAGCGATGCAAAAACTGCAAGGGCAAGCGGGTGTCAGTGCTGGGAGCTGCGTCCAACGGGGCGTCAGGCGGGCATTCTCACGCTCGAACCGAGACGCGGACGAACTGCTCGCAATGTGGGAAAGAGACCACAGTGCCGTTCCGGCCGACACAGGGGCGTCCGGTGCTGTGCCGCGAGTGCTTCCAGCATGGCCGGCAAATAGCCAGCGCCTGATTATTCGGCAACTTTGGGAAAACGGGCCGGCAGCCGGGTCATCCTGCGCGGCGCAGGTTTTCTTGCGCCCTGATGGCGGAGTTTTGTTGCTGAATCTTCCTGTCGGCGTGGCGCACAAGCAGGGCGTCCAGTTGCCGCAACAGGTCGTCGGTGCCGAGCGGCTTGATCAGCAATGATCCCGAATTTTCTGCGCTCGATCGCTCGCCGTTCCCCTGTTCGCCGCCCCACTGCTCTTCGCCCCGCTGCTCTCCACCCCAATTGTCTTCCGAGGGCGGAAACGCCGTGAGTAGCGCGGTTGCGGGATTGTATGCCTGACGGCGTGCGGTGCGGATGACTTCCAGACCGGCCTCTTCCGTTTCCATGCGCAGATCGCTGATCACCATTTGGTAAACGCCCGATTCCATGCGAGTGACGGCCTCCGCCGAACTGCCGGCGGTTTCCACCTCAAATCCCTGAAGTTCGAGCACGGCTTTCAACGTCAGCAGAACGGCGAGATCGTCGTCGACAAGAAGAATACGGCGCTTCACATGCCCCTCTTTCGGCTGGAATTGAAAATGCGGCGCACACAGACCCCGGCGGTTTGTTCGCGCCAGCCGCTCATTTAGTATAGGAGCGTGGCCCGCTTCTACATAGAAAATTTTGGCTGCCGTGCGACCCAAGCCGATGGCGCAGCGCTCGAGCGCCAATTTCTCGATCGCGGATTGGAACGCGCCGGAGCGGCCCGCGAGGCCGAAATCGTGGTCCTGAACACCTGTACCGTCACCGACAGCGCTGACAAAGATGCCCGCGCCTCGATTCGGCGGCTGCGGCGGGTGAATCCGGATTGCCGCATCCTGGTGACCGGCTGCTACGCCCAGCGCGCGCCAGAAGAACTGGCTGCATTGCCGGGCGTGACCTGGGTTGTAGGTAACTCGCACAAGCATCAGGCTGCGGAGATTGCAACCTCGTCGCTTTCATCCTCCGTTTCGTCGCCTCTTTCATCACCACCTTCCGCCTCGAGTGGCTTTGTTTCGCTCGAGCAGTTGTCGGGCGCCGGGAGGCTTGCCGAAGTCGTTGTCGGCGATATCTTCGCGCACACCGAACTGCTGGCGGCTCCCGTATTCGAGGCGGCCAACGAGCGCACACGTCCGAACCTCAAGGTGCAAGATGGATGCGACAACCGCTGTTCGTTCTGCGTGATCCCGTACGTTCGCGGCCAGAGCCGTTCTCTGCCACTCGATCGCGTAATTGCAGAAGTTCGAACCCTGGTTGATGCGGGGTATCGCGAAGTGGTGATTTCGGGAATTAATTTGGGCCGGTGGGGAGGGGATCTAAATGCAATCGCCGGTCGCTGGTCGTTCGTCGCTGGCGAACAAGAACCTCTGACGGCCATGATTTCCCGCGGCCAGCAACCCAAGTCAAACCGCGAGCGACCAACGACCTACGGCCAACGACTGGAATCTCTGGTTCGCGCCATTCTCGATCAGACATCCATCGAGAAATTGCGCATCAGTTCAGTCGAGCCCATGGATTGGAGTGATGAATTTATTTCGCTGGTGGCATCGTCGCCGCGCATCGCCAAGCACGCGCATGTGCCCCTGCAGTCCGGGAGCGATGCCGTCCTGCGGCGCATGCATCGCAAGTACCGGCCGTGGCATTATCGTGAAAAAATTCTCAAAATTCGAGCCGCCATGCCCACCGCTGCCATTGGCGCCGATGTGATGGTGGGATTTCCAGGTGAGACGGAAGCCGAGTTCGCCGAGACGCGGCGCATGATCGAAGAGCTGCCTTTCACTTATCTGCATGTGTTCACCTATTCGGCGCGTCCCGGAACCCCGGCTGCCGAAGATGCCGGCCAGGTTCCCGTGGTTGTCGCTCGGGAACGTAATCGCGTGCTGCGCGAGATTGCATCCCAAAAGAAAGCGGCCTTCATGCAGTCGCTCATCGGGACGGTGGTCGAGGCGATCACACTGCAGACCGGCGATCCGCACTTCACCGAAGCGCTGACCGACAATTATCTGAAAATGAAAATCTCCGGATGTCACGCGGCCAACTGTTGGAAGGCTGTGGACATCGAAAGGGTGAACGGCGAGATGCTAGTGGGCAGTTCGGCGCCGGAAAGCAGGCTGGAAGCGATCCAGTGTGCGACACCGGAACTCGAAGGCACAGCCGGTTAGTGACTCCGAAGTGCACCGAAGTGAACAAACGGATTGACCCGTAGATGTTTATAGGCTTAACATAACGGAAAACCAGAAATGTGGAGTGATCTGAACCCATGTCACAGTCAAGGCTCCGGTCTGCGATGTGCTGTATGCTGGCGATCCTGTTTCCGGCGCAAGTGATGCTGGCGGGAGAGACGGCGTCGGCCATGCTCTATACCAACGGCGCCGCCTGGTTGAACGGAAGCGAAGTGCCGAAATCGGCCGCAGTGTTCTCCGGAGACTTGCTGCAAACGCGGCCCGATTCTACGGCCAGCATCCAGTCGAACGGATCGAATGTGATGGTGCTGGCGGACTCGCTGGTGAAATTCGAAGGGCCAGTGGTAGAACTTGAGCATGGCGGTGTGCGCGTGACAACCTCGCGCGGACTGTCGGCGCGCGCTGGCGACGTCACCATCAAACCGGCGACCGACGCCTGGACGGAATTTCAGGTGATCGATACCAATGGGCAAGTTCAGATCGCAGCCAATAAGGGCGACGTCACCGTGCAAGACGCTCAGGGACAGACAACAACTGTGACTCAGGGCCAGCAGACTACGAAGGACGACACCGCCGATACAGACAAAAAGAAAAAGAAGAAGCGCCGCGCAGGCGCTGCGCCAGCCGCCGCGGGAGGAATCATGAGCTCGGCGCCGGTGGTCTACGGGGCATTAGCTGGCGTGGGCGGCGCTGCCATTTGGATTTGGACCCGATCACCATCCCCGGTCAGTCCGGCATGTCCGTCGAACCCTTGCGATTAATTGACTTGCTGGTGATTCCTTTGGATGTGAGTCGTTACTGTAGCTTCTCCCGAATTGGTTCTGTTGTGGGCGACTGAATTCAATGTCGCGCTACGTTTCCTACCGAGATTTCGACTGGGTCCTGCTGGGCTTCGTGCTGGTGCTCTGCGCGCTGGGCGTGCTGCAGATCTACAGCGCGACCGAGCACACCAAGTTCGCCGGCGCTCATCTCAAACAAATCTATTGGATTCTGGCCGGTGTGGGTGCCATGTTCCTGGTCAGCCTGCTGAACTATCAGGCCATGCTCGAACAGGTCCACTGGATGTACATCGCATCGCTGGCCTCCCTGATCGGCGTAATTCTGTTCGGCCAGAAATACCTGGGCGCGCGGCGGTGGATCAAACTTCCCGGCGGCGCCCACTTTCAACCGTCGGAATGGGTCAAGCTGATCCTGATTCTGGCGGTAGCCAAGTACTTTGCCGATCTGCAGCAGCGGGAACTATCGTGGTCCGACTTTCTGAAAGCCGGCGCGATTGTGGGTTTTCCGATGCTGCTGGTTCTGGCGCAGCCCGATCTTGGCACCGCGCTAACCTACCTACCCATCGCCTTGATGGGTCTTTTTCTCGGGGGACTCAGATTCCGCCAGGCGGCCATCGTTGTTCTTTTGGGAGCGCTATGCCTGCCGCTGGCTTGGCACCACATGAAGGACTATCAGAAGCAGCGTCTGCTTAGTTTCCGTGAACCGGACTCCGACCCCAAAGGCTCCGGATATCAAGTTAACCAGTCGTTGATTGCGGTAGGGTCGGGCGGCATCTTCGGCAGCCGCCAGGGATCGCAGACCCATCTCGCATTTCTTCCCGTTCCCCAGACCGACTTTATTTTTGCCGCTTTCGCCGAAGAACACGGGTTTGTAGGAGCTCTGGGAGTTCTGCTGTTATACTTTATAGTGCTGATGCGGTTGACTCAGAATGCTCAAACGGCGCCCGACCGCGCCGGGGCATTTCTGGTGATGGGTGTGGTGGCTGTGCTTAGCTTTCACATTCTGGTCAACGTCGGCATGGTGGTTGGCTTTATGCCAGTCACGGGAATACCTTTGCCGCTCATGAGTTACGGTGGGTCTTCCGTTCTTTTCATGTTTTTGGCGCTGGGGATCGTGATGAACATCAGGATGCGCCGCTTTGTGAACTGAAACGGCTTGGCAGAGGCCGGGACGCTCTTCTCGTTTTTGGTTTTACCTAACGACGAGAACCGCGCCGCGAAACAAGATTCAGTACCAGGATTCAGTAAGACGAAAGATTACGAAGGCCCTCGCGAAAAAGGAGGGCAGAACGTCGGCAGAAGTCGAAGCCGGACAGGATTGAAGCCAGTCAGGCGGGGAACGGCCCCCTCAGCGGAATGCGAGAGAGTGGCCACAGACCTGACAGAAGGCTGAACGCGATCAGTGCAGACGAGCACCAACAATTCACTGCAGTGTAGGGCCCGGGAAGAACTCCGGGACCGCGCCCGCTCCTACCCGGAGCAGCGCTGAACGCTATCGATCCGTTGGTCCGCCTTGCGCTTCTGGTCCGGCGAAGTACACCGGAGTAGAAATGAACAAGGAACTGTTTGTATCGGCCACACCCCATGAAACCAAAGTGGGGATCACGGAAGACGATCAACTCGCGGAAATTTACCTCGAACGCGAAAATGAATACACCTTAGCCGGCTCGATTTATAAAGGCCGAGTCACCCGCGTGTTGCCTGGCATGCAGTCGGCTTTTGTCGACATCGGACTCGAACGTGACGCCTTCCTGTACGTTTCCGATTTCATGGATTTGGAACAGCAGGACGAGGATCTGGACGAAGCGATCCCCGCCAATCGTCCGGCACTTGAGTCCCGTCCGCGGGGTATGGAAGCGGAATCTCCCTCCGAAGGTTCGTTGTCGCATGCTGGCGGAGCAAGTGCCGAGGCCGAAGAGCCTGCATCTGGGGCGTCAGGAAATACGACAGGCGGCGGGCGCGACTTTCGCGGACGCCGTCGCCGTCGTGGACGCCGTGGCGAAGTTCCCACGGAACCACGCGCCGATGTCGGCAACGAAGCTTCGACCGAGCCGCGCGCCGAGTCGTCCTATGGCGGATCACGCGATCCACATAACGAACAACGGAACGAGCCAAGATCCGCGCAAAGGTCCGAGCCAAGGTCCGAACCAAGGTCCGAGCCAAGAAACGACCGCTTCAGCCGCGGCGGCCGTTCCAGTCGCACCGGGTCGGATTCACGGTTCCAGCGCACGCCGCCGTCGACCACCCGCGTCGGCCGCGACTACGATTACGGACCACCCCCCGGGTATCAACCCATCGTCCTTCCTGGCGAATCGATCTCAAAGTATCAGCGCCAGGGTTTGGGCCAGAGCGAAGGACTGGGTAGGAGTGACGCCCAGAGCGACGTGCGAAGTGACGCGCGAAGCGAGGCCGGTGCTTTTTCGGCCGAGAGCGCAGCCTCTGCGGAACCGCAGATGCCTGCCGCGATCATTGCCAACTTTCCCGACGATGAACCGATCTTTGCCGAGATAACCGAGCCGCTCCAAGAGCAGCATGAACATGTATCCCATGCTGAAGTCGAGGAAGAAGCGTATGAAGCCACAACCAGCGCAGCGGCGGAAAGCGACTTTAATTCCGTTGCGCAAGTTGCGCATGAGCATGCTGCCGTGGAAGAAGAAGAACAGGAGATCGAGGAAGAAGAAGCCGACTTGACTTCCTATGGCGAAGAGCCCGGTGACGACGACGGCTTCGAGGAGTTGGAAGAGGAAACACGAGCGGCGGGAGAGATACCACCATCCGTTGCCGAAAGTGCCACTCCGATCGCGGCATCCGACGGAGAACCTGCCGCAGACGGCGAGGCCGTAACCGAAGCCGTAGCCGAAGCGCAGGTCGAAGCTGAAGTCGAAGCCGAAGTCGAAGCTGAAGAGCGTGAAGCCGAGGACTTGGAACTCGAAGAGGCGCAGGCAGAAGCTGAAGCTCTGCTCGAAGCCGAAGCGATCGGCGCAGGTACCCTTGACGCCAGCGCCGAAGTTCGTGGCCCTGCACCGGAAGCCAGACTATTGCAGCGGACGCAGCGTCGCGGTCCCGAGCGCGGTTTTGACCGCGGCCGCGGACGGCGCGGTGGTGGCCGTCGCTTCCGCAGCCGCGAAAACACAGTCGTGCCGCAAATCAGCGAACTGCTCAAGGAAGGCCAGGAAATTCTGATCCAGATCGCGAAGGAGCCCATCGCGAAAAAAGGTGCTCGCATCACCAGTCACATCGCACTGCCCGGCCGCTTTCTGGTCTTTATGCCGACCGTGAACCACACCGGCGTGTCGCGCAAAATCTCGTCCGAAGAAGAGCGGCAGCGGTTGAAGCGCATCATTCAGAGCGAACGCGAGAATGGCGCCGGCGGTTTCATTGTGCGCACTGCGGCAGCCGGTGCGACCGACGAAGAACTCCGCGCCGACATTCGTTTCCTGAAAAATCTTTGGAACGAAATCAAGGCGCGCTCCGAAAGCAGCAAGTCTCCCGCGCTGATTTATCACGACCTCAACGTTGTGGAGCGCGTGCTGCGCGACCAGGTGAGTTCGGATTTTTCCGTCATCTGGGTCGACACTGAACAGGAATACGAACGCATTCTGCGCTTTGCGAACCGCTTCCAGCCTGGCCTGGTCAAACGCGTTAAGCTCTACACCAAAGAGACTCCGCTCTACGACCAGTTCGGTCTCAACGAAGAAATCAACAAGGCGCTCAAATCGAAAGTCTGGCTGAAAAGTGGAGGCTACATCGTCATCAATCAGACCGAAGCGCTGGTCGCTATCGACGTGAACACCGGCAAGTACGTCGGCAAGACCGCTCGCCTCGAAGACACGATCGTGAAAACCAACGTCGATGCCATCAAAGAAATCGTGCGCCAGGTGCGGCTGCGCGATCTGGGCGGCATCATCATCATCGACTTCATCGATATGGACGAGCGCCGCAACCGGCAAAAGGTCATGCAGGCGCTTGAGGAAGCGTTGCGCCTCGATCGCGCACCCTCAAAAGTGCTGCAGTTCAATGATTTTGGCCTGGTGGCGATCACGCGCAAAAGGGTGAAGCAATCGCTCGAACGGACTATAGGGACGCCGTGTCCTTATTGCCAGTCCACTGGCTTTGTGAAATCGGTGAATACCGTCTGCAACGAAGTGTATGTCGAGATGCGCAAGA
>Ga0182018_10003001_pt1 | contig 15870 bp, 10 predicted proteins | sample 812P2MmetaG_FD_120490 | JGI IMG/M metagenome (GOLD analysis project Ga0182018, IMG submission 120490) | Permafrost microbial communities from Stordalen Mire, Sweden - 812P2M metaG | ecosystem: Environmental > Terrestrial > Soil > Wetlands > Permafrost | place: Sweden: Stordalen | collected...
GTGAACTCGCATCACTTTGCCCTTGAATACAGGGTTGGGGTCCAAACACTGTCCTGTCCATTCTCCGCAGGTGGAACACTGGCCCAAGCCTCGTGGAGCGCCACCGGTTTGCACGCCAGCCAGGCGAAGTTGTTCGTCCGGAGTGGCTGTCGCGCAGGACGAGCGACAACGTCTTCATCCGATATGAGGCCGCGAACCTCGTCGAGTACGAGAAGTACCTCATGAGCAGGGAAGCGCTCCGCCAAGAGCAGTACGAGCCGGAGCGCCAGAAGTGAGTTACGTTGTAGACTATGTGGTGCGCGGCGTCCCGGTACGCATTGTTCCCCCATTCGGTACCATAACTACCAAAAAATAGAAACCACCCTTTGCCGCGCTCGGGACTCCGATGTGACTCCTGAGCGCGGCATTACTGCGTCCAGAGCAGGGACCACCCTAAACCCCTCTACCCCCCCTACCATTAACCATATACAGTCAAAGGGGTGGAGGGGGTGTGGTGGGACTCCTATGAAAAATCATATACGCAGGACACAGCGCACGGGGGACGGCCAAGCCAAGCGGCGCGGCTGCGCGATACCCCCGGAGACTCCCCGCCGTACGCCTGTTTTCGCCAGTTAAGACCCCCTGTCCTACCCCTTTGTTATCAACGCTATACGCTGTGCGCTGGGCGCAGCGTTCGCTATTCATTCGCCTCGACCTAACTCGTTTACTTCTATAGTGTTACGTGCTCATGCGACCCCAAATGTAGGATTGGCATGTAAAGCGTGTGTTATCAGCGTGTTGCACGCTATGAAACAGTACAGCGTTTTGTTTCAGGCTCGTCTCACCATGAGAAAAGCCTCGCGCACGGCACGCACGCGCTGCATAGCCAAACGCACATGGCAAAACGGGCCCCCAGGGGACTCCCCGGGCGTGCCCTTGTCCCTGCTCAGTGACCCCCCTATCCCATTGCAAATATGTGACTTATCGTAGAGTGATCAGAGCCTGACACAGACTCAAGGATCCGCGGGTCGCGTTACGCCGTACACGATTCGCGACTTTCGCTCCTTTTTCGGGGCGAACGTATGACGTAGACAGGTCGACTCGATTCAAACCATTGATAAGACGATAGATAGGTCAGAGATTGTCACTTCCCTATTTTGACAAGCGGTCAGAAGGGCCGTTCACAAGGCCGTTTCACGCACGTAATCGCTTCACCGGCTCGCGGGGCTCCCGCCGTCAGCCAGAATATCGACCGTACCCGCGATCGGTCCTGCGATCATTTCATCGAAACGCTCGAACCACGCGTCGATCATTTCGGCGTTGCTGGGATGCTCGAGTTTCAGTGCTGCGCAGGCTTCCGCAAAGGTTCGCCCGGCATCTTGCTGCAGATTCCACTCTGTCGTGCAGATGTTCGCCAGAAAATGTTCCATGTCGGCTTCATGTGGGAACAATTTGCGATAAAGATGGCGTGGGTTCCAATCGATTAGTACCCCGCCAAGATCGAACACCGCTACAGAACGAAGAGCTGTCATGTAGTGATTTTAGCGAATGAGACTGTCCGTGAGCGGCTGACGGGCAAACGTGCGCCACGAGCGCGAAAGGCCGAAAGGCTGAGTAGTGCGTAACTGCTTAACTGATGAGGGTAGGCCCCTCGGAACCGGTCGGCAGGGACAGGTTCCAAACCACCTTCGGCGGCTGTGGTCAAAAGCCATGGTCGTGAGCACAGAAGGAAAAGGCCTGGCAAGGACCAGGCAGGTGACAGGCAAGAAGAGGACCTCAAGGGAACCGCTATGGAAGTGTCGAAAGTCAAGAGATGATGTCAAAACCGCGGGGGGTTTGCTACCGCGGGACCAAACTCCGACGAAACCTGTACACGGGCGGAGTGGCATCCGGCATGAGAGGTGGCCTTGAGCTTGCCAAGGAGGCGGTTGAGCGGAACGTGGGAACCTGAGACTCCGATGCGAACGGAGAAGCCACAAGTGGCAGAACCACAAGGGCGAGAGTACGGAAGCGGAGACTCAGGGGCGGAACAGCGCGTAGTAGCGGGGAAGTCCCCGACAAAGGGATGGAGCGAAGGCGCTGTGTCAAGGAGCCGAATTCAATGAGCCAACCAGCGATGGGAGGAGCCCGATGAATGAGGCAAAGCCGTTTTGTATTTCCAAGAAGGAGGTTTGGGAAGGGTACAAGCGGGTGAAGGAGAATGAGGGAGCAGCTGGGGTCGATGAGCAAACGATCGAAGATTTTGAAAAGAGGTTGAAGAAGAATCTTTAGAAGATCTGGAATCGGATGTCGTCGGGCAGCTACTTTCCGCCACCGGTCAGGACGGTGAAAATACCAAAGAAGAACGGTGGCGAGAGAAAGCTGGGCATTCCTACTGTGGCCGATCGCATTGCGCAACAGGTGGTCAAGGCAAGACTGGAGCCGGAAGTAGAGCCGCTGTTCCATGCTGATTCCTACGGGTATCGACCGGGAAAATCGGCATTGGAGGCAGTAGGTCAAGCGCGAAAGAGATGCTGGCGCTTGGACTGGATTCTAGATCTGGACATCAAGAGCTTCTTTGACACGCTGTCGCAGGATCTATGCTTCGAGCAGTGAAGAAACATGCTCCGCAACAGTGGATCATTCTCTACATTGAACGCTGGCTGAAAGCGCCAGTACAAGAAGAGGATGCCCAGTAGCCTCCATTCCCACTCTTACGCTGACCCCTCTCTTCTTCAGTTCGCGATAGAAGTTCTCCGCTTCCTGGTGGGAGTGCACGAGTCGCTGTTCCCCACATTCTCCTGTAGTGTTCCCCATGCAGCTTAGGGAGCCGATGGAACTGACATAGGTCACAGACCTCCAGAGGCAAAATGCTGTTGCGGCCTCCTCGTGGGATCAAATCAGTGACCATAGCGGGTATGCCATGAGATCAAAACTTCGTCTTGGCCGTTGACCTACTGGACCGTTGCTTTCCCCGTAAGCTCGATTTGTGCGGACGAACGGGCGACATAAATATCGAAATCGCCTGGTGCAACCGTCCACTTATGATTCTTGATGTCGTAATAGGAAAAGGCTCGCCGGTCCAGCATGACCTGAATGTGCTTGGTTTGCCCGGCATCCAGTTCCACCTTTGCGAAGCCCTTTAATTCCTTCGTCGGGCGTGGAACATTCGCGTGCTGGTCGCCAACATATAACTGCGCGACCTCTGCGCCGGGGCGACTGCCGGTGTTGGTCACGTCGAAGGCTACTGTGACTGGCTGATCCTTTCTAGGCGTAGAATCGGTTCGCCTAGAATCCGAGACCCCGGCCGGCGACACCGTCAAGTTCTTGTAAGCGAAACTGGTGTAGGACAGGCCGTAGCCGAACGGGAATAGCGGTTTGATTCCTGACTTGTCGAAATGGCGATATCCAACGAAGAAGCCTTCGGCATATTCAACTTTCTTCTCGCCGTTTCTGGGATAGTAACTGTCATGTACGGCATTGTCTTCCCATCGCCGCTCGATTGAGATCGGCAGCCGCCCCGACGGGTTGAACTCGCCGAATAGTAGTTGTGCAAGCGCCGTGCCGCCTTCCTGGCCGGGGTACCACGCCTGTAAGAGCGCGGAGACACGATCCACCCACGCGGTCATGTCCACACCCCCTCCGGATGTCATGACCACGATCGTGTTCTTGTTCACTGCAGCCATCTGACTGACCAGTTCATCCTGTCCCGGAGGCAGCCGGAATGTGCGGTCACCACTTTCGCCTTCACTCGATGGATCGAAACCCACCGCCAGCACCACCGCATCAGCACCTGAAGCCAATGATTTCGCCACTGGGTTGACTACAGCCTCGGGACGCACAATACCAAGGATCGCAGTAGTCTTGCCCCATCCACCCTTTGCGTAATAATCCAGCTCGATCCGGTGCGGGCCTGGAGCCAGCGTCATCGAGGACTCGCTCACAAATGCATACCAGTTTTTCCAATTATCGAATACAAGCTTTTTATCTACATAGAGTTTGTAGCCACCGTTTTCTCCCGGTCCTTGCACGAAGACAAGATATTGACCTGGAGCACTGGGTGTGAAGTAACCCGTCCACCGGATTGACATATCGCTTTCTGCGCCGCTCCCTCCGCGAGCGGGTTCGAAGTTCACGTGTTTGTCGGTACTGGTCACGCTGGGCGCGCCGCTTAAGGTTGCGTTGGTGAAGACTTCAGTGTTTAGTCCACGCTGCCCACCGCTTTCTTCCGTAGTGAATTCAGTGCGCTCCGCGATCTCCTCGAAAGTGGGTATCCCGCGGTCGTAGTAAACCTTCGCACCGCTGCCCAGGTAATTCGCCAGCCCTTCCAGGTAACTCACCGGAGTGAAAGGCTTTGCTTCTGCGCTGCCCCCACCGGCCGGCTGAGCGGGATAGGCATCCGGACCAATCACTGCAATGGTGTGAACCTTTCCCTTATCGAGAGGCAAAAGGTTGCCATCATTCTTAAGAAGAACCATTCCTGAACGAGCGGCCTCCAACGCCACTTGCCTGCCTTCAGGATTGCTGCGCGGAATCGACGAGTCGGTTTGGTTGCGATCGAGCCAGCCAAACTGAATCGCCGTGCGGAGAATGCGCCGGATCTTATCGTCGATCGTCGACTCACTGACCTTTCCTGCTTGAACCGCCGGCAATAACGTAGCACGGTTCATGAACTCACCCGACGGCATCTCCAAGTCAAGGCCGCCATTCGCCGCTCCCACGCCGTCGTAGGTAGAATCCCAGTCGGACATGATGATTCCGGTAAATCCCCATTCCTTCTTGACGACATCGTTGTTGAGGAAGCCGTTCTGGGTCATGTGCAGGCCATTCGTGAGGTTGTAGGAATCCATGATGGCGCCAACGTGGGCTTCCTTGACCGCGGCTTCAAACACCGGCAGGTAGATTTCGCGCATGGTGCGCTCATCGATGATGGAATCAATGTTGTGCCGGTCGTATTCCTGGTTGTTGCCCATGAAGTGCTTGATGGTGGCGCTGACTCCCTGACTTTGCATTCCCTTGATGTACGCGACGGCGGTTCGAGCGGACAGGAAGGGATCTTCTCCGAAATACTCGAAGTTTCTGCCACACATGGGAGCGCGATAAATATTGACTCCCGGGCCCAGCATGAAATGCACACCACGAGCGCGTGCGTCCTCTCCGATTACGGCGCCGATTCGTTGCGCGAGTGCGGGATCCCACGTGGCCGCGAGGCCGATGCCGCCGAAAACAGTCGAAGGCCCGTAGTTCCGAACCCCCACCGGCCCATCGGCCATCTTCAGACGTGGCAGCCCAATGCGCTGGTTGGCGCGGATGTAGAACTCGTCAATGCCGCTGATGAGATCGATCTTTTCTTCCAGCCTCAGTTGCTTGAGCAGAGAATCGACTTGCGCCTCGGTCGCTGCCGGGGACACCGGCGCCGTCTGAGACACGGCGGGCACAATGAATAGCAGAAGAAGCAGACCAATTAATTGAAACTTACGTGGCATTGCGAACCCTCCGCTTGGCACAACTTCTGTGAACCAGCGATCTATAAAGCGGCGATCATAAAGCGTCGATCATGAACCGGCGATCAGTTCCGCACCCAGTGTCGCTAAAACGATGTCTTCATTCGACGATAAGCCGCTGACCGCGACGGCCCCAAGTACCTCGCCGTTCCTCCAGACCGGAATCCCGCCACCCCACCCCACATACTTCGGATCGCCGTAGTAGGCGATGTCATGACCCTTCTCCGGATGTTTGACCTTTTCTCCGATTTCCTTGGTCGGCTTGCGCTCGCGCGCGGCGGTCCACGCCTTGTTCATGGCGATACGGATGGAAGAGACAGGAGCGCCGTCCATGCGGGCAAAGCAGATGAGCTCGCCGTGCGAATCGGCGACGGCAACCACCGCCGCCTTCTGCATCTGGGAAGCTCTTTCCACGATGAGATCGACTGCCCGCTTCGCCTCGGAATGGTCGATGGTTTGGAGGGTTCTCATACGTGGGAAGGATACAACGACCGGCAGGTCGGGGTCTGAGGGCAGTCAATGGCCACCGCTGGGCAGAGCAACCGAGCAGTTTGCGAAGGCAAGAAAAATCCGGGCCAGGAAATAATTTCTGGCCCGGATGATCTCTTTAGAACCTGACTATCATCGCGAACTGAATCAGTCGTGGGTTGCCTAAGGTTGAGGTTACCTGACCAAAACCGTTGCCCGCGGGTACTCCGGCACTCGCGGAAGTACCATTGAAGCCCTGTCCTGGAATACCAAACTGCGGGTGGTTGAATAGGTTGAAGAACTCCGTCCGGAATTCGATACCCACGCGCTCGGCGATCGTAGTCCTCTTGAAGATTGCGAAGTCGAAGTTCTTGGCACCATCACCGCGAAGGACTGAGTCCACACGCGACTCGCTGCCGAATCCCCAGTCTGGCGGAGTAGTGAAGCAATCGGTGTTAAACCAATTTGCAACCGTGCCGCCGCCGGCTTTCTTGTCGCATCCGGCAACGACATCGGGACGTACGTTCGCCACGCCCAGGTTGGCCGCCTCTAGAGGCGTAGAGCCGGAATAGCTGATTTTCAGCGGGAAGCCCCTCTGGAAGGTGGTTATGCCATCAACTCCCCAACCAGAGACTACCCCGTTCGCTATTCCGCTCAAGTTGGACGCGTATGGCTTGCCATGCCCGAACGGAAGATCAAGCACGTAGCTGATGACCAGCCGTTGCGAAACATCCTGCGAGGAAAGAGACCTCTCTCCCGCCAGATTGTTCCAGTCCTGCACGCCTCCGACGCCCCCGGTCGTGCCACTTTCAAGCCAACTGGTGAGTGTATCTGTATTGCTCATCAGCTTGGAATTGGTGTAAGCCGCCAGCAGGGTGCCACCACCCTGGAACCGACGAGTGACGGTCGCTTGCAGTGAGTTGTAACTGCTGCCGCAACAGCCGTATCCGGCAACAGATATGTTGTTGTATTCCGGATAAGGGCGATCCAGTTGTCCAGCGGGGATTGTGGCTCCGGCCAGTCCGGCGTATGGACAAGTAGTAAGCGTGGGACATGACAGAGGGTTAGCGACCGGCGTAGTGAGGGCCGCTTGCTGCGACAGGAAAGAATCGGGTATCTGGTTGATGTCTGTGTTGTACTGCTCCAGATGAACGCCGTGGGCACCGGCATAAGCCACATCGGCAAAGAATCCGAGGGGCAACTGGCGCTGGATGTCGAAGTTGTACTGCTCCACATATCCGTACTGTGGGTTGGTCCACGGTGCCAGAGTTGGTGAACCGTTCGCGGCCGCAGTGAGAGAAGCGGGTTGGCTGCGCCCCGGCGGCAGCCCGATGCCTCCCGCACCGAACGGTCCCGAATTGTCTCCGCAGGTGGGGGCGGCGCCACCGGTGGATGTACAACCTACTCCGGCGGCAGTTGTGCCATTCATCCAACTGAAGGGGGTTAGATATCCGTTCGTGGTTGCGGTAAAGGGTGTGGTTGCGAGGTTGATCACATCATTGTCCGGATTCAGGCCGAACGATACATAGTTCGGGATGAAAAACACGCCGAAGCCGCCTCGAATCACGGTTTTATCGTCCAGGCTGTAGGCGAACCCGAGCCGCGGCGAGAAAGCCTTCTTGTCCAAGGGAAGGTTGTTGTCGCTGGAGTTCGGGCCGGTCCCTACGAGATCGGCATCCCCCGGACAGTTTGATCCGGCGACGCCGCTGCAACCCTGGACCGTCGCGTTGACGGCGCTGGGATCCCAGTAGCTCAGCCGTTTGTAGCGTTCCGACCATGTTCCGGGTAGTTCGTAGCGCAGACCGATGTTCAAGGTGAGTTTGCTTCTTACGTGCCAAGTGTCGTTCACGTACAACGCACGATAGGTTTGCTTGCCAGCGGTCAGAGCGGGCACCTGAGCCGCGCCCTCGGTCTGGTTCACGAAGGTTCCCTGGTTCTCGCCAAGACCCATCAGAAAATCTGCAAATGCGGCTTGCGTGGAGGTCACAAGATTGGTTCCACCCGTGCTTGACGCCCAGACGCCGCCGAAGCCGAAAGCTCCGCTGGCGATGTTGGTCTGGTAGTAGTTGTCTAGGCCCAATTCGTACTGGCCCCCGACCTGGATGGTATGCTTGCCGCGAATCAGGGTAAGTTGCGGCGAGATGTTGTACTGGGTGTTGTGGTCGCCAATGGCGCTGTTGCCCTGCGACCTACCTACGTCATTTGGGTACGGAAAAGCCGGCGTCGGAGGTGTACGGATGGCGGCGGCAGGGCTGTTATAGGCTTCCGTCCAACCCAGGGTGGTGAGATCGAAACCGGACAAGATGGGGGCTCGCAAATAGATAAACCGACTGGCTGCCAAGTTGACGTCAAGGATCGTGGTTGGGGTGAAAGTATGGTTGATGCCAATCGCCAACGCCTTAGTGTGGTAATCCTCAGCGCAGCGGTCGAAGCAGAGGCCCGTACCGAATGGATTGGTGGGCAGATCAAGCAAGCCGAAATAGGAGAACCGCCCGAACAGGCGCGTACTTGCGGAAATGTTTTGGTCTCCGCGGGCCACAAATTGGTTGGTGTTGCCTCCGGAACTGGTGGCGCTGGTGAAATTGTTGGCGCCCGTGAACTGAGTCTGAGAAATGTTGGGTGGAATAAAATATGTGTCCCACATTTTTGTGGTGGCCGGGCTAAAAAGTGTCGCCGGGACCTGATTGTTGGCGAAGGGAATGCGGTTCCCGGCCGCGTCCACCGTCCACGGGTTGTAGATCTGGTTAGGAGAAGTGGCTTCGCCGTTGACCGTGGTGATCTTGTCGCCGCAAATAGCTACGCCGTCGACAGTGGGACCAGTGAAGCCCGACGCGCACAACGAGGAGAAGTCACCCTGCCGCATTCCGCCAGTGACTCCAGCAGGGGTGAAGGCGCTCGCCGCAGTGACCGGGACCGTGGTGGTCAGCACCGAGCCGGTTCGCAGCCGGAACTGCTCCCAGCTCACGAAGAAGAACGTCTTGTCCTTAATCACCGGACCGCCGAAGGTAAACCCGTACTGGTTCTGCACGTAGGGCGGCGGAGTGTTTTGGCCGCCCGCAGCTAATTCCTGGTTCTTATAGAAATACTCGTTCGAGTTCAGGGCTTTGTTGCGCAGGTACTCATACCCTGAACCATGAAATCGGTTGCTGCCGGACTTGGTACTCAGATTCACGACGCCACCGGAGAACTTTCCCCACTCCGCACCCAAGTCGTTGTATTGAACTTTGAATTCGCCGATAGAGTCCTGGGTCGGAATGATAATGGGAAGGTTGATATAGCCGATGTTCAGGGGTTGACCATCCAGGTACTCCGCGCTCTGATTTCCGAAGGAACCGCCGACCTGGTAGTTTCCCCAACTGAATGGGTTCTGGCTCACGGGGGTACCGCCGGATCCCCCCTGGGCCACCGCCGCAGGAGAAGCAGTAATCAGGTTGAAGATATTGCGCCCATTCAAGGGGAGTTCATCGGCCTGGCGCCCTTCTACGACCTGGCCCAGAGAGGAGGTCTCCGATTGGAGCAGCGGAGTTTCCGCCGTCACTTCGACAATCTGGCTGACCTCGCCGACCTGGAGCGCGGCGGCGATGTGGGTATCTTGCTGCACTTGGACCGTGATGTCGAGGCGGGCGAAGCGCTTAAACCCTTGCTTTTGCACGTCAATCCGGTACTGGCCGGCGAACAGGTTCACGAACGTGAACAGCCCGTCGCTGCCGCTGGATTGCGTGCGCTTTTCACCCGTGCCGAGGTTGGTCAAGGTCACGTTGGCGTCTGTAACCACAGCTCCCGTAGTGTCGTTGACCGATCCGGAGATCGAGCCGTATGTGCTTTGACCGTAGAGATAAACGGAGGAAGAAACAGCTAGGGCTAGCGAGACAAGCAGAATCCACAATATGCGACGTGGCATAAGCGACTCTTTCCAGTGCAGGAATTTCCCAAATATCGTGGCGATTCTTGTCTACTTGGGCGACCGTTGTCAAGCAGAAAATGCGATTATTCCCGTTGAATAATCGTTAACCCTTGGATCGGTGGTATGCTTTGTCCGGCCTGAACGCAACCATGATGGACATTGCGAAAGTGGTATGCTTGCCCGGTCATGACCGTAACCATGATGGACATTGCGAAAGACCTGAAAGTCTCCGTGGTAACGGTCTCGAAAGTCCTGCGCAACCAGGGCCGGATCAGCCAAGCCACGCGCAAGCGTGTGCTGCGGCGCGCCAAGGAACTCAATTACCAGACGAATTGGGTGGCGCGCAGCCTGGTGACACGGCGCACCTACACCATCGGCCTGCTGCTGCCGGAATTCACGCATCCCTTCTTCGCGGAGATTGCGCGCGCAGTGGCGCAGACCGTGCGGCCCCATGGCTATCATGTGGTCATTTCATGCTTCGAGGAAGATCCCGAGTTGGAAGCGAGCGAGGCCGACTCCCTCTTGGCTCGGCGCGTCGATGGTCTTATCATCGCTTCCTCGCAGTCGCCTCGGTGTCCGGATCTGTTCAAGCGGATTCAAGACCAGAAGGTGCCCTATGTGTTGATTGACCGTCCCATCGCTGGTCTGCGGGCCTCCTATGTTGGAGTGGATAACTACGCCATTGGCAGTTTGGCGACGGAGCATCTTATCGCGCGAGGGTGTTGCCGTATCGCCCACCTCCGTGGTCCCGAAGTGGGCATCGCGGCAGAACGCCTGGCAGGCTATCGGCGAGCGCTGGTGAGGCACGGCATTCGTCCGAATTCGCATTACGTCGTGTCTGGCGGCTATCGAGATGACACGGGGTATAAAGCGATGCGGAAATTGCTCGACATAAACCCGTTTCCGGACGGAGTTTTCTGTTACAACGACCCGGTTGCCATCGGTGCCATGCGGGCGATCTTAGAGGTTGAGTTCAAACTGCCCGACGACATTTGCATAGTTGGGGCTGGCAACATTCACTACTCCGACCAAGTTGCGGTTCCCCTTACCACGGTCGATCAGGGAACCTGCCGCATAGGGGTGCTGGCGGCCGAACTTCTCATCGAGCGAATCGCGTCGAAACGCTCCATGCCCCCAAAGAGAATACTGATTCCACCCAAGCTCGTGGAACGGGAATCGACCCGGAGAAAGGCTTAGAGCTGGCAGTGTCGAGGAATGAATTGGCCAGTCTCCGAGGGGCACAAGTGAAGAACCATTTTTGAGCTGACGAGTGGGGCACGGATCGCCGCTTACCCGATATGCTGGGCGACTGAAGGAACCTAATTGTTAAGCACTCTGCTTCGCATATCTTGTGTCTTGGCCTCGGTGCTATGGGCTGCGGCGCCCACAAGGCCCGTTTTCGACGTGAATCTGCCGCCTGGCTTGGATTTTACGCTGCAGAATTCCCCCACTTCTCAGAAGTATCTGATTGAAACCATGCCCGGAGGAGTAGCCCTCCTCGACTACAACAATGACGGCTTGTTGGACATCTTTCTGGTAAATGGCGGACGCGTCACCAGCCCGATGGCAACCCCCGAGAACTTCGATCGTCACGATCCGCGCTACTGGAATCGGCTCTATCGCCAGAACAAAGACGGAAGCTTCACCGACGTGACGCAACAAGCCGGCTTGGCCAATGCTGGCGATGGAAACTATGGGATGGGAGTAGCGGTCGGGGACTATGACAATGACGGCTATCCCGATCTCTATGTCACCAGTTACGGAAAAAATATTCTGTATCACAACAATGGTGACGGCACCTTTACCGATGTGACCGCCAAAGCGGGAGTGGCCGCCGGAGGGTGGTCGGTTTCAGCCGGATTCTTCGATTACGATAACGACGGGAAGCTGGACCTGTTTGTAACCCGCTATATGGACTGGGACACCAAGCATAGCAACAATTGCGGTGGGAACTACCATACCTATTGTCCGCCGGAAGAGTTTCCCGCCACGACCAACATTCTTTATCACAACAACGGCGATGGGACCTTCACGGACGTGAGTCAGCGCTCCGGCATCGCCGCCAAGAAAGGGCGCGCTTTGGGCGTGGCATTCGCCGACTACGATGGCGACGGATTCTCTGACATATTTGTGGCCAACGACGGGATGCAGCAGTATCTATTTCACAACAATGGCAACGGCACTTTCACCGAAGTTGGTCTTGAAGCCGGTGCCGCTCTTTCGCAGGATGGACGGCGGCTCTCGGGGATGGGAGTAGTTTTTCAGGATTATGACAACGACGGGCGGCCCGACGTGATCGTGACCGAGTTACCGCGCGAAATCTACGGCGTCTATCACAACGATGGGGATGGCTCGTTCAGTTACCGCAGTCTCGAAACCGGCCTCGGGATTCTCTCGAGTGGGAGTTCAGGCTGGGGGGTTGGCTTGGAAGACTTCGACAACGACGGTTGGAAAGATTTGTTTGTCGCTCAAGGTCACGTTCTGGACAACGTGGAGCAAATCGACCCTTCGCTTCACTATCTTGAACAGCCCTTGTTGGCGATGAATCACAATGGGCGGTTCGAGCGCGCCGATTCCGGAAGCACAGCACCGGTGGCGGCCCGGGGCGCCGCGTTCGGCGACTTGAATAACGACGGCTGGCAGGACGTTGTGGTGACCAATCTCGGTGGACATCCTCAAGTTTTTCTCAACCGCGGGGGCAAGCTGCACTGGCTGGTGATTACGCTCCGCGGCACTCGCAGCAATCGGGATGGATTCGGCGCCCGCGTGCAGGTAAATGGGCAGACACGGTTCGCAACCTCAGCCGGCAGTTATCTTTCCGCCAGCGACAAGCGCCTTCATTTCGGGCTGGGCACGGCGCAGAAGGCTAAGGTGGAAATCGCTTGGCCATCCGGTACTCACCAGGTGTTGAACGATGTTCACGCCGACCAGTTCTTAGAAGTGCGTGAACCGGAGAAGCCGTGATCCGCGCAATCTTAATCTTGTACTTCGCCTGGCAGATGGCATGGCCGCAGGCCGCCGAGCATATGCAAGCGGGAATCGCGGCGGACAAACAACGGCAGTTCGATGTTGCCATCCGGGAGTTTAAGCAGGTGACCGAACTCGACCCGTCATTCGCCGATGGCTTTATCAGCCTCGGCCAGGCCTACATAGAGAGCGGCGATTACGGATCTTCAATTGCGCCGCTCAAACATGCGTTGGAACTGAACGCGGACTCGCTGCCGGCTCACCAGTTGCTGGGGTATGCCCTGCTCTCCGAGGGTTATGCGAGCGAGGCGATTCCACACTTGCAACGCGCGCCAGACAAAACCGCATTGGGCATTGCGGAGATCCAAACCGGACAACTGCCGGAGGCGGTCGCGAATCTGCGGGCGGCGCTGGCCGCGCATCCCAACGATCCGGACCTTCTCTATTACCTTGGCCGCGCCAGCGGTCTGCTCTCGAAACAATCGGTCGATACATTGTTGGCGGCTTATCCTGACTCCGCGCGAGCGCACCAGGCGATGGCGGAAAACTACTTCGTGCTGCGCCGGATGCCGGACGCCGAAAAGGAATATCGCGAAGCGTTGCAGCTACGCCCGGGCCTGCCCGAAGCTCATCTCGCACTGGGCGAAGTGTATGCTGGCGCTTTTCAATGGGCCAAAGCAGAAGAAGAATTTCGCATACAAGCCAAGTTGCAGCCCGGGAACGCCGAAGCTGCCTACCGTCTGGGAGAGGCGTTGTTGGAACAAGGTAAAGCGCATGAGGCGAGGACGGAACTCTTGCGCGCTGACCGGTTGATGCCGGAGATGCCGGAAACACTTTATTCACTCGGGAAAGCGGCTTCCCTGGAAGGTGACGCCGCCGCGGCCGAGAAAGCATGGACCAAACTTCTTTCCATCGAGAAGCAGAGTTCACTGGCGGCGCAGGCGCATTTCGGACTGGCAGGCCTTTATCGTAAGCAAGGAAAGACGGCGGAGGCGCAGCATGAAATGCAGGAGTTCCAAAGTCTGCAGAACGGCTCGAACCAACCCCCGGCCCCGGAAAAACAGGACTCACAGCATTAGTGGCACGTACAACTCAAGATCGGAGCTTACTCATATGGGACCGGATCGGCATGGATTCCTTCTTGGTGTGACTGTAACTTTTTACCTTCTCGGTTGTCCGCTGTTTTGTTCTCTCATCGCTCTGCCGCTCGAAGCGGCCGAACCTTCGTCGCTCAACCTGGATTCGGGTTGGCAATTTCGCGCCGTCGCGAACACACACAGATCCGATGTCAAGCAATGGCATCCCGCGCAGGTTCCGGGCGTAGTTCAAACCGACCTGCTACACAGCGGGCTCATTCCCGATCCTTTCGATCGAGACAATGAATTCCATCTGCAGTGGATCGGCCTGGCTGACTGGGAGTACGAGACCACATTTCAGGTCGATGCGGCCGCGCTTGCGCACGACCACGTCGATTTAGTGTTTGAGGGGCTCGATACATTTGCCGACGTCTACCTCAACGACCAGGCGATTCTCCACGCCGACAACATGTTCCGACACTGGCGAATCCCCGCGAAAGCTGCGCTCAAGCCCGGGCCGAACACCCTCCGAGTTGTTTTTCATTCGGCAGTCGAGAAGATGATCCCTTACGTCAAGTCCCTGCCTTACATTTTGCCTTCTATCTCAACCCATAATTTCGGAAACGAAGATAACGTCGCGACCGCCCCCTATACGCGTAAAGCTCCCTACAACTACGGCTGGGATTGGGGACCGCGCTTCATGACCGAAGGAATTTGGCAGCCTGTCCGGCTTGAAACCTGGGACGCACTGCGCATGGAGAATTTCCATATCCATCAGCAACACATCGCTGCCGATTCGGCCAACGTTACAGCCGAGGTTGAGATCGAAGCTAGCCGGCCTATAGCGGCTACTCTCACACTAGCTCACGATGAAATGTCTGGACCACAAACCGCCGACGGAACTCAGATGCTCCAGCTCAATGCCGGCATCAATCACGTTTCGTTTCCCCTCCGGATGGCCACCCCGAAGCTTTGGTATCCGGTTGGGTATGGAAGTCAGAACCGCTACCGATTCTCTGCCACGATTCGTGTTGGCCGTGAGATTGCCGCTCGCAGCGAGACAAAAACCGGCCTGCGTTCCATCGAGCTGCGCCGCGTTCCCGATCAATGGGGAAAGAGTTTTGAGTTCGTGGTGAATGATATTTCTGTATTCGCCAAAGGAGCGGATGTTATTCCGTTCGACAGCTTTCCCAACCGTGTCACGCCGCAGATTCATCGCAACATTCTCCAGTCCGCTCGCGACGCGCACATGAATATGGTTCGGGAATGGGGCGGCGGCTATTACGAGTCCGATGATTTCTACGATATCTGCGATGAACTCGGAATTATGGTCTGGCAGGAATTCATGTTCGGCGGGGACATGATTCCCGGCGACGTGGCTTTTCAGGAAAACGTCCGGCAAGAGGCCATCGACCAGATCAAACGACTGCGCGATCATCCGAGCATAGTGATCTGGTGCGGCAACAACGAGGTGGAAACCGGATGGTGGCACTGGGGCGACCGTCAGGAATTCAAAGCATCCATCTCGCCCGATACGCGCGACCGTGTCTGGCAGGATTACGTGATTATGTTCGCCGACATTCTCAAGAGCACGGTCTCGCAATATGCTGATCCCACGCCCTACACGCCCAGTTCTCCCAGCGCCGACTTCGAAGAAATTCCCGACAACCAGCACAACGGCGATATGCACTACTGGGCAGTCTGGCACCAGCAGGCGCCAGCGCAAGACTATACCAAGCAATTTCCGCGCTTCATGTCGGAATACGGATTTCAATCCTTTCCCGAGATGCGCACCATCCGCACGTTCGCTAACAAGCCTGGAGACTTCGATATTCGCTCCACGGTCTTGCAGGCGCACCAAAAAAACAAGGGCGGAAATGAACGCATCCTCACTTATATGCTGCGCGAGTACCGCGAGCCCAAGGATTTCGCTTCCTTCGTTTATCTGAGCCAGGTGCAACAAGCAGAGATTATCAAGATTGGCGCCGAGCAC
>Ga0182018_10003002_pt1 | contig 15870 bp, 11 predicted proteins | sample 812P2MmetaG_FD_120490 | JGI IMG/M metagenome (GOLD analysis project Ga0182018, IMG submission 120490) | Permafrost microbial communities from Stordalen Mire, Sweden - 812P2M metaG | ecosystem: Environmental > Terrestrial > Soil > Wetlands > Permafrost | place: Sweden: Stordalen | collected...
CCTCGACCCCGACCTCGACCCCGACCTCGACCCCGACCTCGACCTCGACCCCCGCCTGTCCCGACGGGATGGTTCACGTCGATACGACCTTCTGTCCCGACGTCGAGCGGCGCTGTCTCGACATGGAGCACGACGAGAAGAACAACCTTCCTATCTGTCACGCCTTCGCGCACGAGCAGCGGTGTCGGGTGGACGAGCGGAACATCGATTTCTGCATCGATCGCTACGAGTACCCGAACGAGAAAGGAGGGCACCCGGCGTGGATGCTCGACTGGTACGAGGCGCAGGCCACATGCGAAGCGGCGGGCAAGCGGCTCTGCTGGGCGAGCGAGTGGACGGCGGCGTGCGAGGGGCCAGAGCACACGCCTTTTCCGTATGGGTGGGAGCGCAACCACGATGCGTGCAACATCGACAACTTCTTCATCGACCCGAGAAAGCCAGGGCCCGAGGCGCAGTTTTTCTTCTACTCGAAGGACAAGGACGTCGCATTCAAGGAGCTGACGCGGCTCGACGAGAGCGTTCCGAGCGGGTCGATGGAGACGTGCCAGAGCGGCTTCGGCGTCTACGATCTAACGGGCAATGTGGACGAGTGGGTCGTCAGCGACGATCCGCCGCGCGAGAAGTCGAAGTGGGCGGGGCTGAAGGGGGGCGCCTGGGGTCACGTGCGAAGCCAGTGTCGCCCGATGACCTTCAGCCACGAGCCCGAGTTCACGTACTACTTCGTCGGTTTTCGATGCTGCCGCGACGCTGACGGAGGGCAGCCCTGGACCCCGTCGCCGCAGGCTGTGCCCGCGCCGTCCGTCGAACCGCACGACTTCGCCCCGGAGCCGATCGTTGCCGAGGGCGCCCCCGGTCCGACGAAGACGAAGTTCTCGAGGACCGGGAAACGCGAGTAGAGAGCTATCCCCCTCCAGCCCAGCGCGCGAAGTTGCCGAGCATGTCGCGTCCGCGCGTTCCGCCGTGCACTCGCCCCAGCAAGGCTTCCGGGTCGCCCCCTTCGGCACGCACGACGTCCGAGCGCGCCACGAGGTATCCGCGCATCACGTCCGCATCGAACTCCGGGTGGAACTGAACGGCGCGGATGGTGCTGCCCACGCGGAACGCGGCTGCCCGATCGAGCGCGGTCGTCGCCAGCACCTCGGCTCCCGGAGGGAGGCGTGCGACGGCGTCCACGTGAGTGGCGTTCACGTCGAGCACGCGCGGCAGGCCGCGAAAGAGTGGATCGTCCGCGACGCGCTCGAGCCTGACGGTGCCGATCTCGCGGCCAAGGGGGTTTCGCCTCACCTCGCCTCCGAGCGCCTCGGCGACCATCTGATGTCCGAAGCAAATGCCGAGGAGGGGGACTCGCGCGAAGGCGATGCCCCGCACGAGGTCCTCGGCTCGAGACATCCACGGCGTGTGCTCGGTCACGCTCGCGCTCGAACCCGTGATGATGAAGGCCTCCGCATCGCGGGGGCCCGGCAGCGGCGCGAGCGTGCGGATGTCGTGGGCAGCCCAGCGGCCTGTCCACGCGTCTCCGGTCGCCTCGCGGATGAGGCGGTCGTACCGGCCACGGCGAGTCGCAACCGAAGAAACGGGATCGCCCGCGACGAGGACGAGGACTCGCATGTTGCTCGAGGGGCATCGCTAGCACACCAGGGCGCATTGCATGCGTCCGTGCCGCGTGGGAGAGTGAGAGTTGCGGCGTGCGGGCCGGTCCCGCGCGCGCGCACCGGCCCCGTGAATCCCCAGCAGCTCTCACTCCCCATCGAGGAGTTCCAGCCCCGGACTCACGCGCCCGGCATTCCGCGGCAGAGGCGAATCTTCTGCAACCGCAACCTTCGCATGACCAACATCGCGTGGGTCGGCTTCGACATGGACTACACGCTGGCCGTCTACAACCAGCCGGAGATCGACGAGCTCTCGATCAAGGCCACGATCGAGAAGCTCATCCTCCGGGGTTATCCGGAATTCATCCGGTCGATTCCTTATTCGACGGCGTTCCCGGTGCGAGGGCTGCTCATCGACAAGCGGTTCGGAAATGTCCTCAAGATGAACCGCTACAAGTTCGTCACGAAGGGCTTCCACGGGCTCCGCGAGCTCGCGAAGGACGAGCTTCGAGAGCTTTACCACTCGAAGAAGATCCGCCCCGCGACACCCCGGTACCATTGGATCGACACGCTGTACGCGCTGAGCGAGGCGGCGCTTTACGCGGCGCTCGTCGAGGCCATGGAGCAGCGCGGGATGGCTCTCGATTACGCGCAGGCCTTCACCGACATCCGGGAGAGCATCGACGAAGCCCACCGCGACGGGACGATCGTGGAGACGCTGGCGGCGCACTTCCCGCGGTTCGTGAACAAGGACCGGGAGCTCGCGTCGACTCTGCACAAGCTGAGAAGCTCGGGCAAAAAGCTCTTTCTCCTGACGAACTCGCGCTGGGCCTACACCGACCGGATGATGAATTATTTACTCGACGGCCAGATGAGCGAGTACCCGCACTGGCGCAACTACTTCGACGTCGTCATCGTCGCGGCGACCAAGCCCGCCTTCTTCCAGGAGCAGCGGCCGCTCATGGAGCGAAAGGGGGAGGACCTGCTGCCCGCGACGTTCCCGCTCGAACGGGGGACCGTCTACGAGGGCGGCAATCTGGTCGATCTCGAGCGCGCTCTCGGCGCCGCCGGTGACGAGGTTCTCTACGTGGGAGACCACATCTACGGCGACATCCTGCGAAGCAAGAAGGAGAGCGCCTGGCGGACGGCGATGATCATCCAGGAGCTCGAGGGGGAAGTGGTCGCGCATGACTCGTGCAGCGAGGATTTCGCCCGTGCCGAGGAGCTCGAGGACGCGCGCGATCGGCTGGAGGACGAGCTCCGGTTTTACCAGAGCCGCTTCCGCGAGCTCTCTCGCCGTATCGGCCATTCGTCCGTGCCGGCGCCTGGCGCTCTGAACGGCTTCGACGGCGCTCAGGCGGAGGTCGAACGCATTCGCGTCAAGCGCGCGATCGAGCGGGTCCGCGGACGGCTGAGGCACTCGGACGCCGAGCTCGAGGCGATCGAGCGCCGCACCGATCAGCGCTTCCACCCGTTCTGGGGCTCGCTCCTCAAGGAGGAGAATGAGGAGTCGAGCTTCGGGGCGCAGGTCGAGGAGTACGCGTGCCTCTACACGTCGCGCGTCTCGAACTTCCTCTTCTACTCGCCGCAGCAGTACTTCCGTAGCCCTCGCGACGAGATGGCGCACGAGCTCGGGTGAGGGGGGGCGTGACCTCCGCTCTCCCACCGGGGCGCATCCGCGAGCGCCTCGAAGACTTCGTCGTCGACGAGCTTCCCGCGTATGCGCCGAGCGGCGAGGGTGGCCACGTATTCGTGCGCTTCACAAAGAGGGGGCTGAGCACCGTCGACGCCGTCCAGGCGATCGCGCGCGCGCTGTCGTGCGAGCCGCGCGAGGCGGGTCACGCCGGGATGAAAGACAAGTGGGCCGTGACGACGCAGACCATCTCGCTGCAGGCGCCGCGCGGGGTCGCGCCCGCGGAGCTCGCACGACGAGCGAGCGAGGTGTCGCTCGAAGGCATCACTGTGCACGAGGCGACGCCACACGGTCACAAGATCAAGCCGGGGCACCTGGCCGGCAACCGCTTCGCGCTCGTCGTCCGAGGCGTGCCCGTGGACCGGCTTGCGGAGGTGACGGCGGCCTTCGAGCGGGTCCGGCGCGAGGGCGTGCCGAATGCGTTCGGTCCCCAGCGCTTTGGCAGGGGAGGAGACAATGCGGCCCGCGCGCTCGCCTGGTTGACCGGCAAGGAGCGCGGCCCGCGCGAGCCCCGCATGCAGCGGCTCCTGTGGTCGTCGCTCCAGTCGGCAGCGTATAATAAGGTGCTCGACGCGCGCGTCGAAGATGGGACGTGGGCCACGCCCATCGAGGGCGACCTCTTGAAACTCCATGCGTCCGGAGGACTTTTCGTCTGCACGGACGTTCAGACGGACAGGGCGCGCGGTGAGGCAGGCGATGTATCGCCCACGGGACCGATCGTGGGCGCCCGTATGTCGTGGCCGACGGGCGCCCCCTTGGACCTCGAGCGACGCATCGTCACCGAGACCCTGGGGGAGGCCTTCGACCTCGATCGCACGCGGAGGCTCGGCGAGGGGAGCCGTCGCGCTCTGCGTCTCTGGGTGGGAGAGCTCCGCTGGGAGGTCATAGAGGACGATCCCGGAAATGCCGCAGCCTGCATCCTGGTTTACTTCGTGCTACCGAAGGGAGCGTATGCGACGACCGTCCTCGCGGCCGGCGTCGCCATCGAGGAGCCGCACTCGCGTCGTGGTGCGCCTCCTGCAGGGTCGGGAGGGGAAGAGGGAGACTAGGTTGAATTCGCTGATAGAACGAGTCAAGAGCGCGATGGTCGGCCTGGGAACGGGCTGGATCCTCGCCCTGATGCTGCTCTTGAGCATCATCTCCCTTGCCGTCATGCTCGAGCGCGCGTGGCTCTACTGGTCGCTCCGCGACGACGTCGACGAGCTCATGCGCGATCTCGGCCGGCTGCTTCGCGCGGGCGATTTGGGTGAAGCTCGCCGGCGGCTCGAGGGCTCGCGTAGCGCGGAGGCGGCCGTCGTCGTGGCGGGCCTCGTAGAGGCCGAGCACGGGGTCGAGGCCGCAGAGGAGGCGATGGAAGGCGCGAGCGCCCTGCAGCGCCTCAAGCTGGAGAAGCGTCTCGCGTTCCTGGGGACGCTGGGGAATAACGCCCCGTTCATCGGCCTCCTCGGGACCGTCATCGGCATCGTCGCGGCCTTCGACGAATTGAGCAAAGTGAAGATGGCGGCCGCCGCCGGGTCGACCCAGCTCGCCCCGGAGGCCGTCATGGCGCGCATTTCGGAGGCTCTCGTCGCAACCGCCATAGGCATCATGATCGCAATCCCGGCGGTCGCCGCATATAACGCCTTCCAGCGCGTAGTGCGGGCGACCGTGGCCAATACGGACGCTCTCGGGCACATGCTCCTCGCCTACCTGAAGGCGACGCCGGTTCCGGAGGGAGCCGCGGCCCAGTCGTCGAAGCCCGAGGGCGCCAGCTCGCCCCCTTCGCGCCCGGGGCGGCCCGACAAAGAGTCCGAGAGGAACTGAGGGGAGCGCACCATGGCTGGCGGCTCGACCGAGGCCGACGACGCGATCACGGGGATCAACGTCACCCCGCTGGTCGACATCACGCTCGTGCTTCTCATCATCTTCATGGTCACGACGAAGATCGTGCTCAACCAGACCGTCCCCCTCGATCTGCCCAAGGCGGCCACGGGCACGAGCGACGTGCAAGTGGTCTTCAGCATCATCTTGGCCGCCGACGGGCGCGCGATGGTCGACACCAAGTCCATCCCCAACGACGACGCGATATTGCAGCTCGCGCGCGACGCGCAGACGCAGCACCCTGACCTGCGGGCCGTCATCAAGGCGGATTCCGCGGTGACTCACGGTCGCGTCATACACGTGCTCGATCTTCTGAAGCAGGCCCACGTCAACAAGATCGCGTTCGGCGTGACGCCGGTCGCGGCGGCGCCGCACTGACTCGCGGCGAGGGCGGCAGGATGCGACCGAGAGAGACGCGACGATCGGCGAATGGATCGGCTCGCGGGGGCTTGCCGTCGCTGGTCGCGGCCGGCGGCGCACCGTTCGCCTACGACGACCCGATGAGCAAGGTGCTCGGCCTGGACGCGAAGACGTCGACCCTCCGCGCGTGGTTCGGGTTTACCTCGGGAGGGACGTTGCTCATGGTGGGCCTGATGGCACTCGCGAGCGTCGTCGCCTGGGTGCACACGATGCAGGAGCGCACGGCCGCGGCGACGCCGGGCGAGATCGAGGTGATGAAGGAGGACCCCCCTCCGCCCCCGCCGCCTCAGGCCGAGCCGGAGGCGAAGACGGAACCTGCGCCTCCACCGCGGATGCCGCACGAGGCTCCCCCACCGCCGCCCGCTCCCGCGCAGGCCGCCAAGGTGCTGACGCGTGAGCCTGATCCGAACGAGCCCGTAGATCTCACGGGGAACACCATCGTGACGGGGAACGCAACGGACTTCCCTGGCGGCCTCACGGCCTCGAACGGCACCGGGGCGAACGCGGTGCGGTCGCTCACGAGTCCGACGGGAGTTCCCGGCGGTACGGGAGCGCCCAGCGCACCGCCGCCGCCCCCTGGACCCGACCGATCTCGCCCCCCCTCCCTCGCCGGCGGGAGCGACTGGAATTGCCCGTTTCCTCCCGAAGCCGACACCGCCCAGATCGACGAAGCCTACGTCACAGTGCAAGTCGACGTTCGACCGGATGGAACGCCCGGCTCCGTCGCGATCGTGAGTGACCCGGGCAATGGGTTCGGACGCGAGGCGCGGCGCTGCGCGATGAGCAAGAGCTTCCAAGCGGCGCTCGATCACGACGGGAATGCGATTGCGGGGACGAAGAAGGTGAAGGTTCACTTCTCGCGATGAGCCAGGTCGATTCTCGTGCGGAGCTTGCGGGGCTGGCCGCGTCGCTGAGGGCCTATCTGGAATGGCAACAGGACACGGGGGTCATCGGGTTTCCGCGGGCGACCCCGACCGCGACCCCGACCGCGACCGCGACCGCGACCCCGACCGCGACCCCGACCGCGACCTCCGACCGTCACGTTCGTCTGCCTCAGCTGGCGCTCGAGGTTTCGTCGTGTACGCGCTGCGCTTTGGCGGCGACGCGGACGCAAACTGTATTCGCTCGCGGGAGCGTGGACGCCAAGCTCTGCTTCGTGGGGGAGGCTCCGGGAGCGGACGAAGATGCGCAAGGGCTTCCCTTCGTAGGGCGCGCTGGGCAACTTCTCGATCGGATGGTCGGGGCGATGGGGCTCTCGCCGGAGCGGGACGTGTACGTCTGCAACATCGTCAAGTGCCGGCCTCCGGGGAATCGGCGTCCGGAGCCGGAGGAGATGGCGACGTGCATTCCGTATCTCCACGAGCAACTCGCGCTCGTGCAGCCTCGGGTGATCGTGGCTCTCGGCAATACGGCGGTGGCCGCGTTGCTCGACACCAAGGTCGGGATCACGAAGCTTCGCGGGCAGTGGAAGCTTTACGGCGGGAAGATTCTCGTCATGCCCACGTACCATCCGTCGTATCTGCTGCGGCCCAGCCCGCAGCAAGCCGACGCCAAGCGGCAGGCCTGGGAAGACCTTCAGCTCGTCATGAAGGAGCTCGGCCTCGCCCTCCCGAACAAGAAAGGTGGGTGAGAATGGACGCGATGCGAGGTCTCTTCGATCTGAGCGGGAAGGTCGCGCTGATCACCGGGTCGTCGAGGGGCATCGGGCGGGCCATCGCCGAGGCGATGGCGGCCTTCGGGGCGAGGGTCGTCATCTCGAGCCGCAAGCGCGCCGTCTGCGAAGAGGTGATGGCGGCGATCGCCCTGAAGGGGGGCGAGGCCATCGTCGTCCCGTGCAACATCGGGGACAAGGGCGAGCTTCAGCACCTGGTCGACGAGACCAACAAGGTCTACGGAGCGATCGACGTCCTCGTATGCAACGCGGCGGTGAACCCGCATTTCGGGCCGAGCCAGGAGATACCCGACAGCGCGTTCGACAAGGTCATGGCCATCAACATCCGCAGCAACCACTGGCTCTGCCAGATGACGATCCCCGGGATGGCGGCCCGCGGGGGCGGCGCGGTCATCATCGTCTCGTCGATCGGCGGGCTGAAGGGGTCGGAGCGGCTCGGGGCCTACGGCATCTCCAAGGCCGCCGACATGCAGATGGCGCGTAACCTCGCCGTCGAGTGGGGCCCGCGCAACGTGCGCGTGAACTGCATCGCCCCCGGCCTGGTCCGGACGGACTTCGCCCGCACCCTTTGGGAGAACCCGGAGATCTACGCCCAGACGATCCGCACCTACCCTCTGCGCCGCATCGGAGAACCCGCCGAAATCGCGGGTGCCGCCGTCTTCCTCGCCTCCTCCGCCGGGAGCTTCACTACCGGGCAGACGATCGTGATTGACGGGGGTGCGACGATCGCCGGCGGGTAGTCTTCCAGAGTCAAGTGGATCCGAGCACCCGCGAGACCATAGACTCCTGGGACGGATGACGCTCGAGCAGCTCGCCCAGGACTGGAGGCGGAATCCCAGCGCCGCGACCACCATTGCGCTGTGTGAAGCGCTGCGGGTGAACCCGCACGGTTCGCTCGTTCAGCAGGTCGGCGAGTTTGCGACCCAGCGCCTATCGAGCGACGTCACGGTGCTCGTGTCGGTCGCGCGTATGTACATGGAGGCCGAGCGCTCGGCCGATGCACAAGGGGTGCTCGTGGCTGCGGGCAAAATCGCGCCGCGCGATCCCGTCGTCTATCGATGGCTGGGCGAGGTGCTCCTGCGCCGCGGCGACGCCGACCGCGCGGAGAAGGTGCTCACGAGGGCCCTCCAGCTCGGGTCGAAGGACGCGGAGACCCAAGTGTGGCTCGAGCGCGCGCGCGTTTTCCGACCGATGCAAGCAAGAGCCGGTGCACGAGCGGTCGCCGCGGAGCTCGCGCAGGCCACCGCCGTGCCCACCCGCGAGCTGCTCGACTCGATGAGTGAGACGACAACGGACGTGGTCGCCCGCGCCAACATGCTGGGCTCCCTTCCGGCGCCTCAGCCGCCCCCGATGCGCGGCCCTGCGCCTTCGCCCCCGCGAGACACCGACATCAACATCGTCCACAGTCCCGATGACTCGGACGAAACCCAGATCATCGAAGACGACGTCGCCGTGCCGACGGGTCCCGCCGTTCCGAGGCGAATGGGTGCCCCTTTCGCCCCGTCACCCGCCAGAAACGGCGTCTCGGCGCCCGGCGCAGACGCCGCCGCGTCCAGCCCGTCCGTGCCCCATCCGCGCGACGTCCTCGATGCCCTCGAGCTCGCGGGGATGTACGAGCCTCAGGCCGCAGGCCCTTCGGCATGGGCGCAGGCGCCGAAGGGCCCGAAGCGAAAAGGCGGAGTGACGCTCGTCGTCGCGATGGTCCTGTTTCTCGGCGCCACCGTCGGCGTCTATGTCTTCTACCGCGACAAGCGCGCCAAGGAGCACCTGCAGGCGGAGGCGATCCTGGCGACCGTCGAAACGCAGCTCGCCGCCGGGAAGCCCGACAGCCTGCCCGAGGTCGAGCGGGAGCTCGGCCGCGTGTTCCAGCTCGACTCGCGCAGTCCGCGCGCGGCGCTCGCGTGGGCAAGGGAGCGGGTGATCGTGGGCCTCGTGAAGGGCGGCGAGGACGTGGCGTTCGAGGACGCGATGGCGCGCGCCAAGAGCATGGGCGTCCCCGAAGACAAGTACGCATTCGCGCGCGTCGCGTCGTTCCTCTTCCAGGGGGACACGGCAGGAGCGGCGTCGGTCATGTCGCGATGGGACGGGCCGGCAGCCGGCGACGCATGGTACGAGCTTCTCGCGGGCGCGACGCTCGAGCGCGCCGGGGCGGCGCGTGCACGCGAGCGCTACGCGACCGTGACCAAGCTCGCTCCTGAGCTCTTCGTGGCCCAGGTCGCCCTGGCGAAGGCGACGGCCATCGACGGCGACGCGCAGGAGGCCATGCGTCTCGCCAAGGCTCTGCGGGCCAAGATGGCGGAACGCGCCGAGCCCGTCGCGCTCGTCGTGCTCGCGTGGGGACGCGATCCCAAGCGCGAGGACACGCCCGCTCCCCCCGAAGCGGACGAGGTGACGAAGCGCGCCGACGAGCTGCCGCTGGGCCTGCGGTTCGTGCCGCACGCGCTCACTGCGTTGCGCGCGGTCGACAAGCACTCGGCCGAGGAAGCGCGCGCGGAGCTGCAGAAGGGGCTCGCCGTCGCCGACACCCCCGGGGTAGCGGTGTGGCTCGGAGGCATCGCGCTTCTTCTGGGGGACGAAGGGCTCGCGCGCAAGGCCGCCCTCGGCGCCCTGCAGCTCTCGGCAGCGTACGAGCCGGCGCGCGCCCTCGCCGCTCGCGTGGCTCTCCTCGGCGGTCGTCTCGACGAGGCGCTGAAGGCAACGGAGGAGCTCGATCCGACGTCGCCCGACGTCGCGGTGGTGCGCGCGGCCACTGCGTACGAGCGTGTCGATGCGGACGGCGTGTCTCGGGCGCTGGAGGCCGTGCCGCCCGAGGCCCGGAAGCAGCCCTTCCTCGCGGCGCTCGACCTGGGCCCCGATCTGCTCTCGGGCAAGCTGAGGCTCGACGGCGCGAAGATCACCGTCATGGCCAACGACGATGCGCCGTGGAGCGATCTGCTGGCCATGGATGCCGCGCTCGACGACGGTGACCTCGCCGCGGCAGACAAGATCGCGGCAGGTTGGGGGAAGGACGCCGAATCTCGGCCCCTTCGCGCACTGCGGCTGGGCCGCCTCGCGCGTTACGAGGGACGTCTGGACGCCGCCGACGCGCTGTCGCAGACGGCGATCGACCACGGGACGGTGACTCCGCGCGTCCTTTGGGAGCGCGCGTTCACGCTGGTCGCGCGGAACCGGGCCGTGGACGTGGCGCCTCTCATCAGCCATTTCCCGCTCGTCCTGGGGCCGATCGCGACATGGCTAAGCGCGTTCGCGACGGCGTCCGGTGGCAGCGCAGAGGCCGCAAAGGGCAAGACAGCTTCGCTCGATCCACCGCCGGCCGGTTCGGCGCTCGACGTGCGGGTGGTCGCGGCAACGGCGCTGGCGGCGATGAAGGACCGGAGACGTGGCGGCGAATACGTCAAGGACTTGCTCGCGACCGGCAGTTTGAATCCGGACCTCGTGGCGGCGGCCCTGTCGCTCGGCTTCCGGAAGGTGGACCACGGCCGACGGCGGCCTACATACGAGTAGGGCGGGCGAGCCCGGGCCCCTACGAGGCCGCGCGCTGACCGTTGGTCGACCGCGTCAATGGGCTTGTGTGCGGCACGAAGCCGAGCACCTCGCGGACCTTGCGGGCGAGGGCCTCCGGCGTGATGGGCTTCTGGATAAACGCGATCGTAGAGTCTTGAACGCCGTGTCGGACGACGGCGTCGTCGGTGTAGCCCGACATGTAGAGCACCTTCATTTCCGGTCGGAGGGAAACGAGGCGCTCGGCGAGCTGTCGCCCGCTCATCCGGGGCATCACCATGTCGGTCAAGAGCAGATCGATCGTCTCCGCGTGCTGCTCGCACAAGAGGAACGCCTCGCCGCCATTCTGAGTCTCGAGGACATTGTATCCGTACTTGGAGAGAATCGTGCGCGCGAGGCTGCGGACGCACTCCTCGTCCTCCACGAGGAGAATCGTCTCCGAGCCGCGGAGCGCCCCGCGGTCCTGCGAACGCACCGAATCGTGCGCAACCATCGGCCGGTCCGTCGTCGGAAAGCAGACTTTGAACACCGTTCCCGTGCCTGGCTCGCCGTCCACCCAGATCGTCCCCCCGCTCTGCCGGACGATCCCGAACACGGTCGCCAGTCCCAGCCCCGTGCCATTCCCAGCGTCCTTCGTCGTGAAGAACGGCTCGAACATGCGAGCCTGCGTCGCCTTGTCGATGCCGCTGCCGGTGTCGGTCACCGTCAGCATGACATGAGGCCCTGCCTTCATGCCGATGTGCTCCGAGGCAGTGACCTCGTCCAGGACGAGCTCCGAAGTCTCGATCGTGACCTTGCCACCGTCGGGCATCGCGTCGCGGGCGTTGACGACGAGGTTCATGATGACCTGCTCCATCTGGCCCGGATCGACGACGATCTTTCCGAGCGCGGGAGCAACCGCCGCGATGAGCTCCACGTCTTCGCCGATGAGGCGCCGGAGCATTTTCTCCATGCCGCTGACGATTTCCGTGAGGTCGACGATCTGTGGCTGGAGGACCTGCTGCCGGCTGAACGCGAGCAGCTGGCGCGTCAGGTTCACCGCTCGCATGCCGGCGCTCTTGATCTCGTCCAGATCGGCGCGCATGGGGTCGCCCTCCTTCAGGTCTGCGGCGAGCAACTCGCTGTAGCTGATGACGACCGATAGGAGGTTGTTGAAGTCGTGGGCAACGCCGGACGCAAGCCGTCCGACCGCGTCCATCTTGCTCGCCTGCCGGACATGCGCTTCGAGCGCCCGCCTCTCCGTGATGTCCTCGATGACCGAAATGACGTGTTGCGACTGACCGCTGGCGTCGCGATGGACGGACATGTTGACCCTGGCCCATACGTAGCTTCCGTCACGCCGTCGATATCGCTTTTCGTCGATGACATGGCGATCCAGCGTCCCCTCCGCAATCTGACGGAACGAATCCGCCTCGCCGGCCACGTCTTCGAGCTCCATGAGCTCGTGCGCGGCAGGACTCTGCAATTCACCGCGCGCATATCCCAGCAGATCGCAGAGACGCTGATTGACGCGCAACCATTGCCCGTCGAGACCCACGTGCACGATGCCGACGGGCGCCGCGTCGAAGGTGGATCGATAGAGCCGCTCACTCTCGGCCAGGTCGGCCGCGCGCGAGCCCACCTCCCCTTCGAGCAACCGGCTGTATTTCGCGTGGTAGTCGCCGCATGCCTTCAGGCGCAGCAGGTTTCTCACGCGAGCGCACAGTTCGGTCCGATCGACGGGCTTGGTGAGGAAGTCCTCGGCGCCGGCCTTCAGTCCGAGGATCTTGGCATTGTGATCGTCGAGAGCCGTCACCACGATGATCGGGATGTTCCTCGTGGCGACGTTCTTCTTGAGCGTGTTCACGACCTCGTAGCCGTCCATCCCCGGCATCATGATGTCGAGCAGGACCAGATCGGGCGGTTGCAGTGCCACCTTTGCGAGCGCCTCCTCGCCGCTCCCGGCTGTCGTCAGATGAAAGCCTTCAGGTGCGAGGACGGCTTCGAGCAGCTGTTGGTTGTTGCGTTCGTCGTCGACGATCAGAATACGCGCCGGGTGGTCGGATATGTCGATACTCGAGTTCATGCTCTGGCCAGCTGAGTCGCGATAGTGGCGAGGAATTCCTGGTAGCGCATCGGCTTGGCGATGTACCCGTCGCACCCCGCGGCGCGAATTCGCTCTTCGTCGCCCTTCATCGCCAGGGCGGTCAGGGCAATCACAGGAATCGAGCGCGTCGCGTCGTCCTTCTTGAGCTGCACCGTGGCTTCGAGCCCATCCATGCCCGGCAGCTGGATGTCCATCAGGATGAGATTGGGGTGCTCGTCGCGTGCCAGCGTTAGTCCCGCCTCCGCGTCCGTGGCCCTGATCACCGTATGACCCGCCGACTGGAGAAGGAACGTCGCCAGGGACATGTTCGTGGCGTTGTCCTCGACGACCAGGATTCTCGCCATGTCAGTGCACCAACGCGCGGCCGGACATGGCTCGCCGGACCTCGCCCGAAAAGCGCGCGCGGTCGAACTCTGTCTTCCCCAGGATGCCCGTCACGTGGCCGCTCAGCTTTGACCGGTCGGCGTCGGTGATGTCCTTGGCGGTGACCACCAAGATCGGAATGCCTGCGGTGTCCGGTCGCTCGTTGAGAGCCTTCACGACGTCGAAGCCGTTGACGTCCGGCATCATCAGATCGAGCACCATCAGGTCTGGCAGCTCCCGCCGCGCGATGTCGATCGCCTCCCGGCCGCCGTACGCCCGAAGCACGCTTCCCGCCATGCCAAGGATGCGGGCGGCGACGAGCTCCACCGCCTTGGGGTCGTCGTCGACCACGAGGACGTTGAGCGTCCGGCCTTTCGCCGGAGGAAAGAGACCGAGCTCCACGAGCGAGTCGTACAGCTCTTGCCGGGATATGGGTTTTTGCATGATGGCCGCGGCGCCGAGCGCTAACCCTTTGCCCTGGTCGGCGACGATCGAAATGATCACGACCGGGATGCGCGCAAGCGCAGGTACCTGCTTGATGCGGCTGAGAAACTCCCAGCCATCCATTTTGGGCAGCATGATATCGAGGGTAATCAGCGACAGCGGCTGCTCCAACGCGAGGACGATCGCCGCCTCGGCCGACGTGGCGAGCAGGACCTTGAACCCCTCTGCCTCGAGCTGCACGCGGATGAGCTCTGCGGACTTGAAATCGTCTTCCACCACCAGCGCGGTCGGTGCTCCAACTCCAGGGGGTATGGTGGTGGGGAAGCGCGCGGGTGCTCGTGCCGGCGCGACCAACCTCTCTTCGTCGGACGCCCGCACGGGTAGCCATACGGTGAAGCGCGAGCCCTCGCCCACCGCACTTTCCACGGCGACCGCGCCTCCGTGAAGCTCCGCCAGCAGCTTGACCATGGCCAGCCCAAGTCCCGTCCCCTCGAATTTTCGCGCCAGGCCGCTGTCGACCTGGCTGAAAGGCTTGAAGAGCCGCTCCAGTCCCTCGGGCGAGATGCCGATACCGTTGTCGGCGACGCTGATCTCGAGAAACTCCGAGAACATGTTGCCGGTGGTCAGCGGGAAGGTGCGGCCCAACCAGGTTCCCGAAGGCCGGCCCACCTCCGCGCGGTGGACGAGGCGGGCGCGAATGGCCACCTCACCGCCGTCGACGGTGAACTTCACGGCGTTGGATAGCAAATTGTAAACGATCTGCTTGACCTTGCGCGAGTCTGCCCGGATGGCACCAAGGTCGTCCGAAGCATCAAGGCTCAGGCGAACACGGCGGAGCGCAGCCTTCTCCCGGATGACGGAGAGGCTATTCACGAACAACGAAGACACCTGCACCGGCTCGAGGTCGAGCATCATCTTGCCGGCCTCCACCTTGGACAGGTCGAGGATGTCGTTGATGAGCGAGAGCAGGTGCTGGCCGCTGCTGAAGATGTCTCCGATGAATCCTCGCTGCTGGTCGGTCATCTCCCCCATCAGCCCGTCCCTGAGCACCTCGGAGAAGCCGATGATGGCGTTGAGGGGCGTCCTCAGCTCGTGGGACATGTTGGCGAGGAACTCGGACTTCATCCGGCTCGCTCCTTCGAGCTCGACGTTCTTCCGCTGCAGCGCTTGTTCGAAGCGTTTCAGCTCCGTCATGTCACGCGCCGCCGCGAAGACGCCCTGCAGTCTGCGGTCGCGATCGTGAAATGTGGTCGCGTTGTAAGACACCACCGTGAGCGTGCCGTCTCTAGCCCGCGCCGTGAGCTCGTAGTTGGTGAGTTTGCCCTCGTTCAACACGCGGTTGATGCCCGTCTCGGCGCGCCTGGAATCGGTGAAGTAGTTCTTGAACGGCGCTCCGATGAGTTCGTCGCGCGTACACCCGGTCAACGCCTCGGTCTGTTTGTTGACGTCGGTGATGATGCCGCGCGGATCGGTGGCCATTAGGGCGTCGATGTTGGATTCGATGAGCGAGCGTGTGTAAAAATGCTGGTCGCGGAGGCGCTGGTCGAGCTTCGCGCGCTCCTCCTCGATCTGCTTACGTGCCGTGTTGTCGGTGCCGATGAGCAGGTATCCGATGATCGCGTCCTGCGCGTCGCGGAGCGCCGTGACCGACACCACCGCAGGGAACCGGCTGCCGTCCTTGCGGAAGTACGTGAGCTCGTAGATGTCCTCGATCCCGCGCGAGGCTTTGAAGACCAGTGCCTCGAAGCCGGGCGCGATCGGCGTGGCGAACTCGAGGCTCAGCGCGCTCGCTCGCGCGATGATCTCTTCTGGATCGGAAATGTGGGCCGGCGTGACCTTGTCGACGACTTCCGCCGCAGTGAAGCCCAGCATTCGCTCCGCACCGACGTTGAATATCTGGATGACGCCCTTGGCATCGGTGGCGATGCTCGAGAAGTTCGCGCTGTTGAAGATCGCCTTCTGCAGGTCCCCTGCCTTTAGGAGCGCTTCCTCCGCCCGCTTGCGCGCGGTGTTGTCGGTGCCGATGAGCAGGTATCCGATGATCGCGTCCTGCGCATCGCGGAGTGCGGTGACGGACAGCACCGCCGGGAATCGACTCCCATCTTTGCGGATATGGGTAAGCTCGTAGATGTCCTCAATCCCGCGCGAGGCCTTGAAGACGAGCGCTTCGAAGCCGGGGGCGATCGGCGCACCGAGCTCGGCGCTGAGCGCCGTGGCCCGGGCTATCAATTCCTGCGGATCG
>Ga0182018_10003003_pt1 | contig 15862 bp, 10 predicted proteins | sample 812P2MmetaG_FD_120490 | JGI IMG/M metagenome (GOLD analysis project Ga0182018, IMG submission 120490) | Permafrost microbial communities from Stordalen Mire, Sweden - 812P2M metaG | ecosystem: Environmental > Terrestrial > Soil > Wetlands > Permafrost | place: Sweden: Stordalen | collected...
ATGCTGCTAACCTTTTTCATGCTGGTCTCCTTTTGCAACTCCGATTGCGTTACAACCGCAGACTAACCTCTGCGGCCGGGGGACCAGCACTCTCATCCCATCTGTGGGGTGAACCTGGCCTTCATTTGGTTTGGGGTTCGGTTTTTTTTTCCCGCAAGGTTTGAGGCCGTGCCGCTTCAAGAGATGCATTTCTCCGCAGGATGCCGGGAAAGGCGGGAAAGGGTAAGGCGATGAGTTTGCGCTGGTATTTGCAACGACGGGATGGGACGAAGAGCGGCAGCGAGTGCTGTGGGGTGAACCTGGCGTTTGCTTGGTTTTGGGGTTTTGGAGGGAAGTGGGATCCCATGTCTCAAAATCGAGACATGGGGCACCTGGCGTTTGCGGTGTTTTTTCTTCCGCAAGCTGTGAAGTCGTGACCCTCTAAACATGCATTCTTCCGCAGGATGTCGGGAGAGGAAAAGGCGATGAGTCTGCGCCGGTATTTGCGACGACGGGAGTGGGACGAGGAGCGGCAGCGAGAGCTGGACGCGCATCTGGCCGAGGAGACCGCGGACAACGTCGCGCGGGGAATGACGCCGGAGGAGGCTCGACGGCGGGCGTATATGAAGCTGGGGAATCCAACGATGATTCGTGAGGAGATCTGGAAGATGAACAGTTTTGTTTCGGTGGAAGACCTGGGGCGCGATGTGCGCTATGCGCTGCGGCAGCTGCGGAAGAGCCCGGGATTTGCGGCGATCGCGATCGTAACGTTGGCGTTGGGGATCGGCGTGAACACGGCGATTTTCAGCATGGTGAACGGGCTGATGTTCAGCTCGATGCATATCCGGCAGGAAAGCCGGATGCTGGAGATTGGGTCGCGGCAGAAGGGGACGCCGTGGCAGCCGCAGTTTTCGCTGGTGGAGTACGAGGCGCTGCACGGCCAGACGAGCGAGGTGTTCAGCGGAGTGGTGGGAGACGCCTATGGGCTGGATGGGCTGAGCGTAGAGGGCAACAAGCCGGATCGGGCGTTTACGGATTATGTGACCGGGGACTATTTCGAAGTGGTGGGCGTCGAGCCTTATTTGGGGCGGCTGTTCCATGCGGGCGAGGGCGTGACGCCGGGGGCCGATCCGGTGGTGGTGCTGAGCTACTCGTACTGGAAGCGGCATTTTGCGGCGGATCCAAATGTGGTGGGGCGGCAGGTTCTGCTGGATGGACATTCGATGACGGTTGTGGGAGTGACGGCGAAGGATTATCGCGGGGTGAACACGGCGTTGACGCCGGAGGCGTATTTGCCGCTGGCAATGATTGTGCCGATCGAGAGCACACCGCTAAGCGAATACAACAAGCCGACGAACCGCAATCTGCGACTCTATGGGCGACTGAAGGCTGGGGTGACGAAGCAACAGGCGAACGCGACGCTGGCGGTGGTGGCGCGGCGGCTGATGGCGGAGCAGCCGGTTGCGGACAAGGATGTGGAGCTGAGTTCGTTTGGATTGTGGGTGGGAAGAAACGCGGGGTTCGATCCGGATAATGCGATCGGGGAGGTAGCGTGGTTCTTCCTGGGGCTGGCAGGCGTGGTGCTGCTGCTGGCGTGCGTGAACGTGGCGAATCTGCTGCTGGTGCGGGCGACGGTGCGGGAGCGGGAGATGGTGATCCGGTCGGCGCTGGGCGCGGCGCGTGCGCGGCTGATCCGGCAGATGCTGACGGAAAGCATTTTGCTGGCGTTGTGCGGCGGTCTGGCGGGGATCGGGCTGGGACTGTGGGGGAGCCACCTGCTGAGCTCGATCAACCTGGGCACGGATTTGCCGTTGCATTTCGATTTCGGATTTGACTGGCACGTGCTGGCGTTTTCGATGGCGGTGGCTCTGGTGGCGGGAGCGCTGGTGGGGATTGTGCCGGCGCTACGGCTTGCGCGAGCGAATCTGAATCTGGTTTTGCGCGAAGGTGGACGCGGGGTTGCGGGCGGTGGGCACCGATTCCGCGACGCGCTGGTGACGGTGCAGGTGGGGAGCGCGTTGATCCTGCTGATTATTGCGGGGCTGTTCACGCGGAGCCTGGCGCAGAGCGAGCATGCAGAGCTGGGGTTCAATCCGGCCAATGTGATGACGATGATGATGGACCCGGGGGAGATTGGGTACAGCGATCCGCGGGCGCGAGATTTCTTCAAGGAGCTTCTGGAGCGAGTGCGGGCACTGCCGGGCGTGCGGACGGCGACGATTGCGGAGGCGGTTCCGATGGGGCTGGTGGGCAACGGCGGCGAGACGATCACGGTGGGCGGATATCAGCCGCCGGCGGGGCAGAGCATGCCGGTGATCGCCTACAACCTGATCGGGACGGATTATTTTGCGACGCTCGGGATTCCACTGGAGTGGGGGCGCAATTTCAGCGATGGGGATGACGAGAATCGTCCTCATGTTGCTATTGTGAGCGAGGCGATGGCGAAGAAGTACTGGCCGCATGGGGACGCGATCGGACGGGAGTTCACGATGAACAGCGATCCGGCGCATCCGCTGCAGGTGGTGGGGGTGGCGAGGGACGCGCGTTATCAGGGATACAGGCAAGCGCCAGCGCCATATTTCTATTTGCCGTTTGCGCAGAACTACACGGGGAATTCTCTGGAGACGCTGGAGGTGCGGACGGTGGGCGATCCGGCGGCGATGCTGCCGGTGCTGGAGCGGGCGATCAACGATATGGCGCCGAACCTGCCGTTATTTGACGTGAAGACACTGCATCAGGCGCTTTACACGCCGAATGGGCTGCTGCTGTTCCAGATCATCGCGACGCTGGCGGGAGTGATGGGGACGCTGGGGATGGTGCTGGCGATTGTGGGGGTGTACGGCGTGCTGTCGTATGTGGTGAGCCAGCGGACCAGCGAGATTGGGGTGCGGATGGCGTTGGGTGCTGGGCGCGGGGACATTTTGAAGATCGTTTACAAGCAGGGGATGTGGATTGTGGGGATCGGGCTGGCGGTGGGGCTGGCGGCGAGCTTTGGCATCGCGCACCTGCTGCACAGTCTGATCGTGGTGAGCCCCGCGGATCCGGCGACGTATCTGGGGGTGTCAGCGATGCTGGCGGCGATTGCGATGCTGGCTTGTTATATTCCGGCGCGGCGGGCGATGTATGTGGAGCCGATGCGGGCGTTGCGGGAGTGAGTGCAGGGAACAGGCAACAGGCAACAGGGAATAGGAAGCTTGCCGATTGCGGGCCCTTTCCTTTTGTCCGCTCGACACCTGGCAATCAGACCTCCGGATTGGGTTCGAGAGGCCCGCTTCTGTTCGCCTGCCGAGATTATTGTAGCCACCATGCCCATCCATCTCAACTTCCGGTTAGCCCGTCACGCATTCCGACACCTCTTAGAGCGAAGAGCACTTAACACCTTTGAAGAGTTGGCCAGCTAACGAGCTGAGTTCCATCAAGCAAGCCTTCTATTTGCTCAAACCCGCCAATTTTGCGGTGACGAAGTTGATGAATGCGGAGCAGGTAACCAGGAAAAACTTGGCGTCTTCAAGCCCAACGGTGTCGGAATCGAGGATTGCGTGTCGAACGCCGTCCTCGTCAGAAGTGTAGCCGTACAACTTGTTAAGAGCCCCGCTCAGCGCAGGATGCAAGCCAATCTCATTCTGTAGCTTCTTGATCAGTTCTCCGAGAGTTCCTTTTTCGCCGAGGACGTTGCACACCAAGCTCTCAACGGCTGAGATCGACTCTTTGATTGAGTTGCGATAATCCGGCTGCTCCCTGGAAGAAAGCAGTTCCAAGGCGCGTCGCAAGTGGGCGCGAACCGGTGCAAGGGCAGACTGCGACGCGTTTTCAATCGCGTTTATTTCCTCTTCGTCAGTGACCCTTGTAATAAGGCAGTTGACCAGCCTGTAAGCGGAATTCTCGACCTTCAAAGCGGCGTTGCACGCAGCGATAAATTTATCCTGGTCGAAAACATCGTAATTATTGGCAACGAATTCAAGAAAATTGTAGGCCTCATGCCAATAGCAGCTTAAGAATTCGGCTCGGAGCCGTTCCAAAACAAAAGCCCAATTGCCAGGAATCGTATCTACAGGCTCTTTGTAGTTTTGGAGCCAAAGCCTGCGGCAAAAGCGCTGAAGCTTCGGGTTCATCGAGAGCGGATAGCGGGGTGGGCCCGGGCGGTGCGGTTCGGCCTGGGCGTCGCTCCATATATGGAGATACATCACGCTCCATAGCGCGTTCCTCAGCTCCGAGTTCATGCAATCGAGCTGGAAGACTTCTTTGACTGAGGTGATCCCGTAACGATCGGAGAAACGCATAGGTGGGCCTCTGCTCTGGGAGCTCTTGGGAACATCCTATGATAAATAACCGACCCCGGTCCGTTCGGGGAGTTAGACTTCGGGGTTGAGTTCGAGGTCTTCGAGGCGGCCGAGTTTGTAGATGGCGATGGAGACGATCCAGGCGAGGGCGAAGATCCCGATGATGCAGTAGCCGAGGACTCCGAAGTTGTCGTTGAGGCGGACGATGAATCCCCAGAAGATGCCCTGGAGATGGAACTGGCCGCCGAGGAGGCCGAGGGCTTCGATGCCGCCCACGATTAATGCAACGACGACTGATACAGATGTGATGGTGAGGTTGTAGTAGAGCTTGCGGATGGGCTTGATGTAGGCCCAACCATATGCGCCGAGCATGAGGATGTTGTCCGTGGTGTCGATGAGCGACATGCCGGCGGCGAAGAGCACGGGGAAGACGGCGATGGACCAGAGAGAGAGGCCGCGGGAGGCTTCGGCGGCGGAGATGCCGAGGAGGCCGATTTCGGTGGCGGTGTCGAAGCCGAGTCCGAAGAGGATGCCGAGCGGGTACATGTGCCAGCTGCGGCGGATCATGGCAAAGATGGGGCGGAAGATGCGGGCGAGGAAGCCGCGATTGGCGAGGAGGAGGTTGAGGTCCTCGTCGACGTAGGGCTCGCCGCGGCGGACGCGCCGGAAGGTGGCGTAGACGGAGCGGAGGATCACGATGTTGGCGACGGCGATGGCGAGGAGGAAGAGTGCGGACACAAGGGTGCCGATGACGCCGCCGATGTTGCGGTAGTGGTCGATGTGTTTCTGAAGGCCGAGGGCGGCGGCGGCGATGAGGAGTGAGCCGAGGATGACGATCGTCGAGTGGCCGAGGGAGAACATGAAGCCGACGGCGATGGGGCGTTTGCCTTCCTGCATAAGCTTGCGGGTGACGTTATCGATAGCGGCGATGTGGTCGGCGTCGACGGCGTGGCGGAGGCCGAAGGAGTAGGCGAGGAATGCGGTTCCGAGGAGGACGGGGAAGCGGTGGAAGGCGGCGATGGCCCAGAGCCATGCGGCGGCGTTGATGAGGATGAGGAGCGCGTAGATGCCGATGACCTTGCCGCGCACATGGTCAGCATGGTCGTTGAAAAGGTTGCGGAAGGCTGAAGGCATCGTGATCGGGCTCGGGTCCGGAGGCGGAGGGGGCGGGAGGCGATCCGCTGACCTACTAATTTTAAACTCATGTTACGGGGTGAGCTGTGGGAATGCCGGGTTGGGGCGGGTGGAGGGTTTGACCGGGAGCAAAAAAGAGGCCTGGTTGACCGTGGAACGGTTGACCGTGGAAGCAGCGCTTGCCTATTCTCGTAGACGCGGCCTCGTAACGGCGTGCTCGTAAGGGCGGCGCAGCTGGGGTTTGCGGCGGGCTCGCAAAGGACCCGTCAAGAGGGATTCATCGAGACGGTTCACGGAGAGATTCGGGGAAATTCGGCCGGGCCTGGCGCTGCGAATGGCGGCGCGCGGCATCCAACAGAATCCGAGGGAGAAAAACATGGCAGATACGAAGAAACCTGCACTGAAAGAGTTGATTGCGGGATTGCAGGAGGACTTGTCGCGCGAGTATCAGGCGATCATGGCGTACGTGGTTTACAGCAACGTGTTGAAGGGCGCGCAGTGGATGAACATCGCGGGCGAGCTGAGGAAGCATGCGGGTGAGGAGCTGCAGCACGCGCTGACGATCGCGGATCAGCTGGATTATCTGGGCGCGGTGCCGAATGCGAGTCCGAAAGCGGTGAAGCTGTCGGAGAAAGCGGAGGAGATGCTGCGCTTCGATCTGGACAACGAGACGGTAACGATCAAGGAGTATCGCAAGCGGGTAAGGCAGGCGGAGGCGGTGGGGCACTATGCGCTGGCGGAGCAGATTCGCCAGATCATATCGCAGGAGCAGGAGCACCAGCACGATTTGGCGACGGCGCTGGGGATCGATGTTCCGAACATCCTGGAGGAGGGTGCGTAGGCGGCCGATCGACGTCTGAACGTGGGGTCAGGCGCCGGAGTCGGGCGTCTGAGCGGGGCTCGAGCCGTCGGCGGTGCTATCGATGGGCAGGCGAATGTTGAAGGTGGTTCCCTTGCCCACCGTGCTCTCAAAGGTGAGGTTTCCTTTGTGGCGGTCGATCACGGAGCGAGCAATCGCGAGGCCCTGGCCGGTTCCCCGCCCCACTTCTTTGGTGGTGAAGAAGGGATCGAAGATCCGTTCGCGAATGGCCGGCGGGATACCCGCGCCTGTATCCGAAATACTGATGAGGACCGCAGGGCCTTCAGTCCGGGTGCGCACGCGGATCTTGCCCTGCTGGCCTGAGCCCTGCACCACGTCCGCAATCGCGTGGGCGGCGTTGACGAGCAGGTTCAGGAAGACCTGATTCAAATCGCTCATGCTGCAAACCACGAGGGGAAGGTCTCCGAGATCGGTCTCCACCTCGGCAACGTATTTCAGTTCATTGCGCGCCACGGCGAGAGTATTGAGCAGAGCTTTGTTGAGGTCGGAGCGAGCCATACCCATGCTTTCGGGGTGAGCGAATTCCTTCATGGCGCGCACGATGGTGACGACGCGGTCGACGCCGTCGAGTGTGTGGGCAAGGGCATCGGGAATTTCTTTGAGGATGTAGGCGGTGTCCAGTTCCGCTTCGAGGCGACGGAACTCGACGGGAAAATCCGTGGCGTGAAAATCTCCGGGAGGAACAGGGGCATCGGAAGGATCGCAGAGAGCGCGCAGCCTGTCGATGAGAGACTGTAACCCGGCGAAAGAATCCTGGAGGAAGCGGACGTTATCGCCCACGAACTGCATGGGGGTATTGATTTCGTGGGCGATCCCGGAAGCCAGGCGGCCGACGGATTCCAGTTTTTGGGCCTGGCGCAGTTCCACTTCCGCCACATCGCGGCCAGTGATGTCGCGCGCGATTCCCTGGATGCCGATGGCCTTGTTGTTGCGGTAAATTAGGCGGGGGTTGACTTCGAGCATCACCCGTCGACCATCCCTGGCCCTGATCTCCACCTCAAACTTGGCGGGGGGATGGCCCGCGACCAGCCGCGCGATGACGATTTCGACGCGCTGCCATTGCTCGGCAGTGACCAACTGCCGCAGGCTCATCTGGGTTGCTTCCTCGCGGTCGTAGCCAATGGTCTGTTCCGCGAGGCGGTTGAGGGAAGTGATACGCATATCGAGGTCGAAGGTGTAGACAGGGTCGCTGGCATTCTCAAACAGCTCGCGATAGCCTTCTTCGGAGGCTCGCAGGCGCTCCTCGGCAATTTTGCGCGCGGAGATGTCGCGGGCGATGTAGGCGGCGCCGGTTACGTTGCCGGCCGCGTCGAAAACCGGCGAAATGGTGAGCGAGACGTCCACCCGCCGGCCGTCTTTGCGGATCCTCACCGTCTCGTGGCCGGTCACTCTTTCTCCGTGACGAATCTTCGTGAGCAGCTCAGGCATTTCGTCGGGGCGATCGGAGGGGACCAGCAGGATCGAGGCCCGCTTTCCAATCATCTCGGCAGCGGTGTAGCCATAGAGTTCCGCGGCTCCGCGGTTCCAGCTGACGACGATTCCATCGGGGGTGGTGCCGGCAATGGCGTCCTGGGAGGATTCGACGAGCGAGGCAAGGAAAGCCTGCGCCTGATCTGCCAGCTTGCGCCGGGTGATGTCTTCAATCTGGGTAATGTAATGGGAAGGATTGCCGGAGTCGTTCTTCACGACCGAGATCTTGAGCCGCACCCATATGGCATTCCCCTGTTTGTGAACGTAGCGTTTTTCGAACTCGGTGGTTGCGATCTCGCCCTGACTGAAGCGGAGGGCGACCTGGCGCGATCGCTCGAGATCGTCGGGGTGGGTGATCTGCTGCCAGGCGCCAGCCAGCAGTTCCTCCGAGGTGTAGCCCAGGGTCTGGCAGAGGGCGGCATTGGCGTGGAGGAAGCGGCCGTCGGGCGCGGTGAGGCACATACCGTAGGGAGCCTCTTCGAAGGCGGTGCGGAACCGGTCTTCACTCTCGCGGAGGGAGGCTTCGGCGCGGTTGCGTTCGACAAACTGCGCGACGCCGTGGACGACCGACTCGAACGCCTGGATGGTGGCGTCGGTGAGGGGCAGACTGACGAAGGCGGCCGCGACTCCCAGGACCTGCTCGCGAACCTTGAGTGGGTAGCCCACAAAGGTGTACGTGGCTGGCTGTCCGGCGGCGGCTGGAGCCGGCGAGGGATCCGGACCTGCGGCACCGTCGAGCTGCATCACGCCGCTCTCGGCGATGCGCTCGATGCGGGCGGGGTCCATGCGTTTGCGGCTGGGGCCGGAAAGCAGCTGAATGTCGGCGCTGGCCCGCAACTCGAGGCGATGATCTTTTTCGTTCGTGGTCCAGATCTGCGCAAACACGATATCCATGTTGCGGAGGAGGGTATCCACGCACTCCTGGAGTCCCTGGCTAAGGCCATCCGCCCCGGTGAGCGCCAATCCGATTTCAGCGGCGAGGGCCGCGAGATGATGGCGTTCGGCCATTTCCGCCTCGATCCGGGTGCGTTCGCTGACGTCCCGATACAGGGCCAGCAACCCCTGGAGCTGACCTCCAATCATGAGAGGCACACCGTATACCTCGACGTCGACGAGTGCGTTGTTTTTGCGACGGCGGCAACTGGTGAACCGGATACTCCTGCCGTTCAGACATTCGCGGGTGAAACGATCGCCCTCGGATACCAGGCCGGCGGGAATAATGAGGCCGCTGAGGCGGGCGCCCTGCATTTCTTCGCGCGAGTAGAGAAAGAGCTTTTCAAACGCAGTATTCGATAACTGGACGCGCTCATCTTTATCGAGCACGACAATGCCAAGAGGGCTGGTTTCGATAAGCGTGTCAAGGTAAGCGGTTCGCTCTTCGAGGGCCTTCTCCGAGCGTTTGCGCTGGGTGATATCGAGAAAACTCTCGAGCAGACAGGGGCGGCCCTCCATCTCGACCGGCTTCACGGTTTTGATGATCGACCGTTTTTCTCCGTTAACGGTGAGCAGGACACGCTCGGAGTTGTCGACTGTCTGGCCGAGGTCGGTGACCGGACAGCGGCCCTTGTCGGCGGGACAGACAAACTTGTGACAGACGGCGCCGACAATCCTGTCGAGAGGTGCTCCTACCAGTTGGGCAGCCACAGGGTTGGCGTCGACAATGATGTGAGTCTCCGGATCGATGATAAAAATGCCGGTCTCCACTCCGTCGAAGACGGCCTGAAATTTAGCGAGGTTTTCGTCAGCGGCACTCTGAAGGCATTTTCTTTCGACGATGACACGCGGGAGCCCGGCGGGAGTGGGACAGCCGGGTTTTGAAGAGAACGGAGTGCCGGGGGCCTGACCCTCTCGAAGATCTGCACTCATAGGAGGATTCTCTTTTCAGCCTCTTGGCCGGGACTCGGCGGGGCGCGCCTCAAAATTGCCGATCATTTTGGGGTCGCACGCCGCGAGCAGATCGCTGAATTCGGGAAACTGCGACGCGGGCAGGAGGTTAAAGGCGATCAGACAGGCGATCATCATTCTTCTGCCGCCGACCTCGACGGTGTAGTCGCGGGCTTCGGCGATGAGGCGCTCGATCTCCATGCGCACCGCGGCAGGTGAGATATGCCGGCTTATGACGGCCATGAGCACGTCGCGGCCCCAGTGGAAGAGGTGATCGTCGGGGTGGAGGGCCCTGGCCAGTAACTGGGCGACGATGCCGAGGTAATCGCCTGCGGTTTTTTCGCCGTAACGTTCTTCGACAGTGTGCAGGATGGTAAGCCGGAGTAACACCACATAACACTGGGGATCATTTCCGACCAGGGGGAGTAAGTGGGCTTTCGCGTCCGAGGGCCCGGGCAAGCCAGCGGGACTTACGAAGTTATCCCATTGGCAGAAATCGACGGCTTCGCACTCGGCCCGGGAACGAGTCGTGGACTGGGCGCTTCTAATCAGTTCTCTGTCAGCCGTCTGGGCGCGGTACTGAGCTACTCCGCTGTTAATGGCGGCAACCAGCACATCTCTTTCGCACGGCTTGGTGAGGAACTGGAAGATATGTCCGCGGTTGACGGCATCCATGGCGGACTTCATGTCGGCATATCCGGTGAGCAGCATTCTCACGGTATCGGGCGCCCTTTGGCGAACCTGGGCCAGGAAGTCGGCGCCGTTCATGCCGGGCATGCGCATGTCGGAGATGACGACCGCCCAGGGACCGCGCCTTTCGACCATCCCGAGGCCCTGTTCGCCACTGACGGCGGTGGTGACATCGAACTGACGGTGCAGGATTCGCTGGTAGCCCTCGAGGGCGGATGACTCGTCGTCAACACACAGAATCTTTTCCTTCACGGAATCCGTCCTCCCCCCGGGGCCGCGTGTCGCCCCGGTAACACGCTTTGATCGGCTTCCTGTCGCAGGGAAGCTGATGCGGTCATCGGCAGTTCGGGAGAAAACGAGAGTTCCACACCGGCCTTCACCCCTCATCGTCCTCTGGATTCAGCCGATGGACGACTCGTGAGAGATGCGCTCCGGAACAGATTCGTCCGCTATCTACTGGCACCGGTCTTCATCGGCTTCGCCGCCCTCTTCTCTTTGCTGCTCCATCCCCTCATTCCTCACTCCGAGGACTACCTTTTTCTCGCCGCCGTCGTGGCCAGCGCATGGCTGGGCCGCCGTGGGCCCGGTTTGCTCGCCGCTCTGCTCGCGCCCTTTGTCCTCGACTATTTTTTCCTGCCTCCCCTTTACACCCTTGGCATCAGCCCCGAGGCGCGCCTCTATCTGCTCCCCTTCCTGCTGAGCGCGCTCGCCGCCGCATGGATGAGCTCGACATTCAGCGCCGCCAGGCACACCAGAGCGCTCCTCGAAAAGAATGAAGAGAAATTTCGCCGCATCCTCGGCAATCTGCCCGATGTCGCGTGGACCGGGGATCAGAATGGCCGCATCATCTATATCAGTCCCAAAGTCGAGCGCCTGATCGGGTACAACTCCCGGGAGATGTGCGACGGGGGCCTGCCATTTGCCCTCTCACGAGTCCATGTGGACGATCGAAGCCGTTTCCAGCAGGCCGTTCATGCTCTGTTCTCGGACCGCACCCCGTTCGATGTGGAGTTTCGCCTGCAGCACAAGGACGGCAGCTGGGTCTGGCTGAGCCACCGGGCTGTAGAGACCTGGGAGGAAGACGGCGTCGTCTTCGCAGACGGAGTCATCGCCGACATTTCAAACCGGAAGAAGTCCGAACTCGAACTGCGATCGAAGACAGCGTTTTTCGAGGCGCAGGTGAATTCAACCATCGATGGAATTCTGGTGGTGGATGCAGACAATCGTCGCATTCTTCAGAACCGTCGCGTGGTCGAGATGTTCGGGATTCCCTCCGAACTTCTCCTCAGCGCGGAGCAGATTCCGGTGCGCCGGCATATGCTCAGCCTGTTTAAGGACCCCGAACCGGTGTGGGCCAGGCTCGATCGCTTTCACTTTCCTGAGCATCGGGAGGAAACCAGCCGCGACGAGGTTGAACTGAAGGATGGAACGACCCTGGAGATGTATTCGGCACCGGTTGTCGGCAAAGAGGGGCAGTACTACGGGCGCATCTGGACCTTCCGCGATATTACGGAGCGCAAACGGCGGCAGGACAAGCTGCGGCAGCTATCCGCTGCTGTGGAGCAGAGCCCGGTCTCGGTGGTGATCACCGACCTCGAGGGCAACATCACGTACATCAATCGCAAATTCAGCGACTGTACCGGCTACTCGCCCGAGGAGGTCAGGGGCAAAAATCCCCGCATACTGAATTCCGGCCATTCGCCCCCGGAAATGTACAGCGACCTCTGGACCACCATCCTCGATGGTGGGGAATGGCGCGGCGAATTCCGCAACCGGAAGAAAAACGGCGAGCTCTATTGGGAGTCGGCGGCCATCACGCCCATTCTCGACGCGAATGGTTCGATCGCCAACTTCCTCGCCGTCAAGGAAGACATCACCGAACGACGCGCCCTCGAGGGGGAGCTCCGACAGGCCCAGAAGCTGGAGGGAATCGGACAGCTGGCGGCCGGTGTCGCCCACGAGATCAACACTCCCATCCAATTCGTAACCGATAACCTTACTTTTCTTCAGGATTCGTGCGAAGCGTCCTTCCGCTTGCTCGAACATTACAGGAACGTCGTCCACGACCACGCCGGGAAGCTTTCGCCTGACCTTGTGGATACTCTCGCGCGCGCGGAGCAGCTCAGCGATTTCGAATTCACACGAGATGAGGTTCCGCGCGCCATCGCCCAGAGTCTGGAGGGCGCGCGCCGTGTGGCGAAAATCGTTCGCGCCATCAGAGAGTTTTCCCATCCCGATCTTGCCGACAAGACCGAGGCCGATCTGAACCAGGGCATCGCGTCCACCATCGTGATCGCCAACAACGAATGGAAATACGTAGCCGACATGGTTACAGATTTGGACGAAACCCTCCCACCCGTCGTCTGCTATCCCGGCGATGTGAACCAGGTGATCCTCAACCTGATCGTGAATGCCGCGCATGCAATCGGGAACAAGCTGAAGGGCGAGGGGATGGGGCAGATTACGGTTCGCACGCGAAGATGCGGCCAGTTTGCGGAGATCGCCGTAGCGGACACGGGGACGGGAATCCCGGAGGAGATTCGGACGCGCGTCTTCGAGCCTTTCTTTACGACGAAGGAAGTCGGTTCGGGAACGGGGCAGGGTTTGGCGCTGGCCCACAGCGTGGTGGTCAAAAAGCATGGCGGGAAGATTTGGTTCGAATCCGAGATGGGCCGCGGCACCACGTTTTTCATCCACCTGCCGTTCGATTCAGCCGGGAAGCAAGAGGAGGAGCGATGCTGAAGCGCCTGTTGTTCGTAGACGATGACGCGATGGTGCTGGCGGGGCTGCGGCGAGGCCTGCACGAGATGCGCCAGGAGTGGGAGATGACGTTCACGACGGGGGCTTACGCGGCGCTGGAGGCCCTGGAGAATGAAACCTATGACGCGGTCATCACCGACATGCGCATGCCTTCGATGGACGGCGCTGAGTTGCTGGAACGCATCAAGGACCGGCACCCGGAAATCGTGAGAATCATTTTGTCGGGACAGTCGGAGAAAGAGGCGGTGCTGCGGTCGCTGGCCCCGGCGCATCAGTACCTGGCCAAGCCGTGCGACATCCGGGAGCTGAAACTTCGTCTGCGCCAGGCCTTTGCGTCCCGCGATCTGGTGAGGAATCCTTCGATCGCGGCGACGATCGCCCGATTGCGGTCGCTTCCCAGCTTGCCCGCAGTTTACAGCGAACTAACGGCGGCGCTGCGTTCGGAAATGACGTCGCTTGCCCAGATCGAGCAAATAATTGCGAAAGACCCGGGGATGGCGACCAAGATTCTGCAACTGGCAAATTCGGCATTCATCGGGGTCCACGGCCGGGTATCGAGCCTGCGGCAGGCGGTGTCGCTGATTGGGGTGGAAACGGTGCGAACCCTGTCGCTGTCGATTCACGTCTTCTCGCAGTTCGACAAGAACTCCGCAATTGCGGTCCACCTGCCTCCATTGTGGGAGCACAGCGTGTGCGTGGCTGCCATCGCGCAGCGCATTGCCGCTCAAGAAACAGGAAGCAAGCCGATGGCGGAGGAGTGCTTTGCGGCGGGCCTGCTGCACGATATGGGTAAGGTGATCCTCTTTGCCGAGAAGCCGAAGGAATACGGCGAGGTTCTGAGTAAGACGGGCTGCGACGGCGGGCGCATCGAGACTCGGGAGATTGAGGCGCTGGGTTATTCCCATGCGCAGCTGGGCGGCTATTTGATGAGCGTATGGGGGCTGCCCACGTCTCTGGTGCAGGCGGTGGCCTTTCATCATCGGCCCTCGGAGGCGATCGATATTCAGTTTTCACCGTTGACGGCGGTGCATTGCGCCGACGCGATTTCAAAGGCCGCCGAAACAGCGCAGTCGGGCGAGGATATTCCTCTTGACCGGCAATATCTTGACGGCCTGGGACTGGCGGGGAAGGAAGGGGAGTGGCTGGGTTTCCTCGAGGAATTCCGCGTTGCGAAGAGAGAAGCTTCTGCGTGATGAATCGCTATGGGCTCAGGCGCCGCTATTCATACGAGGATCCAGGAGAAGCGGCCAGATATCGACGAGTTTCCCGGCCTGTGCGAGAGCGCCGACTATTGCGTCGATCCGGCAGCAGCTTCGGTGTGCTTCGCCGATAATTTGCGCAGTCGAGTCATGGTGCCGCGCGGGAAGCCGGTGGACTCGCGCACCACCAGGTGAGTGTCGATGGTGTATTCGCGCTTCGGCGAGGAGCCTTCGAGGTGTGACCGCAGAGCGGTGACCGCGGCATGGGCCAGGTCGGATCGGGACATCTGCACCGACGTCAGCGAAGGAATCATCATTTCCGCCATGTGGATGTCGTCGAAGCCGATGACGGAGACATCGCCGGGAACCTGAAGACCGGAACGCGAAAGCTTGTGCAGAACGCCGATCGCCAGCATGTCGTTCGAGCACATAATTGCCGTGGGCAGGGTCTTGTGCTCGAGGATGAGAGCGGCCGCGGCGAGGCCGCCTTCCATCGTGTGGTCGCCCTCAATGATGAGTTTCTCCTCCACGGGAATGCCGCACTCCTGCAGCGCCTTCTTGAACGCGGCCAGCCGCGACTGCGCGGAGTGCAGCCGAAAAGGCCCGGTCACAAACGCGATGCTGCGATGTCCCAGAGCGGCCAGGTGCTGCACGCCCTGGCGAATGCCGTGATGGTAGTCGACGCGCAGCACGCTCATGCCGGGGCGGTTCGGCGCGACATCGACGAAGACCAGCGGTATATTGCGATCGGCGAGCTGGTCGAGGAGCGGTTGTTCAATGCCGAAGGTCATGACGGCCACGCCTTCGGCATTGCGTTCGACCATGCGGCGGATGCAGCTTTTCATGCGTTCGGGATCGTAGTTCGTCGAGCCGATCAGGATCTCGTATCCGTTCTCGACGGCAATCTCCTCGAAGCCCTGAATCAATTCGGGGAAGAAGGGGTTTGTAATTTCCGAAACGATCAGGCCGAGAAGGCGGCTGCGTCCGGAAACCAGGGCGCGGGCCTGGGTGTTGGGAAAATAGTTGAGTTCGCCGATTGCCTCCCATACCCGCTTGGCCATTTTTGGATTGACGGTGGGAATGTGATTGATGGTGCGGGAGACGGTGGCGATGGAGACACGGGCCAGCTTCGCGACCGCGTGAATATCCATCCGGTCGGATTTAGGAGCCGAGCGGCGTCTTGTTCTTCGAACCGGACCAGCCATAGGCAGGCTTACAGAATGCGTTTACAGCATACCTCAAAACCGGAAAAAGCTTGACATTAAATGGACCCGGCTCCTACATTTGCGGTAAAGGTTTACTGGGATTGGAGGGAGAATTCGCTGCCAGCGCCGCGCCCTGTGGTACTGGCCCAGCCGGACCTCGGCGCGGCGCTCACGTGGTGCTTTTCGCCGTTCGATTTCCTCCGCGCCTGACGAAACTGACACGAGACTCGCTGAGGACAGCAATCAATGAAGAAGGAACTGACATTTGGACTTATCGTGGGGAACCGCGGATTTTTCCCCGATCATCTGGCCAAAGAGGGCCGGGAAGAGATGCTGGGGGTGCTGGAGAGGGCGGGGATCCGGGCCATCACGCTGACGCCG
>Ga0182018_10003004_pt1 | contig 15854 bp, 13 predicted proteins | sample 812P2MmetaG_FD_120490 | JGI IMG/M metagenome (GOLD analysis project Ga0182018, IMG submission 120490) | Permafrost microbial communities from Stordalen Mire, Sweden - 812P2M metaG | ecosystem: Environmental > Terrestrial > Soil > Wetlands > Permafrost | place: Sweden: Stordalen | collected...
CGATGAGCGCGATTAGGAAGCCCCCGATGGCCATCGACATCGTCTAGCACACTTCGATGATCGTGTCGAAGGCCGAGTAGACGCGACCCTGCAGCACCATCGGAGTACGGCGTTGCACCAAGGTGTACAGCGCCACCAGCACCCACGGTAGGCACGCGCCAATGACCATTGCGCCGACGAGCACCGCCGGGAGCCACTGCAGAGTCATCAGCAGCAACGAGGCCGCGAACAGCAGGCACGCAAAGGCGAAGAGCGCCCCCTCGGTGGTGCGCCTCATGATCGCCGAGGCGCTGAGACCGCCGGCGACGGCGCCGACGCCCTGTACGGTGGCGAGAATCCCGAGGAACGTGGGCGGGCGGTGCAGGCCGGTGCCAACCACGGCGAAGACGATCGTCTCGAGGAAGCCGAACGGAAGGATGATCAGCAGGCAAGCGATAAGAATCTGGCGCAGCACCGTCGTGTTCCAGGCATGACGGACTCCCGCGGTGACCTCGACGAACCAGTGGTGCTCGCTGCGGACAGGCGGCACTTCGGAGACGTGCAGCGAGAAGGTTGCAGCTGCTGCGATGATGAACGTGCACGCGTCGACAATCGCGACCGCGCCGCCACCCACCCATGCGAACAGCCCCGCACCGGCAACAGGGCCGATCAGGCGAATCCCCTGACGGAACGTCTGCAGGATCCCGTTGGCGTTGCCGAGCAGCTCCTCGGGCAGCATCTCGCGCAACAGCGCGGATTCGCCTGACCCGAGCACGCCATACGCAAGTCCATAGAGCACCATGACGAGGTAGATCAGCCACACCTGGTCGCGGCCGTGCACCAGCAGAAGCAGGAGCACACTGGCGCCGAGCGCCAGGTCGGTCGTGACCAGCAGTGGGCGTTTCTTGACGCGGTCGACGAGCATCCCTGCGGCGGGAGCCAGTGCAGATGGCAGGCTGAACGCGAAGAACACGAGTCCGGCGGCGGCGTTGCTACCGGTGAGGGTTTTTACCCAGATGCCTGCGGCGAGCCACATGGCCGTGTCGCCGAACACGGACAGCAGCTGGCCGATGAGATAACGGCGCCCGTTGCGGTCGGAAAGCAGCGCGCGCATGTGATCAGGTCCGGAGGCGAGACGGAGGCACGCTCACACGTGCCTCCGCACGCTGGACGACCGCATCAGCTGCGGTCACGGCGATCGGACCAGGCGTTGAACCTGGCCGTGACGCGCTGCAGGACTGTGCGATTCGAGCATTCATGCTCGGCACAGAAGACGCGCCGGCGCTCGATGGAGCGGGCCAGCTCGATGTTCTGCAAGTTGGTCATGGCGTTTACCTCCTTTTCGTTGGTGATTTGTCTTGTTCGTTGGTGATTTGTCTTGGTGATGCGTCGGGTCAGTGAGTTCCGCGTGTGCCGGTCGGTGAGCCGCGGTGCGCCGGACGCGGGTAGGCGAAGAGCAGCAGCTCGATGGGGATCGATCCCTTGGGCCGCTTCTTCGGGTTGCCGATTCGGTCGACGTACTGCCTGACCAGCGCGGTCATCGTCTCGTCGAGCGCCCGCAGCTCCTCGGGAGTCACGTAGAGCAGGAACTCGCTCGCACCGGTGGTCTTCTGCCATTCGGTCGAGACGTCGCGCCGGAGCTCGAGGCCCTCCTTGAGCCGGTCGAGGTAGAAGTCGTGGAGGACGCGGCTGAGGGCATTCGCCGCGAGGCGAGTCTCCGGGTCGTCGCTCACGTCCGAGTACGACAGTCCGGTGTGGACGAGACGCCACGGGCGCTTGCGCCCGGCGACGCCTGCAACCTCCTCGATGAAGCCGTACTTGGCCAGCTGGCGGAGGTGGAACGAGCAGGTCGTCGGGCTCTCGCCGATGAGCTCCCCTGCCTGAGTGGCAGTCAGCGGTCCCTCGGTACCGAGGACCTCGAGGAGCGCGATCCGCACCGGGTGAGCGACGGCGCGCATGGCCCTCGGGTCGGTGAGTTTGCGCGGCTCGAGATCGGGCAGCGTCGAGGCATCGGCCTTGGCCAGGGGTTTGGAGACATTGCTTTCGACATCCATGTATCGAAGTATATCTCTCGAGAGATATCTCTGCAAGCCCCTGTCGGCGCTTCGTGACCGTGGGCGTACCATCTTGGGCGCGGGAGCTCGGCGGGACCGGGCTGAGAGGGCCGCTGCGGGCGGCCGACCGTAGAACCTGATCCGGGTAATGCCGGCGCAGGGAGCGCTCCGCCTGCGAGAAGGCGGCTCTCCGGGCGTCGTGTCACATGGAGGCCGACATGACCGAGGTGATCGATCGCGAGGCGACCGCAACCGAGCCCGCGTCCCCGACGGGTGCCGCCCGCCGGGTGTATGTGCAGGGCTCCCGTCCCGATCTGCGCGTGCCCTTCCGAGAGGTGGCCCAGGCGCCGACCCGTGGCGCGCGGGGTGACACCGCCAACCCGCCACTCCGCCTCTACGACACCAGTGGACCGCACGGCGATCCGACGGTGACGGTCGACGCCACGGCAGGCCTGCCCGCCCTGCGCAGGCCATGGATCCTCGAACGCGGCGATGTCGAGACCGTCGCCGGGACTCGCGGCGAGGCGCTTCGCGCCCGTCCCGGTGCGGCGGTCACCCAGCTGCACTACGCGCGCCAGGGGACGATCACCCCGGAGATGGAGTTCATCGCCATCCGCGAAGGCGTCGAGCCCGAACTGGTTCGCGATGAGGTCGCCCGCGGCCGCGCGATCATCCCGGCCAACATCAACCACCCTGAGGCGGAGCCGATGATCATCGGCACCAGGTTCCTGGTCAAGGTGAACGCCAATATCGGCAACTCGGCGGTGCTCTCGAGCATCGATGCCGAGGTCGAGAAGATGCGCTGGGCCACGCGGTGGGGATCGGACACGATCATGGATCTGTCCACGGGCAAGGACATCCACGCCACCCGCGAATGGATCATGCGCAACTCGCCAGTTCCTGTCGGAACTGTCCCGATCTACCAGGCGCTCGAGAAGGTCGGCGGCAACGCGGACCAGCTCTCCTGGGAGATCTACCGCGACACGATCATCGAGCAGGCCGAGCAGGGCGTCGACTACTTCACGATTCACGCGGGCGTGCTCTTGCGCTACGTGCCGCTCACCGCAACGCGCGTCACCGGGATCGTTTCTCGGGGCGGTTCCATCATGGCGGCGTGGTGCCTCGCGCACCATCAGGAGAATTTCCTCTACACGCACTTCGAGGAGCTGTGCGAGATTCTGCGTTCGTACGACGTGTCCTTCTCACTCGGCGACGGACTGCGTCCGGGCTCCATCGCCGACGCCAATGACGAGGCACAGTTCGGCGAGCTGCGCACGCTCGGCGAGCTGACCCAGGTCGCGTGGAAGCACGACGTCCAGGTGATGATCGAGGGCCCGGGACACGTTCCGATGCACAAGATCAAGGAGAACGTCGACCTCCAGATGGAGGTCTGCCACGAGGCGCCCTTCTACACGCTGGGACCGCTCACCACCGACATCGCACCGGGCTACGATCACATCACGTCGGCGATCGGCGCCGCGATGATCGGCTGGTACGGCACCGCGATGCTCTGCTACGTCACTCCCAAGGAGCACCTCGGTCTCCCCGATCGTCAGGACGTGAAGGACGGTGTCATCGCGTACAAGATCGCAGCGCACGCCGCGGATCTCGCCAAGGGACACCCGGGCGCGCAGCAGTGGGACGACGCGCTGTCTCAGGCACGCTTCGACTTCCGCTGGGATGACCAGTTCAACCTGAGCCTCGATCCGGAGACTGCGCGGTCGATGCACGATGAGACGTTGCCGGCCGCGGGCGCGAAGGTCGCGCATTTCTGCTCGATGTGCGGACCGAAGTTCTGCAGCATGCGCATCACCCAGGACATTCGCGATTACGCGCGCGATCACGGTGTCGGTGAGGACCAGGCAGTGCGTCTCGGGATGGAGGAGAAGGCGATCGAGTTTCGCGAGCTCGGCGGGCGGATCAACGTTCCGCAATAGCCAGCTCATGTAACCAGTTCGCGGGGCACTGGTTAGAGTGGTATGACCGTGCGCACGAGGCCGTTTCCATGATCCGTCTGCGACGGCCGGCGATTGCCGCTGTTGGTTTTCTGATCCTCGCCGCAGCGGTCGCGGTGCCGCTGTGGACACTCGCCGACGGCACCACGCCGCACGCGATCGCCGACGTGCCCGGAGGTACGACATCGCTCGCGACGCCGTCCCCATCTGCGCCGACTGCCTCGCCGGCGAGCACCGACGCCGGCGCGGTGTTTCTGACGGCCCCGATCATCAAGCAGGATCTCGCGCTCGACTGCGAGTCGGCCGCCCTCGAGGTCGCCCTTGCGGTGCAGCACATCGACGTTCCCCAGGACCAGATCTTCTCGAGCCTGCCCCAGGATCCCCGCTCCCCCGTGCTCGGCTCCGACGGCTACCCGGTCCGCTGGGGCGACCCGTTCACGGACTTCGTCGGTGACGTCAACGGCTACGAGCCGGACTTCACCGGATACGGCGTGTACTACCCGCCGATCGTGGCGGCGGCCGAACGATACGGTGCGGTGGCGACCGGCCATACCGGCTGGACGATCGCCGAGATCGTCGCCCAGCTACGCCTCGGTAATTCCGTCGTCATGTGGCTCACCTCCGACTTCAAGCCGCACGCCCCGCGCTACTGGACCGCCTGGGACGGCACCCGGGTGCCGTGGGCGATCGGTGAGCACGCCGTGCCGGTGATCGGCTACGACCCTGTCCGAGGCACGATCACGTTTGTCGACGTGCTCTACGGCGTCGAGCGAACCATGACGACGCAGGCGTTTGCCGCCGCGCTCACGACGTTCGACGGCATGGGGGTCGCAGTCTCGTAGAGCTCGGGCGAACCTGGGATTCATGAATCACTGGTCCGGGTGGCGGCGCGGGGGGAAGCGCCGCTGCTGACCGGCGCCGCGCAAGACGTTCCTAAGAACGCTGAGCGAAGTGGAGGCAGACCGGGCAGCTGAGCGGCGGGGGGCCCCGCGCCGACAGGCCCCGGACGAGAACTTTTTGGATTATCGCTCGATTAGCTGTGCGTAGCGCACGAGGGAGCGGCCAAAGTCAGCGTTCTGGCAAAAGGCGAAGGGTGCGATATGCTCCGCTGAGCAACCTAAGCTTGTGCGCATCGCCCAGTTGGAGGCCCTCATGCCATCGTCCACCCGCAGAGAAGCGCCCCCTGACCTCCTCGCCAAGGTGGAGGCCGCGCAGGTGCGCCATATCGATCTCCAGTTCACCGATGTCATCGGGGGGGTGAAGACGGTCACCATCCCTGCATCTCAGCTGAGCGAGGCGATCGAGCACGGCACCTGGTTCGACGGGTCGTCGGTGGACTCGTTCGCGCGCACGGCCGAATCGGACATGTATCTCGTCCCCGACCCGTCGACGTTCCAGATCCTCCCGTGGGGTGACGAGAGCACGGCGCGGCTGATCTGCTGGGCCACTACTCCCGACGGCGAGCCGTACCAGGGCGACCCTCGCGGCGTGCTCCGGCGCGCGGTCGAGCACGCTGAGCGGCTCGGCTTTGAGTACCGGGTTGGGCCGGAGGTGGAGTTTTTCATCCTGGAGCGCATCGCCGACGGCTCGCTGGTGCCGACCCGCAACGATCGAAGCTCGTATTTCGACTTCTCGAGCGACGGCAACCGCGACCTGCGCCAGCGCATGGTCAGCGCGTTGATGAGCCTGGGTATCGCCGTCAACACCTCGCATCACGAGATCGCGGGAGGCCAGCACGAGATCGACATTGACGCTGCCCAGGCGCTCAAGGCCGCCGACGACCTGATCACCTTCCGCTACGCCCTCAAGGCGGTTGCCCAGCAATCCGGGGTGATCGCGACGTTCATGCCCAAGCCGTTCGACGGCAAGCCGGGCAGTGGGATGCACGTCCATCAGAGCCTCACGCGCCTGCGCGATGGTGGCAACGCCTTCGCCGGCGACGATGCCTACGGGCTCAGTGATGTGGCCCAGCACTTCATCGCGGGCCAGCTTCACCACGCGGCGGGGATCAGCGCGGTGCTCGCGCCGTTGGTGAACTCCTACAAGCGCCTGATCCGCGGCTTCGAGGCGCCGATCTTCATCTCCTGGGCGCGCACCAATCGGGGCGCACTCATCCGCGTCCCGCACGTCGGGCGCGCCGAGGCGACCCGCGTCGAGCTGCGCAGCCCGGATCCATCCTGCAACCCCTACCTCGCGTTCGCTGTGATGCTCCGCTGCGGCCTCGACGGCATCGAGCGGCGCCTGCCGCTGCCACCGCCAGTGGAGGAATCGCTCTACGGGTTCGACGAGGTGGAGCTCGAGCGGCGCAACGTCGGCGTGCTTCCGGACAACCTGAAGGACGCCATCGACGCGCTCGAGGCCGATGAGGTCGTCATCGATGCCCTGGGCGATCACCTCGCGGAGCGGTTCATCGCCGCTAAGCGGCTGGAATGGCAGGCGTACCGCGGTCAGGTCACGCCCTGGGAAATCGACCAGTACCTCGAGCGCTGCTGAGCGGGTGCTCGCGAAATGAGCTCGCCGACCCTCACGGTCAAGGACGTGTGGCGGGGAGTGCTCCCGCCCGGCACCGACCTGCTCGGCGGTGGCGGCGGTCTCGAACGCCGGGTTGAATGGGCCTGCGCGCTGCGCACCCGTCCGCCGGCTTTCGAGGCGGTGAAGGGCGGCGAGATCGCGTTTGTCCCGGTCAAGAGCATCCGCCTGCTCGACGAACGCCTCGACCTGCTCCAGGTCATGGTGAGCTTTGCCGAGAAGGGGGGCGTGGCGGTGGCGGTCGTCGGCGATGTGTCCGTCGAGAGCATCGCGGCTTCCGACCGGTTGATGATGCCGCTGCTGCGGCTGCCCGATGGGATCCACGCAACCGACGCGCATCACACCTGCATTCGCTTCATCCTCGACCAGCGGGCGCTCCTCCACGAGCGGGCCCAGGAGCTGCAGCTCTCGCTCATGGATCTGGCCCTGGGCGGCGCCGGGCCGGACAAGATCATCGAGCGTCTCGCCGAGGTCACCGGGCTGCCGGCCGCGTGGCTGGATGAGGTGGGCGAGGTGCGCCACCTCACCGTCGCCGATCCCTCGCTCCTCGCCGAGGTCGGCGCCGGGGCCGATGCCCTGCGCCGCTGGGGAGGCACGATCGCCGCGGTCGGGGCCGATCCGCCGGTGCGCGAGTTCACAGTCGGGCGCAACGGCCTGGCCTCGCTGGTGAGCCCCGTCCCGATCCGCAGTGGCGTCGGCGGCTTCGTCTGCGTCATCGGGGAGGAGCAGCGCCTCGATCAGATCGCCCGCCTCGCGGTGGCCAGAGCCGCATCCGCATGTGCCATCGAGTTCGACCGGGAACGGGCCGTGACCGAGACCCGGGACCGGCTCGAGGGCGACTTCATCGCCTCGCTACTCACCGGGTCGTACTCGTCCGAGCGGGTCGCGCTCGAACGGGCGCGCCGCCTCGGCGCGGACCTCTCCCGGCAGGTCGCCGTGATCGCGCTCCGCGGCTCCGCGTCCACGGCTTCCTGGGAGCTCCGAGCGCTGCGCGCCGCCCAGAACGTGGTGGCGCGACGCGAGGTGCGGGCGCTCGTTGCCGCTCACGAGGATGCCGTCTGCGTGGTGCTGATGCCCGAGCCGGAGGGAGGCGTCGATGCCATGTACCGATTCGCGGAGCTGGTGCGCAGCGAGTGCGCCCTCGCAACCGGCGACACCACCACCTCGCTCGGCCTGGGGCGAACCCACCATGGCGCGTCGGGCGTGCGCCAGTCGTTCCGCGAGGCGGAGCACGCGCTCGAGATGAGCCGCCGGCTGCTCGGTCCGGGGCGGCAGGCGAGCTTCGCCGATCTCGGCCTGCACCGCCTCCTCTTCGCGATGGCGCAGCATCCCGAGCTCAGCGACTACTACCGGGACACCGTCGGCGACCTGGTCGCCTACGACGAGCGCTCGAGCGCAGACCTGATGGCGACGCTCGACGCCTACTTCGAAGCCAACGGATCACCCACCGAGACCGCACAGCGGCTGAAGCTGCATCGCAACACGGTGCTCTACCGGCTGCGCCGCATCGAGGAGGTCGGCCGGCTCCGCCTCGACGACCCGGCGACCAGGCTCAACCTGCACCTCTGCCTGCGCATCCGCGACGTGCTGCAGGCGGGAGCCGCACGGGGCGCTCAGCCAGAGCCGGAGGGAGTCCCGGGTAGCTGAGCGCCCTTGATGGTGTCGGCGGCGCGGACTGTTAGTGGAGCAACTCGAAGGTATTGGTCGCGTCGTCCACGAAGTACACACCGGCCTTGTTAGGGGTCACGACGAGGCCGAAGAGGGCTCCGCTGCCTGGCGGTGAGCCGCTCTTGTCGAGCCATTGGAACGCCACCTGCGCGCCGGCGGGTGTCGTCTCGACGATCCGTCCGTCGCCGGCGTTGACGGTGAGGATGTCGCCGTTCGGTGCCAGGGTCAGGCCGAGCGGCGCGTTGAGCCAGCCGTTGCTGGTGACGTCGTTGCCGGTCAGGGCCGTCCCCATGCGGGTGAAGGCCTCGGGGATTGCCGCGATGCGGTTGTCAGCGGTGTCCGCGACGAACAGCGTGCCTGCGGCGTTCACGGCGTCACCGGTTGGTCCCACAACCAGGGCCGCGGGATCCGTCCGCTCCGCGAAGCCTGAGCCGATGACCGCGCTCGACACCACCCACGGCGTCGCGGTGCCGGCGGTATGGAGCACGAGCCGCACCACCGTGCCGCGGTTGACCACCGCGCCGCCTGCGGCGACGGTGCCGTTGAGCACGTTGGTCACGAATACGTACGAGTCAGCGCCCCGGTCGACCGAGGTCAGGTCCCAGGGACCGTTGATGCCGTCGGCGCCATTGAGCGTCTCGACGACCTGGCCGTCGCCGTTGAGAATGATCAGACACCCTGCCTTGGCGGTCGGCGACATGCCGTTGGAGGTGGGCAGCGAGCCCACGATCACCCAGTGGTTGTTCAGGATCGCGAGCGCGGTGGTGAGTCCCACGCCACCGATGCACATGCCGTGAACGCCGCTGTCGGTGATGTGCGCGAACACCGAGCGCCCGCCGTTCGGGGTCATCTGCACGATGGTCGTGCCGGTGCCCTGCTCGTTCGATGCGGCGTTGAAGTTGCTGACCAGCACGTTGCCCGCCACCAGGCGGCCCCAGTTCTGGTTGACCACGGCCATGCCGTAGGGGTTGACGTCGCCGTTGCGCGGAACGGTCGAAGCGATCGTCTTGACGTGTGTCAACCCCGCGAGAAACGGACCCGACGCCGAGGCGGCGACCGAGCCGAGAGCGATGCCTGCGGCTGGGATCGTGACCATGGCGAGGCGTCCCAGGATGTGACGTCCCTTCACTTCGGATTCTCCTCGGACGCCGGACAGTCTCCCCGGACCGCCTATGGCAGCGCCACGTAACGAGTACGGGAGCCGGTTACGTCGAGCCTCGCGAGTTCGCCTTGCTAGACTCGAGTGCGATGACCTACATCGTCACGGAGACCTGCGTCGACCTCAAGGACAAGTCCTGCATCGAGGTCTGCCCGGTGGACTGCATCCACGAGGCAGCCGACGACCGCATGGTCTACATCGATCCCGATGAGTGCATCGACTGCGGCGCGTGCGTGGATCCGTGTCCCGTCGACGCGATCTACGCCGAGGAAGACGTCCCCGAGACCCAGGTCGCTTTTGTCGATATCAACAAGGTGTACTTCAAAGACAAGGCGCTCGCGCGCTCTCAGGTCGCGGAGATCAAACCCCCCGTCGCCACCTGAGCCAGTTCGAGAGACGTTCGGTTTGTGCGCCACGCACAAGCCTCCTCCCGAAACCCTCGGACTGGGAGTCCATAGATCGGAGCCGCCGAGAACTCTAGTCTGCATCTCGTAGTGTGCCGCGGCCACCGACCGGTCCTCTCGATGGCAGCGGTGAGAAAGCCAGCGTCGGCGGAAGGAGTCCTATGGCAATCGACGAGTCCTTAGCCGTGAGAGTTCTAGACGAGGTGACACCCGCGATGTCTCTGACAGCGACCAAGAAGGTGACTCCCGCCGAGGTCATCCGCAACGCGAAAGAGCTCGGCATCAAGATGGTCGACCTCCGCTTCGCTGACCTGCTCGGGAGCTGGCAGCACTTCAGCATCCCGGTCGGCGAGATGACCGAGTCACTCTTCAAGGAGGGCATCGGCTTCGACGGGTCGAGCATCCGCGGCTTTCAGAAGATCTACGAGAGCGACATGCTCCTGTTCCCCGATCCGGGGCGCACCTTCGTGGACAGCACGCTCGAGATTCCGACCTTGGCGATGGTCTGCGACATCAAGGATCCGATCAGCCTCGCCGACTACAGCCGCGACCCTCGCTTCGTGGCCCGCAAGGCTGAGGAGTACCTGCTCAGCACCGGCATCGCCGACACGTCGTTCTGGGGTCCGGAACTCGAGTTCTACATCTTCAACTCGGTCCGCTTCGACCAGAACACCCACGAGGGCTACTACCACATCGATTCGGATGAGGGCATCTGGAACACCGGCAAGAACGGCACGGCCAACCTCGGGTTCCGGCCGAAGCTGAAACAGGGCTACTTCCCGACGCCGCCGATCGACAAGCTGCAGGACCTCCGAAGCAAGATCGTGCTCGCGCTCATCGATGCGGGCGTCCCGATCGAGGTGCATCACCACGAGGTCGGCACCGCCGGTCAGACCGAGATCGATATGCGCTTCGACTCGCTGGTGAACATGGCCGACAAGGTGCTCATCTACAAGCACATCGTCAAGAACGTCTGCTACGAGAACGGGTACACGGCGACGTTCATGCCCAAGCCGCTCTTCGGCGACAACGGCAGCGGCATGCATACGCATCAGTCGCTCTGGAAGGACGGCGTCCCGCTCTTCTACGACAAGGACGGCTATGCGCTGCTGAGCGACACCGCACGCTGGTACATCGGCGGCCTGCTCAAGCACGCGCCGGCCGTCCTTGCCTTCGCGGCGCCGACCACGAACAGCTACCGCAGGCTCGTGCCCGGCTACGAGGCGCCGATCAAGCTCGCTTACAGCGCCCGCAACCGCAGTGCGTGCGTGCGCATCCCGACCTACAGCCCAGCCCCGGCAGCGCGCCGGCTCGAGTTCCGCTCGCCGGATCCGATGTGCAACCCGTACCTCTCCTTCTCGGCCTGCCTGATGGCCGGCCTTGACGGGGTCAGGCGCCGGATCGAGCCACCGACGCCCGTGGAGGCCGACCTCTACGAGCTCGAAGGCGAGGAGAAGGCGCGGGTCAAGGACCTTCCGGGGTCGCTGACGGAAGTGCTCAACGCGCTCGAGGTCGACAACGACTTCCTCACCGAGGGCGGGGTGTTCACCCAGGACCTCATCGACATGTACATCTCGTACAAGCGCGAGAACGAGGTGGATCCGGTGGCCCTTCGGCCCCATCCCTACGAGTTCGCCCTGTACTACGACGCCTGAGCACGAGCTCAGGACCTAACAACCGCACACTCCTTCCTGGACAGGGGGGCCGGGTTACCTCGACCCGGCCCCTCCTTTTTATCTGGAAATAGTGGGTCTGAGTAGCGGGGCGAGGGCAAGCGCCCATCCATAAATAACTGGTTCGGCTGTCGGAGCGGCGAGGGGTCCCCGCTCCGACAGGACCCGGACCAGACCTTTTTATGCCGGGGTGCTAGACCTCGGCGACAGCACGCAGAATTCGTTGGCTTCTGGATCCGCCATCACCACCCAGCTGACGTCACCCTGGCCGATATCGATGGGGCGCGCGCCGAGCGATATCAGGCGCTTAACCTCTACCGCCTGGTCGTCGGGGCGCAGGTCGAGGTGGATGCGGTCCTTCACCGATTTCCCCTCGGGGACCTGGAGGAACAGGATGTCCGGGCTCTCGCCGCCCGGCTCGATCCACAATTCGCCGTCCTCGGGCCCGTGGAGCTCGAGACCGAGCGCCTCGCTCCAGAAGGACCCGACCAGGAGTGGGTCGCTGCAATCGATGACGATGTTCTGCCAGCGAAGAGTCATGAGCGGAAGTCTAGCTTTGGACCGGAGCCCCGAGCACCGCGTCACGGACGGCGCCGACCTGCGCCTCCGGGGTGTACCAGCGGAGCGTGTGCTCGAGGCCTCGCTCGGCGACTCCGACGAGGTCGAGGTCACCGCACACCGCTCGTTCGAGCCGGTCCTCCCAGTCGTACGCGTCCACCAGGTACCCGTTGACGCCGTCGTCGATCGCGAGACGAAAGCTGTAGGTCGGGGTTGCCATGGTGGGGGTTTCCACGATCGCCGCCTCGAAGTACTTGAGCTCGGACTTCGAGTTGCTGAACGCGTTGGTCTGCAGCGGCACGACATTGAGGCTTGTGGACCCGATGATCGTCTGCAACGTGAGGAAGTCGGTGAGCGGGAGACTGTCGATGCGATCGCTGAATCCGCGGAGTGCCGGTCCGAGATCGAGGAAACCCACGACGCGGAGCCGGACGTCGCTGTGCCGGGTCATGACCCTGGCGAGCGCGGTCGACACCAGTTCGAAGTCGCGGTTATGGGTCGGGGTGCCGCTGAAGTAGCCGATGCTGCTGACGCCCTGTGCCCCGGTGGATGCGTGCCGTGTGCGCCGGATCTCCGCCGATCGCTCCAGCTGCAACGCGTTGAGAAAGTTGGGGACCACCCATGTCGGCAGCTGCGCGAAATCCTCGATGCGGGCAGCGAGGAAGTGGTTCGTTGTGACCGCGCCGTCGCAGAGGCGGAGCATCGCGCCGAGCCGCGACATTGCCGCGAACCACTCGTCGAGCATGGCCTCGTCGGGATGGCGGTCGAGCGTCTCGAGCACGAGGCTCACGTAGCGCACATCGAAGATCAGGTCGTCGACGTCGAAGAGAACGCGGCAGCCTGAGGCGCGAGCACCGGTGACCAGGCTGTCGAAGCGCGCGGTGTATCGCGTCCGGCAGATGATCAGCGTGTCGATGTCGCCGATCAGGCGCTCGAGGATCGGCAGCTCCGCCCGCGTGAACCAGGTTGCCGAGATGGGCTTCCCTTCGTGCTCGACGCCGAGTGCTTCGACCATGTTGAACACGCGATAGCGAAAGGTGCTCGTGTCGGGCACGTCATAGACGTAGGCGACCTTGTGCGCCGGTGGCTCGGTGACCCTGCGGATGCGCTCCTCGATGCTGGGCGCCCACGGATCCGGAAACCTCGGCGGAGTTGGCTTGGGGGCCACCCCTACGCCTTGGTTGCTGCGAGCGCACCCGCGAACTGATCGCAGATCGGCGCGAAGACCGCGTTCCAGTCGGTCATGAACTTGCTGCTCCGATGGTTCGCCTCGCGAAGCGCGACGTCCTGCGCCAAGGCGATGCCCTGGCTGATGCCGGCGACCAGGCTGGCGAGGTCCGGGTCGGCGCAGATGATGTTCGCCGAGTACTGATCGAGCGATCGCTTGTAGCGCCCAAAGGTGTTGGTGACCACGACTGCGCCGGCGGCGGCCAGGTCGAGCGGCGGGTAGCTCGAGTGCGGCGATGCCATCAGCGAAAGCCCCAGGTCCATGCGCCGGAGCAGCTGCTGATAGTCGTGCCAGCCGAGGTTCTCGATGAGCTTCGGCCGGACGCCGCCGGGGAGCGAGACGGGCTCCAGGTCCCTGCCGATGAAGTAGAGGCCCCATCGCTCGGGGTCGAGAAGGCCGCCCTCGATTGCCCCGGCAATCGCCTCGAGACCGCGGTAGTAGAGGTTGCGGAAGTTCTTCGGCCGCGCATAGAAGATGAAGTTTCGTTTGCCCGGTACGGATGGCTCTCGCGGTGTCAGAAACGCGGGGAATGCCGGATCGAACCAGGTTGGGGCGTGCAGGTGGGCGTCGGCGCCGTCGAAGAGATAGTCGAAGAGCGGCTTGGAGTTGACCACGCAGGCGATGCGCGGATCCTCGAGGATCTCCGCAGAGCGGATCGAGTCGTCGCCCTCTGGGTAGAATCGGCGCTCGTCCTCCTGGACCAGATAGATGATGTTCGAGGGGTCGACTGAAGCGCGTGTGGCCCACGTCGTCCACCAGGACGTGGTGACGAAGAGGTCGCCGGTGGCGATGTCGACGAGCCGTCCGTCTGGCGAGTCGCGCGAGGAGAAGACGAAGTCGACATCTCCCTGCCACGCGATCCCGTTGGCCTCCAGCACGGTTCTGCAGTTCGCCGGGGTTGGCGGCTCGGCACGCGTGATGATCCGCAGCGGACGATCCATGCGCCGCGCCAGCAGGGTTGCGAAGATCAGCGCGGTCCCGACGCCTCCGAACAGACTGCCGCTGTTGATGCTGTCGGTGATCATCGAGACGCGCTTCGGTGCGGACGCACTCGAGTACACGCGCAGCGGGCGCAGGTTTCGGAAACGCTCCTGCAGCGTCAGGGTGAGCCAGCGGTGCTCCACCGTCGACGGCGCGATCGTGCTGCCGCGCGCGCGTCCATGGCGCAGGTAGTGAAGCAGCGCATTGGTGCCGGGTGACACGTCCGGGTTGTGCTCGAGATAGAACTCGGTCGAGAAGCGGGGACTCGGATCCCATCCTCGCGCCGCGCCGACGAGTGCGTAGTGACGCAGAGGGTCCATCCCGGAGAGCGGCACGTCAGGGTAGTTGGACGTGTACCAGTCGCCGTCGAAGAGCCCGGATCCCTCGATGTCGCGTAGATCACGCGGAAACTGCAGCCGCGCCAGGGCCCTGCGGTGAAAGTTGATGCGGCCTGTGCCGGTGACGACGTTGAGCGCCTTGATCGCGGTCTTCGAGACCTGCGGGTGCTGGAGAATGATCGAGCGGAGTTGCGAATACGGCGGCTCGAGCAGTGACTCGCGCAGGCGGACGTTCTCGCGCTGTGCCTCGTCGAGCTCGTGCTGCAGCAGCGTGAGCTTCAGGCTCGGGTCGTCGGGTCCCCGAGCGCCATTTTCGTTCGGCGATTGCATGCTGGCGGCTAGCGTCCGGGGGATTGATTCATGGCGTGCTGCTGTTCGGCACGAGCCGGTCAGCCCGCGAGCACCTCGGTGGCCGGCAGCAACCCGAGCGCGGCCGCTGCGATGCCGTCTGGGTCCAGTCCGAGCTGTCCGAGCAGCGCTGCCTGCGCGCCATGTTCGATGAAGCGGTCGGGCAGCCCGAGCCGTACGATCGGCACGATCACGCCGTCCGAGGCGAGGAGGTCGGTGACGGCGGAACCGAAGCCGCCACTTGCAACGCCGTCCTCGACGGTGATGACGGCCCGGTGGCGCGCGGCGATTGCACTCAGCTCGGGCGCAAGCGGCTTGACGAATCGCGCATCCACCACCGTCGTGGAGATGCCCAGAGCTCCGAGCTTCTCCTGCGCCTGCATCGCGACCGCGACCATCTTGCCGACGGCGAAGAGCGCGAGGTCCTGGCCGCGGTGGCGGATGACCACGCTCGGCACTGGAACCGCTTCGAGCGGTTCGCTGCTCACCGACGGCGCCGCTCCCCGCGGGAAGCGCAGCGAGAATGGCCCATCACCGGCGAGCGCGGTCGCGAACATCCTGCGCAGCTCATCCGGCGAGCTCGGCGCCGAGATCGTCATCCCGGGGATGCAGCGCAGGTACGCGAGGTCGAGGAAGCCATGGTGCGACGGTCCGTCCGCACCGGTGATGCCGGCTCGGTCGATGACAAAGGTCACCGGAAGCCGGTGCAGGGCAACGTCGCACGTGATCTGGTCGAATGCGCGCTGCAGGAACGTCGAGTAGATGCACACCACCGGGCGCAACCCGCGCATGGCCAGGCCGGCGGCGAAGGTCACAGCGTGCTGCTCGGCGATGCCGACATCGAAGAAGCGGTCGGGGAATCGCTGCGCGAACTCGAGGAGCCCCGTCGACGACGCCATCGCGGCCGTGATCGCGACGATCCGCTCGTCGGACTCCGCGGCCTCGCAGAGCGCGTCGCCGAAGACGTCGGTCCAGTCGAG
>Ga0182018_10003005_pt1 | contig 15853 bp, 16 predicted proteins | sample 812P2MmetaG_FD_120490 | JGI IMG/M metagenome (GOLD analysis project Ga0182018, IMG submission 120490) | Permafrost microbial communities from Stordalen Mire, Sweden - 812P2M metaG | ecosystem: Environmental > Terrestrial > Soil > Wetlands > Permafrost | place: Sweden: Stordalen | collected...
ATCGAATCCGTCACACGCAATGCCCGCGACCGCCGGAAATGATCCACCAGCAGATTGCGGGTCATGGTCGTAAGCCATGTCTGAAACGTCCCGCGCGCCAGATCGAACGACGTCAGATTCCCGTACACCTTCAGAAAAACTTCCTGCGTCAGGTCTTTGGCGTCCGTCGGCGACCCCGTAAACCGGAAACACAAACCATACACCCGCCTGTGATGCTCTTTCACCAGCTCTGTCCAGGCAAATGAGTCGCCCTTCAGGCACCGCTCCACCAGGACCTGCCACTCCGCATCCAAAGGCTTCTCCCCAACCCGCTCGACGCCGCGTTCCTGCTCTTTGCGCTGCCACCGCTCCGCCGGCTTCCGCTCGTCGGCTCCCGGCGCCCGATACTGACCCCGACCCTGGCCGGAGACCTGGCCGCCCTGGACCTGGCCGCTATGGACCTGGCCGCCCTGCCCAGGCCTCGTAACCGCCGCCCTGTCCGCAAGACGCCCCGGGAAGCCCATCATTCCCAGGTTCCAGGTTCCGCCCCAGTTGATGGTTGTAGCGACGCTCATGGGCAATGATACGCATCCGAAAGCGGCCTGGTTCCGAAAAACCGCCGCCCCCGAACAGTCTGCGGAGAAACTCGCTCTTTGAAGGGGCACGGGCTTCAGCCGTGCCGTGATGCGTCCAGGACCCGTGCCGCTTGAACCGCTGAGGAACGGCTTTTCAGCCCGAATATCACGCCTCTCCGTAAATCGCCTGCAGCAAATCCACAGCCACCCGATGCATCGGCCGCATAAACGGCAAACCCGCCAGCCGCAGCGTCAGCACAATCATCTTCACCGTCCCGTCGAACAGCATCTCCGTCCGTTTCTGCCCCGCCGACGAGTCATACACCCAGAACAAAATGATGCCCATCTGATAAAGCCACAGCAGCCGCGGCAAATACGGCAGGAGATCCTTCGGCAGCCTCATCTTCGACTCCTCCACAGCCCGAGCAAAAAATCCCGTGTCCTCCTCGCGCACCGGCCGTGTCTTCTCGCTGAACGGCGACAGCGGATGCGCCGGATCCGTATGCGCGCTCAGCGCCCCCAACAATTTCCGGTTCGGCAAAAAATAATCCAGCTTTACCTGCACAAGACCCCGCAGCCGCTCATCGAAATTACGGCGCTCCTCCAGCACCTGCTCCAGCGTTGGCCGCATCTCCAGTTGCGCTCGCTCGTAGAACGCCATCACAATCGCGTCCTTCGAGTCGAAGTAGTAATACGCCGCCCCGGTGGCTACCGCGGCCCGCGTCGCAATCTCCCGCATCGTCGCGCCCTCAAAGCCGCGTTCGCGAAAAATTTCGAGCGCTGCTTCGAGAATCCGGCCCCGCGTCTCTTCCGACTTCGGTGTCCCCCTGCGCGGCGGCGCAGACTTTGCCCCTCCTCGCGTCATAGCCCTCACGATATGGCCGCCGTCCCCGAACGCCCCCTGAAAATCGCGAGAATCAGCACATTGAAAACATGCAGAAATCCCAGCAACAGCAGAAAGCTACCCAGCTTCCATGCCACCACCCACGCCACATCGCCGAGCGTCTCGAATTGCCCGAAGCTGTGGAACGTGACCGCGACATAACCCGCGCTCACCAGATAGAAACCAATATCCAGCAGCCGTCCCACCGCCCGCGCCAGCTCCGGTCTCTCCCGGAACGACTCGTGCAGAAACACATCGCCCGCCCAGTGCAGGATCACCGCGAGTCCTGCTATCAGGACCCCGCACGCGATGGCGTACAGCACGTAGTAGTGCGTCTGATACATCGAATAGGGAACTCTGTACATCGTCTCCTCCTTCGCCCCTCGTCTTCGCCCTCGTCTTCCCCCCTCGTCCGCGCCGATCGTCGCCCCGGCGATCACCCCCGCTTCGCCGACCCTTACTGAGCAAGTTATGCGGGCACAACGCCGCCCAATGACCGCCGCCGCATCCTGGCCAGCACGAACATGTTGAAGAAATGCATGCCGCCCAAAATCAGCAACACCACCCCCAGCTTCTTGCTCTCCAGCTCAATCACTTGCCTGAAGTCCGTCAGTGGTTCGGTGGTTTTCAGCGCCAGCGCGATGTACCCGACGTTGATCAGATAAAAGCCCACCACCAGCAGTTTGTTCACAGAGTCCGCCAGTTCCGCGTTCCCGTGAAATGCATCCACCAGAAAAATTCGTCCGCTGGCATACAGCGTGCGCGCCACCCAAATTGTCAGCGCAATGCTGATTGCCAAATAGCTGAAGTAGCACCCGGCGATATACATAAAGTTTTCCTCTTCCTCACATATTTGAACACGTTCAATAACACAAAAACCCCACCTTGCCGGGAAAGCAAGACTTTTTTGAACAAGTTCAATATATTTGGAACAGAAACCCTTCCAACCCTCAAGTCGCTGACTATAAAATCATTATCGATGATGTACACTACGTACAGTCTATAGCGTACATCATGTGCTACACTTCCTCAATGGAAGTCACCATCTCCCAGTTCCGCCGCGACCTCTTCCAGCTCATCGAGAAAGCCGCCCAGGGAGAGCCTTTATACGTCACGCACCGCGGCCGCCGCTTCCGCATCGTTCCGGAGACACCCGCCCGCACCGGCCTTGACGCTCTCACCCCGCTCCAGATCGTCAATCCCAAAGCCTCCGACCTCGACGATCCCGCCTGGAAAGAAGGAATGACCCGCGAGTGGGAACGCGACTGGTCCGATCTGTGATTACCTATCTCGACACCAGCGTCGCCGTCTGGCTCGCTCAAAAATCTCTCGACCGAATCACCCCCGCCGGCCTCGACCACCTCGCCCACGCAACCGACCGCCGCCTCTCCTTCGCCGTCCTCCTCGAGCTGCAGTTTCTCTACGAGATCAAGCGCATTCTCATCCCAGCCGCCGACATTCGACGCAAGCTCGAAACCGAGTTCGCGGTCACCGTCTGCGACCTCAGCTTCCCCTTGATCGCCGAAACCGCCCTCACCGAGAACTGGACGCGCGATCCGTTCGACCGCCTCATCACAGCGCACGCCCGCGCCAACTCGCTCGCCTGGCTGGTCACTTCCGACCGCCGCATCCGCGAGGCCTATCCTCGCGCCATCTGGTAGGAATCTGGAGAAATCGAATTACGCCGTAGCGGCGACAGGTACATCGACCGGCCGTACTCGCACTGCCTCTTCGAGTGACAGCGGCCTGCTCAGGTAAAACCCCTGGGCTTTCTCCACACCCAGGCTGCGCAGCATTTCCAGCTCGGCCGCTGTCTCCACGCCTTCCGCGCAGATGATGCTGCCGATGTCCCGCCCAAATGCGATCAGCGCTTTCGCAAGCGACCGCCGGCTGTGGTCGCTGTCAATGTTCCTGGTCAGGCTCATGTCCAGCTTGATCTGGTCAGGTTGCAGGTTCACGATATGCCGCATGCTCGCATACCCGGCGCCCGCGTCATCAATCGCCAGCCTCAGTCCCCTGGCGCGCAACGGCTGCAGCGCGCATGCCAGGGAATCGTAGTCGGCCACGATCGCGTGCTCGGTAATTTCCAGCACAATCCGCCTGAGCTCGGCGCCCTCCAGAACCGACGCCAGTTCGCCTGTACAGATAAGGCTGGGCGAACTGTTGATGCCCAGAAAAACGTCTCCGCGAAACCGGCCCAGAGCCGCCAGAGACTTCCCGATCGCCCGAAGCTCCAGCTCCTGGCCCAGCCCAACCTCGTACGCCATCGCGAACCATTTGTCCGGCGACTGGTATGGTTCCGCATCGAACCGCGAAAGACACTCCAGCCCCGCTACCTCTCCCGTTCGAAGCCGATACACCGGCTGGTAGACCATGCGCGGGGCGCCCGCCGCCATCGCGTCCCTTACCCGGTCCGCGAGCTGCGCCTTGCCTTTTTCGGCCTCCTGCATCTCCGAGATGCGGTTCGCAAGCACCTCCGCAAAAGCCTGCATCATCTTCATGTCGCGGTCGCCGAGAGTCACGTCCGGCTGATAGCTGAAGCAGCACAGCGTCCCGTAGACTTCCCCGTTATCCATCACAATGGGCACGCCGAGGTGCGAACCAATAGGGATCGTGGCTGTCAGCGGGATCGCCATCGCCGCAGGCACTCTGGACGTGTCCGGAATCAGTTGTGGCAGCTCGCCACGCACCACTTTGGCGCAGTACCCTACTTCGAGCGGCAGAGCCGTCCCCGGCTCAACCGGCGCCGGCCCGTCCGTGTCCACGTGCTCGAAGACCCGATCCGTCTCCCGGAAGTGCGCGACAAACGCCACATCCATCCCAAGGTATTTGCGCACGGTCCTGAGCATGCGATCCACGCCGCCGTACCCGACGCCGTTGGCCAGGAGGTCGGTGATCGGTTCTAACGGCTGAGACCTGTCGATCGGAGCACCCATCGCTTCGCTGCAGGATGAAAAAGAAGGCATTCCCGTAGCTGCTCTGTCCAGAGCATCATTCACGGTGATGCACTGTCGATGCCCTGTTTGGGGGAGGCCCTGGTTACCCCCGCCCGACCGCCCCCCAGTCCTCCGGCCTCACATTCTTCGCATGTCGCGAGAACAGCCAATGGTGCCCATCCAGATCCACCGCCGCATATTGATACTCCCCGTACTCAGTCTCATGCGGTTCCTCGACAATCCTCGCCCCTCCCGCCTTCGCCCGCGCATAGTGCCCGTCCACATCGTCGACAAATACCGTCAGCGACTGCGTCCCAAACCCCAGCTGTGCCGGCGGCCGCTCCCCGTCCCGCGCCTGCCGCACCTGAATCACCGCGCTCGCAGCGAACATCTGCCCTCCGCTCGGCCCATTCCCGTAGCGGTAATACTCCTCAAACCCAAACACCCGCTCCAACCAAGCCATCGCCTCCGCCAGGTTCTGATACACCACATGCGGCAACACCGTATCGACAGGAACCGAGCGATTCTTCGCTCCCATATCTCAGGATTCTATCGCTCCTCTAACACCGCCGAAACAGACCGGTCTCCTGTCAGGGTCCCACTTTACCCAGCCCCGAGCTAAGTCGATGAGGGTCACTGGAACTGGTCTCATAAACCTCAAACCACCGAGATGCAGCGTGTCAGACCCGCCATCGAAGCCGGGCTCATACAGTCCGCCAAAGCCGTTGCGCAATATATGAGACCAGTTCTAATTCATAAACGGAGCAGTACGGGTTCAGCCCCAGTTAATTATCTGGTTACTACAGAACTCTGAACCGCTGACACTTTCGTGGGATCGCCGGTGTGCAATAGAGAACAGTGTGCAAATTAGCACAGTGCGACACTTTGGGTCTCGACGGGAGTTACATCCCCACCCGGAGGTGAACAATGCCAGGTCTTAATGTAAGTCTTCTCATAGTGGACGACGAAGCGCTGGTGCGCATGTGTCTCGTGCGAATCCTCATCGAATCTGGTTATGCGGTAAGGACTGCCTCGGACGGCTTCTCCGCCTTAGCGGAAATCAGGGAGGACATTCCCGACCTCATCCTCTCCGACCTCAACATGCCCGGCATGTCCGGCTTTGAACTCCTTTCAGTAGTCCGGCGCCGGTTTCCCTCCATCCGCGTGGTCGCCATGAGTAGCGCATATTCAGGCCCGGAATTGCCCCTCGGCGTTGCCGCTGACGCTTTCTATGAAAAGGGAACCAGTCCAGCTTCCCTGCTTCGGATATTGGAAGACATAGCCCGCCCAGGACGATCGCGGCCCGTCTTTCGCCCCCGTCTGTTGGCCCCTATCTGGATTCCAACCAACGGCCGCAACATTTCCGGAGACTCGTACGTCACGATTTCCTGTCCTGAGTGTCTCAGGGCCTTCTCCCAGGTTCTCGACAAGAGCGCCGCTGCGACGCTCGAAACCAGTTGCGCCTGGTGCCATTTCCCCATTAACTACGCAATTGTCCATTCCGCGCTGGCTGCCTGAAATGTACGCCAAAAAGAGACCCGCTCTCATCGAGCGGGTTTCTTTCAGCTTCAGCAAGGCTGCTAGAAGAAAATCCCGAAGTACGGATCTCCAACCCCCAGCAGCGTACCGGTGTGATACGTCGCCTGTGTCCACGGCGCCTCCAGCACGAAGGCTGCGAGCGGCCCGCATCCCTTGAAGGTCAGCGTGAACTGCGCCGTCGCCGATCCGCTCGTCGGAATGTCTCCCATCATTACCGGGAAGCTTCCGCTCGCGGGCGTCACCGTCGCGCTGCACTTTGCCCCAAGGGCCTGGGTCAGCGTCAGGCTCGTGATCTCCGTCGTGTACGCCGGACCCACGCTGCCGTTGGTTGCCGTGATCGTGATGTTATAGGTCTGCGTCTTCGGCGAACCCTTGACTCCGGTCAGCGCAAACTGCAGCCCGTAACCCGGAACCCCGTTCCCGTCCGGATTCACGATCCCCCAGTACGCCGGCTTTGCCTGCAGCTGCATGTTGAACGGCAGCGGATAGTCCGTCCGCGTCACCGGGAAGCCGTCCAGCCACGTATCATCGTCCGCCAGACCCCAGAACGTCACGCCGGTCAGGTTGTGCTTCTCCGCCCTGAACAAATTGAAGTACTGGTTGTACAGCCAGCCCTGCTCATCCAGCACTGCCGGTGGAATGCTGTTGCCGTAGTTCGAGGTGATATCGCCGGCGTTGTACACGCTCTCGTCCAGTTCCGTCACCTGCTGGTTGATCCCTGGGAAGTTCTCCGCCACCGTGTCAATCGCGGTCTTGATGGCCGAAACCGCCGGATAGTTGATGTTGTTGTGGTTCTCGTGCCCGATCCCGGTAATCGGCACTCCCTGCGCTTTCAGTTCCTTCACCACCTGCACCAGACACGCCAGCCGGTTAGGATCCGCCGTGCTGTAGTCGTTCAGGAACAGTACCGTCCCCGGCGGCGCGTATTGCTTCGCCGCTGCGAACGCGATGTTGATGTAGTTCGCCCCCAGCACCTGGTAGAACGGCCCGTGCTCCAGACAATCCGGCTGCGTCGGATCCAGCGGTTCGTTCACCACATCCCACGCGTAGACTTCAGTGCCGAAATGCTGCACCTCCGACTGGATGTGCTCCTGGATGTTCGCCGTCACCGTCGCCTGATTCGCCGGCGAGTTCGTCCCGTCCCCGAACGCATACGAGGGCGTCTGCGCTCCCGTCGACCACACCAGGTTCTGCCCGCGGATCTTAATGCCCGCGCACACCGCTTCCCCGGCCTCCGCGTCCGCGTTCGTGTAGTTGTAGCTCCCCAGCGACGGCTCCACACTGCTCCACTTGAAGTCGTTCCCGCTCGTCAGGCTGTTGAAGTGCATCTGCAGCAGTTGTGCATGCGGTCCCGACAGATCCGTCGTGTCCACCTCTCCCCCGATCGGGAAGTAGTTGGCAAACGTCTTGTAAATCGACGGTATGTTCGTCTGAATCACCGGCGGCGCCACATACGTCAGCTGGAACCCGCTGATCGAGAAGCTGGTCAGATCGTTCCCCGACGCCGGCATCGTCTGCAGATACAGGTAGGCTTGCCCGGTGGCGTACGGCGCGCTCATCGTGTAGTTGTTCACCACAATCTGGTGCCACTGCCCGTCGTCTGGAATCGTGATCCCCGGATAGCTCGATACTCCCGGATAACTCGTCGTCCCCTGGTACGTCGTCTGCAGGCTCATGTTGATGATGTGCGAGTTCGAGTCGACCACATCCATCATCACGTACACGCTGATGTCGTAGACCGACCCGTCATACATGACGTCGCTCACACTGATCTGCGGCCCGTCGTAGTTGGCCACGCGCCCCGTGGTCAGCAGCGAGTGGGTATTGCCGGCCGGATCGGGTATGGAGGACACCTCGTTGGTCAGCGTCGAGCTTCCCGAACGCGAGCTCCATCCATCGACCCCGCCGTCGGAGAAGTTGGTCGAGATTCCCGCGTTGTTCTGCTCGCTCGGCGGCAGTGGTGGCGGCGCCAGCTCCCCAATCTTCACATCGCTGATGTAGAACGAGTCCGTCGCGCTGCTCGACTGGAAGTACAACGTCAGGCTCGTCGGCGCGCCCGGCAGATCGCTGAATGTAAACGTCCCCTGCACCAGCGTCCACGCCGTATTTGTCAGCGCCGCCGACGTCCCGATATTCGCGTACGCTCCCGACGTCGCGCAGTCCGCCGTCTTCGTCGACATCGTCACCGTCGGTCCTGTCGCGTCCGCCGTATCCAGCATCACGTAGGCCGAAATCTGATACGTCGCCCCCGCCACGATCCCGCTCACTCCCAGCAGGTTCAGGCTCGGGCCCTCATACGTCGCTGTGCGATTCGTCGTCAGCAGCGCATACGGATCACCCATCGGATCCACCGGCGATGGCATCACGCTCGCCAGTGTCACCGAGCCAAACGGCGTCCACCCGTCCACGCTGCCTCCCGCGAACGTGTAGCTCGCCACCGGTGTCCCTCCCGGCGGTGGCGCCGTCTCCGTGATCACCACATCCGCCAGATAGAACCCAACCGCCGATGTCGCCCCCACCAGCTGCGCATACAGGTTCAGCCCGGTCTCCGTCGTGCTCACCGTATAGCTGCCGCCAATCTGCGTCCACCCGGAGCTGGTCGCCACATCCCCGTTGTAACTCCCGATCGTGTCATAACACGTGCCGCCGCCGCAGCTCGGGTCCGAGCGCTGGATCGTGAAATTCACGGGCACCGACGCCTCGCCCGACGTCAGCATCACGTACCCCGTAATCGTGTACTGCGCCCCCGCCTCGAGCACGGTGCTCAGATTGATCTGCGGCCCGCCCGTTCCCGTCGCGCTCGTGGTCGTCAGCAGGCTGTAGCTCGATCCCGATCCCGGATACGACGCCGCGCTGCTCGCCACCGGCGTGCTCGCGTTGTAGAACGACGTCCATCCGTCCGCCGTGCCGTCACTAAACGTGTACGTCTTCACCACCTGCGCGCGCAGTGGCACGGCCGTCAGCAGCATGGCAACCGCCGCTGCAGCGAAAAACAACCAGATAGATACTCGCTTGCTGTTTCTCGAAGTCATTGGCCCCCTCCCAAACCTTTAATCCGGAGCCCTAACAAAATCAAGGCGTCAAAAGAAGATCTCGCATTCCCTGGCGCAATTTGGCAGATTTTATGGTGCTCTGGACGAAACGGGCCAAAGTATAGGCACCGAACAAAAGGCGTGTCAAGCGGCTTCTGTGGATCGCCCCGGTTACAGACAAATCAAACGTTTGAACCGCAGGGCTCCCTAACTCAGCCTCTATCTCCGCACGTATCTTGCCGGCCGACGCCGCCCGCGCGCCCAAAAACCAAAACCCGAAAACCTGGCGAAGGCCAGGTTCACCCCACAGCAAGAAGCAAACTCTCCTGTCATCCCATCGTCAATACGATTTGATCCTGGTTTCAGTCGAAAGCACCACGTCAGCCCTGGCAACCTCTCAACAGAATCGAAGCCAGTCATCCTCTCCATCAACCAGGTGCCCCGGGTCTCGTTTTTGGGCAACAACATGCGAGACTCAGCGGGAGTTGTGGCGTGCTGTTTTGAGGCAAGTTTGGCACGCTGCATCCTGTTGGAGGAGAAAGAGTTGTGAGCAGCACTGGACCAGGGAGATGAGTTAAAGGCAGTCCTGGCTATATTTTCGCCGCCTCAGGTTGACGCATTTCGGTTCGTAAAGGAGCTCGCATTCGTCGCAGAAATGAGAGAAGAAGAGCGAGCGCTCGACAGTGGCGGACTTCCCCCAACACGGCAGACGGTCAAACCGACTTCATAATCGCTGACAATGCACGCACTGCGCGCCGCGAATCCGAGTTTCGAAGCAAATTTCGGCTACGCCTCGGGGACCAGCTGAAGCGGCTTGTGGATCGTCTCGGAGCGGAAAGAATTCACAGAGGATTTCTGGAGAGTCAAGCCCATGCGGATATTAACTACGCTCAGGATGCTCGCCGCGTCAGCGAATACCTGATGAGTGCTGCCTGCGCACTGGATGGAGTTCGTGTCCATCCGCCGCACTCCCACACGGAGCAGGAATTAGAGACGATGCCTGGTTCGATACCTTGAATCGGCGCCGCAATTCATCGGTAATGGCATTCTGCGGGTCCAGGAATTGCATAGGCAAATCTCCTTTCATGATCGCCGACGAGCAAAAGCGTGTCATTCAACATCTGGTAAAGCGTCTGACGATCCTTCAACGGGAGGAGATTGTTCTCCAGAGGTTTGTTGCGAATTTGAAGGCCGAGGGGCGAGTGGGGACATTGGAAGAACTGGAAGAGATTCGCCAGTCACCAGATGTTCGGTCGAAGTGCCTGGCTTATTTTCACAATCTGGATGCGGTGAACGTGAAAGCAAACGGAGAGTATTCCGATCACTTTCTTCGAGACATAATTCAACTCCTGGGGCCGCAAACAGGAGAATCGAATCAACGGAATCGTCCAGGAACTCGGGAGAAAGGTCCAGTTCTGGTTCCCAGTCCGGGTCTCTTAGGCGCTGATTCAGGTAGCTCATTGCCCGCTCTTGAGACCCGGGATGCACGCAGCACTCGCTCCAAACCCCAAAACTGCGGCGCGACCAGGTTCACCCCACAGCCGGGGACCCCGACAGGCCCGACTTTGGCCTGGTGGGGTGGACAGCAAGAAGCAAACTCCCCCGTCATCCCCATCGTCAATAAAACTTGACCCTGGGCAGTGTCCTAATTCAGATCCGCAGCTCTTAGCCTCCGATTGCGGCATTCAAAATGCCCCGACTCCACTCAGACACGCTCTTGCCGCCCTGCTTCGCTGCCTTCTCGAACGCCCGCAGTTCTTCGGACGTAACCCGCACGCGCAGGAACTTCTTCTTCGACTCGCCCCTCGGCATTTTTGGGCGTCCTGGCTTCCTAGTTTTCTTTGCTTCTGTCACGTTCTCTCGACTCCTGGACAATGGCTGCTCCGACGGCTGTCTCTGGCGAAACTACAGGTGGAATGTGCAGCACGGTCACGTACCGCTGCGATTTGCTTGTCTGTGTTCAGGACGTTCGCCATATCGTTCAGCCTCGATATAATTACTGTACCCCGATATTGCGTGCCTGTCAACTGTTTTTGGGGTACACTTTTGACATCGTGCTGCAAAAGTTGTTCATAGTCGCGGTGTTCCTGAATCTGCTCGCGTACCACTATGACGACCAGCGCCGTCAGGCAACCAGCGCTGCCAAGGGCCAACAGCCAGCCGCTTACGCTCCGTCTGCTCTGGTAGAGCAGACAGACGGCCCCGCACTCCAAAAGAGAGACCCCTCCCAAAAGGCTGAACACGACCAAAGCATCAGAGTTGTCAGCCTTCCGGCGAAGGACAAGTACGACTACATCTCCCTTGGAGCCACCATCCTGCTCACGCTCGTGGGAATCGTCGGCGTGGGAGCCGGCGTCTGTACTCTCCGCACCATACAAGATCAAACGAACGAATTGATTGCTCAGAATCGGACGATGGTGGCTAAGGAGCGTGCAAGACTTGACCTTAAAGCGGTGTCGTTTGCAATTGATAATCCCGTGGATAGGTGGAGCTTTGAAGCGAGTATCGATCTGAGAAATATTGGGGCGTCTAACGCCTATCTCGGCAAGAACGCTGGAGCAATGTACGTGACCAGGTCCAGCGAAGACCCCTCTGCGGCACTCGAAGACAGTGTTCTTATCCTGAGCTTGCCCGACAAACTCCTCGCTCCCTCTATATCTCCCTTCTCCGTCCCATTTTGGTTCTGGTCGTCCCTCCCGGATGATGAGCAGAACCCGCTCCCGGTGGGCTTGCCAGCTTTTACTGCGGAAGTATTCGCGGGAACCCTCTTCATTCACCTTTGCGGGTTCGTGGAATACGAAACTCTTGGAACCTATTGGCGGCGCGAATTCTGGTATGTAAGGGAAGAGGGCTTCGGGATGCCACGCCCGTACCCGAATTCGCCACAAACCGCGCAGGACAAGCTGCTGTCGCGCTACTGGCGGGAACGCAAAAACGCCGAATACGAGATAAAGCAAAAGCTAAATTAGGACACTACCCTATCCTGGGGCCAACCCAAAGTACTGCCGTGTACCATTCCGTTTTTGTATCAGGGCAGACCTTGGTCGTGCCGTAGGGACTACAAAAGTTGTCGGGGTTTTAGCCCCTGAGGCGTCTTGAAGGACACCGCTTCACAGCTTGGGAAAAAAACCGCACAACCAAACCCAAACCAAACCCGGAGAAGGCCAGGTTCACCCCATAGCAAGAAGCAAACTCTCCTGTCACCCGATCGTCAATACGACTTGATCCTGCGCTTCAGCCCGAAAGTACCGTGCTGAGGCATTTTGAAACCGCCGAATAAAAGCGAAGCCTGCGCCGTAGCGAGGTAACATTACCACCTCACGGCGGCTGCAACCTGCGGAGTGCATGCGGCCTAACACCGCCCCCGCCCTGGAGCTCAACCTCCTCGGCCAGAGCGGTTCCCCGAATTTGTCAAGTTTCCACCACTTATCCAAAGTAATGAGCATTGATAGATCACGACTTCCACGCCAGGAAAGTTGGCAGTTTTATCCTCCGAACCTGCTATTCTTAACTTATAGAGTAAAAAAAGAAAAGAGCCCGCCATCCGCGGGCTCTTTCTATTATGGAAAGGAGAAGCCAACCATGCCTGCACTCGCGATCGCCGCAGCCGCGCCCGGAAACAATGGCGCTCCCGCTCCTGCCCCTCGCACCCCTGACTGTTCAGCTCCAGATAGCATCATCCCTGGCAGCTTCATCCCATCACTCGCATTCGCGAATGAATCAATCGCACCCGCGAGTCAACTGACCTGTTTTCATAGCCCGCCAGGTACCGTAAGAAAAGAGTTACTGTCCAACTCCAACATAACAAGAGACATGCAGAACCACCCCCTGGGGGGCGGGGTGAGCCGTCAAAACGATTCCAGAATGTCCGCAACCGCCGCCGCGGCAAATTCCCGCGCCAGCCGCCGCGTCGCCGCCGAGTCTTCCTGGATGAAACTCGCCAGATCCTGCGTCTGCTCGTACTGCTGCCGGAACAGGTACGAAGGATTCTGCCAGATCGTCTTCCCCTGCCGATCGACGAGTTCGAGCTTCGTCGCAATCGTCACCAGATAGCTCGAAGTCTGCCCGGTGGTATTGTCGTAGGTCAGCGGAGTGATCTGAAAACTCGTGATCGTCCCTCGCAGCGTCGCATCCGCGCTCGGATCTTCGCCCGACACGATGCGGTACGAGCTCCGGCTCGTGAATTCCCGAATCACCGCCTCGGTAAAAATCGCCTGCGTCTGATACGACTGCGTGTTGTTTTTGAACGCCGGTATCGCCAGCGTATGAACCGTCCCCGGCAGATGAACCGCGGAATTGACGGTGTGATAGCCGCACCCGCTTAAAAGGAGAAGCGACGCAAACAGCAAAGCAGAAAAACGCGAACACATGGCTGCAGACATTCTCGCAGATGCGCAGAAAAGTGAAAGGCAGCTCGCGAACGAGCTGCCCCTGGATTTGAATGAACCTTGAATGAGCCCGATCCGAAAAGATCCACGTTTAAGCCGGTGAGGACTGCTTTCCGGCAACCCACCCGACCGTCCCGGCTCCGGCTTCGGCACCTGCTGCACATCGGCAACTCCCGTACCCCCGCCGCCCGAAGGCCGCACAGAAGCAAACTCTCCAGCGCTTCAAACGTCAATGCGACTTGATGCCCCGATTCAATCCGAAGTACCGTCAAACCCGCGCGCCACGAAATCTGCATCCGCCAGGTTCATCGGGACTCCCGAAAATCTATCCGCGCACGGGTGCACTACACTCCCACCATGCGCAGCCTCGTCCTCATCCTCGCCTGCACCGCAACCTTCTCCCCAATCCACGCCCAAATGCAAGCCCAAACCAAGACCCCCGCCCCCGTGGCCTGCCCACCCGCCGCAACTCTCGACCAACTCATCACCGCCATCGACGACGCCATCTCCGGCCCCGCCAACAAAGACCGCGCCTGCTTTCGCCAGATCCTCCTTCCCAACGTCCGCCTGATCCCCGTCGGCGCTACCGGCCCCCACGTCCTGACCATCGACGACTGGATCGCCGCCGTCGCCAAAAACAACGACGCCATCGTCACCGAGCATCAGCTCAAATATCAGTCCGAGACTTTCGGCCACATCGCCCATCTCTGGAGCACCTACGCCACCACCCTCGCCGGCAAGCCCCTCGCCCGCGGCATCAACTCCATCCAGGCTGTCTACGATGGGCAGAGCTGGCACATCATCGAAATCCTCTGGCAAGCCGAAAATGCCACCGAAAAAATCCCCGCCCAATACCTCCCCTGACACGCACCCACTACTCGTCCCGCGCCCCACCCCCGGCCTTAAAAAACCTCGGATCTAAGTCCCGCTTTGAAGGGGCACGGCTTCAACAGCTTCCGGAAAACTCGGTAACTCGGAAGCGGTATAGCTTCACTGCTCCGAGGCGGCATAGCTTCACTGCTTGGGGGGCGCACAGCTTGATTGCTTTGAAGGGGCACAGCTTCACCGCTTGCGAAAAAACCCCAACACCTTCAACACGGCGAAGGCCAGGTTCACCCCACAGTCCTGTCTTGAAGGGGCACGGTTTCAACAGCTAGCGGAAAACTCAGTAACTGGGAAGCGGCATAGCTTCGCCGCTCTTGAAGGGGCACAGCCGCACTGCTTGGAGGGCCACAGCTTCACTGCTTGCCGAAAAAAACCAACACCTCCAACGCGGCGAGGCCAGGTTCACCCCACAGCAAGAAGCTGGTATCTAATTGCATAAGTAAGCGTACAGTGTTTTGGGATGTTTCTGGAAGACAACCTGCTTCTTCCACTCGAACGGGTGTGCGGTCTGATTGTAGGCGGCGATGAAGTCATCCATGTGTTTGCGGAGCTGGCCCGGACTGGTGAAGCTGGCGCCGGTCAGCGACTGACTCTGCAGGATGGAAAACCAGATTTCCACCTGATTCATCCACGACGCGTGTGTGGGTGTGAAGTGGAAATGGACGTTCTTGTGGCGGGCCAGCCAGCGGTCGCGTTTGGGCTTATGGGTATTGAGGTTGTCGAGGATCACATGGATCTCGCGGCCGGGATGCCCGGCTACGTTGCCGTTCATGAAGTCGAGAAACTTCATGCGCCGGCGGCGCTTGTAATGATCGCCCTTCACCAGTCCTGTGGCGACCTCCAGGGCTGCAAACAGAGTGGTCGCGCCGTGTCGCCTGTAGTCGTGCTGAAAGCCGGTGAGCGCCTTGCCGTTCGGCAGTTTCAGCCAGCCCTGAGCCCGCTCCAGGGCTTGAATGTGAGGCTTTTCGTCCACGCTCAACACCAGCGCATGTTCCGGCGGGTTCAGATAAAGCCCAGCCACATCGGCGGCTTTCCGGGCAAAACAGGGATCGGTCGAAACGCACCAGCTGTGACGCAGACCCAGCGAAATCCCATGCTTGCGGAGCACCCGCCAAATCTGATCATCGGAAATGTCCCTGAGCGCCGCAGCCAGCAAGACCCCGTTCCAGAGCGCATAGCCTCTGGGCGGGGGCTGATCCAATTGCGCCAGGATGCGCCGTTCGCTCTCCAGATCGTAGGTTGCCGGTTTACCCGGCCGTGGCGCATCCTGCAGCCCATCGATCCGGTGGCGCAGAAACCGCCCGCGCCACTTGCTCACCGTGGCCGGACGCGTCTTCATGGCCGCCGCGATCTCTTCGTTGCTGGCCCCCGCCGCCGCGCGCAAAATCATACAGGCCCGAAACACATCCCGCGCCGCACTCGCGGTGCGGCGCACAATCGACTCCAGATCACCCTGCTCTTCCGCCGTCAACGCAATGCTGCGGGCCTTCATGCATTGCACTATATATCATGCGCTCATTTATGCAACTAGTACTGCGACCGCGTGAAGCGGTTCCTTTTGTATCGGAACTTCTGGCGGGCCTTTGCACGTGTGAAGCGCCAGTCGATCAGGACCCGATGGCGGTTCATCCTTTCA
>Ga0182018_10003006_pt1 | contig 15828 bp, 13 predicted proteins | sample 812P2MmetaG_FD_120490 | JGI IMG/M metagenome (GOLD analysis project Ga0182018, IMG submission 120490) | Permafrost microbial communities from Stordalen Mire, Sweden - 812P2M metaG | ecosystem: Environmental > Terrestrial > Soil > Wetlands > Permafrost | place: Sweden: Stordalen | collected...
CCCGGCCGGAGCTTGATCCAGGCCACCAGCTCCTCGCCGTACTTCTCGTCCGGGACGCCGATCACGGCCACGTCGGCGACGTCGGGATGGGTGTATAGGAACTCTTCGATTTCGCGGGGGTAGATGTTCTCGCCACCGCGGATGACCAGGTCCTTGATCCGGCCGACGATGTTCACGTAGCCGTCCTCACGCATCAGGGCCAGGTCACCGGTGTGCATCCAGCGCGCCGGATCGATCACCTCCGCCGTCATCTCGGGCTCGTTCCAGTAGCCGAGCATCACCGAGTAACCACGGGTGCACACCTCCCCGGGCGTGCCGACGGGAACCACGAGTCCGGTGTCCGGGTCCACGATCTTTACCTCCACGTGGGGCATGACGCGGCCCACCGTGCCGGTGCGTTGCTCCAGGTCATCGTCGGCGCGGGTCTGGGTGGAAACCGGTGACGTCTCGGTCATCCCATAGGCGATGCCGACTTCGGTCATGTGCATGTCGGTCTGGACTCGCTTCATCACCTCGACCGGACACATGGAACCCGCCATGAGGCCGGTACGCAGCGAGGTCAGGTCGTATTGCTCGAAGCCGTCCACGGCGAGCTCGGCGATGAACATGGTGGGCACCCCGTACAGCGAGGTGCACCGCTCTTCTCGGATCGCCTGGAGTGTGGCGACCGGGTCGAAGAGGGGCGCCGGGATCACGATGGTCGCGCCGTGAGTGGTACACCCGAGGTTGCCCATGACCATTCCGAAGCAGTGGTAGAAGGGCACCGGCAGGCACACCCGATCGGCGTCCGTGTAGCCGAGGAGCTCGGCGACGAAGAAGCCGTTGTTGAGGATGTTGTGGTGGGAGAGGGTGGCACCCTTTGGGAAGCCGGTCGTTCCAGAGGTGTGCTGAATGTTGATCGGCTCATCGAATGCCAGGTTGGCCTCCGCTTCGATCAGCACTCCGTCGCCGATACCGTCGCCGGCGGCCTCGAACTCGTTCCAAGTGGGCTCGCCGATGAAGACGACCCGCTCGAGTCCGGCCACCTTCGGGCGGACCTCCTCGACCATGGCCCGGTAGTCGCTGGTGCGGTGGTTGACAGCGCTCACGAGGAGCTTGACGCCGGACTGGCGTAGGACGTACTCCAGTTCGCTCGTGCGATAGGCCGGGTTGAGGTTGACGAGAATGGCGCCGATGAGGGCGGACCCGAACTGCAGCGCGACCCATTCTGGGCAATTGGGGGACCAGATGCCGACGCGGTCGCCCTTGTCCACTCCCGCTGCCAGGAGCCCTCGGGCGACCCGGCGCGACCACTGGAGCAACTCGGCGTAGGTGTACCGCCGCCCGGACGGAACGTCGACGAGCGCCTCGTGGTCGGGCTGGCGGGCCGCGGTGGCAGCCAGATTGGCGCCGATCGTCTCCCCGAGCAACGGCGTCTCCGATACGCCGTGGGCGTACGACAGCTTGGCCATCCCCCTCCTAAGTACTCGCGGAACTGAGGCTACCGCCGGGCCCGGCCGTTGCCCTGGGCCATGGCGGGGGGCCATGCAGGGTGGAAAAGGGCGCATCATTGGTCAACGGGCGTCAAGTGGGCGACGTCTGAAGCCGAGCGGCATCCACGGACCCTGTGGCCGAAACGGGTCTCGCCTTCACGATGGTGAACGGCTCGATCAGTTGCGTCATCAACACAGATACGGGGCGGTGTCGGAGCCCCTCCTGTTCGACCACTATCGGCCGACCGGCCAAGCCGGTCGGGCAAACGGCCGCACCACGCTCGGGGTGGACGTGTCCTGGGGCCAGGGTGTTCCGCCGTTCAGCCGGCCAAAGCTGCTCGCAAATGAGCGCCACGAGAACCAACTCGATGAACGCCGGGGCCACGAGGTCATTTCGGCCCGAGGCGATCGTTTCGCCCAGTGTGCCGTGCCGAAGCTAAACAACATGGGCCTTCCCTGGCCAAGTCGGTAGCACGAACGATGGTGCAATGAGTAGCCGACACCGAAGTCGAGGATGGCTCCCCCCGATGTCCGAGCCCTTGAACGCGGCCGCCCCGATCCCGGGAACCAGGGACCTCGACCTTGTCAGTCGGTAGGTCAGAAACATAGACAATCCGATATACTGCCCAGATGGATGCAGCGATGATCATTCAGACGGTTCGACGTCGGCAGGGTTTGACCCAGGCTGAGCTGGCGCGTCGGGCCGGCACATCCCAGCCGGTCATCTCCGCCTACGAACATGGGCGCCGTGACCCGACCTACCAGATGTTGCGCAAGCTGGTGGAAGCAGGAGGTGAGCGCTTGCACATTGACGCGGTACAGCGCGAATCCGACCAGCCTCCGCCCGCCGACGTCCTCGAACACTCCCGTCGCCTGATCGAGGTGCTGACGTTGGCCGACGCCATTCCCGTTCGTCGACGCGCCTCGGTGCTCACGGGGCCTCGGCTCGTTTCGACGTGAGTTCGCTGACGCTCGCCCAGCGGGTGTTGGCAATCGAGAGCGCCCTGTCCCACGTTCCTCATGCCTTCGGGGGCGCGTTGGCTCTTGCCTACTACGCCGAACCGCGGGCAACGATCGACATCGACCTCAATGTGTTCATTCCCGCCGAACGGTTCTCGGAGGTCGCCGCGCCTCTGGTCCAACTCGGTGCGGCCGCCGACGATCCGTCGATCGCGGCACTCGTTCGACGCGATGGCCAGGTGAGGGTCATGTGGGATGCAACACCGATCGACCTCTTCTTCTCCTACGACGCATTCCATGAAGCGGCAGGCGCGGCCCGTCACTCGGTGCCATTCGGCGACGGGACCATCCCGATCCTCGCTGCCAGCCATCTCATCGTGTGCAAGGTGATCTTCAATCGCCCGAAGGACTGGGTCGACGTCGACGCAATGGTTGCCGCCCAAGCCGACATCGACGCGGCTGAGGTGTTGCGCTGGGTGGCACGCCTCGCGAGCGACGAGGACCCGCGCTATAACCGGATCGCGGCCGTCCTTACGCGCCGCTGATCGCCGGGCGGGGATCCCGGCCGCGGCTTGCGATGACGAGAGCAATGCCTGGCCAATGCGGCCAACCGTTTTTTATTCGAACTCACTCCTACCAGGGACTCGTGATCGAGAACCCCGGCTTTCTGCGCAACAACGGTGCCGGCGTGGCGGGTTTCGCCGCACATGGCACGCCTGCCTCCGGTAAGCGCGCTTTCGAACCTCAGTGCCAACCGGGCCGCGAGGCACTGCACCCCCGCCCCGGCCCATGACTATCGGCCGGCTGTCCGGTTGCGCGTTACCGCTGGGTCATCGTGGAAACCTTGGATCCATTCATCGATTCCGGGACCAAGGCTTTCGACCCTCTCCGAGTAGTAGCGCCCAGATCGGATGGTGTCGGTTTCCCGGTCAACCTCGTATATCACTACGGCTGCAACCTGTAGATCCTGCGCCGTAAAGATCGACTCGATCCAGATCTCTGAGGGTGTCTCGACCATGCGCTTCAACTCGATACGCCCCTCAGGGTATTTCGTAGTCAGATGCCGCATGTTTTTCACCTCCTGATCGCGACCGTGAAAGTTTCGGCTCGGATGCTGCGGCACGATCATCTCGAAGTCGGGATGGAATGCTGATGCCGCGCCGTCGATGTCGCTGCGGTTGATTGCCTCGACAAAACGCTGAACGGGGTTCAACTTCGTTCCCTCTGAACGACCGGCTGCGGGCATGTCAACCCCTTCCTGATGGAGTGGCGAACACCTGACATCCTCAGCCTGCCGGTCCGCCCAGAGCAACGATGTCGGTCCACCTGGGACTCTGCTCGGTGATCCCCCATCAATTCGAGACTGACCGAGACTCAAAACCGGCGCCTCACTAGTGTCGGGACCGTGCGAACGGCAGTCACGAGGTCGAGATCGACACTCACCCGGACGGGCCCCTTTGAAATGCGTTGGCAGCTCCGAGCGGACCGATGCTGGTGCTTCTGCGACATCGGCTGGTTGGGCGACCGATGACCGTGACCGAGCTGGTCGTTTGATGTCGGACCGATGGCGATCTGACAATGCCTGATGATGACGCCGAAATGGTGCTGCGACGGTACCTGAAGGCGCAAGAGGACAGGGACCTTGAGGCTCTGATGTCGTGCTGGCACTTCGACGTAGAGGTGACCCACCCGATGCGACCCGACCTCAGGTGGCGCGGTCTGGAAACGTATCGGCAGGCTTGGACGCGGATCTGGGAGATCAATCCCCACTCGCGGTTCGAGGTGGTGTCGAAGGCAGTCGCCGGTAACCGCATTTACCTTGAGGCACTCGTCGAGCATGCTGACGGGACGATGATTCCGAACATGAACATCCTCGAGGTCGAGAACGGCAAGATCCGACGAGGACGGGTCTATACCGACCGGCCGACGAGGGACGGAGTCAGCATCAACGCATTCGTGCGCGACCTCAACCCGCTAGAGCAACCCAAGAGGACACCACGGTCTATCGAGACGTCACGAGACGATCTAAAGCCCTGAGCGGGTCGGACACGCCTCGCGACGAGCGCCCAAGCTGATTCCAAGTGCTGGTCAGAAGCCAGCAGCCCAAACGAGCGGTGTTGGAACATCTCGGCTGGGCAGAGCGAAAATTTCAGCTACCCACGCCAGCCAAATCGATCAGCTCGCGACCCGAAAGCCGGGCTTGAACTCGACCGGGAGGTGCCTTACGCCCGAGATGAAGTTGGAGCGAAGCCACTCCGGCTGCTGAGCGATGCGCAGCCCCTCCAGCCGAGTGAGGATCTGCCCCAGCATCGCCTGGATCTCGGAGCGACCCAAGTGCGCGCCGAGACAGAAGTGAGGCCCGCCCCCACCGAAGGCGACATGCTCGTTTGGCCAGCGCGTGACGTCGAGCACGTCTGGGTCCGTGAACGCGCGCGGATCCCGGTTGGCGGAACCGTAATACATGACGACCTTGTCGCCTGCTGCGATCTTGGCCTCACCGAGCACCGTCGGCCGCCTGGCTGTACGCCGCATGTAAACGACCGGGCTCACCCACCGGAGGAGCTCTTCGATGGCCGTGTTGAGCCGCCGGTCGAGATCACCGCGTACGACGTCCAGTTGGTCGGGATGCTCCAGAAACGCAAGCATGCCGGTCGCCACCAGGTTTCGGGTCGTGTCGCCGCCGGCGTCAATCAGCAGAAGGAAGTACATCCCAAAGTCGACCTCGCTGAGTGGCTCCCCGTCGACCGTCGCATGAGCAAGCCTGGTCGACAGGTCGTCGCGGGGCTCGGCTCGCCGATCCTCCCAAACGCCATGCGCATACTGCAGCATCTCGAGGACCGCCATCATCCCCGCCTCGGGGTGCTCGGGATCCGGGGTGCTGTGGATCCTTTCTGTAAGGTCGTAGAGGGCGACTCCGTCAGCGAGCGGGATGCCGAGCATCTCGGCGATCACGTACGAGGGCATGAGCCCGGCGATGTCGGTGACGAGATCACACTCGCCTTCCTCGATCACACCGTCGATGATCTGTGCAGCCAAGACCCCTACGCGCGGGGCCATGTCCTTGACCGCCTTTGGGATGAAGTCGGGGACCGCTAGGCGCCGGTATTGCTTGTGATCCGGCGCATCCATCGAGATCATCATCCGGGGGGCGCCTTGACCTCCGCCGAGCGCTCCCGCCACATCCGGGATCATGATGCCGTGTGCAGAGGAGAACGTCGTCGCATCGCGCCCAACCAGCTTCACGTCCTCGTACAGCGTGACCACCCAGAACCCCGGCCCGTTCGGCTCCTCGTGCCAGTGGATCGGATCGTTGTCCCGGAGCCACGCAAACGCGTCGTGCGGTTGGCCACCATCAAAGGCACCGGGATCCAGGAGATCGAGCGAAGGAGCCGTCGCCACGGTGAGAGGGTATTGCACCTAACAACACCCGGTAGGGCCCGAGAATGGAGCCGACACCTCAGAGATCGCAAACGCCGACAACTACTGGTTCGACACCATCGGCAACACCTTGAGGATCACGGCGGCGGACCTGCTCGCGGGCAGTTACCTCGTCTGGGTCTCTGACAACGAGGGCGAGACCCACCCCTTCGGCCTCTCGGCGAACGAGGTCCGCGCTTAGACCGGAGTGGTCCGCTGAATTGGGTCAAGCCCAAAATGGCAGCCCCAACGGGATTCGAACCCGTGTCTCCACCTTGAGAGGGTGATGTCCTTGGCCACTAGACGATGGGGCCCCAAGAGCCCGCCGAAGGCGAGCTCCAGAGCTCGGGGGGGAGGACTCGAACCCCCAATAACAGGGCCAGAACCTGTCGTGTTGCCGATTACACCACCCCCGAATGGGCAGAAGAGAGGCTAGCGGACCGGCGCGCCAACCCAAATCTGCACCGGAGGGCGCAACTGCCGTTAGCCGAAACCCAGCCGCAGACGGTTGAGCTCCCGGTAGCCGATGATCCTGCCCGCGCCGACCGCGATCGCCTCTTTCAAGAAGTAGGGAACCGTCGCGAAACCGTTGATCGGCGATGTCCTGGTCGGAGCCGGGAACGGAACAAGCCCGAGCCCGCTGGAGATGGCCATCGACCGGTCCTCGTGGAACGGGTCGGTGGTGATCAAGACGGTCGAGTCGTGGCGCGCCTTGAGCAGCGCGGCAGCGTCGGCCAAGTTCTCGTAGCTGTCCATCCCCCCGACCTCCGCGATCGCGGACGACGGGACGTCATGGTGCTCCAAGTACATACCGCCGGCCTGGGCCTCGGTGAAACGATCGCCCTTTTCCTTGTAGCCGGTGACGACCACGAGCGGGGCAAGGTCGTCCCGGTACAAGATGAGCGCCTCGTTCAGCCGGGCTTGGAGATCCGGAGACGGCGTGCCGTTGTACTGAGCCGCTCCCATGACCACGATGGCGCTGACTCGTTGTGGCGAGAACTCGCGAGACGTCAGCCACACCTGCACACCGGTGACGACCAGGTACACGAGGATCGCCAGGACCAAGAGGACGATCGCCCGGATGATCGGGTGAAGGCGCCCGATCAGTGGGACTCGGGACAGCACCACTCAGGTGGCTTCGAGCCGATCGAGGGCATTCCCGAGCCGGGCCAGCACCTCGGTGCGGCCGAGGACCTCCAGGGACTCGAACAGTGGCGGCCCGACCGACCGTCCGGTGATGGCCACCCGGATCGGGTCTTGGGCCTTGCTGAGACCCCTGCCCACCGATTCGGCAATCGAGAGGGTGATCTCGTGCAGGACGTCTCGGCTCCACTCGCAATCGCCGTACAGGGCGGTCGCCTTGGTCAGGATCTCGGCGGACAGCGGATCCCCCGCCACCTTGGCCCAACTCTTTTCGTCGACATGCGGCTCGGCGAGGAACAAGAAGTCGACCATGAGCGGGACGTCACCCAACAGCCCCGCTCGTTCCTGAACCACCGGCGCGATCGCGGAGAACCGGGCCCGATCGAACCGGTCGGGCGGCCAGGGGACCGCCGAACCCGATGGAGACCAGGCCACCCCGTCGTCGGACGGCTCGACCCACGGCCTGGTCGCGGCCTCGAACTGGGCCGGGCTGAGGTCGCGGATGTACTCCTTGTTCAAATGGTTGAGCTTCTTCACGTCGAAGAATGCGGGCGCGTGGTGGACGTCTTCGAGTCTGAACTCGCGGACCATGGTCTCGATGTCCACCTTCTCCCGATCTCCCGCCGGGCTCCACCCGAGCAGGCCCAGATAGTTGCGGAACGCTTCGGCCAGGTAACCCTGATCCCGGTACGACTCGACGGCGACCGGGTCGCGACGCTTGGAGAGCTTCTTGCGTTGGGCGTTCACCAGCATCGGGAGGTGGGCGAACACCGGGATGGGCACCTCGTCCTTCGCGTCGAGCGCCCGCCAGACCAGCACGCCCTTCGGGGTCGTCGGCAGGAGGTCTTCACCGCGGATCACGTGGCTGATGGCGGTGTCGCGGTCGTCCACCGCGTTGGCCAGCACGAACAGCGGTTGGCCGTTCGACTTCACGCAGACGAAGTCCTCCATCGCATCGTGGGGGAACTCGACGTCGCCGCGGATGAGGTCGTGGATGACGGTCGTCCCCTCCCGCGGGGTGCGGAACCGCAGCGCGGTGCGATCGGTTCGGGCCAACCCACGGTCGCGGCAGTGGCCGTCGTAGCCCGGCGTCGGGTTGTCGCGGTTCCGGGCCAAGACGTCGTCACGGGTGCAGTCGCACGCGTAGAGCTCACCGGCCGCCCACAGCTGCTCGGTGATCTCGCGGTATCGCTCGCCGCGCTCGGACTGGCGGTACGGACCCTCGTCGGGCTCCATGCCGAGCCAGGTCAGGCCCGAGAGAATCGCTTCCTCGGCGTCGCTCAGGCTTCGCTCCGCGTCGGTGTCCTCGATCCGGAGCACGAACGTGCCGCCCTCGCGGCGAACGAACAGCCAGTTGAACAACGCCGTACGGGCGTTGCCGACGTGGAGGTAGCCGGTCGGGGATGGGGCGAAGCGGACTCGGGGAGCGCTCAGGTTGCGGCGCCGATCACTGGGTCGAGCTACTCCTCGGCGATCGAGATTGCCTGGGTCGGGCAGCTCCGAACCGACTCCTCGAGCCGGTCGCGCATCGACTCGGGTGGGTTCTCGTTCAAGACATAGAGGAATCCGTCGTCTCGGACCTCGAAGACCTCGGGGAGGATGCTCATGCAGACGGCGTTGCTCGCGCAGCGATCAAAATCAACGACGACCTTCACGGACACCTCCCGGTTCCCACCCTCGTGACGAGGCTCAGCTTACCGACGGGGGGTCGGTGGCCCCGACGCCCCCGGTCGTGGGCTCGCCATCTCGACGCCCGGTAAGTTCGTCGGGCACTCCCGCCAAGAGCTCCTTGAAGAAGGCCTTGTCGTTGAGCAGCGGCACGTCGGCCAAGAAAAGGCGCCCATAACGCTCGAAGTACATGAGCTGTTTGGACAGAAGGAAGGTCCCGCGGTCGAATTCCGAGAAGAGGCCGCCCGAGGCGTCGGCCATCCGACGGACCCGACGCTGGAACCGCAGCCGGCGGATGATCGCCCTGAACGACCTCCGGTGGGCCTCCACACCCTGGGCCCGGGCCAGTTGGAGCTGGACCGTCTGGAGCATGTCGGCCAGGCTCACCTCGCCGAAGGGGCGCGTCAGGGTCGGCTCGACCAATGCCCGGATGAACTGGGCCATCTCGGCTTCGTCCATCCCGACTGCGATCCCGAGTGCCGGCCCGTAGGTCTTGACGAGGTGATCGGTCACCTCGGCCCACGCGTCCTCCTCACCGAGGGCGGCCGCCAGCAATCGCAGGACGAATCGGTGCGTGGCCCGATCGAGTCGGCCGACGATGCCCCAGTCGACGATGCCGATGCGACCGTCCCGAAGCAAGAGCATGTTGCCGGCGTGTGCATCACCGTGGAAGACGCCCCAACGGACCGTGTGCAAGAAGAACGAGCGGACGACGTCCTCGACCAGCGGGCCCGGGTCGACACCGAGCTCGGCCACCTGGGTCAGGTCGTCGATGGGCACTCCATCCAAGAGCTCCATCGTCAAGACGTTGGCCCCAGAGAGTTCGGGGTAGGGCTCCGGTACGACGATGCGCGGTAGGTCGACCTCGGTCAAGAGCAGCCGGAAATGGGCCATGGTCCGGGCCTCGTTGCGCAGGTCCATCTCCTCGCCGACCTGGATGCGGAAGCCGTCGACGAGCTGGAGCACCGATCCGGCCATCTGGTCGCCCGTCTGGCGGGCCAAGACTTCGAACAGCGGTTGCATCAGATCGAGATCGGTGGCCACCTGCAGTTCGATCCCCGGCCGGATGATCTTGACCGCGACCTCGCGGCCGTCATGAAGCGTGGCCCGATGCACGACCGCGATCGAGGCGCGTCCGAACGGCTCCGGGTCGAAGGAGGCATACGCCTCGTCGATCGACATGCCGAGGTCCTCTTCGATCCGCACGCGCACATCCGCGAACGGGGCGGCCGGGCCGGTGTCGAGACACGAACGGAACTCCTGAGCCACCTCTTCGCCGAACATCCCCGGCGACGACGCCATGATCTGCCCGAATTTTATGAACGTCCCACCGAGGTCCTCGAAGGTCAGGCGAAGCGGTCGTGCGAAGGCGCTCGGGTCCAGGCGCGCGCGGGGTCGCTCGCGCAGGTGTCCGATCGCGACCGGGAGGAAGTGGCGAGTCGCGACCTGTGCGATGTGCACGCCGCGGCGGGCGAGCGCAACCGGGCTGGGCTCGGGGAGCCTGCGGGGATGGATGCGGGGCGGGGCGGGAGTGCTCCCGGCATCACCGGTCACGCGCCCCCGACGGCCGTTACCCACGGTCGAAGGCTAGGCCACCGATCGAGAAACCCCGCCCGAGCAGCGTGCGGGGGCACGGGTTGACGGCGCCTCGTTGGGTCAGGCGACCTCTCGGGCCAGCTTCTTGCGGCGCCCGGAGATCACGACGCCGAGAGGTGAACGGGCCAGGCGCCAGAGACCGGCCCAGCGGCCGACGGCCGAGAAGAGCTCAGCGACGTCAGCGGCCGGCGCGAACACGGTCAACACGCCGTCGTCGGTGTCGATCTCGAGTACCTGGAGTCGCCGTCCGTCCGGGGCCACGTGGGACTCGTCGGCCGAGAAGCCGCGCAAGGAACGCCAGACGATCGCGACTGGTTCGGACTCGACCGAGGTTGCATCGGTGTTGGCATCGGGTTCGAGCTCACCCGACACCCGGGCCATCAGGAGGCCGTCACGAGTGACCTGCACCCGGCACCGAAAGACGGACCGGCTGAGGGGATGCATGAGCAGAGCCTCGATCATCACTCGCTCGGACAAGGGGTTGCTGCTCGTCGAAGACTCCTGGGGTGCAGCGGCCCGATCATCACCGTGCCGCGTGTTTGGTGATTGTCCCGGATCGGCTCCGACTGCCTGTCCGGTTCCCACACTACGGCCCGAGGGGCCGATTAATCGGGACTCCCCCGCTCACCTCGGGCGATGCCCGAGACTCGACTCGCTCGTCGGGTCTTGTACATGTCAGCGGGACGTCCGAGGGAGCCAGGCGGAGTCGCCGGATCGGCGCCTTCGGGCGCCCGCTAGCGTCGTGAGAACCACATGAGAGGTCACATCGACCAGAAGATCGTCGTCGGTGTCGTGTTCGTGTCGGCCATGTTCATGAGCATCCTCGATGCCACGATCGTGAACGTCGCGCTTCCGACCATCGGCCGCGACTTCCACGTGCCGGCGACCGCCGTCGACGGGGTCTCGATCGCGTTCTTGGTCAGCCTGGCCGTGTTCATCCCCGCATCGGGATGGCTCGGTGACCGCTTCGGCGCCAAGCAGGTCCTGCTCACCGCGATCGTCGTCTTCACCACCGCGTCCATGCTGTGCGGGATCGCCCAGACGCTTGGCGAGCTCGTCTTCTTCCGGGTCCTCCAAGGCGTGGGCGGCGGAATGCTGGCGCCCGTCGGGATGGCGATGCTGTTCCGGGCCTATCCGCCCGAGGAACGGATTCGGGCTTCGTCGATCCTCATGACACCGACGACCGTCGCACCGGCACTCGGGCCGATCCTCGGCGGCATCTTGGTCACCACCCTCTCGTGGCGGTGGGTGTTCTTCGTCAACCTTCCGATCGGCATCGTCTCATTCGTGTTCGGTCTGCTGTTCCTCGAGGGGGGGACCGAGCACAGTCCGGGGCGCTTCGACGTTTCCGGGTTCTTGCTGGCCGGCCTGGGCCTCGGTTCGCTCATGTACGGCGTCTCGGAGGGACCGATCAAGGGCTGGGGGTCGGTGACGGTGGCGACGACCATCGTGTGCGGGCTCATCGGGATCGCTGCGCTGGTGGTCGTCGAGCTTCGAAAGGTCGAGCCGATCATCGACCTGCGGCTCTTCAAGAATCGCCTGTTCCGATCGTCCAACGGCGTCATCTTCCTCACAATGGCCGCATTCGTGGGCACCATCTTCACGGTCACGCTCTTCTACCAAGACGGTCGCGGCCTGTCCGCGCTCACCTCAGGTCTGGGCGTCTTCCCCGAAGCCATCGGGGTCATGCTCGGCGCACAGCTCGCCACACGGGTCCTTTACCCCCGCCTCGGGCCTCGCCGTCACATCTGCGCGGGCCTGCTCCTGATGGCGGTGACGGCGGCGCTCATGGCGCTGATCGGCCCGGATACCAGCTTGTGGTGGTTGCGGGGGCTCATGTTCGTTCTCGGCGTCTCGATGGCCGGGGTCTTCGTGCCGGTGCAGGCGGCGGCGTTCGCCACCATCAGTCCGGCGGCAACCGGTCGCGGGTCGACCATGTTCAACGCGCTCCGCCAGCTCGGTGGGGCGATCGGCGTCGCCGCGTTCACCTCGGCCATCGTCGCAGTCGGTGCCTTCCACCGGGTGTCGGGGCACGTCACCCCGGAGCTGGGTGGCTACCACGTTGCCTTCCTGGCTGCGGGGGCAGTGGCCCTCTGCACGTTGCCGATCGCCTCGAGAATCAGCGACCTCGATGCGGCGGCCACCATCGTGCGCCGCACGAAGGCCGTCCGGCCGCCGGCCGGCGCAGGCGTCCCCCAGACGGTCGGCGAGCTCGCCTAGCCCGGCTCCGGGCTCGGCATGATCCGACCTCGGCCATCTGCGGTCGACGTAGGGGCGAATACGTAGCATGACCGGGATGCGCCGCCTGGCCGACTCGACGATGGGGGCGTTCGCCAGCCTCCTAGTCCGCATCTTCTTCCGCCGGATCGAACTCGAGGGAGCGGAGAACATCCCGGCGTCGACCCCGATCGTGCTCGTGGCCAACCACCTGAACGGGCTGGTCGACGGGCTCCTGCTGATGGCGACGCTCCGCCGGTACCCCCGCTTTCTCGGGAAGTCGACCCTGTTCGCGATCCTCCCGCTGTGGCCGTTCCTGAAGTTGGCCGGCGTCGTCCCCGTGTACCGGGCTCAGGACCACGTCGCGACCGACCGCAATGCGGCGACATTCCGCACGTGTCGCCAACTGCTCGCGCACCGCGGCATGGTCGCGCTCTTCCCCGAGGGGGTGAGCCACAACGAGCTCGAGCTCCAACCGCTGAAGACCGGAGCGTCTCGAATCGCCCTCGGCGCAGTGGTCGACGACGACATCGCCGACGTCGTCATCTTGCCGGTGGGTCTCGCCTACGACGAGAAGGCCCGATTCCGCTCCCGGGCCCTCGTCCGGGTGGGAGCCCCGTTCTCGCTGTCGCGTTGGGTCGACGACTACCGTGCCAACGACCATCGGGCCGTGGTCGCCTTGACCGAGGAGATCACGGTCCGGCTCAGCGCGGTCAGCCCCGTCTACGGCACCTGGATCCAGGCGCGACGGCTCGGCGACATCGCGGAGCTGGTCGCGCGCCCGCTCGGCTCGGCGGCGCCGGTCGACGTCGCGCTGGCCGATCGAGAGCGGGTGGCCAAGCAGCTGACGGCCATCGCGGCCGATCTGGACCGCCGGGAGGGGTTGAACGCGTTGGGAAAGGCATACGACGTCTACGCATGGGACCTCGACCTGGTCGGCCTGACCGACGCCCAGGTGGCGGCGAGCTACCGGGGCGGCAAGATCCGGCTGGTGTTCGTGTGGTCCGTTCTCAAGGTGCTCCTTGCGCTGCCGCTAGCGGTGCTCGGTGCGCTGATCCATCTCGTCCCGTATCTGGTCATGAAGCGAGTGGCGAAGATCCCGACCAACGAGGGCGTGAAGGCCACCGTCAAGCTGCTCGGGTGCTTCGCGTCGTTCACGCTGCTCTACGCGGGCCTCGGCGTGCTGTTCGCGGAACTGTTCTCGCCGCTGGCCGGTCTCGGGGCGGCGGTCGCCGGTCCGATCAGCGGCTATTTCACGGTCCGGTTCTCGGAGCGGTTCAAGCGGCTCGGCGGGGCGCTCGCCGGCTACCGGGCCGCGGCGCGGCGAGCGGTGGTCTCGACGGTGCGCGAGCACCGGGCCGACGTGGTGACCGCAGGGCGGCAATTGCTCGATCCGGCCTCCTGAACGCCGGCCAGGCCACCGGGGGGATGGCGACAACGGCCCACCGTCCTCACCTGGGCAAACAGGCACGCTGCCGGGTTTTCGGGGGCCACCGAAGTAAAGTCGCTCACGAGTGCTCTTCGTTGAGATCTTCCGCCTGATCCTGGTACTGATCGGCGCGCTTTCCGGTTACGAGATCGGGCATTCGCCCCACTCGTCCACCGGGCAGGTCGTCGGCCTGGTCATCGGGGCCCTCGCCGCCTACGTGGTGGGCGGCATACTCGGCCGCCTGCTCAGGAACACCGGCGACAGCGCGGCCGATCGCTTCGACCGCATCCCCCCCGGCGAGCTGTTCGCAGGCACCCTGACCGGCATGGCCGGTTTCCTGCTGGGCACGGCCCTCAGCGTGCCGCTCGTCGTGTTCGTGAGCTCCCCCATCGTCTGGCCGGCCGCTGCCGCGCTGGCATGGGCCTTCACCTGGATCGGCTTCCGTGTCGGCATCCAGAAGGGTCGCCAGGTGGTCGCGGCGGCGGGTCTCGGGCGCATCCTGGCCCCGCCGGCCGAGCCACCGCCGGGCTACGCGATGTTGGTCGACAGCTCGGCCGCCATGACGCCGTTCCTGCTCGTCCTCGGCCGCTACGGCCTGCTGGTCGGGGGCCTCGTGGTCCCCCGGTTCGTCATCGACCAGCTGCAGACGATGGCGGCCGGTCCCGACCCCGTCACCTCGCGCCGGGCCCGGCGGGGCCTCGAGCGCCTCGACGTGCTCCGCGACCTGCGCGTGCCGGTGCACGTCGCCGAGAACGAGGTCCCGGAGATCGACGACCACACCGACCGGTTGGTCGAGGTCGCCCGCCGGCTCGGGCTCCGCCTCGTGACGTGCTCGGGTCAGGTCCGAGAGGCGGCCAAGCGCCGCGGCATCGCGGTCACCGACCTCCGACCCCTGGCCAACGAGCTCACGCCCGACCACCTGCCGGGCGAGCAGCTGGTGCTCGACCTCACGAAGGAAGGGAACCAGCCGCGCCAGGCCGCCGGTTACCTCGCCGACGGCGACCTCGTCGTCGTCAACGACGCCTCACACATGATCGGAAGAGAGAACGTGGTCATCGAGGTGCTCTCCACGCGCCGGACCAACCAGGGCCTGCTGGTGTTCGCGAAGCTCGCCGACCGGCCGTCCAACGCGGGTCCGATCGCCAACGGGTTGCGCACCACCCCCCTCGACGACGAGTACCCCGTGGACAAACAGGTCGCGATCGACTGAGGCTTCAGGCCTTGTTGACCGCCGCCACGAGCTTCTGCAGCGTGTCCTTGGCGTCGCCGAAGAGCATCGTCGTCTTCGGGTCGTAGAGGAGCTCGTTGTCGATGCCGGCGAACCCGGGCCGCATCGAGCGCTTGAGGAACACGATGTTCTCCGCCGAGTCGGCGTTGATGATCGGCATCCCGTAGATGGGGCTCCCGGGCGTGTTGCGCGCCGACGGGTTGACCGTGTCGTTGGCCCCGACCACGAGCGCGACGTCGGCCGTCGCCAGCTCCGGGTTGGCGTCGTCCATCTCCTTCAACTCCTCGTAGGGGACGTTGGCCTCGGCGAGGAGCACGTTCATGTGCCCGGGCATGCGCCCCGCCACCGGGTGGATCGCATAGAAGACGTCGACGCCCCGGGCCCGCAGCGCGTCCGCCAGCTCCTTCGCGGTGTGCTGGGCCTGCGCGACGGCGAGGCCGTAGCCCGGGATGATGACCACCTTGCGGGAGTATGCGAGCAGCGTGCCCACGTCCTCGGCCGTCCCCGTTCGCACCGAGCGCCCGTCTGGGCTCTCGGTGGCGCCACTGGCCGTGACGACCGAGCCGAACGCGCTGAACAAGATGTTGGGCAGGGAGCGGCCCATGGCCGCGCTCATCATGCGGGTGAGCAGGATGCCCGACGCCCCGACCAGGGTGCCCGCCACCACGAGCACGTTGGAGTCAAGGGTGAACCCCGAC
>Ga0182018_10003008_pt1 | contig 15825 bp, 11 predicted proteins | sample 812P2MmetaG_FD_120490 | JGI IMG/M metagenome (GOLD analysis project Ga0182018, IMG submission 120490) | Permafrost microbial communities from Stordalen Mire, Sweden - 812P2M metaG | ecosystem: Environmental > Terrestrial > Soil > Wetlands > Permafrost | place: Sweden: Stordalen | collected...
ATTAAAGATGAGCGTGCCCCAGTCCTGATGCGCGCCCTTGCGCGGGTCCTCGTGCTCAAAAAGCGCCGTGCCGTCGAATTTGGCGAGCGCCCACTCGTCGCGCGGAAAATGCGCGGGCACCCAATCCACGATGACGCCGATGCCCGCTTCGTGCAGCGCGTTGACGAGCAATTGAAAATCTTCCGGCGTGCCGAACCGGCTCGTCGGCGCGTAAAAGCCGGTGACCTGATAACCCCACGACGGATAAAACGCGTGTTCGGCCACGGGCATGAATTCGACGTGCGTGAAGCCCATGCGTTTGAGGTAAAGCACGAGCGGTTCGGCCAGTTCGCAGTAGCTCCACGATTCGTTCGCGGATTTCTTCCGCCACGAGCCGACGTGGACTTCATAGACGCTCATGGGCGAACGCAGGGCGTCACGGTCGCGGCGTTTTTTCAGCCATGCGGCGTCGCTCCATTTGAATTTTTTCGTGTCCCAGACGATTGCGGCCTGCTTGGGCGCGACCTCGAAGAAAAATCCGAACGGATCGGTGTTCAACTTGATGTTGCCATGCGCGTCGCGGATCTCAAATTTGTAATGCGCGCCCTGCCCGACGCCGGGAATGAAAATTTCCCAGACACCGGACGCGCCGAGCAAGCGCATGGAACAAACGCGCCCGTCCCAATTATTAAAATCGCCGACGACGCTGATGCGCTGCGCATTTGGCGCCCAGACCGCGAAGCTCGTGCCGTGAACGCCATCAATGGCGCGGAGCTGCGCGCCGAGCTTGTCGTAAATCTTCCGTTCATCGCCCTTGCCGAACAAAAACAAATCCGACTCGCCGAGCGTTGGCAGAAAGGAATAGGCATCGCGCGTGCGGCGCGTGCGGCCGTGATGATTCGTGACGACCAAATCGTAGGCATAAACCTTGTTCACGGCTTTGGTGACGCCTTCAAAAATGTCGGTGTTGGGAATCCGTTTCAGTTCAAACTTTGGTTTTTCCTTTTCATGCACCGGCTGGATCTCAACTCTGGCGGCGTCCGGCAGAAGCGCACGGACAACGAGACCCGGTTCGTCGCCGAGCGGGTGCATTCCGAGCAAGGTGTGCGGCGACTGATGTTTCAGTTCCACCAGGCTGCATAATTCATCGGGGGTGAGAATCATGCCGGCAACGATAGCAAACCCCGGCTAAAACCGCGAAATTATTTCAAGCGTGGTCATTTACGGAACCACGGCCCGATAAAAGCGGCTGCCATTGGTCGCCGCCGGGTCGCGGAAGCTGTCCGTGGCGTTCGTGCCCGCAAAATTTGTCAATGTCGTCCAGTTCAACAGATTGGTCGAGACCTGGATGTGGCCGTTCAATCCCGTTGAAAGTTGCAGGGTGAAATCAAACCCGTTGCCAGCCAGCGGCGGGGAGTTGGTCAAGTCCAACAGCAGCTTGAAAGTGTTGCTCGACAGCACGCTCCGGCTGTTGGTGGGGGAAAAATTTCCTCCCAAGTCCACCGCGTAGGCACTGATCGTGTTTGAGCCGCTGACGAGTTTCAAAACCGTCGTCCAGTTCGTCCAGCTATTGGTGCTTGATGCCAGGCTCCAGGAACTGCTGTTCAATTGATACCAGACTCCGGTGACTTTCCAGTTGTCGCTGGCGGTTCCGGCCACATAAGCCAGGGCATTGGTCATGTGCTGCCCGGCCGCCGGCGCCGTAACCGTCACCGTCGGCTTCATAATGTCCACAAAGTTGGCCTGTAACATCAGGTTGGTTACCATCACGAACTGGACCGTTGTCCCGTTGGTAATGATCGTGAGCGGCAAATTGGTCCCGCCCGTCCAGTTGGTGAAGTCAAAACCCGTCCCCGGCGCCGCCACAATCGAGTAAGCCTTGCCAATCTGCAACGACGCCCCGTTGTCATTGGGTGTCAACGTTCCCAAGCCGTTGGTGCTGACCTTCAGCGTCGCGCTGACCACATAATCAAACAGCACCGTGTTGGTCGCCGACACATTGCCGCTGGTGTCCACCGCGTAAGCCTGGAACGTGTTGCTACCGGACGTCAAGGTCACCGGGGCCGTCCAGTTGGCCCACTGGTTGGCAGTCGTCGCCAGGTTCCAGCCGCCGTTGTTCAATTGCACCCAGACACTCGCCACCGTCACGTTGTCCGTCGCCGTCCCGCGCACAATGTAGTTGGCATTGCTCACCTGCAAACCGTCAGTCAGATTCGTAATACTGACCACGGGCCGGTTCGTGTCCACAAAGTCGGCCTGCAACACCAGATTGGACACCATCACAAATTTCAACGTCGCCCCGTTCGTCAGCACCGCCAGCGGCAGACTTGTCCCGCCTGTCCAGTTGGTGAACTCAAATCCCGACCCAACCACCGCCGCCGCCGTCATGCTGTAGGTCGAGCCTACTTGCAACACGTTGTTGCTGTAATTGGGTGTCACCGTGCCTCTGCCGGTCAACTGCACCGTCAGCGGCGCGCTGACCACATATTTGAAAACTACCGTGTTGGTCGCCGACACATTGCCGCTGGTGTCCACCGCATAAGCCTGGAACGTATTGCTGCCGGGGGTCAACGTCACCGGGGCCGTCCAGTTGGCCCACTGGTTGGCGGTGGTCGCCAGGTTCCACCCGCCGTTGTTCAATTGCACCCAGACACTCGCCACCGCCACATTGTCTGTCGCCGTTCCGCGCACCGTATAACTCGCGTTGCTCACCTGCAAACCGTCAGTCAGGTTTGTAATGCTGATCACGGGCCGGTTCGTGTTCACAAAGTTGGCCTGCAACACCAGATTGGACGCCATCACAAATTTCAACGTCGCCCCGTTCGTCAGCACCGCCAGCGGCAGACTTGTTCCGCCCGTCCAGTTGCTGAACGCAAATCCCGACCCGGCCACCGCCGCCGCCGTTATGCTGTAGGCCGAACCCACTTCCAGCACGGCGTTGCTGTCGTTTGGTGTAATCGTGCCTCTGCCGGTCAATTGGAGCGTCAACGACGCGCTGACCACATATTTGAAAATTACCGTGTTGGTCGCCGACACATTGCCGCTGGTGTCCACCGCATAGGCTTGAACCGTGTTGCTGCCGGGAGTCAAGGTCACCGGTGCCGTCCAGTTGGCCCATTGGTTGGCGGTGCTCGCCAGATTCCAGCCGCCGTTGTTCAATTGAACCCAGACGTTCGACACCGCCACGTTGTCCCCGGCCTTGCCGGTCACGGTGTAATTCGCGTTGCTCACCTGCAAACCGGGCGTGGGCGCGGTGATCTGGTTGGTTGGCGGAACGGTTTCCGGCACCACCGTCAGGGTGAGCAATGCCGAATTGGTTTCCCCGGCACAATTGTTGATCGTGGCCGCATAGGTTCCGGCGTCGGCATATTGCAGATTGTCAATGAGCAAGCTGTTGGTGGTGGCACCGGGGATCGCGACGCTGTTGGAATACCACTGGAAACACATCGGCGGGCTGCCGGTGGCGACGAGGGAGATCGTCAGATTGGTGCCCAACGAGGCGGTCAGGGCCGATGCCAGATCCCTGGTGATCACCGGCGGCACGTCAAACGGAATCTTTCCCGAACGGCTCATGGAATATGAGCCGGAGCCGTCAGCCCCGGCGTTGTAATTTCCGGTGAATTGAAGCGTCGAACTGTTGAGCGTGCCGGATACCACCGTTCCATCCAGCGAAGACGTGTTCGTAAAGGAGTTGTGTGAATTTAACTGGTCGGAAAAACAGGTGCCAGAGCTCCCATCTGAATTGACTGGCTGAAAAAACAATTCGCCGGAAGCAGCCACAATCGCAAAAACTGTTCCGCTGTCACTGCCGCCAAACGTCCCGCTGTAATAGCCCGCCACATTCTGGAAGGTTCCCAAAGCCGGCTGCTCGCTGCCATTGAGATACACCGATGTGCCATTCGTATAATCCAGTTCCCCGTTCAGCGAACCGTCCTTGCCGATGGAACCAAAACCGGAAACGCTGTTGCTTTGAAACGACCAGTTTCCATTCTTGTCCAGCGGGAACTGCACATACGCGCTGAATGGCGTCCCGTCATCGGAACCGTCACCGAGGTCATAACCCAGCACAGTGGCTTGCATGTTCGTGCTGACAAAAACCGCAAAGCTGCCGCCTTCGTATCCTTGATTGTCCGACAATCCGCCGTCGCCGATGTAAATGCCGGCATAAGAGTGGAATTGTTTCCTGAGAGCTTCCTCCACCAGATACGCCGGCTCATTCCCCAAAATTCCGCCGAAAGTGTAATCCGGCAAAGTATCATCCACATAAATGTCGCCATTGAACTTCGGCAGGAGGCTGCGCGGCGAATGGGTTCCGGCAAAATAAGCGCCGGCATAGACCGTGAGAGTCTGGTTCGTGTCAGGCTGTACCGGCTGGTTGAGCGACGTGAGGAGGTTGGTCAGTTGCGTGCGGAACAGCGCCTCATTGTTGGTTTCATCCGGAGACAGGTTGAACAGCGCCGGCGCGCCCGGCGCCCGGACGTTGCGGATGAAGTCCGAGGCCGCAAAATACAGGGCTATGGCATTGGTAAGCGCCCCTTCGGACGCCGCCAAGTCGCTGGCGCTGTTCTGCGTCAGGAAGCTTGAGTAGGTGGAAAGCACACTTTGATAATTCAAGCTGCCGGATTGGCTGAGGGTGTGCAACTGGCTGATGACGACATCGAAGTTCTGGGCGTTCAAGGTGTAGCCGAGAAATTCCGCCATGCGCTCGAGCGCCTGCAGGAGCAGGATGTCGCCGTAATCCACCGTGACCGCCTGCAACGACGTTTCACAGGCCGACAGGGTAAGGTTGAAATTCGTGTCCGTGATCATGCCTAGGTTGGTCCGCGAGGCGCCGAGCGCCGCCATGATGTTCGTGCGGTAAAAAGCAATCATCACGGAGGTGTTTTCCGATGGGAACACCGTGTCGCCGTTGTTGTCCACGGGCAGGGTGGAAGTCCAGTCATAGACGTTCCGCCCGCTGCTGGAAAAGCCGATGCCGTTCAGGAAATTGCTGCCGGCGGGCTGCGCGGGCAGCAGCAGCAGGCGCGTCACCGCCACGAGCGCGTTGGCCTGCTCGTTGGTGGAGGCAAAGGCCAGCGCGTTGGTGAACTCCGCGTTCGCGCCAACCAGATTCGTGTCACAAAGATCCGCCAGACCAGCCGTTACATCCAACTGATCCTGCGTCTGGGCAAGGGCGCTCCAGCAAAGCAGTCCCACCAACATGCCGACAATGCGAATTTTCATAGTTTGTTTTTTTCAAGGATTAATTTTTAACGGTTCTAAAAATGAAAAGTTCTTCCTGTTCGCCACCGTCATTCCAACGCAGACAACCGGCGGCGGGACCGGAAATTTGCAGGGTGGCTTTCGGGATGGAAACCGGCCCGCCGCCACCGGCTGGAACCGACACGCCTGACAATTCCAAAGCGCCGGACTGGCTGACCCGCGCCGTTGCCGCGTGCAACCGGGGTTCCTTTTCAGACAGGAGGGAAACATCAATGTTTCGGAGTTCCAACCGCCGCAAGCCGCCCGGGGAGGGATTCCATGAATTCAAGCCCGGCAACGCGTTGGTGAGGCAACCGGCTGACAGGATTTGAACCTGAACACCCTCAACCACGAAAATCGGCAAAAGTCCCACCCGGAAAAACCCCCATTTTTCATGGTCAATAAACGCGCGGGTTGCATGAAGCCGGGTGACAAGCTGGAGTCCGTCGTATTTGGACAGGGTCGCATCATCCGCCGATGATCCGACAATCCCCCCCGCTTGAACATCGCCCGGAACCTGCATCCCCAACGCCATGCAACCGATTGCAAAAAACGTCCGACATCTTTTAACCAGTGTTTGCATTTTTGCCGTGTTACCGCCCACAACGGTTCAAGCTTATATTATCAACTGAAGGACATTTCAAGAAAAATTATGAATTATGATGACCGTCCTGGGACCGGCCTGATTGGATTTGCTTCGGAAACACCCCGATTTGCCTCGCCTTTGAGACCCACAACGTTCATGGAAGGCGCGAAACATCATCTAATATTGGCTTGTTACCTGCTGTAACCAGTCCGGCTTGAAAAGCAACCAAAATTTTAGCTTACTGGAACCATTCGACACGAACGATGGTTCGTTGAAGGACATTTCGGCGAAACTGGCCTTTGCGATGGGAGTTGAATGGCAGTTGTTCCGACAGCGGCTAAAATTGGAAAAACCCTTCAAAACCTACTGCCTGCCGCAAAATGCCGCCCGCCTGGTGAAGATGGCCGAACGGCACAACCGGTTTGTGGAAGACAGGCCGCACGTGTGCGCGGGCTGGACCGAGATTTTTGTCGGCGATTACATCGCCACCAAAAAGTAATCAAACCGCGCGCTGTGTTGTGTCTTTGGACAGGGAACCGACCGGCGCATTCTGATTTTGGACCACCTGCACCAAGGCCCATCTAATCACGGCATGGCAATGTTCACACGGAGGGAACAACTGGCCCTGGGGAATGGGGTGCTCAAGAGCATGACCGCAAGTTCCCGTTGACCGATAAATTCCAGAAACGGCGCAAATCCCGCCAGTGACTCCACTCATAATCCTGCCTTTGTTTTCAACCACATTTATTTCTGACAATGGAATAGTAGGCCGTTTAATTCTGAAGTCAACTAAAATCACAATTCTCTGGGATTATGCCGTTCACAAACTATCAAGGTAGGGATGGCGCGCTGCGCTGTCCCCGTCGCCGAGCGCAGCGCCCGCCGTGCTCGCGCCCGTCGCGGCAGGTCAGGCGACGGAAAAATAGAGCGTTTACCGCGTTCGTTCCGTCCTGCCGGACGGGGACGCCGAAGCGCGGCGTCCCTACCACCCTAAAAGTTTGTCAAAGACATAATCCCGCAATTCCCACGAAACGCTCGCGCGACACATATTGATGCCAAAAGCGGAAGAAACTATTTAAGCTTTTTCATTTCGGCGTGCTGTTTTTCCCGTTCGGGATCGAATTTGTCTATCTGGACCGGGATGACGAAGGGGTTGGACAGGGTTTTGACCCGGGCGAAGCCGACATCCTGGGCGCGGATGATCGAGTTGGAGAAATCCCGGAAATCGTAATACCTGGCCAGCTCGTTGATTTCGTTTTCGTTGTTCAGGTGGGAGACGAGAATGTTCTCGGTGTTTGAGAGAATGTTCGGGTGAATGGAAGAAACTTCCTGCGTCGCATACACGGTGGCGATGCGGGCCTTGGCGCCCTCCTTGGCGATGCACGGCCAGATTTCGGTCAACGGCTGGTCGCGTCCGATGATGTTGTGGGCTTCCTCGACGTAGATGACGACGTGCGGCGGATTCTTCCCGGTGTTGAAAGTCGCCAGCGAGCTTTTGAAAATGTGCCGGGCGATGCGTTTGCCGAGGCGGTCGCGCTGCGCGGGGTCGCCGACGGAAAGATCGAGAATGACAATCTTGCCGCCGGCCAGGTGATTGTAAATTTCGTCGCAGACATCGGTGGTGCGGTCGGGCGCATGGTAGTCCTTGAAGGGTTGCAGGAGGCGGAAGCCGGCAATGTAAGCGCCCTGATCGTTTTTCTGAAGGAGCAAATTCATCAGCGCATTGGTGTCGGGTTCGACCCACGAAGCGCCGCCGGGCGTCACAAGTTCGTCCTGAATCTGCCGGGCGAGGGAAAACCATTCAAACGCCTGCGACGTGGTGAGGCCGTTGATGGGATCAATGGTCGGGTTCACTTTGTTGCGGACGCTGGCGCTGGCTTCAAAGGCGATTTTGAACCCGTCCGGCGGTTCAAATCCGGCGCGGGCGAGGACGGCGTGATACGCCGCCACCTTGCGCTGATAACGGCCCATCTGCTGTTGCCAGGCGTTTTCGTTGTCGAACTCCTCCTTGCGCGGCTCTTCAAAATCAATGCTCAAAAACGCCTCAAGGTCGGCGGAACGGGAAATCCGGTTCATCTCGACGAGTCCGCGCAGCGTGGCGTGGCCTTCGGGAACCTGCGTGTAAAAATTATTGAGAATGGGCTGGAAGCCCGCCGTCGGAATCATGCGGTAACGAATGGTGTCACTAGGAAAAACCTCCGCGATCGAGCCCTTGTCCTGAAGATTGGCGTTGGCGTATTCGCCGTTCAGGTCGTAAATGACCTGCCCGATCTTCAGTCCGCATTCCCCGCTGGTCCGCATCACGACCGACACAAGCTGTTTCACCGTGTTGGATTTTCCGGTGCGCGTCATGCCAAACACGCCCGTGCGGCGGGCCAGAAAATCAACCGCGTTCAGATAAAAAACCGCCTGCTCGGAAACGTCTCCGCGATGGAGCCGGTCCGTGGACGTGTAACGAACCGTGCCCACCGGAAAGCGCGGCAAGCCGCCTTTCAACCCCAGGCGCAGGGCTTCTTCCCCGGCGGCGGCGGCGCGTTCCGGGCTGATGTAGTTGACGATGGTTTCGAGCGCGGCACCCGTCGGGCGATAGACATCCAGTTCGGCGGCGCTGCGATACGATTCAATGTCGCTGCCGAGCCGTAATTTGCCATAGCGCGTATAAAAAGTTCCGAGGATCCGGCACTGCAACCCGCCAAATAGATTTTCGTTTTTTGCCAGTCCATCAAACTTGCGGCCGGCGGCCGGCGACTTGTGTTCCTGAAGATATTCAATCCGGGCTTGAACCAGTTCTTTTTCCATCGGCAGCGGCTTGGAACCCACGACGCGCAAGAGCACGATTTCGCGCGCCGCATCCCCGGCTTCAACCAGTTTTTTCGGATCCAACGAAGTCGCCAGAAGAAAACAATTGTGGGGAACACCCTTGGCCTGCACTTTCCAGAGATCGCTGGTGAGGACAAAAGCCTGTTCGTAATCAATCCGATAAGTCCAGCCGATGAATTGATCTTCCTGAATCAACTGGCCCAAGGGGTCCTTCTGCTGCAATTCATTCATAGACAGGCCGCAGACCGTCCGGCACAACTACGGCGTCGAGATGCGGTAAAATTTCAATGGTATGCCGGCGGTATGGGTGTCCGTGACCTGGAACTGCCCGTTGGCCGCGGGCACGTTCGTCGCGATGACCTGCCACACAATGGGCGGCACAAGGTTGGTGGCGGCCCACACCCGGTTTGTGATTCCGGGCATGCCGAGACCGTTCAGAGTGATGCTGCCATTCGCGTTGTGGATCACGCTGGAAAACGAAGGCGGCGAGAGCAGCACCGTCAACGTCACCACACTGCTGGTGACGCTGCCGCCGGAACCGCTGACGATGACCTGATAATAACCCGTGTTGTTGGTGGTCACGTTGTTCAATGTCAGAAGCGGAAGCCCGGCCAGGCCAACCTTGCGAATGCGGTTGTTGCCCGTGTCGGCGATGAACAAGTTTTCGGAAGAATCCAGCGCCACGGCTGATGGATAAAACAAGCTGGCATTGGTCGCCAGGCCGCCATCGCCCGAATAGGCCGGCGTGCCATTGCCCGCCACCGTCGTAATGGTGCCGTTGGTGGCCACCTCGCGTATGCAGTTGTTGTTATGGTCCGCGATGAAAAGTCCGCCCTTGCTGTCCAGTGCCAGACCAATGGGGCTGCTCAAGCTGGCATTCGTGGCCGCGCCACCGTCACCGGAATAACCGCTGTATCCGTTCCCCGCCACCGTCGTGATGATGCCGTTGGTGTCCACCTTGCGCACCAGCAAGTCGCCATCATCCGCGATAAACAGGTTGCCGGTGGCATCCACCACCACGTCACCGGGCGCATACAAACTGGCATTGGTCGCCGGTCCGCCGTCGCCGCCGATGCCGCCGCCCGCGACCGTGGCAATGATGCCATTGGTGCCCACTTCGCGGATACGGTCGTTGGCAGAATCCGCGATGAACAGGTCGCCGGCGGCGTCCACTGCCACGCCAAGCGGAAAATACAAACTGGTATTGGTGGCGGCCACACCGTCGCCACCATAACCGGTCGAGCCGTTTCCCGCCACCGTGGTAATGATTCCGTTGGTGCCGACTTTGCGGACGCGCTGGTTCCAATAATCGGCAATGAACAGATTGCCGGCGGCATCCACCGTCAAACCTTTGGGGCCGTTCAAACTGGTATTGGTGGCGGCCACGCCGTCACCGGCATAACTGGCCGCGCCGTTGCCCGCCACGGTGGTAATGATGCCATTTGGCCCCACCTTGCGGATGCGGTTGCCGGAATAGTCTGAAATGAAAAGATTGCTGGCGGCGTTCAGTGCCACGCCGGAAGGACTCCCAAAACTGGCATTGGTGGCCGCCCCGCCATCGCCGGAGTAGGCATTCGTTCCATTGCCCGCCACCGTCGTGATGAAGCTGCCCGGCAGTCCCGTCCCATCAAAAAACCATTGATAAGTAATCAGCCCCGTGCCGGTCACCGCCACATTGAAAGTCGCGTTTGCCCCCGCCAACACCGTCAGGTTGGTCGGCTGCGTGTTGATGACGGGCTGCGCCCAGGCACTGCCTGCCGTTGAAAAAAGGATCTGCGCCACCAGCACCGGCAAGATCCCGCTTAATATTGAAATGGTTGTCTTCTGCCGCATACGTTCATCTTTCGGCTTACTTCATGTTTTGGAAGTGCGTCGATTATCAATCGCAACACCGCGCCAAAGCAAGCTCAAATTCCCGCTTTGGATAAAAAAATTCCGCCGGAGTCCGGCTGAATCTCAACGCCGCGTGCCGCCGACGGAAACTGCGGGCAACAAAGCCGCCCGATGATTCATCCGGCGGGCGGGCGGGCGCGGGCGATGGTTGGTGTTTCAAAGCAACGAGACGGCGCGGCACTTCGGGCGGGAAAATCATTGCCGTAAGAATAGCACATCCCGGCAATGCCCGCGACAAAATTTCAAGCAGGAGTGGGATTATGTCTTTGGAAAACTTTTAGGTTGGTAGGGACGGCGCGGCGTCCCCGTCCGGCAGGACGGAACTAACGCGGTAAACGCTCTATTTTTCCGTCGCCTGACGCTGCGCTCGGCGACGGGGACGGCGCAGCGCGCCATCCCTACCATCAAATCATTTGAACCACGCGGGCATTTTTATTTTTCAGAATTGGCGCGAATATGGATTACCTGCGCGATCAGATAAAAAACAACCGCCGAACTCAAACAACCGCCGCCAATCACAACGGCGGCCGACGCGTCGCCCGCCAAAAGCAAAAACAAAAAGCCAGGATACCAAGAATTCCCGCAATGGCCGCCGCGATCGTCCATGATTGAGCCAGCCTTTGGATCCGCATCGCCTCCCAGCTTTGAGATTTTTTTTTGAAAACCTGCGGGCGAATTTGGGCGCGGTCCCGGCGCCGGCATGACGCCTTTGAACCATTCGCCGCACGCCGAGCATTGCATCATGCCGGCCGCGTTCAAGTCCTGGTCGTTTTCAATCCCGCATTTCGGGCAGAGCAGTTTCATTTTGTGAGTGTGCAGCCGGCCAGCAATGCCGTTGTAGCGGCCATGAAAAACAGTTTCAATTTCATAAAATCTCGCTTTTTTTCTCTAAGTATGACGGCAAAACGGCAATCTGGGTCTGCGCCGGCTCATTTTTCACAATCCCAGCGCTTTTTGCTCGTGTTGCTTTTTCTTTGATGCTGGCGCTTTTTTGAACGTCTCGTCGGTGGCGGCGACGGTGGACGGGCGTTCGATCCCCTTCCCTTCCATCAATTCCTTCACGGTGCGAAGCTGGAGGCGCGGGAATTTCTGCTTGTTGGTCTTGTGCTCGTAGAAGCCGGCGCTGGCGGCCTCGGTTTCCATCGGGCCGGTGGCGGGTTGCAGGGAAATCAAGATGCCGATGGCGGCCTTCTCGCGGTCCAGCACGCCGCGCAAATCACGCACGTCCTTCACGCCGGTCTTGCCGCCCTTGACCTGGATGACGATCTGCTCCGGTCTGGCGGCTCGCGGGTCGTCGCGGAACAGGATTTTGCCGTCAATGCCGTGGTCGGCGCCTTTCTTCTGCTCGACGGGGCGCGCGCCGACGAGGCCGAGCGCCCACCATTGGAACTGGTATTTGTCCTCTTCCGCGAGGGTGGCGGCTTCGTTGGGCGTGGTGGGTTCGCCGATGATGCGGACGGTCGAAGTTCCGGGGAGCGCGACCGTCCCGGTCGCACCGTCAGGCGTCTCGCCGGACGGAACAGCGGATGAGGAAGCGTCCGGCGAGGACGCCGAACGCGGCGGGCGAGACGCCCGCGCTTCCCCCGAAACAAATTTCAGACGGCGGCCGTAGGTGTCGAGCAGGCGGTTTTTGATGAGGGAAATGGCAAGCTGCGTCACGTCAATGCCGATCCAGTCGCGGCCCAGTTTTTCGGCGGCGTCAATGGTCGTGCCGCAGCCGCAGAACGGGTCCAGCATCATTTGACTTTTGCACCAGAGTTGAATTGAACCAACTTTTCCCATAGAATTGTGCCGTCAGGTTGACAAAACACTCTGATGAACTCGGCTGTGAAACGATTGATGACCTTGCCGTATTCAATTTGAAATTCCTCGTTGCGTTCCTTGGCACGATGGCCCAGCGGTTCGATGATTTTGGTGTAAAGGTTGTCGTCACCAGAAACGAAGCCCCAAAAACTTTGACCGCATTTTTTTAAATAGTCGCCCTTGTCTTCTATGTTCTGTTGACCGTAACAACAACCATTGACAGCGACGATGTTTTTCTCCGAAGTGTTCGTTCCCAAGATGCGCTTCGCTTTTGTGAAGTTCTGCCGCATCTTTTTTATCTGGCTGCTGTTGCCCCAATTCGGCCCGGACTTGATTGAAACGATGTAGTAAATGCGATCCCGCTCGAATTCCAGGTCAATGCCCTCAGCCGATGATTTCTTGCCGGAGAAAACTCGCCGACAGATGAAAACGGCCAGTCCCTCAAGAAATCCGCCGAAGATGGTTTCCTCTTGCGATGACAGATGGGCATCAAGGAGTAGTTTTACCAATTCCGGTGCGTTGGTCACAAACTTTGCCTTGAACAGATAGGGGTTCTTACGCCGAAGAACTTTCTTGAGCTTTAATGCCGTGAGACTTTCCAATCGCCGACGATGGAATTCCGGGATGTGTTGCTCAATGTAATTTGTGATTTCCCGAACCGTTACGCTTGGCATTTTTCGTCCTTTTCTCGAAAAGTTGATAATCGCCAACTTCAATTTGTTCTTCAGCTAGGCCGCAATATTCAGCGAGGATTTCGATGCCAACGGAATTGCGTCGCAACTTTTGCGCGACTGTGCTCGTTGTTCCCGAACCCACAAACGGATCGAGCACTAAATCTCCTTCGTTGGTAAAAAGTTTAATAAACCATTCCGGCAATGCTTCGGGAAAGGCCGCGCTGTGGCTTTTGTTTCCGCACTCGGTCGCAAGATGCAAAACATTTGACGGATATGCCTTGTCGCGTCCTATCCAGTTCGTGATGTTTTTTCCGAAACCGCTGCCAACTTGGGAATCAAAACGCACAACATCGTTTTTGCCGAGCGACTTCAAACGCGCATCTGCCCAATCACCCATTGGAACCATGACTGCTTCCTGATTCATTTTGAAATGGCGCGTCTTGTTAAACTGCAAACAACGCTCCCACGCATCACGAAAGCGATTCGGCCATTTGCCGGGGTAACAATTTTTTTTGTGCCAGATAAATTCTTCCGTCCAAAGCCAGCCTTGCTTCCGAAGCGCCAAAATCAACTCAAGAACAAACGTATGGCGTTCGCCATTCTCCGCTTTTTCTTTAATGTTCAGAATGAAAGTTCCAGTGGGCTTGAGCACGCGAAGAAACTGTTCGCTGCGTGGCAAAAACCATTCCACATATTTGTCAGGCGCAACCCCACCGTAAGTGTTCTTGCGCTTATCAGCGTAAGGCGGCGAAGTGACAATTAAATCGAATGTGTCGTCGGGATAATCCTCCAAGACATTCAGACAATCGCCGTGTTTGATTTCAGCAGTGAAGATTTTCACGTCAAGTCATTATCGCTTCCGCTCACGCAGACTCAAGTTGTTTTCCGCAAATTGCGTCGCACACCAGTATGAGATGGCGCTTGAGGATGTCGAGGTTGTCGCCGTAGTAAAGCGTGCCCATTTGAAAGTGGATGGTTGAGAGTCGGGGGATGAGAGTCAAGCGGCAATGCGGGCGGGTGGCGCATCAATTTGGCGGCCAGGACAGCGCGCAGCGCTAGGATGGCGGCTGCATGCTCTCCACCCCCGCGCGGCGGGCGCGGATGGCGAGCCGCCGGGCCTCGGCATTGCCAAATTTTCTCGCCGAGAACCATTTTCGCCGGACGACATACGGTTCCGGGCTCCAGGTCGCCTTCCAATAGGTGACATTCCGACCGGATCGCCGGTCCACCGTCCTCTGCACACCGACGATGCCGGTCGGATTTTTGCGCCGCCGGATTTCCGCCCACCAACGGCGCGACATCTCATTGGTTGGGCCAAATTTTTCGAGCAGCTTCCGGTAAAATTGTTGCGCGGCGGCCAACGCTTCCGCCCGACCGCCGTGCATTTTATCCGTGAAAAACGCGGTGCGGGTTTTCCTTTTGCGCTGCAATCGGACAAAGAAGCCGTGGTTGTGTTTTTCGGGCTGGTCAATCCGGCAGATGCCCGGCGTGTCAGAATGTCTGTTCATGATGCGGCACGGCGCGATGATGTCCAAATTGAATGTTTAATTCAACTTGAATGGGTTGATGAAATTGTTTGGGACGTTCCCCCCCCGGCGCAGCCGCTGCGCGGAGGCAGGACAGCGTGTTGCGCCGTCCCCGTCGCCGGGCGCAGCGTCAGGCACAGGAAAGCGGGCGTTTTACCGCGTTCGTTCCGTCCTACCGGACGGGGACGGCGCAGCGCGCCATCCCTACCACCCGAAAAGGGGACGCCGCAGCACGGCGTCCCTACCACCCGAAAAGTTTGTCAAAGACATAATCCCGATTGAAAACGACACGTTGCCGCAGCACGGGGAATCTTGCATTGCACCCGCGCGGCGCTAGAATGGCGGGCGTGAGCACTTCAACCCAGGCAGGGGGCGTTTCGACGCATCCGGGAACCAGCGCTCCACAGGCCGCCTTTGTCACCACGCACTGGTCGCTCGTGCTCACGGCCGGGCGAAGCGACACCACGCGCTCGCGCGACGCGCTGGCCCGGCTCTGTCAAACCTACTGGCATCCGCTTTACGCCTACGTGCGGCGGCTGGGAAACCCACCGCCCGACGCCCAGGACCTGACGCAGGAATTTTTCGCGCGCCTGCTCGAAAAAAATTATCTGGCCGGCGCGGACGAGACCCGGGGCCGGTTCCGTTCGTTCCTGCTCGCGTCCTTGAAACATTTTCTCGCCAACGAATGGGACAAGGCCCGCGCGCAAAAGCGGGGCGGCGGGCAAATCCCCGTCCCGATAGACCCCGGCGCCGCAGAGACCGGGTGGGGCTTTGAACCGGCGGACCACACCACCGCCGAAAAAACCTACGAACGACGCTGGGCGCTGACCCTGCTCGAACAGGTGCTGCGACGTCTGCGCGAGGAATACGTCCGGGCGGGCCGGGAAAAACTGTTCGAGCAGTTGAAGCCGACCCTGACCGAGGCGAGCCGCACCGTCCGTTACGCCGAAATGGCCGCGCGCCTGGGCACGAGCGAGGGCGCGGTAAAAGTGGCGGTGCACCGCCTGCGGCGGCGTTACCGCGAAGTGCTCCGGGCCGAGATCGCGGACACCGTGGCCAGCCCTGGAGAAGTGGAGGATGAACTGCGGAACCTGTTCGCGGCGCTGGCAAATTAGCTGCGGCGAAGGCGGGGAAAAGGCAAACCGGGCAGGCCGGAAAGCCCCTGCGTTCCCCGCGGTCGGGATTATGTCTTTGACAAACTTTTCGGGTGGTAGGGACGCCGCGCTGCGGCGTCCCCGTCCGGCAGGACGGAACGAACGTGGTAAAAGCTCCGTTTTTCCGTCGCCTGACCTGCCGCGACGGG
>Ga0182018_10003009_pt1 | contig 15814 bp, 20 predicted proteins | sample 812P2MmetaG_FD_120490 | JGI IMG/M metagenome (GOLD analysis project Ga0182018, IMG submission 120490) | Permafrost microbial communities from Stordalen Mire, Sweden - 812P2M metaG | ecosystem: Environmental > Terrestrial > Soil > Wetlands > Permafrost | place: Sweden: Stordalen | collected...
AGGGCTCCTCCCGGCCAAGAATCGGAAGCCCTCGTCGTAGACGTATAGATCGTCCGTTCTTCGCGACTGGCTTCTCATAATGTATCGCGGCCAACGCGTATAATCGCGATATCTCTGCAGTTTAGGTACTTGCATCCGTTGTGTAGAGAGTCACGCGGTAGCCACTCACTCGTATCATCCCGAATCTCACCTGCGATAAAAACCATGTCCGCATAAACTCATCAGCGCACCCTGCACTTGAACGCAGGTCAGTTCCTTGAATTTCCCTTCAACAACCCGGTCGTTTGCGATGACCCTGAACGCATTTGCTATTTCCGGTAAGCCGATGTTCATGAGTAGTCATCTATGCGCTGGTTATATCTCAATTACTGCAAGCGGGTGGCCATCAGATAAGGCGATTTCGCCAGTCGGGGCCATGCGCTCTTCAATAGCCCTTCTGCTTATCCACCACGTTCACCAACTGCTCGCCCTTTACGAAATGCGCGATGTTCTCCTTGAACAGTTCCATCTGGCGCGTGTTAACGCCGTCGGACTGGCCCGCGATATGCGGCGTGATCACCACGTTGTCGAACTTCCAGAGCGCGTGGCCCTTGGGCAGCGGCTCGGGGTTGGTCACATCCAGGCCCGCGCCGGCCAGCCGGCGGCTGTCCAGCGCCTTGACCAAGGCGTCCGTATTGTAGACCTTGCCACGCGACACGGCGATGAAGTATGCGCCCTTCTTCATCAGCTCGAACTGGCGGGGGCCGATCATCCCCTCGCTCTGGGGAGTGTGCGGCGCGGAAATGAACACCACATCGGCCAGCGGCAGCACGGTATCGATTTGTTCCGGGTACACCATCCGGCTGACATATGGATTGAGCGGCATGTCCTTGGGATCCACGCCGATCACGGTCATGCCGAAGGCCTGCGCGCGTTGCGCGATTTGGGACCCGATGCCGCCTACGCCCACGATAACGGCGGTCTTGCCGCGCAGCTCGATGGGATGGAAACCGCCCTGCCGCCACTCCTCGTTGGGGCGCGTGGGGATGATGCGGTTCAGTTCGCGCGTCAGGGACAGCAGCAAGGCGAAGGCGTGATCGGCAATTTCGGGACCCATCAGGATCTTGCAGTTGGTCAGCACCACACCGCTCGATTGGAACTCCGGGAACAGGTAGTTTTCCACACCCGCGCTGTAGACCTGCACCCATTTCAGCTTGTGGGCCGCATGCAGGATTTCGGGGCTGATGGCGCCGAGGATGCCATCGGCGTCGGCCACTTCGCCCAGCAGAGAGGCTTCGTCTACGGACACGATCCGGGCTTCCGGGGAGACGCTCTGCAACTCGGCGATGTGTTCCGGCGGCATTCCCAGAACCACGATTTTGCGGGTTTCGGCCGGGGCCAGGGAGGCGCACAGCAGCATCCATGCCCCGAGTGCCGCGTTATATTTGTTCATGACGCCCCTCTTGTTTTGAGATGGGGGCATTGTAGCAGGGTTAAAGGGCTTTAAGCCCAGGCCCGGCTTCTTGTTGTAACCTAGGTATTAGCCGGTGCGCCTTAACACGCGGGAGCTCAGGTGCTTCCATGCGGGCCGGTTCGGGGCCGCATGCTAGTCGATTTCGAGATCATTAAACGTGCACAGGCAGGTGACGCCCCCGCGTTTAACGAGATCGTGCTGGCATACCGGAAACGAACTCTGGGGACGATTGCGCGTCTGATCTCCAGGCCCGAAGACGTGGAGGATGTGGGCCAGGAGGTGTTCCTGCGGTTGTATTTCTCGCTGGACCAGCTCCGCACGGCCGAGGTGTTTGAACCGTGGTTATACCGGCTGACGGTGAATGCGGCTTATGATTATCTTCGTAAGCACCGCCGGCGCATGGAATCGCGAATGTCGGATCTTTCCGAGCAGCAGGTTATGCTGGCCGACGCGATGGCGGGCGGACGGGTGGATCATGACGTCCGGCAGCGGAGAACCATCTCGGAGGCAGTGGACGCCATGTTGAGTGCGGTTTCGGAAGCCGATCGCATTCTGCTGACGCTCAAAGAGGTAGAGGGGCTTTCGTTGAAGGAGCTTGAAAAAATCTACCGGGTCAAAGAGAATGCTCTTAAGGTAAGGCTGTTTCGGGCCCGGCAGCGGGTCTTGAAAGCGTTCGGAGAGTCCGGCAAGGAGCCGAGCGCGAAAGGTGCGGCGAAAGCCGAAGTATAGAAGTATGAACTGGACAAATCGAGGCGACGAGAACGCAGCTTTGGACTCATTTTTCCGGGCTTACCGGGATGCCTGCCCGGATCCAAATGCGTCCCCCAACTTCATGCCTGAACTGTGGCGGCGCATTGAGGAGCGCCAGCGGTCCGTGTTTTTCATGGGGCGCTGGGCGCGCGCCTTGGTCACGGCAGCCGCCGTGCTATCGCTGGGCATGGCAGCCTACTTGTACATCCCGCACGGAAGCAGCTCGATATTCTCCGTGGAGAGCTACGTGGAGGCGCTGGCTGCCGGGCACGCGCAAGACAGCCCCAATCTGCCCGAACAGGCCGCGGATGAACTTTAATGCGCCGATCCAACGTTGCTACGTTAGTGTACCTGCTGGTAGTCTTCGTGAGCGGCGTGGTGCTCGGGGGGTTTGCCAATCGCTTGGTAATGGGCCCGAAACCGCCACCGAGCCGCACCGAGCTACGCAAGCAGTATATTCAGGACATGCGCACCCGGTTGCATCTGAACGAGGCACAGGTAACCCAGTTGCAGGAAATCGCGGATGCCACCGGCCAGCGGATGCACGACATGCACAAGAGCATCGAGGATGAGCACATTCAGAAGGTAGTCGCCATACTGGACGACAGCCAGAAGGCCGAATATGCCAAGATGCGGGAAGAGCGCGAAAAGCACCGCCAGGAACAGGCCAAGAAATAGACAGGCCAGAAGGCCTGTCCCACTGCATCAGGCAACCGGCTGGGCCTTCTTGGCGCCCCGGCTTTCCTTATACTTCTTCTCAAATCGTTCGATGCGTCCCGCGGTGTCCATCAGCTTTTGCTTGCCTGTGTAGAAGGGATGGCAGTGGGAGCAGATTTCCACGCGGATGTCGCCTTTGTGCGTGGAGCGGGTCTTAAACGTGTGGCCACATGCGCAGATGACGTTGATTTCGCTATAAGCGGGATGAATACCGGCCTTCATTTGTAACGGGATCCTTTCGATATTTCAGTATAGCAAAAAGGACAAACCCCCAAGGATGCGCGGACAGCACGCGCACCCATGGGGGTCAAGGTAGCCTACGATGAAAACCTGAGGCTGGGCATACGCGAGAGGCAAGCCGGTCCACAGGAACTTGGCTTCGCCACTGGACGAAGCCGGCTACGTCAGAACGGTCGACTCAACAGTCGGCCACCTCGCGCGGTCTACTTTCATTCATTATTCTGGACCACCTCCTTTTTCAGTGATATTTTCATCCTACAATCGACCTTTTATTTTGTCAAATGTTTTCTTGCGCCACGCCATGGGTGGGTGGCTGCGTAGTGCAAGCCGCTATAAGTTGCGGTTTAAGTACCGGCACATCACCATGCCGTCGAGGATGTTGAAGGGAAACTGCCCGGTGGTGTAATGGCCACAAGGCAACGTGAAGACCTGGTGCGGAAGCTGGTGGCTGCGGAAGTACTCCAGCACCTCCCGGGAATACTCCGGCAAGAAGGTGGAATCGTGCCGCGCCCAGATCAACAGGCTCTTCAAATCGCGGCCGCGCAGCCGGTCGAGGTACGCGGCGGGGCTGATGACGGACCAGTACCGGCGCAACTGATCCTGCGTCACCTCGCCCACTAAGCCCTTGCGAATATGTTCAGTAGAGAGACCCGTCCAGATCACGTCGGAGAAGTACATGGACACATGATTGAACACGCCTGTGGAGATGCGGGGGTCGTGAGCCGCCGCAATAAAGGCGATGCAGGAGCCCAAGCTGGTGCCCAGGATCCCCAGGCGTCGATACCCCTGCTGCTGGAGCCAGTCCAGGCAAGCGCGCACGTCAATGACGGATTGCCGCCCGGCGTGGATGGTGCGGCCCAGATTGCTCGAAACGTGATAATCCGCGCGCTGCAGCTCGGGCGGCATGCGCGGGCCGTGATAAGCCAGGTTCATGCGCAAGGCCGTGATTCCAAATCGGTTCAGCAGCCTGCAGAGTCCCAAATGGCTTTGTTCGTCCGCGTTCCACTGGGGCAGCACCAGCACGGCCCGGCCGGTATCCCGGCGCGCGGGGAAGAAAGCCGCCCGCACTACGTTGTTCTCCGGATAGGGTGTTTGGACGGGGCTGGTGAAGGTAAGTTGTCCGGCGTTGAGCCGATAATCCTGCGGCGTCGGGCAAGCGAAGAAACCGTCCGAATCCGCCAGTGCGCCGCGGACAAATTCGCCGAGCGCCTGGCTGGAGTTTCCGTTAGCGGGCGGCAATGCCAGCCAGTCCAGCCCCCAATCGAAGGGGCGCACCACCCGGTTGTTATCGCGGGTGGCAAGTTTGTACTCCCAATCGGAGATCCATCGAGAATAGAACTTGGGCATTTGCGGGAGAGTTTCAGTGTAGCAGAACGGCGGCAAAAAAATACCCCGCTGCGACCAGTGGAATCGCAGCGGGGAGCGCTAAGCCAAAAAGGAGGCAACGCACCAAAGCTTAGAAGCCTCTACCGCTGGTGCGTGGAGGTTGCAAGCCGGGTGCCATCCCTGAAGCTGTTGCAAACAGGGGTGGCGTTCCGGGTTGGCTTCCGATTTCCGTAGAGCCGATCCGGTTCGGCCTACGGATTCGCAAAGAGGGAGGTTTCCCAGGCGTCCCCATGAGTCGGGCCGCGGCACGCGGGGGCGTGCGCCACCGGGCCGCGCTACAATCGACTGGTGGCTCACGTGGCTGTCGGGGAGGCTGTCATGGCGCCGGCGGCCCCTTCCGCCGGCAAGGCATTGGCAGGCTTTCTCCTTTCGGGATTCCTCTTCGCGCTGCTGGGCGCGGTGCTGCCGGCGTGGGGCTATCATCGCGATCCGCCGGAATTCATCACCATCGGCAATTGCTTCCTCAGCCTGGCTGTGGGGGTGATCGCGGCGCACCAGGTATCCGCGGCGATTCTGGCGCGCAAGAGTCTGCGCTTTCTGCTGGTGTTCGCCTGCGCGCTGGGATGCGCCGGACTCCTGTCGCTGGCGCTGGCCACGCCACCCGCGCATTGGCTATGGCGCATGCCCGGGTTGGCCGCACTCGGTCTGGCGGTGGGTTTGCTCAATGCGGGCCTGTTCCAGGCCATCGCGGCATCCTACTCGCGCGCGCCCGCCAGGGCGGCGGCCTTGGGCGGCATCTACTACGGCTTGGGATGCCTGGCGGTGACCCTGTTGGTGGCCGGGACCTTTTACGCGTACACCGTGCCGGTCATCCTGATCCTGATGGCACTGGTGCCCGGACTCTTCGCCTGCCTGTATGCGCGCACCGCCGTGGCGGAAAAGGCGGGGGTGGTGCACGCCGATATACGGCAGGTCTTTCGCGATTTTCGCAGTCTGCGCGCGGTGCTGTTCGCGCTGTTGCTGTTCTTCCAGTTCGGCAACGAATGGTCGATCGCCGGATGGTTGCCGCTGTTCCTGGTGCGGCGCCTGGGGATCAGTCCGCCGGCATCTCTGGGACTGCTGGCTCTCTTTTGGACGGCGCTGCTGGTGGGGAGGGTGGCGGCGGTCGCGATTCTGCCCAGGGTACGGCACAGCCGTTTGCTGGGAGGCAGCGTGCTGGCGGCCCTGTTTGGTTGCCTGGTGCTGGTGTCGACCAATAACCAGTTCGGCGCGGGCGCCGGTGTGCTGCTGCTAGGTGCGGGCTTCGCCAGTATTTATCCACTGGTGGCCGAAAAGATCGGGGGCCGCTTTCCGTACTACCATCCGGTGTTCTTCAGCGGCATTTTTTCCTTCGCGCTCTTCGGCGGGTTGGTCGCGCCCGCCACGCTGGGTTATGCGGCCGCCATCTGGGGCATCGGTATCGTAGTGGCGGTGCCCCTGTTGGGGATCTGCATGGTTTCCGCGCTGCTGGTGCTCATCTGGCTGGAATCCAAGGTGACGGGCCGCTGATGCCGCGCGCGCTGCTGCTGTTGTGGCTGGCGCTGCCGTCCGCCGCAGCCCAAGGACGCCCCGCCCATCCCCAAGGGCGCCCTGGCGCGCGGATCGCCGCGTTTCTGGACGCGTCTCCGGTGGCGCGCACCTCGTTTTGGGGCGTCCGCATCGTGAGCCTGGAGCAGGACCGCGTGGTGTTCGAGCGCAATGCCGATCGCCTGTTTCTTCCCGCATCGAACGCCAAGTTGTTCACTACGGCGCTGGCGTTGGTGCGTCTGGGACCGGACTACCGGTTCCAAACCCGGGTGCTGGCGGATCGCACTCCGGGCGAAGACGGCGCGGTGGAATCGCTGCGGCTGGTGGGTGGCGGCGATCCAAACCTCTCGGGCCGCGCGATCCCGTATCGCAGGGACGCGCCCGCGGGAGACCCGCTTGCGGCCATCGAAGATTTGGCCGCCCAGGTTGCCGCGCGCGGTGTGCGCTCGGTGAGCGCAGATATCGTGGGCGACGACACGGCCTATGTCTGGCAACCCTATGCGGAGGGTTGGTCCATCGACGATTCGATTTGGGATTATGGCGCGCCGGTCAGCGCGCTCAGCATCAACGACAACACGCTGTCGGTAACGGTGCTGCCCGGCGCCTATGAGTCGGATCCGGCCCGGATTGTTCTGACGCCGCCGGTCGAGTACTACGAGATCGACAATCGCGTACGCACCACGCCAGAGGAGCGCAAAGGCGAACGCAAAATCATGCTGGATCGGCTGCCCGGCGCGCGGCAGCTACAGATATGGGGCGTGTTGCCGCTGAACGATCCGGGCGATACGGAAGTGTTGGGCATCGAGGATCCGGCGCTCTACGCGGCCATTGCATTTCGCGATGCGTTGGCGCGGCACGGGATCGCGATTCGCGGTGAAGCGCGGGCGGTGCACTTGTACCCCAACCAGGTGGCCGCCTTGAAGAACGGCCCGGCGCCCGAACCGGAGCCTGGTGTGGAACTGGCGCGGCGCGATTCGGCGCCACTGGTGGAGGACCTCCGCATCACCGATAAAGTGAGCCAGAATCTGCACGCGGAGATGGCGCTGCGGGCGGTTGCCAAGGCGCGGCGGCATGTCGGCAGCCGCGAAGCGGGGATCGCGGAACAGCAGACGTTCCTCGACGGGGTGGGCATCGGCCGCGCCAGTTATACATTCGCGGATGGCTCCGGGTTGTCGCGCCTGGATCTGGTAGCTCCCGCGGCGGTGGTACGGTTGCTGGCGCATATGTATCATTCGGCGGCGCGGGATGCCTGGGTGAGTCTGCTGCCGGTGGCCGGCCAGGACGGCACGCTGCATGCGCGGTTTGCGGACACGGCGGTGGCGGGACGCATTTTCGCCAAGACCGGCTCGCTGTCGCACGCCAGCGCGCTCTCCGGGTATGCGCGGCGAAAGAATGGGGAGATGCTGGCGTTCTCTATTCTGGTGAATAACTATAACGGTCCCGGAGCAGATCTGCGGGCGGCCATCGATCGCGTTTGCGCGCTGATGCTGGAGTAGGGGGCCGGATAGCGATCTGCGGTCTCGGGGCTAAGCAGCGAGGCGAGGGGGCGAGGGGGCATGCTAGAATTTGACTAAACGCCTATGCCTATCTACGAATACAAGTGCGACGATTGTGGAACGAAGTTTGAAAAGCTTGTCCGGAAGACTTCGGACGGCGCGGGCATGGAATGCCCCTCTTGCGGCCAGAAGCATTTGCGCCAGGAGTTCTCCACCTTCGCCGCGCACGCCGCCAGTCCCAAACAGGCCGACGGTCCGGTGTGCCCCAGCGGACGCTGCAGCAATCCCGGCATGTGCGGCATGAACATGAACTGAGTGAAAAAGAATCTCATGGTCATGGTCGGGGAGTACACCGCCCTGGCTTTCCTGCTGCCCGCCGCCACGCTGGTTGGCTACTTCATCGGCTACCTGCTGGACCGCGCGTTCCACACACACTTTCTATACATGGTGTTTCTGATCCTGGGCATCGCCGCCGGGTTTGTGCAACTGTTGCGGCAGATCGCGCGGGACACGCGAGACGATGGATCCTGAGCAGGCGTTCACCGAAACCGCGTTGCGCCGTATCACGCGCGGTATGGCAGCGCTGGCCGCCGCGGGATGTCTGGCCTGCCTGATTCTGCGCGGTTGGAAATGGGGATTGGCCTACCTGCTCGGGGCCGCCGCATCGTGTGTGAATTTTCGGTGGCTCAAGAGTGTGGTGTACTCACTCGGCGCAGCGCCGGACCGGCGCGTCAGCCCGAGATTCGCCATTCTCATGGGCCTGCGCTATGCGCTGTTGGCGGCAGGCGCCTATGTTATAGTGAATTTTACTTCTTTAAGCCTGCCGGCCGCCCTCGCCGGATTGCTCGTTCCGGCGGCAGCCGTCATTCTGGAAATTGTCTTCGAATTAATCTATGCACGGTCATTTTGAAATCTGGCTGGCCAGGGTGTTCAACGATCACTTGCCCGGATTGGGTAACTTCATCTTGCACCTGCTGGGACTGCACACCGAACGTCGCCCGTGGGCCAACTTCATGGTCATGGAGATTCTGGTGGCGTTCATCCTGATTGTGCTGTTTGCCTTCCTGCGCCCCCGGCTCTCGATGGACAGGCCCGGAAAGCTGCAGCAGGTTTTCGAGATCATCCATGATTTTATCAGCGGCGAGGCCAAGGACTCGGTGGGCCATGGCGGCGCCGAATACGTACCGTTTTTCTGCACGCTTTTCGTGTTTATATTGTGCTCGAATCTGATCGGCATCATACCGGGGTTCGAATCGCCTACCATGGCTCCGCCGGTAACGGCGGGTTGCGCGATCGCGGTATTCTGCTACTACAACATCGTGGGCGTACAAGCGCAAGGCATCTTCAAGTACCTTAGGCACTTCGCCGGTCCCATGTGGCTACTCGCGCCGCTGATATTGCCCATCGAACTGATCAGCCATATGGCCCGCCCGTTGTCGTTGAGCGTCCGTCTTTATGCAAATATGTATGCGGGCGAGCAGGTCACTCTGGTCTTTATCACTCTCACCTACTTTGCGGCGCCGGCGCTTTTCATGGGTCTCCACGTTTTCGTTTCATTGTTACAAGCTTATATATTCGTGCTGCTCACCATGATGTACGTTGCCGGAGCGGTGGCGCACGAAGAGCACTAACAACGGCTTTATGCCGCCCTTCCAGTGTGAGACCGGCTGCAAGAGGATGACGGGAACCACCTCCTGGGGGCGATCTTAATCGAAGGAGCAGTACAGATGAAGACAAAATTGTTATTACTGGCGGTGACGCTCTTGGCGCTCGCCAGCCCGATATTGGCCCAGACGCCCGCCGGCTCATCCACGGGCGGAAACATAAACTGGGTCGCGATTGCCTCGTTCGCCATGGCCATCGCATCCGGACTCTGCGGCTTGGCGCAGTCTAAGGCGGCGGCTGCCGCCTGCGAAGGCATGGGACGGAATCCAGGCGCGGCAGCCTCAATCCGGTTCGCCCTGATACTTAGCCTGGTGCTGATCGAATCGCTGGCGCTCTATACGCTGATTATTGTTTTCAAGGTCTCGTAAACCACTTATCGACGTGCGCGGCTCAGTAGATTCGCAGTGTGACTGAGCCGCGACGTAAGGGACCGATCATCCGCGCACGCTGGCGGCTGGAATCTTCCTGGTCAAATCCAACATCTCGTCGCGGCTCTCCGCGCCGATCGTGAAGCAATCCACGCAATCGAGCGACAAGGCAAATTGCAGGCTCTCATCGGCCTTGTTGCGCAGCGCCCCGGCGCCCAGGATCTTCATCCCGATTACGCCCTTCCCGGCCGCCTTCATCTGGCGGAGCACGCCGATGACGGTTTGCGGGTCGGCATCCATGGCGACTTGGGCGGGATTGATGCGCGCCAGGTCCACTTGCACCCAGGGATTGGCGGCGGCCGCTTTCAGGGCTTCCAGGGTATGGCAGGAAGTGCCGTGCGTGCGCACGATACCTTTCTCTCGCGCTTCCGAGATCACCGCCATGGCGCCCTTCTTGCGCTCCGGCCAGTCGCCATCCATCATGCAGTGCAGCAGCAGAATGTCGATGTAATCGGTGCCCAGTTCGCGGCGGAAGCGGTCCAAGTCGTCGCGCATGTCCTTTTCGGTGTTGGCATGCGTCTTGCTGAGGATCGCGACCTTTTCGCGCGGCACCCGTTTGAGCGCTTCCTTCACGTGCGGATGCGTGCCATACTGATCGGCCGAATCCCAGAGAGTGATGCCGTTGTCGTAGCCTGCATCGAACAGCTCGGCGAGGCCGCGCAGGCCCAGTTTGCGCGTCTGGTTGGAACTGCCCCCAGAGCCGTCGGTGCCGCTGCCTTGCGCCAGGCGGCTCACCTCCACCTGCATGGGACCCAGCTTAACGCGGTCGGAGGCCAACTTCTGGGTGGTGCTGGCAAACAAATGATACGGAAAATTGGCGAACGCAGCCGCGCCGGCGGTAGCCGCGGTGCGCAGGAAGAATTCCCGGCGGTTGATCATGCTGTGCTCCTCTGCTTTATTCAGAAAGTAGCATAGACCGCGGAGAAGCGCCAGCAGGGGGGTACGGGCACCGTTGTATGATGGATCGAAGACCAAGCGCTTGCCCCCCGCCCTTGCCAACCGCCTCGAATTCCCCCCACAATGAATCGTGTACCTCTCTCTGAACCCAACTGTGGTCGCCGGCCGCGTCCCCTGGCCCGAATTCGCCCGCCTGGCCGCCAAGGTCGGCTATCCCGGCGTGGACGTGGATCTCTCGACAGCCATGAAAGCCGGCCTGCAGGCCACCAACGCCCTGTTGGAAGAATTGAAGATCAGGCCCGCCGCCGTGAATCTGCCCGTGGAGTTTCGCAAGGACGACGACGCCTTCCGCAAAGACCTGGAAAAGCTGGACAACGCGGCCTCGTTTTCCGCGGCCATCGGCTGCCCGCGCATGGTCACCTGGATCATGCCTTCCAGCAAAACACCCAAAGCCGAGTTGCGCGCGCTGTATTTGAAGCGATTCGGAGCTTGCGCGGACGTGCTGGCGCGCTCCCACGTCCGGCTAGGGCTGGAGTTTCTGGGACCGCTGCACCTTCGTAAGATGGAGCCATACGAGTTCATCTGGCGCATGCCCGAGATGCTGGCGTTCGCGCGCGAATGCGGCTCGAATGTGGGTCTGCTCTTAGACGTGTGGCACTGGTACCACGCCGGCGCTACCACCGGGGACATCGTCAAAGCCGGCAAGGACGGCATCGTTCACGTCCACTTCAACGATGCACCGAAGCTGCCGCCCGACCAGATCCGCGACAACGAGCGGCTGATGCCGGGCGAGGGCGTCATCCCGCTTGTCCCATTCCTGCTCGCGCTCCACGAGATCGGCTACCAGGACGCTCTTAGCGTAGAAGTCTTCGGGCGCGGGTTGAAAGACATGACTCCCGAACAGGGTGCGCGCTTGGGTCTCGAAACGGCGCGCACCGTGATGCGGAAGGCCGGCGTGGCTTGAGAAGATGCCTGAGAAGCCGCTTGAGAATCTGCTGACCGAGCAGGTCAACCCCGCCTCCGATGGCATCGACGCGCTGCCCACCGGGCGTATCCTCGAAATCATCAACGCCGCGGACCGCCAGGTGGCGGACGCGGTCGCGCGCGAGCTTCCGGCCATTGGCCGCGCGGTCGACGCCATCGTCGCCGCCATCCAGCGCGGCGGACGTTTGATGTACATCGGCGCCGGTACCAGCGGGCGGTTGGGCGTGCTGGATGCCGCCGAATGTCCGCCGACTTTCAGCGCCGATGCCGAATTGGTGCAGGGCATCATGGCGGGCGGCGAGCAGGCGCTGGCGCGCGCCACGGAAACAACCGAGGACGATCCGGCCATCGGTGCACGCGACCTGCGCGGCCGCGGCTTCACTGCGCGCGATGTGCTGGTGGGAATTGCCGCCAGCGGCCGCACACCCTACGTGCTGGGGGCGATCGAGGAAGCCCGGCGCCTGGGCGCAGTCACGGCGGGCATCAGTTGCACGCCCGATTCGGAGTTGGCACGCGCCGTGCATATTGCCATTACGCCGCTGACCGGCCCGGAGATCGTAGCTGGCTCGACGCGCATGAAAGCGGGCACGGCCACGAAGCTGGTGCTGAACATGCTCAGCACCGCCGTGTTCATCCGGCTAGGATATGTGTACGGTAACTTGATGGTGAACGTGCAACCGAAGAACAGTAAGCTCGCCGATCGTGCGAGGCGCATCGTAGCGGAAGCGGCGGGTGTAACTTATGACGTAGCCGGAGACCTGCTGGCGGCCGCGGGAAACAGGGTCGCCACGGCCATAGTCATGGCCAAGACAGGCGCCGGCCGCGAATCCGCCGAAAGCCGCTTGGCTGCCGCCAACGGGAGCATCTCAAAGGCACTTGGAACCACAGATGGACACAGATGAACACAGATCGGAACAAACGGATGTCGACCACCGCGCAAGTCAGGTTCTGTTTTATCTGCGTGCATCTGTGTCCATCTGTGGTTCCCTTTAGTTTATGGATAAATTAGTAATCAAAGGCGGCCCGCGCTTGCAGGGGCCGCGGCCAACGGGAGCATTACAAAGGCATCGGAACAAACGGATGTCGACCACCGCGCAAGCCAGGTTCTGTTTTATCTGTGTGCATCTGTGTCCATCTGTGGTTCCCTTTAGTTTATGGATAAATTCGTAATCAAAGGCGGCCCGCGTTTGCAGGGCGAGATCCCCATCGGCGGATCGAAGAACTCGGCACTACCCGCTCTGGCGGCGGCATTGCTCACCGACGAGCCAGTGACATTGCGGCGCATTCCCCGGGTGCGCGATATCCGCACCATGCAGCGCCTCCTCGTCGATATTGGCAGCCAGGCCGAAGTCGACGGCGAGACTATCCGCCTGCACACGCCGCGTATCGTTTCATCGGAAGCGCCATATGAGTTGGTGAAAACCATGCGCGCGTCCAGCCTGGTGCTGGGCCCGCTGGTGGCTCGCACGGGCCGGGCGCGCGTCTCCTTGCCAGGGGGGTGCGCCATCGGCGCGCGTCCCATCAACCTGCACCTGTACGGGCTGGAGCAGTTGGGCGCGCGCATCCAGCAGTCCCACGGCTACATCGAAGCGGAAGCGCCGGAGGGATTGCGCGGCGCCGCTATCCACTTCGACCGCATCACTGTAACCGGCACTGAAGACCTGATCATGGCCGCGGTGCTGGCGCGCGGCGAGACCATGCTGCGCAATGCCGCGCGCGAGCCGGAGGTTGCCGATCTGTGCGCACTGCTGGTGAAGATGGGTGCGCAAATCGAGGGCGCGGGCACCTCCACCGTTCACATACGCGGCGTCGACAAGCTGCACGGCGCGGATCACACCATCATTAGCGACCGCATTGAGGCGGGCACGTTTCTCATCGCCGGAGCCATCACCGGCGGCGATCTGAAGATTACCGATTGCGTGCCCGAACACCTGGGGGCGCTGGTGGCCAAGCTGCTGCAGGCTGGCGCCGAAGTCACCCAGACCGATGCGTCCTCCGTGCAGATCCGCGCGCCGAAGCGGCTGCGGTCCGTGGATGTGACTACCGAAGAGTATCCCGGATTTGCGACCGATCTGCAGGCGCAATACCTGGCCCTGATGACGCAGGCGCAGGGTATCGCCATGCTGGTCGAGACAATTTTCGAGAACCGCTTTATGCATGCACAGGAGATGGCCCGTATGGGCGCCAATATCCGGCTGGAAGGCCGGCAGGCCATCGTGGCCGGGCCATCCGAATTAACCGGCGCGGGCGTGATCGCTTCGGACTTGCGCGGCAGCGCGGCGCTGGTTTTGGCGGCGCTGGCCGCGCGCGGCGAAACGGTCATCGACCGCGTCTACCACATCGACCGCGGCTATGAGAGAATCGAGGCGAAACTGGCGCGGGCCGGCGCGCAAATCAGGAGGGTGGAGTAACCATGACTCACAGTACGGGATTCCTGGCAATCGTCAATGACGCGAAATCGCGGGTGAAGCAGATCGATATCGAGGGCTACCGTAAAATGCAAGCGGCGGGCGAACCGCATGTGCTCGTCGATGTGCGGGAGGACAGCGAATGGGCCGCCGGGCACGCGGCGGGCGCGATGCACCTGGGGAAGGGAATCATCGAGCGCGATATCGAGGCCAAGGTGCCGGACAAGCACACGCGCCTGGTGCTCTACTGCGGCGGCGGATACCGCTCCGCGCTGGCCGCCGATAGCCTGCAGAAGATGGGCTATACCGACGCCATTTCGCTCGATGGCGGATGGAAAGCGTGGCAGCAGGCGGGCCTGCCGGTGGCGTAGCGCACGCACTCCGGACTTCGCTAATTTACAATCATTTTGCACCTATTGCGCGCCGGAACTGCGATCCTGAATCGGCATGACACGATGGCCATGCTGCCTAGCGCATTGGTGGCGCGTGAGAGATTCAGCACTTCTGGTGCAGCCGTTCGGCGGTGGAAGCGCCCTCGCAGATCAAGCAACCTTCTTGCTTTTCGACCGGGCAGGCCTGATATTCATGTCTACCTTCAGGCCGGCGGAGGTCAGCATGTTGACGAGCGTGTCCAAGGTGAACGACCCGATCTTGCCGCGCACCAAGTGCGAGATCCGGGGCTGGGAAACGCCCATGATCTTAGCGGCGCTGGCTTGGCTGAGCCTTCGGTCCTCGATATAGCTGCTGAGGGCGATCATCATCTCCGACCGAATGCGGAGATTCTCGGCTTCGGCCGGTGGGAATCCGCAATCCACAAAAACATTCTCATTACCTTTGGTGACTCGCATCACTTCCGCCTTTCCAGCAATTCGCGATAGCGTTTCCTGCCCAATTCTATATCGAGCGAAGATGACTTCTGGGTCTTCTTGACGAAAGCGTGCAACACGTAGACGGCTTCCTCGAGCTTCGCCAGGTAGAAGACCCGATACTCGCTCTCCAAATGAACTCGAATCTCAATCACGCCCGGCCCAACGAGCGGCATCGGTTTCGAGTCCTTCGCCGGACGTCCCGCCTGTACGGAATTCAACTGATGGCCGGCGTCCCGGCGCGCAGCATCTGGGAAACGTCGCAGGCGATCACGGCTGTCTCCGAGCCAGCAGACTGGCTTACGAGGATCCTTCAATCCATTGATTATATAGAATTCTTATAACCGGTGCCAACCGGTCCGTGAAGGTCCACGTCCCCGACTCGCTCTTCCGAATGCAGTCCGGGTAAGCGGGCAAAAGCGAGCCTTCTCCAGATCCGCGAAGCGTCGCTAGGCGGAGTCCTTCGGCGTTGTCGGCGACATGTAGTTCCGGCTGTCTATCGAACCGGTCAACAACTCCCGGAGAGTGGTCTCTCCCATTGCCAGAGTTGCTTTTTCGTCTTCCTGCCGCCCTAAGCTCCAACCTGACGGGTCTACACTATGGCGGGCACTGCGGCGTGTCGCACCGTGCGTGCTGTAAACACCGCCAAGTCGCGGAACATCTCCTCGGCGGCGGCCTCGCGCTGCGGCTGCGGCAGCGACAGATGCGCGTCCACACGGCGGCGCATCTCCGCGAGATCCGCGGGGTCGGCGGCGTCGCGCAGTTGCTCGAACAGAATGCCATGCGCGGCTTTACGTTCCATCACCTCCAGGCCGTCCAGAATCTGGCGATGGCAGGTGCCCTCCCAAATGGTCAGCACCATGGCCTCGCGGAACCAGCGCTCGACCGGAAATTCCGCGAGCACGCCGAGCGCGCCATGCACTTCCATGGCCCAGCGCGCGATCTGCGGCGCAACGTCCGAGGTCCAATATTTCGCCAGGTGGGCGACCAGGCGGAACACATGATAGCGGTCCGAGTA
>Ga0182018_10003011_pt1 | contig 15809 bp, 10 predicted proteins | sample 812P2MmetaG_FD_120490 | JGI IMG/M metagenome (GOLD analysis project Ga0182018, IMG submission 120490) | Permafrost microbial communities from Stordalen Mire, Sweden - 812P2M metaG | ecosystem: Environmental > Terrestrial > Soil > Wetlands > Permafrost | place: Sweden: Stordalen | collected...
GCGATGGTCGAGCCGGTCACCTCGGTGGGCGGCATCGTGAACTCGGCACCGCGGCTCTTGATGCGCTCGTAGTCGCCCTTGACGTCGTCGGTAAAGAACATGACGGCGGCTTGGCTTTGAGCAAACCTGGCCTCCTGGTAAGCCTTGGCCGCCGGGTTGTCGTTGAGGGCCAGCTGCAGCTCGGTCCCGTCTGGGTCCTCAGGCGAGGCTACGGTCAGCCAGCGAAACGGTCCATTGCTGAAATCGGCCTTCTTGATAAAGCCCAGCGTTTCAGTGTAGAAGCGCAGGGCCTTTTCCTGGTCGTCCACGTGCACGCTGGTCAACTTGATTCTCATCGGTTTCTCCTCTCGGTTGTGTTACGGTCGCGGTGTCTGCCCCTCATTTCGTTGACGGAACGAAACGGGAAAATGTGACCGAAGACGGTGGTTGAGCGCAAGGCCGCTGTTAAGAGATCGGTGCCGGGCCGGCAGCGCCGGGAAAAAGGCAACCTCGTGCCGGGCCGACGAAAAGATTGGCGAGTCTCGCGAGGGCCTGAAACAGAGGGCGGGCTCTCGGCGTAGAGTTAGGCAGCAATGGATTTCGCATCATGTGGCTGACGCGTTTCGCGCTTTCCCGTCCGACGATTACCATCGCGATCTTTGGCGCGCTGGTTATCTTTGGCATTATCTCGTTCGTTCAGCTCGGGCGTAGCTCGAGTCCGCCCAACACCGACTTCCCGGTCGTCGCGGTCTATGCCAGCTATCCGGGAGCCTCGCCCCAAGACATGGAGCGCATGGTCATCAAGCCGATCGAAGACCAGATGTCCGGCATCGACCATCTCGACGAGTTGACGGCAAATGCCCAAGAAGGCACGGCGATCGTCGTCGTGCAGTTCAAGATGGGCACGGATCTCAATCTGGCTGCAGTAGACGTGCAACGGCGCGTGGATATCGCGCGGGTCTACATGCCCACCGACCTCGACCCGCCCGTCGTGACGAAGGCGGGACAGGCCGAGCCGCCGTTGTTGGACGTTGCCGTCAGCTCGACGAGCCTCTCTCAGCCGCAGATCGCAGACCTCATCAATAGCGAGATTACGCCATTGATCGAGCAAATACCCAACGTCCAGTCGGTGGACGTCTACGGGTCTGCCACTCGCGAGTTCCACGTCGAACCCGATCCCGTCAAGCTCGACGGCACGAACGCCACGCTCGAAGACATCTTCAACGCCGTCGCGATCAACAACCTCAACGTGCCGGGCGGCATCATGACGCAGCCGACCCGAGAGGGCAGCGTCGCGATCCACGATTACGTCGAGAAGGCGGACGATCTGCTGGGCATTCCGCTCTCGCCGCTTAGCGTGCTGCAGTACCCCGTCAAATCGTTGAAGATCGGCGACGTCGCCAATGCCTACGACAGCCACATCGCAATGCGGACGATCTCGTCGTACAACGCGCACCCGCGCGTCTACATGGAGATCAACCCGACGCTGGACGCCGACCAGATCAAAGCGACTGCGTCCTTGCGAGCCGAGCTCGCGAAAATTCAAACGCAGTTCCCGCAGCTGCAGTTCCACGAGATCGACGCGCCGGCCGATTACACGCAGAAAATGCTCGTAGGCGTCGGGCAGTCGTTGATCGAGGGTATCGTCTTAACGGCGATCGTCATGCTGCTCTTTCTCCACGCCTGGCGCAACGCCGTCGTCGTTTTTCTCGCGATTCCCACCTCGATTCTCGCGACCTTCATCGTGATGCGGCTCTTTGGCTTCCACATCGACTCGATGTCGATGATGGGTTTGGCGCTGATCATCGGCATTCTCGTGGACGACTCGATCGTCGTTCTCGAGAATATTACGCGTCACCGAGATATGGGGCTGGATCCGATGAGCGCAGCCATCACGGGCCGAACGGAGATCGGCGGCGCGGCAGTGGCAATCACAATGGTGGACGTCGTCGTTTTTCTTCCGATCGCCTTCATGTCCGGAATCGTCGGTGCTTACTTGCGCGAATACGGCGCGGTCGTCGTGACCGCAACGCTCTTCTCGCTCTTCGTCTCCTTTACGCTGACGCCGTTGCTGGCCGCAAAGTGGAGCGTGCTCACCCGCTCCGAGGCGCCTCCGGCCTGGCTACGACTGCTCGACGACCGCCGCGTCGACATCGGCCTGCTCTTACTGGCGGCGGCGATGTTCGCGATCGGAACGATGACGGGCTGGTTCCTGCTCAACGCCCTCGGCATTTTCGTGGCGGCCCTCTTGTTGCTCAACGCATTCGTCCACCGGTACGAATCGATACTGCAGCTCTATCGCTCGAAGTTCTTACCGTTCGCGCTGCGGCACGGCGCCTTCGTGGTCTTCGTCTGCCTGGCGCTCCTCCTCAATTCGATCACGCTGGTCGCAGGCGGCGGCATGGTTACCGTGGTTGTCGACGTTCTTTTGTTGGTCGTCTGCGCGCTCGCCCACGGCGCTGGGATGCTCTTGCGCCGGCCACGCGCTTCGCGCCGGGTCGAACGCTTCGGACCGTTACGTTTCCTCCGTTCGATCGGCACGACGAAATCCACGACGGTGGCCACGTTCGCGATTCCGGTCGTGCTGGCGCTCCTGATGGTGCCGCTGGGGGCCGTGAGCTTTGACTTCATGCCGGCGCAGCAGACGGGCGAAGTGAGCATGACGGTCTCCTATCCGCCCGGGACGCCGATTGCCGTTACCAACGGTTACGTATCCCACTTAGAGGATGCGATCCTCAAGATCGACGGCATCAAATCGGTCAGCGCCACCACCGGCCGCAAGCCCGCCGGCTGGAGCAGCGTGACCGGCGGCAACTACGCTCAGCTCAGCGCGCAGATGCAAGACGGCCGCATCAAGGATACGAACAACGCAATCAAATTAATTCGTAAGCTTGGGTACTTGGTACCCGGCGCCGAGTTCGACGTCGCCGGCGATAACGGCAACGGGCCGGCGATCTACTACTCTTTGACCGGTCCCGACGACGAGATCGGTCCCGCAGCCGAAAAGGTCGCACAGTTCTTACGGACGATACCGGGCGCCGTCAACGTGCAGACCAGCGCTGAAAATGGCGCGCCACGCATGAACGTCGACGTCGATCGCGCCAAGTGCGAGCTCCTGGGAATCAATCCGTCGGACGTCGCGACGGTGGCTCGCATCGCGGTGGATGGCGCGGTTGCGACCAAGGTGCGTACGCCCACCGGTCTGGTCGACGTGCGCGTACAGTTTCCCCCCGCCGACCGCACGACGGAAGACGCATTGAAGTTCGTGAAGGTTCGCGCAAGCGACGGTTCGCTGGTTCCCATCGGCGACGTGGCCAGCTTTAGCTGGACGACCGCACCTACGAAGATCGAGCGCCTCAATCGCGAACGGGTCGTCAACGTCTACGGCGACGTGCTTCCCGGCTATTCGCTGGGTCAGGTGGTCGGACCGTTGCAGAAGAAGATGCAAGCGCCGGGCTTTCTTCCGCAAGGCGTCGGCCTCAAATCGCAAGGTAACTCCCAGTTTATGGAAGAGACCTTCGCGAACATGGGCGTTGCGCTGATTACGTCGTTCATGCTGGTCTACATTTTGATGGTAATCCTCTACGGGTCTTTCCTCGAGCCGCTGATCGTCATGTTCTCGGTGCCGCTGGCGATTATCGGAGCGCTGATCCTGCTGGCATTGATGGGGCGCGTGCAGCCCGAGCAAGGCCAATCGCTCAACATCATTTCGATGCTCGGCGTCATCATGCTCTTCGGGCTCGTCGCAAAGAATGGAATTCTGCTCGTGGATTATTCCAACACGCTGGTGAAACGTGGCATGCGCGTGCACGATGCCGTGCTGCAAGCCTCGGCCACGCGCTTCCGGCCAATCATCATGACGACCGCCGCCATGATCTTCGGCATGCTGCCGCTCGCACTCGGTTATGCCGAAGGCGGGGAGTGGCGCCAGGCGATGGGGACGGTTATCATCGGCGGACTCTTGAGCTCTCTGATTCTAACGCTATTCCTCGTACCCATGATCTACGAGACGTGGATAGGCTATTTCGAGCGCCGCGCGGATCGCCGCGCCATCGAAGCAGAGATGTCGCAGCCACTGGAGAGGGCGCCTGCCTAACCGTCGAGCACTCGTAACCGGGGCGGCAGCCGGCCTCGCGGCCGGGATCGCCCCCGCATTGGCGCGCGACGGCTTCAGTAATGTTTCTATCACCTATCGCGACACGGCGCCGGGCGCGACGCTCGCCGCAATCGAAGCCGCCGGCGCGATCGCTTCGGCCGCAAAGATCGACTTTCTCGAAGATCCAACCCTCGTGGAAAAAAAGCTCGACTCGCTCGTGCGTCAACACGGTCCCTTCGATACGCTCGTGCACTCCGTCGGTCCGCTCGTCGTCAAACGCTTCGCTCGCTCGACGTTGGAAGAGTACACAGAAACGTTCGATGGTAACGTGCGAAGCGCGGTGCTGGCCGCGCGCGCGACGTTGCCGGCGATGCGCGAAGCAAAGTTCGGCCGAGTCGTATTTTTTGGCATGCTCGGCTCCGAGCAGACGAGACCCTTCCGCGGCTTCTCACTCTATCAATCGGCAAAGAGCGCACTGGTTGCATTTGCGCGCTGCCTGGCCCTCGAAGAGGCGTCCAACCACATAACCATCAACGTCGTATCTCCCGGCGACATTCGTGAAAAAACGCTCGCGCGCAAACAGGCCTACGAACGCAGTGCCAACAATCCGCGCGGGCGGCCGGGCACTTACGAAGACGTTGCCGATGCGGTTCGTTTCTTCGTCGCTGCACAGCGCGATTTTATCACCGGTGCGGTGATTGAAGTGGGCGGCGGCCTGCAAACCGCCGCGGAGTGACCGGAGCACAGGACAAAGGTATGCTCGGCTCGTAAGCCGGGCTTGGTGCTGCGCGACGACCGAGAAGAACATCAGGCATTCGCCTTACCCGGCGCGCGTCCGCACTATGGGCCCGATAAGATCGTTGCAGTCGAACATATCGATCTGTACGTAACCCCGGACTTCGAAAACGAGTCGCTCGACGGCGTTTGCACGCTGACGGTTCGAGCGCTCGACGAGCCGGTTTCCCGCTTGACGCTCGACGCCGTCGATCTCGAAATCCTTCGGGTCGAGCCGGCCTCCAAATTTCAGGCACGCGACGGTAAGCTCGAGATCGAGTTGCCGACGCCGATTGCGCCGGGCGAGCGCGCGGCAATTGCCGTCACCTATCGCGCCGTAAAACCCCGAGCCGGGCTGTTTTTTATTAAACCCACGCCGGAGCATCCCGAAAAAATCACCCACCTCTGGACGCAGAGCCAAGACCAATACGCGCGCTATTGGTTCCCGTGCTTCGACTACCCGACCGAGAAGCAGCGCTCGACGACGACGATCGTCGTGCCCAAGGGTATGTTCGCGCTGGGCAACGGCGAGCTCGTGGAGCGCAGAGACGAGGACGACCGCACCGTCTTTCGTTACCACCAGGAGGTGCCTCACAGCACGTATCTGATGACGATGGTCGCCGGCCCCTTCGTCGAGGTCGCGCAGGGGAAGGCGGGGCGCAACGGAGTTCCCGTCTTTTATTACGTGCTTCCCGGCCGCGAAGACGACGGGGAACGGGCTTTCGGCAAGACGCCGCAGATGATCGAAGAGTTCGAAAAACGAGTCGGCGTGCCGTATCCGTACGCTCGCTATTCACAGATCGCCGTTTCCGATTTTATCTTCGGCGGTATGGAAAATACCTCAGCGACGACGCAGACCGATCGAACCCTTCACGATGCAGTCGCGCATCTGGATTTTTCGAGCGATCCTTTGGTCTCTCACGAGCTCGCGCATCAGTGGTTCGGCGACCTCTTGACCTGCCGCGATTGGGCGCACGCATGGCTCAACGAGGGGTTTGCGACATTTATGGAGGCCGCCTGGCGCGAGGCCGATCTCGGTTCCGACGAGTACCTCTACGATATCTTCGAATGTCTGACCGCGTACCTTCGAGAAGACGCACACCGCTATCGGCGCCCGATCGTCTGCAACGTCTATCGCGATCCCATCGAGATTTTCGATCGCCACCTTTATCAAAAAGGTGCCACCGTCTTACACATGTTACGCGGCGAGTTGGGCGACGGTCGGTTCTGGCGTTCGATTGCGCGGTACGTCGAGGATAACGCGCAGCGTTCGGTTGAGACGATCGATTTGATTCGCGCGATCGAAGCCGCCACGGGACGGAACATGCGGCAATTCTTCAATCAGTGGGTCTTTCGCGAAGGCCATCCGCAACTCGAAGTCTCCATCGCGTGGGATGCCGCGCGGCGGGTCGCCACGCTGACGATCGATCAGAATCAAACGGTCGATGCGGACCATCCCGCTTATGTGTTCGATGTCGAGATCGGCTTCGTACCCGAAGCGACGGCATTGCCGGTACAACCGGCGCTGGAGCCGGTGCGCGGCGAACGTCGCGTGCGCGCGAGCGTCGAGCGGCGGCACGAGACGATCACCGTGCCGCTCGACTTCGAACCGAAACTGGTTCGGTTCGATCCGGGCTCGTTTCTCTTGGCCGACGTGCGCTATCGTTTGGGCGCTGATCTGGCGGCGGCGACGCTGGCTGCCGATCCGGACGTCATTGCCCGCATCCGCGCCGCGCGCGAGCTTGCGAAAGACGGAGGCCGCGTCGCCCGCGAGGCCATCGTAACGGCATTCGCGCAGGAGCCGTTTTGGGGCGTGCTCGCAGAAACGGCCCTCGCGATCGGCGCGACGCGCGCGCCGTGGGCTCGCGCGATTCTTATTTCGGCACTCTCGCATCGGCATCCAAAAGTCGTACGTGCGGCAGCGGCGGCGTTGGGCGGTTTCCGCGAGCCGGATGCGGCGACCGCACTCATCGAGACCGCCGCGAATCACGCCTCGTATTTCGTGCGTGCGGCCGCGCTGGCCGCATTAGGAAAGACGCGCGATGCGCGAGCCTTCGACGTTCTCTCGGCGGCCGTCAAGAAGACGACCTGGAACGGAACGGTGGAGGCCGGGGCGGTTCTCGGACTCGCCGAGTTAGCCGACGCGCGAGCGATGGCGGCAATCGTCGACGCATCGCGCCCGGAACGCAGCGAGGGCCTTCGCCGAGCGGCAACGACGGCGTTGGGTCGACTCGGCGCGTTGGTCGAAGAGGAGCGCACGCGCGTCGTCGACGAACTCGAAGAACGACTTGGCGATCCCAGTTTCATGGTAACGCTCGACGCGATTATCGCTTCCGAATCGCTCTCCGACGTACGCCTGTTGCCGAGCCTCGACCGTCTCGCCCAACAGGCCGTCGATGGACGCATGCGCCGCGACGCGACGGAGGCGGCAATCCGAATTCGTCAGGCGGCCAAGATACCGGTGCAGGTCAAAGGTTTGCGCGAGGATATTGATGAGTTACGTGAAGACCAGCGTAGGCTACAGGAGAAGATCGAAGCGCTCGCGCGTGCGTAAGCGCCGCGTCTTCGCCTTCGTCCTTATCGTCACGCTGGCGACGCTGGCGGCTTGGCTTTGGAACGACGGACGAGGCGGAGCAATCGGTCATGGCGTTTCGGCAAGGGCTCTGACGAGAAGGGCGCCGTTACCGACCGAAGCGCCGCACTGGACCAACTCGCAGCGGCTTAGGCTCACAGCGGCTTTGCGAGGAGCGTTCGCGCCGGCACTCGACGGCGCGGGAAGCTGGAGTCTGGCCGTCCTCGCGCCTGATGGCCGAACGATTTACGACGATCGCTCCGACCGAGCCGTGGCTCCCGCATCCGTTCAGAAGCTGATCGTGGCGGCGAGCGCTCTCGATGCGCTCGGTCCGAGCTATCGCTATCACACGATTTTCGCCGCTCGCGACCCGGCCGGCGACGGAGTGCTCGACGGGAATCTTTGGCTCGTCGGGTCCGGCGATCCGTCGCTGCAATCGTCGGACGTTCGCAACGGCATCGCGGTGCTGCTGCGATCGGGATTGCGACGGATCGACGGCAGCGTCGTGATCGATGCGACCGCAATGCGCGGACCCGCGTACAATCCGCACTGGGACGCGGAAGATGACGGTCAAGATTACGCCGCTCCGACGAGCGCGATATCGCTGGACGGCGACACGGTCGAATCCTCCGGCGACGGAGGCCAACCGGTCTGGACGCCGATGCAAGATGTGCAACGCTACGTCGCGGACCAGACGCAGACGATGCTTCGCGCGCGCGGAATCCTAGCCTCGACGTCGCCCAACCTCGGCGCCGCGCCGCTGGGAACGGTGGTCCTTTGGGATCACAAATCCGCTCCATTAAGCGAACTCGAAGCACACATGCTCTTTCTCTCGGACAACCACTACGCCGAGCAGCTCTTGCGAACCGTCGGTGAGGCAGCGGCCGGTGCGTCCAGCGACGATGGTGGAGTCGACGTCGAGCGCCACTTTTTGACGCGCCTCGGAGTTCCGTCTCCGGGCTTGAGGCTCTTGGACGGCAGCGGACTCTCGCGCAATAATCGCGTCGCGGCCATCACGATAGCGCGCCTTCTCGTTGCCGAAGAGCCGTCGCTCTATCATTTGCTGCCGCGTGGCGGGCGCGAAGGAACGCTCGCCGATTACGATTTCACGACCGCGCTTGGCCGGGTTCGCGCTAAGAGCGGACACCTTTCGAATGTCGCGTCGCTCGCCGGCTACGCCGCGACCTTGCACCACGGCCGCGTTGCATTCGCATTTCTGATCGACGGATCTCCTGCCGATCCCGATGCCGCTATCGTTCGCGCCGTCGACCGTCTGGTCGAGTACTAGGAAAGGCCTTCATTCGAGTGTTCGACGAGTCTCTGCTTTCACGATTGCTGGATCGTGCGTTGCAGCACGGGGGCGAATATGCCGACGTCTTCTGCGAGCGCCGTCGAACGGTAAGCTACCGGCTGCAAGACGGCCGGGTCCACGACGCCACATACGGCGTGACGCTCGGCGTCGGCGTACGCGTGGTCATCGGCGAATCGGCCGGCTTCGCAAGCTCCGACGATCTAAGCACCCAGACGTTGATGGAGGCCGCCGACTCAGCTGCGCTGATCGCGCGGACCGCGCCCTCTGGGAAAACCGCGGCCGCCGGACTTCGCAGCGAGAACGTGCAGAAACTCTACGATTGCGACCCTGTGACGGCAATCGAGGGCGCGCGCTATGCCGCTCTGCTGGAACGCGCGGATCGCACGGCGCGCCGCTACGATCCTCGCATCGTCGCCGTGAACGCACAGGTCGTCGACGAGCTGCAAGAAGTATGGATTGCCAGCAGCGATGGACGAATCGTACGAGATCGCCGCCCCCTCGTTACGCTCGGCATTCAGGCCGTGGCGAGCGCCAAAAAAGAGCGGAGCTCCGGATACGTCGGCGACGGAGGCCGCACCTCAATTGCCTATTTCGATCGCCAAACGCCCGAGATGCTTGCCGAAGACGCCGCTCGCATAGCGACCGTCAATCTGTCGGCGGTGCCGGCCCCGGCGGGTGAGATGGAGATGATCGTCGGTGCCGGCGGCGGCGGCGTACTCCTCCACGAAGCCGTCGGCCACGGCCTCGAGAGCGATTTCAACCGGCGTGGCACGTCGCTCTACAGCGGACGAGTCGGCGAACGCGTGGCCAGTGAGCTGGTGACGATTTACGATGATGGAAACTTGCACGAGGAGCGCGGCAGCCTCAACGTTGACGACGAGGGCGTACCGGGGCAGCATAAGGTCTTAGTCGAAAACGGCGTGCTTCGCGGATACATGCAAGACACGCTCAACGCGCGCTTGATGGGCACCCAATCGACGGGCAGCGGGCGGCGACAATCCTTCCGGTTTGCTCCGCAGCCGCGCATGTGCAACACGTACATGCCCAACGGCGACTCGACCGTCGAGGAGATCGTTGCTTCAACGCAGCGCGGAATCTTCGCGAAATCCTTCGCCGGCGGCCAAGTCGAGATCGCCAAGGGAGACTTCGTTTTTATGGTTGGCGAAGGCTATCTGGTTGAGAATGGAAAGATCACCGCACCCCTTCGAAACGCGACGATCGTCGGAAATGGCCCCGACGCGATGAGAAAGGTCGCGGCGGTCGGCAACGATAGTCGTCTTGCGCGCGGCCATTACACCTGCGGTAAGGGCGGCCAAAACGTCCCCGTGGGCGTCGGGATGCCGACAGTGAAGATTTCATCCATTACCGTCGGCGGAACGCAACATGAATGACGCCAAAGCGATCGAGTTAGCCTGCGAGGCGCTCAAACTCGCGAGCGCGGCGGGTGCGCAAACCGCCGAGGCTTCCGTCTCGATCGCGCGGCGCTTCCACGCCGAAGCGCGAGACAATGCGATTTCCAAGCTCGAAGCCTCGACCGGCAAGGCTCTCTTTATGCGCGTCTTTCGTGGCGGACGCAAGGCAACGCTGACGACCTCCGATTTTTCGCCCGACGGAATGAGCGATGCAATTCGTCGAGCGGTCGCGCAGGCGGACCAAGTCGCGGTGGACCAGTTTGCGGGACTGCCCGACGTGGTCGCGACCGAAGCCGTCGATCTGGCCCTTTTCGATTCTCGCATCGCCGACCGGGACGGGGCCGAGAAGCTCGACGACGCGATCAAACTCGAGCGGTTGATCCGCGAAGCCGACGCGCGCGTCGTCAACTCCAGCGGCTCCAACTACACCGACGCGATTGCCGTCACCGCGATCGCGAATACTTCGGGATTTTCGGCCGTCTATAGCTGGACGCGCGCGGGGCGCTCGACCGGCCCCGTCGCCCTCGACGGCGGCGTCAAGCGAATCGCACACTATGGGACTGCCGGACGATATCTCGGCGACTTGGAGGCCCCGGCCAGCGTGGCGACGACCGCCGTGCGCCGAGCCGTCGATCTCTTCGGCGCACGAAAGCCGCCGACGATGCGCGTGCCAGTGATTTTCGAACGCGATGTCGCTGCCACGTTTCTCGACGACATCTTTGCGGCGGCTTCCGCGGGCAATGTGGCGATTGATAACTCTTGGCTGACGGAGCGGACGGGAAGCCGCATCGGCAGCGAACTGGTGACGATCGTGGACGACGGAAGACTCGTCGGAAAGCTCGGAAGCTCACCTTTCGACGGTGAAGGGGTTCCGACGCAGCGCACGCCGGTTTTTGAGCGCGGAACGCTGCGAACGTTTCTCTACGACACATACTACGGGCGTAAACTCGGTGCCGCCAGCACGGGCAACTCGACCGGTGGCGGAATCGGGCCGAACAATTTTTACCTCGAACCGGGAGCGATGTCGCTTGCCGAGCTGATCGCAGCGACGCCGCTTGGCGTCCTGGTGCTCGATACGATCGGCTTCGCGACCGAGCATGCCTCGGGCACGTATAGCCGCGGCGCGCGGGGTTTCTTCATCGAGAACGGCGAACTCGCCTATCCCATCGATGAGTTCACCGTCGCCGGACAATACGTAGACATGCTTGCGAACATCGATTCGGTCGCGAACGACTTGCAGTTCGACGCGGCGGTCGTTTCGCCGTCGTTTCGCGTCTCCGAGCTGATGGTGAGTGGTAACTGAGATAGCGTGACGCAGGCGATCAGCTTAACGCTCGTCTTACGGATCGAGACGCCGAACGAGCCGGGCGCGTTCGGTATGCTTGCCAATGCGATCGGCGATGCCGGGGGCGCCATCAGCGCCGTCGACATGCACACGGTGGCACGATCGCGCGTCGTTCGCGACGTCACGATCGGCGTCGCCTCCGACAGCGTTGCCGACGAAGTGCGCAAGGCGGTCGAAACGATCGACGGCGCGCGAATCATCTTCGCGGCCGACTCGACCTTCCTCGCGCATATCGGTGGCAAGATTCGCATCGAGCCGAAGATCGCGATCAAGACGCGGCAGGACCTTTCGACGGTCTATACACCCGGCGTCGCGCGCGTCTCGATGGCAATCGCCGCCGATCCCAGCAAAGCCTTCCAACTAACGATCAAACGCAACACCGTGGCGATTGTCACCGACGGCACGGCCGTGCTCGGCTTGGGCGATATCGGGCCGCTCGGAGCGCTGCCGGTCATGGAAGGCAAAGCGATGCTCTTTAAGCAGTTCGCCGACATCGACGCCTTCCCAATCTGTCTCGACACCAAAGACGTCGACGAAATCGTTGAAACGGTCGTGCGTATCGCGCCGGTGTTCGGGGGAATCAATCTCGAAGACATCAGCGCTCCGCGCTGTTTTGAGATCGAGAATCGTTTGATCGAAGCGCTCGATATTCCGGTCATGCACGACGACCAGCACGGAACCGCGGTCGTCATTCTCGCGGCCCTGATCAACTCGGCGCGCGTCGTCGGCAAGCGCTTAGAGGATCTGCAAGTCGTCGTTTCGGGAAGCGGTGCCGCGGGAACCGCAACGATCAAAATGCTGCTCGGCGCGGGCGTGCACGATGTCATTCCGGTCGATCGCAGCGGTGCGCTCAATCGCACCGACCGGTACGAGAATCCCCACTGGCGCTGGCTGGCCGAGCATTGCAATCTGGAGAACCGCCGGGGCTCGCTGCACGAGGTATTGGCCGGCGTGGACGTCTTTATCGGAGTCTCCGCCCCGGGCATCTTACAACCCGAGCATATCGCGAGCATGGGACGCGATCCAATCGTATTCGCGATGGCCAACCCAAATCCGGAGATCATGCCCGACGTTGCGGCTCCGGTGGCGGCGGTCATCGCGACCGGACGCTCCGATTTTCCCAATCAGGTGAACAATCTGCTGGCCTTTCCCGGAATCTTTCGTGGTGCTCTCGACGTTCGTGCCGCGCGCATCACCGACCGAATGAAGCTCGCCGCCGCCTCCGCGATCGCCGAGATCGTTACCGACGAAGAGCGCAATCCCGAGTACGTGATTCCTAGCGTGTTTGACGTTCGCGTCGTGGACGCGGTCGCCAAAGCCGTCGCGAACGCCGCGCAAGAAGAGGGCGTCGCGCGACGCACGCCGGGCAAGATCGAAGGAGAGGACGCTATCGATCGCGCCTCGCGATGAGCGAGCGAGATGGAAGCCTACGCCGGCCCGAAGTAATGCGTCATCCGTTATCCTAAGGCTCGGTCACCGCGGGATAGGAGACAGAGGCTTTGTAAACGAGGCCCCCCCGGTGCAGCGGTCGAAGCCCGTCGCCGCTTCGTTTCCTGCTACTAGATCGATCCGTAGTTGGCGAACTGCGTCACTTCCGTAAACGAGTTGCCATGCGGCTAAATAGTGGGTTTCGAGACCCTCCAAATTGCTCTTGGGCGAAGATCCGGCAACCGATGAGCATCTTTCGCACGGCTTTCTCGATGAGCGGATTCTCAGACATGAAGGCCGCGAGCTCAAGATGCTTTCGAGCGACGACGGAATAGAACGTGTCGAAGTCGCTGGCTTCGACCTTCGCGAGCTGAAGGCAGCGTTACAGCACCTCACCGTACCGCAACAGCTGGCCGTTCTACGCGAGGTCAGAGAGCTTTGCGGCCCTACGTTTCACTGACAAGCTTTTTGTTGTGGACGTCCACGCGATAGGTTTTACCGCTCTCCCAAGCTTGGGGAATGATATGCAAAACGTCAAGATTGCCGCGGGGCGCCTCCCGTCGGCCGGTACCTGCCACTCGAAGTGCTTCCTTCGCGATCTCGTCGCCGGTTGGCTCGCGCCCACCAACCAAAGTAAGGACCCGGTGTTCGTGATGGATTTGTCCGGTGGATGAGTCGTAAACGACGCAAGCCTTATGCGACTGAATTGAAACCGTGGCGCCGGCGAGATTCATTAGAGCCCTCCCTTACGACCATAGCGACGCCATAAGCGTCCCGGTAGCTATAGTATTGTCTACCTGACTCGCGCCCAGGAACGCCGCCACGCTGGTAATAGCGTTGTCGTAAACCACGGGCGGCCACTCGTCCCACACCACGGGCAAGTCGTGGGCTTGGTCGGGCCCATTTGGCTGGGTGCGGGTGAAATACTGGTAGATGCCGATTCCGCACGCATTGACCCAGGCTTGGGATAATGAACATTGAACTACGGCTGTCGTCGGCGCAAAATTTATTTCGACGCTGACAGACCAACTCCATACCTGACCAGAATTCCAGGCCATGCCCTGTAAAGTCATTCTTCCTCCTGCAAGTCTTACTGGCAAGCGCACTTCTCCAGGGTCCTGACACGCCCCCGCGCGCACGCGTACCTCGATCGCGTAATCATTTGTTAATGCATTAACGGGCATTAACAGACTCCCACCCATCCATTTATGTTGGGCAACCACCGGAAAAAGGACAAGCAATAAATTTTCACAGTAATGCGTTACAGACGCATTGCGTTCTTCCGATGTGGCTTCCGGCGCGCCCCCGAATCGCCTGGACCGTTGATCGTGGCAACCGCTCCGCTCCATGAGATCCGCGACATATATTGCCTGGAGCAAGTACTGTACGTGTGAGACGTAGCTTCGCTGTAAGTAGGTACCTTGCCATTTTACTCGACGAGGTGTAGAATTAAATGAGATTAATTCCGCTGATGCGTTAATATAGTGTCCCTTCGGCGATGCGCAGTGAGGTGAGAAAAACGTGCTCGATTGGCAAGACGCTAACAATGGCTCGATCCCAGACGGAGCCCAACATGCAGGGGTTGACACGGACAAACTGCCGCTATACGTCGCGCGGGCGAGAATCCCAGGACGCGGAAACGGATGGCAACCGGGTAAAATTCGCGTTGGCCTCGGAGCGGCCTATATCCCATTTGGCGGCGCCGAAGTTAGCGTGGACTCGTATCAGGTGTTGATGAACCCGAGCATCTATTTTCCAACAATTGCCGGCGCACCCGAGGGGGAAGGTTATGAAGGTACTTACCCCCCAGAGACCGGTGGCTGGATTCCGCCGGGATACCCAGGCAGTTGGGGCTATGCCTACAGCGAGTTTGCGACCGAGCCGCACGCTATACTGTGCGGTCAGGACGTGGATGGAAGCCCTCTTTTTTGCGCGGTCGTGAGCTACGAAGGCGTGCAGCCCGGTAAGGCCGGATGGCAGCTGGGCGGCGCCAATATTGGCTATGGCGGCGATGAGATGCAGGGCCTATCTCCGTATGGGGTGCTGTGTGACGAGTCCTTTGGCTGGGAGATGGGCAACCCGAACGCCCCTGTGCCCCCTGGGTCCGTCCCGTGTGGCACCGACGACGACGGGGGCACACTCTATTTGGCTCGTGCCATTGACTTTCACTGGCTGGAATTCAATCCACCAGTTAGTGAGCCGCAGGGTTCCACTGGCCTCCAGCTCGGAAAAATCCGGGCCGATGGATGGGGACTCCAAGGGGCGTGTATACCTTACGCCGGTCAAGAGCACCATGTCCCGAACTGTCAGGTTCTTACTGCGCCGTCAGGAAAGTCGTTAGTTTGGGTGGAAGCGGCGAACGGAGAGATCCCGGACGGGGCGTTGGCGCTGGGCTGCGAAGGCAACGGTATGCCGCTCTTTGCTGCACGTGGATTTATCGGCAGCGCCCTGCAGGTGGGCAAGATTCGCCCCGGATTCGAGGGCGCCTACATCCCCTACGAAGGTAATGAGGTAAGCGTCACCCAGTACGCAATTCTCGTAGCGCCCTGAGCGACTCCGCCGCGGTGGCGCGGCGGCTAAGCCGATCGGCTAAGGCCTTCCAAAAACGAGGCCCCGCAACCGCGGCGCGGGAGGCGACTGGAGTTACTCTGGCAGACCCGCAACATCGCAGGCACATTTCTCGTCCGTTTCAAACTGTTCGCAGTGAGCTGCCATAAGCGCTTCATTGGCTTGCATAAGCGACCTCTTCGATATTCCGAGCAGAGATCCACGTGACCTGAGGTTGCCTTTCAGGCAGCTGATAACTGTGAGGTTGGGTTGATTTTGAAAGCCTCTGCGAACTCCTTGGGTGTTTGGTATCCGAGCGCGGAGTGCGGTCGAACCTCGTTGTA
>Ga0182018_10003012_pt1 | contig 15801 bp, 13 predicted proteins | sample 812P2MmetaG_FD_120490 | JGI IMG/M metagenome (GOLD analysis project Ga0182018, IMG submission 120490) | Permafrost microbial communities from Stordalen Mire, Sweden - 812P2M metaG | ecosystem: Environmental > Terrestrial > Soil > Wetlands > Permafrost | place: Sweden: Stordalen | collected...
TTCTCTGGGGGGAAATTGGCCGCTGGAAACAGGAAATGGAATAGTCCTCCTCGAAATGAATTAAGGATGTACGATGAGACGCGTTCCGATTCTAGTCTTCGCTGTACTTGCTTCTCTGATGGCCTGCAACCGTGGAAGTTCTGCACCGGACAGTGAAATACGTGTCACGAAAACAGAACTCATCTCCGACCACAACCTGCAAGACGACCCACAGGAGTGCTGGATTACCGCTACGGGACGACGAGGACGCTCCCGCGTTGAATACATTGCGGTGAACCCGAACGGAAGCTGCCCAGAGATAGAAACTGTAGTTGTCAACCACGACGGCGTGTTGTTAAGAAAAAATGACTCACCCGCTTCGCCGGATGACTCCTCCCGTTGGTCTGCGTTTGTGCAATCGGCCAAGGAGATTCGATAAAAGGAAGAAACTGTAATCCATGGGTTACTTTCAGCCAGTGCTCTCAGTTTTTGCCAGGCCAGTCGAGCAGAAGACAATCCCTCTTGGTCTCACACTGCAAAATATCCTGAACCAGCAGATTCCATCCGACGAAGCCGGGAAAAACGTGGTCTTTCGATTGCTCCGCGGTGGGAGCCAAGCCTTCGCCAGTTTCGGCGTGGTAGCACTCATGCATCGATCCCCACTTGCGAATATCGGCGAGCACCAAGCGTCCCAGAATGCCAGCCAGTTGCGCCGCTTCGTTGTCGAAGCCGTAACGCTTGAGGGCAAGGAAGTACAGGTAGTTGGTATTGATCCATACCGGTCCCTGCCAGTTTGAGTAAGGGTTGATCATGCTCACGTTGTTGTAGCTGGGATCCTGCTTCGACAGGCTGCGAATTCCGTGAGGTGCAAGCATATGCTCGGGGTTCCACAGGTAGCGGCGGATCATGATGCGAGCATCGGTCGGCGGCAAGATGTCTTCGATCAGCGGAATGAAATTTGAGCCGCTGATGCGCTGAATAGGTTTGCCGGTGTCGCGGCGCACATCGAAGAACATCGCATCCTGGGCAAACCACAGATGCTTCAGCATGGCTGCGCGCAGCTTACCGGCTTTTTGCTGGTATTCACTGGCTTCAGCCTCCTTGCCGAGATTCTCCGCCAACCGCGCCATCGCAGCGTACTCCCGAAGCTGGAAGGTGCAGAGATCGACAGCCAGAATAGCGTTGCGGTCTTTCGGGTCATTTGTGAGGGCGACATTGTTGTCCTCCCCGGACTGCATGGCAGTCTCCCAGAAGAACAACTCCCACTTGGGGTCGTATTGTATTTTTTCGCGGTAGGCGACGATGCGGCGCAGGTTTTCCCAGGCCGGCGCCACCCACTGGTAATCTCCCAGTCTTTCTGAAGCGAGGACCGCGCCCTGCGCCAGGAACGGCTTTACGGTAAACCTGCCGAGTATCGGGCTCGGCTTGGGCTCCGGCAGTTGGTCAGGGAGCAGGACCCCCGGCACCCAACCATCTTTATTGATGGCGGCGACTGCGCTCGCAAAATTCAGCACCCACCATTTCAGATACTTCGCCTGTTCGCGACTCTGATGCGCCAAGTGCAACCCGATGAAGAATCCATCCCAGTCCCACATCTGTTTGTAATAGCCGGCGGGAATCAAATAGTCGTACTTGAGGTAGCCTTCCGCGGGGTGGATGGTCTGAGGTTCAAGCTTCGCATAAGCCGAGGAAACATCAGTGAGCAGAAGTGTCAGATTCTCCCTAGTGTTGGCTTGGGGGAAGGCAAACCAGACGGCAAAGAAGGCGGCGAACGTGAGTCGCATGCTTTACCTCCACATCGATCAATGGGAGTTGTCGGGTACCAAGTTTACGCTCAAGGAACCGAAAGACGTTTTCTCACTGGGTTGCCAGCGGCAAAGTAACCTTCACCGCGCAGCCTCGCTGCCCAGAGCGGTTTGCCAGTTCGAGGGAACCTCCGTGAGCTTCAGAGACCTGGCGCGAGACTAACAATCCGATACCGCTGCCTCCTGGTTTGGTGGTGTAGAACGGAACGAATACATTACTGGGGTTCATCAGCCCAGGGCCGTTATCCTCGATTGTGAGAATGACGTTTTCCTCGGTCCGCTTCCACGTGAAGAGTACTTGCGGTTCCGCATTACCCGTAGCGGGGCTCTTCGATCCGTTCGTGGTCTCCCCCGAGACGGATGGCTCCATTACCGCTTCCACCGCATTCCGCAGCAAGTTGATAAACATTTGCTCAAGCTGATCGGGGTCGACCAGCAGAGTAACGTCAGGTCCCGGAACCACGGTGACACCAACCCGGGTCTCCAGGCCAGCGACTCGTTTCACCAAAGCTGATATCGAACACGGTTGTAAGACCGGAGGTGGCATCTGCGCCAACTGACGATAAGCCTGCAGAAAACGATTGAGTGACGCGGCACGAGTCTCGATGACACCCAAGCCACTTACAAAATCCTGGCGCTGTTCGGCGTCGAGATTCATGGCCGAAAGTCGCGCGCTCAGGCTGCCCGCAATCGATTTGATGGGAGCCAGGGAATTGTTCAATTCGTGGCCCATCACCCGGATCAGGCGTTGCCATGCGCGCCGCTCCTCTTCGCGCAAAGCACGGCTCACGTCGGATAGCACAACCAGGGTATGGGGCACTCCTCGCTGGCGAAACAAGCTGCGCCGCACAAGCCAGCGCGCGTCGCTATTGGCACGACTCGCGTTAAGGGAGACGAGAGTTTGATTTTCACATGACAGAGGATCCTGCAATCCCAGCTCCGAGGCTGTCCTGCCAAGCAATTGTGCGGAGGATTGTTGCAGAAGTTTTCCACCGGCTGAGTTTACGATACGGAGTTTGGTTTCTGGATCAAACGCGAAGATAGGAATGTCCACCTCTTCGACTACGCGTTGCAGCAAAGCTGTTGCCTCCAAGGCTCCGGTGCGGTGCTGGGCGAGAAGGTCGGCTAGCGTGTTTACTTCGAGTGAGAGTTCACCGAGAGCATCATTGGGAACCGCCAAGCGAGCGCGAAACGAGTAATCCTCTTCGCGTAGAGCGCCCACAACATTGGCAAGAGTTTGCAGCGGACGAACTACATGATCGTGCAGAGCGACGCCAAACAGCAGACACAAGAGCAGCTCGGCGCCCAGCAACGTCAACTTCGATTCCAACCCCCAAGGCTGCAGCCAAATGAGCACTCCGCTGACGAGCAGTGCGGGTGCAACCATCAACCAGGAAAGGCGCGTTACGCGGCGCTCGAAGGGTGCGCGCTTCGGCTTCCGCAACTTGTGCCTGGATGAGTCACTTACGCCTGGGCTAGAGCCCATACTTTTCCATCCGCCGGTACAGGGCGCCGCGGCTCAGGCCCAACGCTTCCGCTGCCTGGCTCACATTGCCCTGAAAGCGCTGCAGCGCTTTGCGAATCAGAATCGTCTCCACTGATTCAAGACTCAATTCTTCCAAATTCTGCGCCTGCGGTCGCGCCACGCCCAAGCCAAGATCGCCGGGTTGGATTTGAGCTGTCCGGCACATCAGGACGCCACGCTCTAAAGTATGCTCCAATTCGCGGACATTGCCCGGCCAAGCGTATTGCATGAGAACCTGCAGCGCCGAAGGATCCAGTCCGTGAACCTGCCGGCGATAGCGCGAGGCATAGCTGGATAGAAAATGCAATGCGAGCGCCGCAATATCTTCTCTGCGCTCTCGCAATGGAGGCAAATGAATCTCGACGGTGTTCAGGCGGAACAAGAGATCCTCTCGAAATTGACCCGCTTGGCACGCGGCTGGAAGATCCGTATTTGTGGCCGAGATCAGGCGCACCTCAATCTTCTTGCTTCGGGATGAACCCACGCGCTCGATTTCTCCGGTCTCGACCACGCGGAGCAGCTTGGCCTGCTGGCGAGGAGGAAGGTTACCGATTTCGTCCAGGAAGATGGTTCCGCCGTCAGCCAGTTCGAAGCGACCGATGCGATCGGTGCGAGCGTCAGTAAACGCACCCTTCACGTGACCAAACAGTTCGCTCTCGAATACTCCCTCGGCCAGGCCGCCGGTATTTACCGCAATCATGGGACGCGAAGCCCGCAGCGAAAGAGCGTGGATGGTGTGAGCAACCACTTCCTTCCCTGTGCCGTGCTCGCCGGTAATCAACACATTCGCGTCGGACGGAGCGATGCGCGTAATCGCTTCGAGTACCGGCGACATCGACGGCGCGGTGGCGATGAACGTATGCCGTCCTTGAGCTTTAAGCAGCCGATTCTCAGCCGCCAATCGTTCCGCCTGCTGCAACGCACGATGCAGTTCCACCTGTGTACGCAGGATGGAAAGCAGGCGCTCGTTCTCCCAAGGCTTCTGGATAAAATCTCGTGCCCCGCGTCGCATGGCTTCGACCGCAACCTCCACGTTGCCCCAGGCTGTCATGACGATGACAGGCATAGCACTGTCGAGCGCGACGATTTCGGAAAGCAGTGCAAGCCCCTCCTGGCCGGAGGTGGTGTCGCGAGTGTAATTGAGATCGATGAGCGCGGCATCGTATTGCCCGCCGGCTAAAACTTCCCGCGCAAGCTCAGGAGACCGCACCACATCTACCTTGTAGCCTTGTGGCTTTAATAGCAGTTCGATGGCCACCAGAATGTGCTGCTGATCGTCGGCCGCCAGAATTCGCGGAGCATTGACAATTCTTGTGAGGCCTGCAGGAGTGCTGATTTCTGGTGGCTTGGCCGAGGTTGGCATGGCTTATGGACCGGAATTGCTGACGGTACCGGCTAGGGCTTCCCCAATGTCGATCCCATTATCTTCCAAAGTGCTTCCCGCAGCACGATGAAGTTCGACCTTGGCTTTTTCGTAAACCGTCATGGCTGTGACCAAGCTGAGTTCCGCAATGGCGAGATCGCGCTGGGCGGTCATGGTCTGGTAAGTCGACCCTGCCCCGAGCGTTTGCTCCCTCTGCATAATTTCAAATGTGCGTTGCGCGAGATTTCGGCCTTTGCGGGCGGCGTCGACGCGAGCGACGCTTTGTTCGAGAGCGTATTGAGCATTGCGCACTTCAATGCGAATTTGTTTTCTTAGCTGCTCCCGGCGCAGCTCGGCTTGCCGATATTCGAGTTCGGAGCGGTATTGATCGGATTTGGCGACGCGGTTTCTGATTGGGATGTTGAGATTGAATCCGATGTAGTAATCCGGAGAAGAATTGCTGAAGGCGTTTTCCAGGGCACCCGAGAAGTCAGTGGGAACGGTTGATGAGTTCGGAACTTCGGGAATGTTGTAAATTGGATTCAGCGGCCCCGCCAATCCCGATCCTCCGTAAAATCCTGCCAGCGAAAGCGACGGTAACAATGCATTGCGCGCGGCCCTGCGGCTGATTTGGCGGTTCACCAGATCGATGTCAGACTCGGCAAGTTCGGGGCGATCGCGCAGCGCCCGCGCAATAAGATCTTGAACGGCCTGATTGGCCTCAGGCTGCGTTGCTTCCAGCCGGTCCGTAGGAATAACCGGCATCGCTTCGAGAGCAGGATCGTCCAGGATCTTGGCCAGCGCATTCTTGACGAGCAATTCCTGCAATTGCAAAGAGGTTCGTGTGATGGTCAGATCCTGATCCCGTTGCGAAACTTCCGCCTCGGCGCGCATCACATCCATTGCGGGGATACTTTCCAGTTGCAGCTGTTTCTTTGCAGTATCGAAGGACTGCTGCGCGAACGCTAATGACTGTTCACTTACTTGCGCCTGCTCATATGCATTCACCAGGTCCCAATAGATGTTTTCAATCTGCGTGATGGTAGTGATCACCTGATCTTTGAAGGCAATGTCAGAAATTTTTCTATTGTTCTTCGCGATCCGGAGATAGCGAAGATTAGGGCCGAGGCCGAATCCGGCAAGCAGTTGCTGCTGGAACGAAATGCGGTACATCGAACTGAGCACCGGAGACAAATTGAAAAAAGGACTATTCGTGGTCTGTCGGCTGTTGTTGAACTCTGCCGAAACGCTGGTGCCGGTCGGGAAGGCTTGCGCATAGCCGATCGCGGTTTGCCCAGTGTTGAGTTGGAGCAACGGAGTGCCGTAAATCTGCAGGTTGGGCAGCGGAGTAGTTTGATGTTCCGCTCCGACGATGCCGGTAATCGCCGGATCGTAGGAAGCAACCGCAGTCCCGGTGCCCAGCGTGGACTGTACCAAGCCGGACGCACCGGCGCCTGCCCCGCCTGCGCCGCTCGTAGTTCCTCCGGCGCCCGCGCCTGGCGCTCCTGCGCCAAAGCCGCCCACTCCGCCACCAGGAGTGTTCTGCACCACACCTGTGTTTACTCCGCGAAAAATTCCACCACCCTCGGTCCGCAGGACATCCATATTGGCGATCGGCAAGTTATATCGAGCAATCGCCAAATCGAGGTTGTTCTCCAGGGCCAGCCGAATTGCATCTTTGAGCGACAAGTACAGTTTGCCATCGCGGATCAATTGGTCCAGCAACGGGGAATTTGAAAGCCGCGGCTCAGGCACGGTGGCAGGTGAATACGCACGAAACGGATTATGCGACTTCGGCATTTCGAAGGAGACCGATGGGTTCGTCTGGGCAGAAGCTGAGCTGGTGAGGCTGATGACCATCCAAGCGGCCGGCCCAATGAATTTTTGAATGCGGCGGCTTTTTTTCATTGCTTCACCGTCTCGTACGGCTGCATCTCAGGATAGGCGGTGTCGCTCGCGACCCAGCCATCGCGCAGCTGAATCGTACGCGAGCCATAGGCGGCATTCGCTTCCGAATGAGTGACTTGAACGATTGTCGTCCCTCGCTGATTCAGTCTGCAAAACAGTTCCATGATCTCTTTGGCTTGCGAAGAATGAAGATTCCCTGTGGGCTCGTCGGCGAGCAACAGCGCAGGTTTGTGGATGACCGCCCGCGCGATTCCTACCAGCTGTTGCTGGCCTCCCGAAAGCTGGCTGGGGAAGAGGTCTTGCTTGGCGACGATCTGAAAATGATCAAGCGTCTCCGCCACCATGCTTTGGCGCTGGCCGCGCGGAACGTCTTTATAAGAGAGCGGAAGCTCGATGTTTTCGCGGACCGTGAGATCGTCGAGTAGGTGATAACTCTGAAACACCATCCCGACATTGCGTCTGGCCAGCTCGCTGCGCTGCTTGCGCTTCATCTCGTGGACCGCGTGTTCGCGAAACCGATATTCGCCCTCCCAGCGATCGTCGAGCAATGCAAGAATATTCAGTAAAGACGATTTGCCTGCGCCGGAAGGACCCATGATCGTGATGAACTCCCCTTCGCTAATCTTCAGGTTGATGCGGCGAAGCACCCAGGTCTGCCCGGCGGGCGTCTTGTAACTCCGCTCCAGGTTGTTGAGCTGAATCATTCGCCTCCTGACTCTGTTCAATCCACACGCAAAGCTTCGTTCGGATCAACTTGAGAAGCATGCCACGCTGGTTTCATAGCCGCGCTGATGGAAACCAATAACAGCACCACGGCTGCTCCGAGCATGGTCTTGGGGTCGTGCGGACTGAGGTCGAACAACAGGCTCGTGATCGCATGTCCCGCAAGCAACGATAGAAGAAGTCCAGCAGCAACGCCGGCGCCGATCACCGCCAACTCCTGACGCAATACGAGCCAAACCACTGCCTTGCGCGAGGCGCCGAGGGCGAATCGAATTCCGAGTTCCCCGGTTCTTCGCGCAACCGTGTAAGACATTACACCGTAGAGACCCAGGCACGCGAGACCCAGCGCGAGTCCTCCGAAGATTGTGGTCAGCCGTGTGAGAAGCCGTTGCTGGGTCAGATTATTGGACAACTGCTCGGCCACGGTGGTAACGCCGCCGATTGGCAGGTTCGGATTGACCCTACGAACCCCTTGACGGACGCTCCAGATGTGCTGTGCGGGATCACCGTAGGTGCGTACGTCGAGACTCTCAACATCGATCACATCCTGCGCGAGCGAATGGTAGATCATCGGCGGGGCGCTCTCGCGGATGTCGTTTACGCGCGCGTCCCTAACCACGCCGATGATTTGAAAGCGGTGATCGTTGGTGGCGTCGTAGCCGAAATATTGGCCGATGGGGTTTCTATCGTGCAGAAACTCGCGAACGAAGGTCTGATTCACGATCGCAACGGGGGGACTCTTTTCGGTATCGCTGCTCGCGAAGTCCCTCCCGTCGAGTAGAGTCATTCCCGTTGTGGCCAGAAAGTGTTGACTGACTCTGCGCTCCTGAGCGTCGGTCTCGCCGTTCGTGTGGGGCACGCCGGGAAGGTAGATGTCGCTGGCATCTCCGCAGCCAACGGCAAGGCCGCAACTGGAGAGCGCTGCCGACCGCACCCCCGGGATCGCCTCCACGCGGTCGATAAGCTCCTGGTACAAAGAAGAAAGTTGCTCCAGTTTGTAGCCGCCCATGTGCGTATCGAGCCAGACCGTCACGATGTGCTCGTGGTCAAAACCGGGGTCCAGCTCAGTGAAATTACGCAAGGTACGAAGGAAAAGACCTGCGCCCACCAGAAGAACGAGAGAGAGTGCCACTTGGGAGGCGACCAGCGTTTGATTAAACGACCAGCTTTTTCCTGGTGTGCCGTTGCCCTGGAATCCGCGCCCACTAGCCTTTAGCGCGTGGACGGGATCGACCCGCGTCCCTTGAATTGCCGGTGCCAAGCCGAAAATGATTCCTGTCAGCAAGGCTACGGTCGTGCTGAAAACAAGGACTCGCGAATCTGGCGCAAGATTCAGCGGAATGGGCGTGGGTGCGCTCGACGCCCACTTCGGAAAAATTGCGCTGCACCAATCGGCGACCGCAAGGCCGAGCACTCCGCCAACTATCGAAAGCAGCAAGCACTCGGTCAGGGTCTGCCGGAATACTCGAACGCGACTGGCTCCAATTGAAAGCCGTATCGCGATCTCACGCTCGCGGGCGGCCGCGCGCGCCAGCAGCAGGTTGGCAAGATTGGCGCATGCGATCAGCAGCACAAGTCCAACCATCGCCATCAATACCAGTAAGGGCTGCGAAAAATCTCTTCGCAGCGTGGATAAGCCTCGTCTACCCGGCTCCAGTTCCAACCGGGCGCGAAGGAAAGCCTGGCGTTCCTGAGGATCTTTAATTTCCGCAGCGGCCCGCTCCAGCTCCTGACGGAAGACTTGATTGATCGCAGTCAGCGTCTTCGGAAAGGCATCGCGGTCTCGCACCCGCACGATGAACTGCAGCCAGCGAATATCAGGCTGCGGTACCCACGGCTTGTCCATCTGGGCTGTTTCGCTTTCGCTATAGTGTGCGGCATAGTGCACTGACGACTGCAGGGTGACGGGCAGCCAGAAATCTGGTGCCGTGCCAGCCTTCGCCCCGAAGAAGCCGGCTGCTGCAACTCCGACAATTTCCACCGGCATTCCATTCACCACCAGCTTGCGGCCAACCGCGGCTGGATCCCGACCGAACCGTCGTTCCCAGCAGCCATAACTGATCACGGCTGCTGGACTGCCCCCCACCACGCGGTCGTCGTCCGGACCCAGAAGGCGTCCGAGCGCGGGGTAGGTCTCGAGAGTCTGAAAATAGTTTCCGGAAACTAACTGCCCTTGCACCATTTCAGGTTGGCCATCCGCTAGGCTCGTGTAGAAGTCCGTAGGCCAGGTCATCGCGGCGAGACTGGCCGAAGGCGGCATCTCCGCGCGCATGTTCTGGAACGTCGGATAAGAGAAGCGCGTGTTTTCGACGAATCGGTCGCTCTGGCTGACTAGGAATAGCTGTTCAGCATGCGGCACTGGCAAGGACTTCAGAAGAACAGCATTCACCACCGTGAAAATGCCGGTGTTCGCGCCAATGCCCAGCGCCAGGGTCAGCACGGCAACAGCGGTGAATCCCGGGCTCTTGCGCGACTGTCGCAGCGCGTAACGAAGATCTTGGGCAAGATTGTTCATTTTGGCTCCTACTCGTAGCGCAACGCCACCCTGGGATCGACCTTCGTTGCCCGATAGGCCGGAACAGTGCTGGCCACGAGCGCGACGGCGGGCCGGCTGGCATCTTTGAAGCCCAGGGGCCGCAGCAGCGCTCCGTTTACCACACTGAAAATTGCCGTGTTGACGCCAATTCCAAGCGCCAGCGTGATCACGGCAACTGCGGTGAAAACGGGGCTTTTGCGCAGCTGGCGCAAGGCGTAGCGCAGATCTTCGATTCGTCCACTCATTATCCATCCTTACTCGCAGCGCAGCGCGACCACGGGATCGACCTTGCTGGCACGGCGCGCCGGAACAAAGCTTGCCGCCGCGGCAAGCGCAATCAGCAGCAACGCTGCCGCTACGAATGTCCGAGGATCAGCGGGAGAGATCCCGAAAAGAAGTTTCGCTATTACTTGACGGAGAATCCAGGCTCCCGCCAGTCCAGTAATCGCTCCAACCATGGCCATCCCCAATCCCTGCTGAATGACCATCCACAACACGTCCGCGCGTTCTGCCCCCAACGCCATCCGCAAGCCGATTTCGCTTGTGCGCTGCGCAACCCCATAGGAGACCACTCCATAAACCCCGATTGCCGCCAACAGCACTCCGAAAGCCGCGAACAACGCGAGTAAGCCGGTGGTGTAGCGACGGTCTGCGGTCTGCCGCTCCATGATCTGCTCCATCGTTGAAACTTCTGCGAATGGAAGGTCGGCGTCCAAAGAGTGGAGCTGTTTCCGAATCGGCTGGGCAAGTTGCATTGGATCTAGACTGGTGCGCACGATTAGATTCTTGAAGCCAGCATTCAGGTCCGGCGTTTGCCGGAAAAGTGTGGTGATGTGCGGCAACGGCGGAAGGGCCAGTCCACGGTTCATGGAATTTCCGATCACACCAACAATTGTGTACGCAACTGTTGACCCGCTTGAGGCGAGTATCGGATCGGAGCCCATGCGAATCTGCTTCCCGTCCGGATCTTCCGTTGGAAAGTAAAGATCGGCGAACGCCTGGTTTACCAACGCCACGGGAAGGCTACTCGCAGTATCTGAGTCCGAGAAGTCGCGCCCGCGAAGAAGAGGAATTCCAAGCGTGTGAAGATAATGCGAATCCGTCACATCGAATGCTGCTGAGGGCGTATCTTCAAGCAGCGACACGGGCCGGCCTACGATGGTGAAGTTTTCCGTCCACTTGTCGTCGAATGGGTAGGCGGCACTAATCACCGCATCCCGTACCCCGGGTAATCGGCGAACGCGTGTCACATATTCGTCGCAAAAACGGGTGATGCCGCCGGGATCGGGATATCGAACGGACGGCAGAAAAAAATGCGTTCTCAGCAAATGATCTACGCGAAAACCGACCCGCTGGTCCTGTAAACGCACCAGGCTCTGTATCAGAAGCCCTGTGCCAACTAACAGCATCACTGCGAGCGCCAGCTCGCCGGCAACAAAAAAATGCCTCAACCATTGTTTGCCTCTCCCCGCGATGTTCGAGCGCCCGCCTTCCTTGAATGCTTCCGACGGATTGATCCTCAAGCTGATCCATGCCGGAAGAGTTCCGAAGATTAGGCTGCTCAAGACTGAAATTACAAATCCAAACGCGAGAACACGAAGGTCGAGTCTTACCTCAGCAAGCTGAGACAGCTGGTCAGGATGGACGTGAGCGATTAATGCGCAGCCGCCCAATGCCAGCGCGCAACCAATAATTCCGCCAAACAAGCCCAACGTCAGGTTTTCCGTCAGGAATTGCCGAATCAGCGCAGATCGTTCTGCGCCCATTGCGACTCGCACCGCAATTTCTCGAGTGCGGCTGGAGTTTCTCGCCAACAACAAATTTGCGACGTTCGAGCACGCCATCAGGAGAATTAAAATTACCGCGCCCATCAGGAGCACGATGGCTGAACGCAGATCGGCGACGCGCTCCTCCCGGAGAGACCGGAGGATTACCCCTACACCGCGATCCAATGGATATTGTGAAGCAAGGTTCTGCGCAATTCGCTGAAGATCAGCGCCTGCCTCCTCGAGGCTGACCCCGGGTTTCAATCGGCCAATTGCACCCCACCCACGCGAGCCGCGTGCGCTTTGCTTCCATACCGTGTCGGTGGCAGCGACATACGGAACAAATGGACTCCACAGCTCGACCTTGCCCTGTGCAGGGTTACCGAACAAATCGGGAATTTCACCCGGCATTACTCCGATAATCGTGTACGGCTCGTCATTGATCCGGATGCTCTTGCCAAGTATGGAAGGATCGCCATGGAACCGAGTGCGCCAGAAGTGATAGCCCAGAATAGCTTCCAACTGATTTCCCCATCGGTTCTCCTCATCCTTAAACAGACGCCCAATCAAAGGTTTGATGCCCAGCACTTCGAAGTATTCCGCTGGGACCAGCCCCACCCGCATCTGCTCGGGCTCGAGGGAACCGCTGCTGGTGCTAACATTCTTCGGCCAGATGTCATAGACGGCGAGCTTCTCGAAAGTGCGGCTCTGGGCTGCAAAGTCCCGAACGTCGAGCGGAGACGGACCGCGTATCATGTCGCCCTGAGTCGATAAGATTCTGACCAGGCGGTCCGGATTGGGAAATGGCAAGGGCCGCAGCAAGACGGCATTCATCACGCTGAACATCGCAGTGCTTGCGCCGATACCTAAGGCCAAGGTCGACACTGCGACCATGCTGAATCCCGGGCTCTTGCGCAGTTGGCGTGAAGCGTAACGCACGTCTTCGAGCAACCCGTTCATGCGTGCACTTCCGCCATCCGTTTCTGGAGTTCTTCTTCCGCGACTACCTTGCCGTCAAACAAATGCACCTCGCGCTGCGCGTGCTTGGCGAACCGCGGATCGTGCGTGACCATGCAGATCGTCGCCCCTTCGCGGTGCAGGTTTTGCAGCAACCCCATCACCGCTTCCCCGTTGTGCGAGTCAAGATTTCCCGTGGGTTCATCCGCCAGCAAGATGGAAGGATGACCGGCGAGCGCGCGGGCCACGGCGACGCGCTGTTGTTGCCCGCCAGAGAGCTGCGAAGGATAGTGCCGCACGCGATGCGCCATGCCGACGCGTTCGAGAGATTCCATCACTCGCCTCTTGCGATCGGCGGCCGGCATTCTCTGGCGGTAAGTGAGCGGCAGCTCGACGTTTTCGTAAACCGTGAGGTCGCCAATCAAATTGAAACTCTGGAAGATAAATCCGATTTCCTGGTTGCGAATCCGGGACCGCTGGGCAAAATCCAGGCTTTCTGCAGGTTGGCCATTCAAGCGATAGCGCCCGCCGGTGGGAGTGTCCAGTAAACCAATAATCGAGAGCAGCGTGGACTTGCCGCAACCTGACGGGCCGGACATGGCGACGTACTCTCCTTTGCGAATCGCCAAATGAACTCCGGAGAGCGCGTGCGTCTCGACCTCATCGGTGTAGAAGATCTTCGTTAGTTCTTCGATCTGGATCAGTGCCTCGCCTGTTTCGGTCATTTTTCCTCCAGAGGTGTAGCGTTGATCTCCTGGCGTTCAATCAAGCCGGATGCGGTCAGTGTTATCGGAGCGCGACATGTCAGACAGGATGACGGTGTCGCCTTCATGCAATCCCTCAAGTATCTGTATCGAGTTCACTGAGGCCCGCCCAACTTTCACGGGAACACGAACGGCACCTTTGCCGTCGGGATCAACTCTGAACAGGCTGATCGTGCTGCTTTCCTGACCGAAGGCCGGACGGCCAACGTAAAGGATATTGTCAAGGCGTTCCAAGTCGATGGTTCCGTCGACGCTCAAGTCCGGACGCGCTCCCTTTGGAAGCTCGCCGGTGAGCTTCACATCCACGGTGACGGTGCCGTTCTGCACGGCCGGATCGACACGCAACACGGCGCCTGGCACAGTTCCGTTGTGCGTGTCGACGAGGGCAGGCTGGTGGATCTGCACATCTCGTGCTTGTGTCTCGGCAATCTTTAATTCCGCGATCAGATGGTCCGGCTGCACCACCTTCGCGAGCATCGTGCCCGGGAGAACATGCTGCCCTACTTGTAAGGGCAAGTCGACCAGAACGCCTTCGATTCCTGGTCGGACTTTCAGCGCGTCTAATTGCTTCTGCTTGAGCTCGGCTAGCGCGCGGATCGCATCCACTTTGGCCTGCTGTTCGGCAAGCTGTGATTCGATCGCCTTCTGGTTGATGTCCAACCGTTGGTCCTCAATGTTGTTGCGAGTGGTGAGTTCGTCCGCTTTGCTTTTCGAGTTCTTGTAAGCAAGGCCCGAAATTACGCCGAGATCGTACAGAGCTTTGTCGGTCTCCGACTGGAGCCTGGCCTGGCTATAGTCGGCGGTCACAGTCGCCGCTCCGGCTTTCTGGTTCATCAAGTCGCTTTGCAACTTCACTCGCAGACTTTGATATTCCGCGTTCGCCGCTTTCAACTGCAGTTTGGCATCGAGTGCGGCCTGCTCCACTTGCGGATTACTCATCTCCAGCAAAACAGTGTCGGCCTTTACTTGCGAGCCGGGAAGCATGCGAATGCGAACCACGGTAGCCTCCGTCTCTGCCGGCATTTGACGGATGAACTCCTGACTTGGAATCAAGGAGCCGAGTCCCCGAACCTGGCGGAGCATCGGACCGCGCTTCACGGTGTCGGTCCAGACCGTGCCGCGTTCAACCTCGGGCGCTGCCGGCTTCAGTCGCGACACCCCAACCGTTACGCCGACGAGTAGCACGCTGCCGACAGCCAGCCACGCGATTTGGCGGCGTCGCTTTTGACGCTTGAATTCAGGTCGCTCGATGTCCATCGCAAACCATTATGCAAGTCTCAGTCCGCAACCGCGGAAGACCAATCTCATTCAGATTCCTATATATGGAGTCCGATCGCAGCTGCTATAGGGCTCAAGAGTGTCCGGTAATTAAGATCAAGTGTCCGGGAGCGGACAGCTTCCAAGCTGCTGACCCAACGTCAATGATGCCGACGGAGGCTCTCTGCAGACCATCTGCGATGTCGGTCTCGCTCCGCGAGGAGGCAGCTGGAGCAAAAACGGCGTGTTTCTCTTTGCGCCGAATGTGGATGCGCCACTCGATCAGGTACCCGCAAACGGGGGCACAGCCGTCGCCGTCACCGCGTTGGACAGTGGTCACGGAGAAAAAGTCACCGCTGGCCGCAATTCCGTCCCGATGGCACGCACTACCTCTTTCTTGACCGGACTGTCGACCGGGGGCACATGGGAGTTTACCTGAGGTCACTGGACCCCAAAGCGCACAGGATGCCGGTGAACACAGGATTTGCGGGTATTTGCGCTGCCGGTTACTTGCTGTTCATGAGGAACCAGACTCTCTTCGCCCAACCTTTCGATGCCGCCAAGGCCGAAATTCATGGTGAGCCGATCTCCTTGCCGGACCGCGTCATCGAGATCAGCTCGACTTCCGCGGCGGTTTTCTCCGCCTCGCAGAATGGGACTCTCGTCTACTATTCCGGCGCGAACGCCCAGCCGGGATGGGATATTGCCTGGCGCGACCGCACCGGGAAGACTCTCGACTCCCTGCTTCAAGCCAGGTAGAAGCCGGGACGAACAGAAACCATTGAGAACCAGAATCTGACCAGCCCCGGGCGTGGCTCGGGCACGGTCGCCTATATGTCGCCAGAGCAAGTGCGCGGGAAGGAACTCGACCATCGCACTGACCTGTTTTCTTCCGGCGTCGTACTTTACGAGATGGGAACTGGGGCGTTGCCTTTTCGTGGCGATACCTCGGGGGTGATCTTCGATGGCATCCTGAACCGTACGACCGTCCAGCCCATGCGACTTAATCCAGATTTGCCGCTGCGGCTGGAAGAACTTATTAACAAGGCGCTGGAACAGGAACCGAAGTTCCGATGCCAAACTGCCGCCGAGATGCGCGACGATCTCGAACGGCCCTGGCGCGACTCCAGTTCAGGTCACCAGGCTGCTTTGCCGTCAGACTCCGGGGCTGGCGACGCACTATCTTCCGGGCAACCGGCAAGGGGTAACTCGGCTCAA
>Ga0182018_10003013_pt1 | contig 15801 bp, 14 predicted proteins | sample 812P2MmetaG_FD_120490 | JGI IMG/M metagenome (GOLD analysis project Ga0182018, IMG submission 120490) | Permafrost microbial communities from Stordalen Mire, Sweden - 812P2M metaG | ecosystem: Environmental > Terrestrial > Soil > Wetlands > Permafrost | place: Sweden: Stordalen | collected...
CGGAGGTCGCTCTACCACGTGAAGATCGTGGTGACGATTAAACTCGTCCCGAATCCGAACGCTGAAAAGCGGATCGACCCGCAAACTAAGCGACTCGTACGCACTGGTGTAGAGACCGTGCTCAATCCCTACGACGAATATGCGCTCGAGGCTGCATTGCAGCTCAAAGAGCGTGCCGGCGGCGACACCACCGTCACGATCTTCTCGATGGCGCCAGATTCGTTGAAGGAGGGCTTGCGCAGGGCTCTGGCAATGGGTGCCGACGACGCAGTTGTGCTCAGCGACGAAGCGCTCGAAGGCAGCGACGTTTCCGCGACGGCATTTGCCATGGCCGCGGCCTTACGTACGCTGAAGTTCGATCTGCTCGTTGTCGGCGGTCTTACCGACGACAGCAGCACCGGCGCCGTTCCGGGCGCGCTGGCGGAGCATCTCGGCCTGCCTTGCATCACCAACGCCCGTAAGGTTGACATCAAAGGCGACGCGATCGAAGTCGAGCGCGAAACCGACTCGGGCTATCAGATGGTTCACGGTCCGCTTCCGGCGCTGCTCACCACCGCGCTCACCTTCGGCGAGCCGCGATACGCTTCGCTCAAAGGCATCATGGGCGCGAAGAAAAAGAGCATCGCTTCGATCTCGCTGCAAGATCTTACGCTCGACGGCCCGGTGGGCACGAACGGCTCGAAAACTGAGCTGCGCAGTTTCGCGCCGCCCCCCGTTCGCGGAAAAGGCCGGGTCGTCGAGGCAAGCGACGGTCTTTCGGGCGCTCAGGCAATCTTCGATTTTCTCGCGGAGAAGAGGCTCGTCTGAACGTGAAAGACGTCATCGTTTACGCAGAACACCAGCGCGGCGAGACCCGCAAGGTCACCTTCGAGTTGGCCAGTGAGGCCGGTAAGATCGCGGCGGCCCTCGGTGGCAAGGCGCACGCCGTCGTCTTGGGCCCGGGGTCGGCGAAGTTGGCCGAGCAACTGAAAAACTATCCGCTCGAGACGATATTCCTCAACGAAGACGCCAGCATCGAGGCGTTTCTACTGGATCCGATCGTAGATTATCTCGAAGCCGCGGCTCGAATGGCTGGGCCCTCCTTGATCCTTATTCCAAATACGCTTTCCGGTCGCGACGTCGCCGGTCGTCTGATGGTTCGTTTGGCCGCCGGCATGGTCGCCGACGTTGTCGAGGTGAAGCCCGACGAGGGCGCGGTAGTCTGCGTTTCACCAAAGCTGGGCGGCGCGCTAATAACGCAATGTGCCTTGCGGGCCGCGGATTACGGCGTGGTGACGGTTCGGCCCAATGCCTTTGCCGTTGAGACCGGAAGAGCCGGCGCGCGCCTCGAGCAGATCGCCAAGCCTGCGTCCAAGGGCTATCCGACCGCGATCGACCGTGACGTCGAGGAGGGCGCCGGCGAGCTTGCGCTCGAGGAGGCACCGGTCGTAGTCGCGGGCGGGCGAGGGCTCGGCGGGCCGGAACCTTTTGAGACTTTGCTGAAGCCATTAGCACGCGCCTTGGGCGGCGCCGTCGGCGCTTCGCGGGCCGCCGCCGACGCCGGCTGGGTGCCCTATAATCTTCAGATTGGACAGACCGGAAAGACCGTAACGCCGACCCTCTACATCGCCGTGGGCATTTCCGGCGCGATCCAGCACAAAGTCGGCATGCGTGCCTCCGGAACGATCGTCGCGATCAATAAGGACGCGGCGTCGCCGATTGGCGAATTCTCCGACTTGCTAGTCGTGGGCGACGCCTTCCGAATCGTTCCCGAGCTGACGAAACTTATCGAAACCGCTAAAGGAAATAATTCTTGAAACGAATCTCACTGATCGCACTGATTGCACTGGCCTTCGGTATCGGCATCGCCGCGACGACGCCGTCCGCGCAGGCCGGGCTCTTCGGAGGAAAGCAATCCGGCACGCCGAGCCCGTCTCCGTCGCCCTCGGCGTTACCGACGGCGAGTCCCGAACCGCCGTCCGTCGCGATTCCGCGTTTGAACGCGAAGCTCAAAGCGAATCCGACCGACCAGCTTACCATGGCGCAGCTCGCGGCCGAGTACCTCCAAGTGAACCGTCCGGATATTGCCGTCCAGTACACCCAACATTTGCTGCAACTGGGTGATAAGACCGCGCAGGTATTCTATTACGACGCCCTCGCGCAAGAGCAGCTCGGCAACCCCGTCGGGGCCCTCAACGATCTCGAGGAAGCGTCCAATCTCGATCCGACGAACCTGAACGTGCTGGCGTCCCTCGCCGACCTGTACATCCGCGCGAATCGGCCAAACGACGCCGAGCGCATTGCGAGACGGGCCGTCACCTTCAACAAAGCCGATCCGGGGGCGCTGATGACGCTCGGAAGCGTCTATGCCGCCGAACAGCATTACGACGATGCGCGCGCGCAGTTCGAAGCCGCGTTCGCGCTCAACCCTAAGGATCCGGCGCCGATCTTTCAGATCGCGACCACGTACGCGCAACAGGATAACATTCCGCTGGCGCTGCAGACGATAGCTCGGGCTTTGGCGATCGATCCGCGTAACATTCAAGCTCTCGTCTTTAAGGCGGACCTCTATGCGCGCCAACACGATGACGCGCACACGAGCGAGGCGTACGACGACGCGGTCGTCGCCGCCACAACCGACGACCAAAAGGTCGCAATTATGGTTCGTAAGGCGGCCTATTTCGTACAAGAGAAGAAGGATGCGCAAGCCGTCGCGATCTTCCAGCAAATGACGCAGATGTTTCCGAAGGTCGCGATCGGGTTTTCCGCTTACGGAGATTACTATGCCTCGGTCCGCCAATTCGACCGAGCGACCACACAATGGCAAGCGGCGCTCGCGGTCGATCCAAACAATGCTGCCGCGTTGCTGGGGCTAGGTGAGGTTTCGATGCAAAGCGGCCGGTTGAACGACAGCATTTCCTACCTGCGCCATTACACGCAAGTCTCCCCCGATGCGCAAGGGTTTGCGATTCTTGGCCAAGCCTATTCGCGCGTCCGCGACTACTCCGGCGCGCGCGATGCCTGTGGGAAGAGCTTTGAGATTCAGCGCTCTCCGGCGACGCTGAGTTGCGTTGCCGGCGCAGACTTTGAGTTGCGAAACTATAAAGAAGCGGCGCAGATCTTCGACGTCCTCAATAGCGGGGCGCACGGTTTTCTCGATGCGAATCCACCATTGCTCTATATGGCCGCAAAAGCGTATGCGAGTTCGAACCAATGTTCGAAAGCGGTCGCAACCTATAAGCGCCTGCTGCCGATGATGAAGAAGGGTACCAAGGACTACGCGATGGTCGTGAAGGCTGCGGCGGGCCCGTGCAAGTCTCCCGCCACTAAGCACTCCGGCTGAAGTTCGTCGTCGATCCCCTCTACGGGGATCATCTGCGCAGCGTAGTCCATCCCGAGCGGCCCGATCGCGTCGAGGTGGTCGGGCGACGCCTGCGAGCGGACGGCGTGCTCGTCGACTCCCTCGCCGCTCGCGACGCTAGCGACGAGGAGCTCGCGAGGGTGCACCCGCCGGCGTATATCGAACTCGTGCGGCGCGAGACCTCCGCTATAACGGATGCGCGATATCTTTCGACCGGTGATACGCTCGTGGACGCGAGCTCCTTTCGCGTTGCTCGTCGCGCTGCCGGCGGCGCGATTGCGGCCGTGCAGGCCGGCGTCGCTGGAAAAGAAGCGGTTTTTGCGCTGGTTCGCCCACCGGGCCACCATGCCGAACCCACCCGAGGGATGGGCTTCTGCCTCTTTAACAACGTCGCGGTCGCGGCACGCGCGTTCCAGGCCGGCTTCGGCGGCCGCGTTCTCGTCGTGGACTTCGACTATCATCACGGTAACGGCACCGAAGCCGTTGCCGGCGACGGCCTCTCCTATGTTTCGACCCACGCCTATCCGGCTTATCCGGGTACCGGCGCGCAGAGTTATCGCCGATCGGACGATCTGATCGTCAACGCTCCCGTGCCCGTTGCCGGAATCTCCACCGAAGGCTTCGTTGCACTGTGGCAATACCTGTTGCCCACGGTCGCGCGCATCGTGCGTCCGGATTTGTTGATCGTCAGCGCGGGATTCGATTACGTTGCCGGCGACAGCGTGGGCGATCTGGGCGTCGACGTGGATGCGGCGGCTCCGCTGGCAGCGGTAATTCGGGACGTTGCGGCGGAGCATTGCGGCGGATCGGTCGCGTACGTGCTCGAGGGCGGCTACGGTATCGCGGCGCTAACGCGCTCGATCGCCGCAGTCGCAGCGGTTAGCGACGGCGCGCAACCAAAATCCGGTACGGCCGACCCGAGCGCGATTCCCGCGGACGTGAGCCAAGCGCTGCATATTTTTCTGCGCTCAGGATGACAACGACCGCCCTAAGGCGTGATCGTGGTTGCGATGTGTTGGAGCTCGGTCTTGCCGAGCTCTCCGACGAGCGTGTAGTAGAGCGTTCCGTCGTTCCACGTTAACAAGGCGACGGTCCCGTCTTCGGCATATTGCGCGGGGCGGCCGCCAACATTGAGCGCGTCGGGATGGAACGGAGCCATGTCGGGAGTTACGGCGGTTGCGGTTTCGAAGAGCGATACCGTTCGAATACCGTCGGAATAGAGAAGCTGAATGGTTCGAATTCCGCGCAACTCGACGAGCTCGCCATCGAGTGGCGAGAAACCATCGGGCAGCGCCGGTTTCCGGGCAGCGAAACCGGCGCCGTTAACCACGCGATCGGGATCGTTTGAAGAGCCGGTCACCCGCTGCGGTTGCACGACGGCGTAGCCCTTCGGGAGGTCGAAGGCGGTCGGTGAAACGGGCGCATAGCGAACGTGGTCGAGTCGTGTCTCGCCGATCATCGCGCCGCCGGCAGCAAACTCTTGTTTGTCGAGTACGATCTTCGTTTCGCGATCGACCCGCACGAGCATCGCTGGACGATTGGTGCGCTTGTCGATCAGAAGGGCGTCGATAGTCGGACGCCCCCCGAAGGTTCCGTTACCGCGCCAGGCTGCCCGATAGTTTGCGCGTATCAAGGCTTCACGTTCGCGCAGCGCGGAGCCGCCCATGAGGGTAGGATCGCTTCGCGTTACGACGATGCGGTGATTCTTGGCGTCGATCGAGAACTTGAGGTTTCCCTTGACGACCTCAGAGTCGCCGAGGAACCGCGGCGGCGAGCTGTACGTGCGCCGCGTAAGATCGGGTGCGCGATGCTCGATTCGGTAAACCGACACCACGCTGGCGCGGCGTTCCATTCGGAGGGTTTCCACGACGCCGCTGTATGATACCGTGGCCGGCGCCGCGAGAACTTGCGAGAGCAGCGGCAGATCGGCGTCGCTGCGCGAGCCGGCACCCGCCGGCGTTAGGCTGCAGACCAGCAGGGTCAACGTGACGAGGCTAGCGCGTCGTAACATCGTTGGCCAACGTTTGCGGTGTCGGATCGTCTTCGGAGAGCGGCGTGGCGGCATCGAGTGTTGCGTGGCTTTCGACGTAGTAACCCGCGTCAATGGTCGCGGCGTGGGCCGGGCCGTGCGCGACTTTGACGGTGAAGAAGAGGAACGCGGCGATGGCGATCCCCACCGGCACGGCAATCGCCGGACGAAGTGCTGCGCTGAAACGCTCCCAAACCGACGGCGGGCGGCTTCGCAGCGTTTCCCAGATTCCGGAAACGACGCCGGGCGGCAACTCACGCTCCTGCGCTCGCGCATGGGCACGCAAGAGCTGGGTGACCGAGACCTCCGCGTCGCGAGCGTCGGCACATTCGGGGCAGCTGGCGACATGCGCCGCAATGGCGGCGCTACGGGGCGCCGGCAGCTCGCCGTGCAGATAGTCGACGAGTTCGTCGGGCGTCGGATGTGTTTGATTCATGATGGTGATGTCATATAACGAGTGAGAAGCCCACGCAGCTGTCCACGAGCGCGGTGAAGGCGCGAGCGCACCGTGCCGACGGTGCAGCCAGCGATCTCCGCGATCTCTTGGTAGCTGTACCCTTCAACGTCGGCGAGCAGCACGATCTGACGCTGTTCGGTTGTCAAGTCAGCGAGCGCCTTTGAGACTGGTTCGCTGAGTTGACTTTCGACGTATTCCTCGATTGGCTCGACTGCGAGGGGGCGGTTGCCACCGTGTTCTTGGAGCTCATGATCTTCCGGAATCTCCTCTTGATAACGTCCTTTGCGTCGGCGAAGTTCGTCCCGGTGAAGATTCGTGACGATTCGATAGATCCAGGAGAGAAAAGACGTCCCGGGTTTAAAGCTGCGCCAGGCGCGATAAACGCGAATGAAGGCCTCCTGGGTGAGGTCGCGGGCGTCTGCCTCATTTTGGGTCAGGCGGTAGGCGTAGTTGTAGGTCGCCTTGCCGTATTCGTTGATGGCACGTTCCAAGAAAGCCGCCTGTTCCATCGAGCGGCTACGCTTCCGTGCTGCGCTCGCCAGCTCCGCTCAGCTTCTCGACGCCCAGAGCACTCGCGCGACCGCCCACATGCCGAGTGCCGCGAGGACCGTCAAAAACGTGAAAAGTGAGAGCTCCAGAAGTGCGATACCTGCGAATTGGCTCCCGCCGCAAATCGCCACCGCTTGGGAAATCAGCGCGAGCTTGAATCGTTCGAACGGATTGCCCGCCAATCCCGAAATGGTCCGAGCCGCAGCGAGCACGCCTGCGGGATCCCAACCGCCGGTTTGCACGATCGAGGCGACTCGACCCGTCGGCGCGACGATAAAGAGCTTGTCGTCGTGAAGAAAGTTATCGGTGCTCACGCGCATCGAACTGATGCGAAACGCATCGAGCAGATATTGGATCGTCGAACCGGTGCCGGTAAGCAGCATCCAACTTCCCGCTCTGGCGCCGTAGGACGAGCCGTAATCGCGCAACACCGCAGGAGAATCGTACGGCGGGTCGAGCGTTATCTCTGCCAGAGCAAATCGTTTTGGATCGAGCCGGCTCTGCAAGTACGCGAACTTGGCGCTAATCGCAGGGCAGAGGTCGCGATCGGGACATCGCGTGAAGACGAACGAGAGCAACAACGTTTTTCCCGCGAATGCTCGATCGAGCGCGACCTGGTTGCCGTCCTGATCGACAAGCTCCGCCGCCGGTAACGCGCTTCCAATCTCTACGGGAACGACGCGTCCGGAATCGGGAAGGCCGGGTGCAAAAAACCCTGCGGGCACGGGATCGAGTAACGCCGGCGGTGTGGTCGAGGGATCGAGCAACGCGTCGACGCTCGTGCCGCTGCGAAAACTGGCAGGCTGGACAAAGGCATAGCGCCGTATTTGCGCCGGCATCATCTTGGGTATCGGGTCGGTGCGGACGATCGCGGTGCGATCGCCGAGCATATCGATCACGACGCCATGGATTGGGATCAGTGCGAGCAATGCCGCAAGCAGCATACCGCCATTGTACATCCTCGCGGACAGGGGTTCGCCGAGATTGAGCGCAACGAAGGGACCGGTGAATGCTGCCGTGCTGCTCCTCCGCATTCTTTTGGGCGGGCTGCTTTTGGCTGCTGGAGCGCTAAAAGCCGGCGACCCCTCGAGTCTGGCCGCGAGCATTGCGGCCTTTCGGCTGCTTCCGGCGGCAATCGTCGGCCCGCTCGCGTTGGCACTGCCTTACCTTGAGTTAATGCTGGGAACCTATCTGGTCGTTGGCCTCTTCACTCGCGTCGCGGCCACGCTCGCAGCGTTCGAGTTCTTGATTTACGCCGTAGCGATTGCCTCGGCCGTGGTTCGCCGCATCCCGGCCGGCTGCGGATGTTTCGGCCCCAAGGACACGGCGATCGCCGATTGGCCGCACGTCGCTTTTGATCTCGCACTTGCTGCGGCGAGCGGTGTGGTGGCATATGCCGCGCCGGGCGCGCTCGCGGTCGACCGGATGCTGCGCCGCGTATGAACCCGCGGGTACTCGCTACCCTTACGACGATTGCGATCGCCGCCATCGTCGTGGCGGCCGTGGTTATCTACTTCAGAGGCCCCACTCGTGGGTCCGTGCAGAATGCCTCGCAGTCGCCGGTGGTCGGCAAGGCGCAGAAGAACAAGACGGCCCCGCAGTTCGAGGTTGCGACGACGGCGGGTTACTTCGACTTAAGCAAAACGCGCAAGCCGGTCTTCCTGGAAGTCTTCGCGACGTGGTGTCCGCACTGTCAGCGAGAGACGGCCGTCATCGACAGACTCTACGCGAAATACCGAAACCGCGTGGACTTCGTCGCCGTTTCGGGAAGCGATACCGGAATGGACGGCACCTCGGCCTCCTCGGAACTCGACGTGCTCAATTGGGTTCGCCAGTTTAACGTGAAGTATCCGGTCGCATACGACCCGATTCTCAACGTGGCGAATCTCTATCTGCAGGGCGGCTTTCCGACCATCGCCATCATCGGCACCAACAAGAAGATTCGCTACCTCGACGATGGCGAGATTACCCACGGTGAACTCGACGCCGCGCTTAGATCGGTTCTGCGCTAAGTGCCCGGAGGAAACGTATAGTTTGGCGGTGGGACGAGCGGAGTTCCAATCTCCAGTACGATTTGCTGATGCGCTCGCAATGGAATCGCCGTCAGGTCGCCGTCGTACTTCTGGCCGTTGACGTAGGCGGTAACGTCGCCCTTCAATCCGGCAACGTCGTCGGGTTGCAGCGGGTGCCCCCAGATGTCGAAGAACATGCCAAGCGTGTACGGGCCGCCTTGCGGAGGCGACAGGTCGGGCGCCTCGATATGAATCACGCCGCTTGCATCGTGGGTGTGAATCCAGTAGAGGCACGAGCCGGCCAGACTGGGCGCGAAGCCAACGTATTGCGGCACCTGGATTTGCTTGCCGTTATAAAAGATCGCGAGGTGCGGGTGCACGTGCAACGTGAAGAACTCCATCGTGCCGCACCCGATGCCATCCACCGTTTGCCCGCGGCCGCCCTGCGCCGTATCGGGATACTTCTCCTTGAAGTATTTCGCGCCGAGCGCTTCGCCGCTGGAGAGCGCAATCGGCTTCTCGCTGGCGTTGGGGCCCGGCGTGGGCGTCGCGTTGGCTTGTTGAATGGTGCGATTTTGCCACCAGTTAAAGCCAGCAAAGGCCAGGACGATCGCGACGAACGCAACACCGACGCCGATATAAATGGGGCGCATCGGATCGCGGCGCGGCGGAGGAGCGGCTCCCCCGCGACCTTGACGCCTGCGTTCGGCACGACTAGGTTGTGGCATGTTTTCCCTTCTACGACGGAGCCTTGAGCGGTGCGGCGATCGGAGCATCGGTAAGCTCGAGCGTCCGCTGTGGAACTAAATAGTTCGTAACGTAATCGGTGACGGCGTCGGCGAGCGGCGTAACCGGTCGATCGTAGCCCGTGGCACGCAAGCGGTCGACTCGGGCGCACGTGTAGTACTGATACTTGCCGCGCAGCTCGTTCGGCATCTCGACGAACTCGATGCGTTCGGGCAGTTCCAGAGCGTGGAAAATCGGCCGAACCAGCTCGAGCCACGTGTGCGTGGAACCCGAGCCGACATTGTAGAGACCGACGGCATCGGATTCGGCCAAGTGTAGCGTCATCGCGACCGCGTCCTTGATGTAAATGAAATCGCGCCGCTGTTCGCCATCGCGATATTCGGGCCGGTAACTCTTGAAGAGACGCACGCTGCCGGCCTCGCGGATCTGTTCGTACGCCTTGTGGACGATGCTGCGCATTTCACCCTTGTGATCCTCGTTTGGCCCGAAGACGTTGAAGTACTTCAGGCCGCAGATATGCTCGGATAGACGCGTGCTGCTCGCGTACAGGTCGAAAAGGTGTTTCGAGTAACCGTAGGCGTTGAGCGGGCGGAGCGCGCGCAAGTCCGATTCATCGGAAAGCTCGGCTTCGAGCGCGCCGTAGGTGGCCGCCGACGAGGCGTAGACGAATCGTGCCTGATGCTCGACCGCCCAATGCGCCAAGTTCTTGGTGTACTCGAAGTTGTTTTCCAAGAGATACCCGGTATCGCGCTCCGTCGTCGAGGAGCACGCGCCGAGGTGAACGATCGTTGAAATGTTTCCTAGCGAGCGGTCCTGCGCCATCCGAGCGGCGAAATCGTCGGCGTCGAGGCAATCGGCGAATCGCAAAGGGACCAGGTGTCGCCACTTTTCCGAGGAGTCCAGGCGATCGACGACCAGGATATCCTCCAAGCCGCGCCGGTTGAGAGCCCAAATGACGGCGCTGCCGATGAGGCCCGCGCCGCCGGTGACGACGATTCTTCCGTGATTGAGGTCGTGCATCGCTGTGAGGGCCCATAATCCCCCAGGCTTTGCGCGGAGTCCTTCGTCAAGGCCGCAACCTGACGCCCATATTGAGTTCGCGGCCAGGCCCAAAATGATTGCCTTGGGCATTGAGGAGCGTTACGTAATAGCGATCGTCGAGCAAGTTTTGGATATCCAACGTCAGGGCGGTTTTCGGTGACAGCGCGATTCCGTCTTCTACGTTGAAAATCGTGTGGGGCGTCTCTTTGCAGTATCCCGGCGTATCGAGTGGACAGAAAGTCGACGAAAGGCCGCTGCCGTAATAGGCGTCGGCAGAAAACCAGCCGCCGCGCCGGTCGTTGAGCAAGATACCGCTGGTAATGGTGTAGCGCTGCTCGTGGTCGGCGGGCGTAAAGCCGGCGGGTTGTCCAAAGCATGGCGCCAGCAGTTGTGTTTCGCAACCGGCGTTGAGCGACACCACGTGAGCAATCGTAAAGTAGGCGCGGCTGTTGAGCGATAGCGGTTGGACGTAGTTGAGCGCCTCCTGCGACAAACGGCCCAGCACGTAGTTGATGTCCTGATGGAGAAGCGAAACGCCGACTTGGGTGTCGTCGATGAGGTCGTTGGCATTCTTCTGCCAGATGCGAAAGCCAAGGTCGCCGGCGCCGACGGGGATGTGGCCGCCGAGCTCGAGTTGCGTGTCGCGTTCGGGCTTGAGGTCGAACGGCGCCTCGGTACGCTGCAAGGGCAGGTTGAGAACGTAGGCGGCTTCCGGACTCACGTTTTCAAAGGAAAACGGTTCGAAGAACCGGCCCACGTATCCGTACACGCTCGCACGTTTTCCGAAGAGGCGTGTGATCTTTAGCCTGGGGCTGAATGCGCCGAAGCCCTCTCCAAAACCGCTCGACTTGATGGTAAAGAAATCGTAGCGGAGCCCGTAGTCGGCCTGCCACAGGTTGCTCATTCGCCAACTGTCCTGAACGTACGATTGATACGTATTCCCGAGATTCGGCGAATCGTCGATTACCGTATAGGGCGCGTTGGGGGTGTTTGGAGTTTCGATCGGTGAGAGATAGTTATTAGGCTGCAGCGTGAACGAATAGGATTTTAGGACGCGACTCAGATCGTAGTTAACGCCCGCGCCAAGCGTATGGCTACCGAAACTCTGCGTGTAGTCGCCCTGCATGATGTAGTCGAGCTCGGTCCGCGCATCGGCGAGCGATAAGCCGCACATCGTCGGGAAGCCCGTCGGGTTGGTTGGGGCGACAACGAAGGCATTGGCGCAGTCCGTGGACGTCCCGCCGTTGCCGAAGGGGGGCGGCGTCTCGTTAAGGGACTCGCCGTAGGTCCAATCGTTGTCGGGATTGCCGAAGTCCTGGATCCTCGATTCGTTGAATGCCGGCCCCCACGTGATCGCGCCCGTATTCCCGATCGCATGGTGAAACTGAACTGCCAGAAAGGTACCAGCTTGCGTTTCGTTGTCGTCGGTATCGCCAGGTTCGCCGTGGGCGATGTCGTTGGGAATCTGAAAAGTGTCGTGGCTATTGAAGAACGTAATATTCGTGAAGTTGTTGCCACCGGCAGGGAGCGCGAAGCGAGCGAACTGACTCACCGAGCTCGCATCGTTGTGGGGCGAGTTGAAATCGGGCGGATCGAGTCCCCGCGTGGTCGTCAGCCCGCTGAGCGCGATGTCGTAACCGCCGCCACCTCCCAGCGGCGCGTGATACCCGATTGTCGACTGGGCGTCGGCGTACGAACCGTACGATGCATATCCGTCGAAGCCGGGCGGACCCGCACCGGCTCGCGTCGACATATTGAAAACCGCACCAAACTTTAGGCCGTATTGCGCCGGATACGCGCCCTCGATGAGGTCCACGAACGAGAGATCGTTGAGATTGATCTCGCTGCCGATATCACGGTTCAATTCTTGCGGCAACGGCACGCCGTCGAGCATATAGTTGATGACGCCGTGGTCGCCGTTGATATGGACGACTCCGTTGGCGCCTTGAGCCGCCCCCGGCATCTGGGCCTCCATCTGAGTAAAGCTGGTATCGAATGGAAGCCGGCTCAGGGCCGTGCCGTTCAGGACTATGTCGCTGCCGCTGCCCTGAACGGTGAGCGATTGTGATTGACTGACGATGGCATGCGCGATCTCCGTAAGCTTCTCTAGAGCGATGGATATGCTCGCACCGCCACTTCCAAGATCGACGCGCACTAGGCCCCGCAGGTCACCGTTCCGCGCCTCGACGTCATAGGTTCCCAACGCGAGCGGTGGGAACGAAAAATGTCCTTTTGCATCGGTCGTCGTCTTGACGGTCAGGTTGTTTCCCGACGCCGTTACCGAAACGTGCGCTGCGGGGAGGCCGTTGTTGGTGACCGTTCCGGTTATAAAGGCACTCGCGTTGACGGCATACGACGGCGCGGCGCAAAGAAGAAGCAGCGCGAGGGCAATCGCTGGAGCGACGCAGTAACCCGGCCAGATTTGCAGTGGGTTCATAGCTGATTGTAATATTGATAATAAGATATCAATATCAAATAGTCAAGGCTTTCGTTCTGCAGGCTCCGGGCCAGGGCGCGGGTGAAGGTAGGTAATGAGGACGAGAGATGGTGACGGGATCCAATCGGAAGACCAAACAGCGGGACGCGCTCGTCGGCGTGCTCGAGCGCGCCGAGCGGCCGCTAAGCGTCGCTGAGTTACTCGAGGCCGCTTCGAAGCGGATCGAAGGACTAGGGGTCGCGACCGTCTATCGGGCGGTCGGTGCGCTCCTCGATGACGGCCGGATCGACGCGGTGGAGATTCCCGGCGAGCCAACTCGATACGAGCGCTCGGACAAGGGGCACCACCACCACTTCCAATGCGAAAAGTGCGACCGCGTGTTCGACATCGCCGGGTGCCTCGATAATCTCCGCAAGTTGGTGCCGCCGAAGTTTCGAGTCAAACAGCACTCGGTGATGCTCTATGGCGTTTGCGCGACCTGCTCGCGTTAGGGAAGCCGTGATTTGGAATCAGGGCAGGCGAGATGGGTGACGTGATGCCTCGAAGACGCTCGTCGCTACGCTTCCAGCTAAGCCTGTCCTGAGCGAAGTCGAAGGGCTCCTGCTGCGCTGCCTCGTCGCTCCGCCATCCATGGCTACGCTCCTCGGTCAGAGCCTTCTCGGCATCGCGTCACCCATCTCGCCTCGCATCGGATCCTCAACCTGGACTAAATCGCGGCTTCCCTTCCTTAGAACGGCGCGGAGAGACGTAGCAGAAAGCTGGTTCCGTTTGCGATCTGCGTCGTGTTGAAGCCGTTGGAGACTTTGATTGGGTACTGATGGTTGAGCACGTTGAGGACTTGCAGCGATAGACCCAAACCTTGATCCTGCCCTTGCCGGCCGGGCGTAACCTCGCGGCCGAGCGAGAAATCGAAGGTCGTGTGCGCGGGAAGGGTTCCGTTCAAGTTCACGTTGGCATCTTGGAACTGGACGGGAAAGCCGCTGCCGTAGTTGGCCTGTAGCGTCGTGTACCAGAGTTTGAGTGCACCGCCGAACCGGTGCGTGTAGGCCGCGGTGGCGTCGACCGTTTGACTGTGGTCTTCGAGTGAGAGCTGCGCGACGCAAGGAACGCCCGGAAGATTCGTATTGGGCGGAAAGAGGAATTCCGAACCGGAGACACAGGCGGCATACGATCCCGAAACCGTGCCGCTCAGAAACCATTGGTCGCCGCCGGGCTCCTGATTTTGTAGTCGAATCTCGGCGCCGTGATCGATCCCGATGGCGTTGTTGTAGACGGCGAAGATCGGCGTGTTGAACAGCTGCGTCGTGTCGAGCACGTTGACGACGCTCTTCTCAAAGACGTTGAGCGAGCCGGTGAAATGCACGTTAAACGAATGCACGACGCCCATTTCGTAGTACGAATCGCTCTCGGGCTTTAGATCGTAAACAGGATTGGTCGTCGAACAGGCTTGCTGAGCCGAAAGCAAGACGCAGGCCTGGCGCACGTCCTCGAGCAGCGGCGCGGCGTAGAACTTGCCATAGTAAACGTGCGCGACGTTCTTCCCGCCGTCCCAGATATTTACGCCGATGCGCGGGCTGAGCTGCCAACCCCCGACGTAGCCGGTAGAATGGTCGTAGCGCAGCCCGTAGCTCCAGACGACCGCCGGCGTCATCTGCCACTTGTCCTCACCGTAAATGCCGATATTCGAACCGGCCTGCCCCTGCGGGGTGGTGAATGCGGGATAGTATGGCTTGGCGACGTCGCCGCTCGAGGCACAACCCACGTAATAACAGGCGAACTGTTGCGATGCCGTGGCGCTCTCGCGATCGAGATCGACGCCGATCTTCCAAGCATGATTTTTCGTTGCTCGAAAGTCGGAGGCGCGCACGCCGACGTAGCTTGCGAACGAACCTTGGTCCAGTCCGACGAGATTGACGCTCTTTGCGCACGTTGGTGGACAGATGCTAAAGTCCGGCTCGACCCCAAGTACGTCGAGAGGGAGGTCGCCGAGGTAATCGATGCGGGTCGACCGCCACCACGGAATGACCTGGAATACGCCGTTCCCGTCCCCGGAAACTTGCGTCCAGTTTAGATTGGAGAAACGATCGTACTCGAGCTGCGTGTCGAGCGTGCCCGGCGCGTTCACGACCGGGTCGAACGGGTTGTTGGGATCGGTGTTGATCGGAATTTGGAACTGCGAAAACTGGTTCGAATAGTCGAAAGCTAGCGTATCGCGCGGCGCGAGCTGCGTGATGAAGCGAAAGAATTGGTCGTTGCTCGAGCTGGCATCGTTGATCGGAGTATACGTTGGCGCATCCAAGCCGCGGCCGGTCGTCTCGACGTTTCCGCTCAGGAAGAACTCGCTCGTGCCGGACCGTGACTCGACATCCAGCGTTCCCAGGCCCTGCGCCTGGTTTCCAAAGCCACCCGTGATCGTGCCGAAGGTGCCTTCGGGAATGTCGTTTGGCCGATTGCTGATGATATTCACGACCCCGCCCATGCGCTCGCCGCCGTACTCGGCCGGAATCGCGCCGGTCAGCACCTCGATCGAGTTGATGAGCTTGGGGTCGATGATTTCGGCGAAGTTCGAGGTCGTGGCCAGCGGCAACGGCGCGCCGTCGATATTGTAGCTCACCCCGTGAAAGCCGTTGATGACCGGCTCGTTGTAGGAGAACTGCACGACGCCCGGCAGCGTTTCGAGCAACCGGTCGAGGCTGTTACTGACCGGTGAGGTCGCAATCGTGCTGCGAGTAAGCTGATTGACCGAGGGTGGATTTCCTTCGGCGCCGGCGTGGGCGGTCACTGTAGTCTGTGCGATCTGTTTGAGCTGGGTCGAAAGATCGAGGTTGATCGTTGCGACTTGACCGCTGGCGACGTCGGTGAAGACCGCAATCTCGTGCGCGCCGCGCGCTCGCGCGCTCACGCGATACGAGCCGAAGGGCACTTGAGGGAAAACGTAGTCGCCTTTGGGGTCGGCAGTCGTCTGAAAGCGCGAGCCTTCGCCTTCGAGAACGACCGCCGCGCCGGAGGCACGTTTGCCGTCAACCGTGATGGTGCCGCGGACGAGCCCGGTCGTTGCAGCGAGCACCGGCGCGATGAAGCTCAAAGCCAAGAAGACGGCGACAAGCGCCGTGCGAAACCGAAACATGGTTCTTCTCCGATCTTAGATGTGGAAGAAAAAAGGATCGACGCGCGCGGTTACGCGCAGTA
>Ga0182018_10003014_pt1 | contig 15800 bp, 13 predicted proteins | sample 812P2MmetaG_FD_120490 | JGI IMG/M metagenome (GOLD analysis project Ga0182018, IMG submission 120490) | Permafrost microbial communities from Stordalen Mire, Sweden - 812P2M metaG | ecosystem: Environmental > Terrestrial > Soil > Wetlands > Permafrost | place: Sweden: Stordalen | collected...
ACCGAGACGTTTCAATTCCCAGGCCTGTCCATGGTTCAGAAGCTCTCTGAAGCTGTATCGAGTTCCCATAACGGAACTGGCCGACATCGGCTTCGGCTCGCCAGGTCGCATGAAGAGGGTGGCTCGGTTGATGTGGCCCTTGCGATGGCGCACCACGTGTGCGACTAGTCCCGCAGATTGCAGCCGAGCCAACCGTTGTTCGGACACGCAGGCGTACACGCTACCGTCCGCGTTATAGACGGGAATCAGGCGATTGATCATTTTGGACACACGTATAGTGGAAGGAAAAGCTGCGGGAAAGAGATTCACGAGCGTCCCGGCGCTCTGGAGGACTGAGGCACACTTTCGCCAGCGTCAACTGATGAGTATCATTCTGGGAGTTCAGTCGTCAACAGAAAAGGAGGTCGCTTGGCCGGCGCTTGCTGAAAAGTGCGTGGCGCGTGGTGCGGTGAAGGCTTACCGCGCTTTCCGCGCTTATGGCGCACCTGCTGCTGGGTGCGGCGCTCCCGAGTCCGGCGACAGGAATCCGCGCGGCGACCGAGGGCTCAAGCTTCCCAGATCGCGACTCCCGGCTGGCACTATTAACAGGTATCCTAAGGAGAGCCCGACGAGGTTTTGGTAGGTTAAGCAGTCCTGAAGAGCGTCTCAGATGGCTTCGAGTTCCGTGCTCCGCCAGACAATTCGAAGAATGGAATCGATTTTGCTTGAGAGAGTTTAACGGCAATTCAATCAAGGGCACAGATTTGGAGGATGTCTTGGCTAGCGAAGAAACCGATAAGGAACTCGAACGCATCGCCAAACGAGTCGAGAGCCTGATCGACGAGGGAAAGGAGCTGCATCCGAAATATCTCGTGAGTGCACTCGGAATCGCTCTCGGTGAGGATCTGAAGATACTCAAGCGACTGACGAACCGCGGTCTCAACGACTTCATTGAATCGCGCCTGTCGCATCGTTTCACGCTGGAACGTACGGGGGTTCACGGCAACATTACTGCGGTGGTCGACAGGTCGGTTGACTCAGCTACGCTACAAAGGCCCACATCTAGTCGAGAGCAGAATCCACGCTTTCACCCTCGCTTTTGGGCTGCTTTCTCCGTGCCAGCCAAGGGTGATCATGTGCGGATCCTTAATCAGGATGACTTGACGTTCCAAGACGTACCGAGCGAGGAAGCGCCGAAGGGTGAACTGACAATTGCCAAGGATTTAATCGTATCGGCTGATGAAGATCGGCGTGATGAAAAAATAAAAGCGAATATCGCGATTTGGTTGGACCAAAACGGCCTGCACGTAGATAAGTTCCAGGCATCTAAAAGGGCAAGCTCACAGACATTTAACCAACAAACCGGGTCGTTATTGGAAGCTATCATTGCGGCGCTTGATCGTCGACAGCTTCAATCCAATACTTTAACCCTCGACGCTATTGCAACGCTGCTCCGCACGCCGCGAGGATAAGTACGTGCCGATCGACATCGTAATCGCTGGTCTCAGCGTCGCTGGCTTCGACGAGTTGCGAAAGGAGAGCGGGAATAGAATTGCGCCTTCTGGAAATCTGTTTGCCCGGCCGGTTAAGAGACCCGGCTATCCCAAAGATGCCGCTCTGCAGTATCAGGAAGAGATGCACGACCGCATTCTGGCCCTTTCGGAGACTACCCAGATCTCGGTGACCATTGCGTACGTCGACTACGCGGACGAAACGACGAAACAATTCATTGACGCTTTCCGGCCTTTCGCACTGGTAAGGCCCATCGAACCGCTGAAAGAACAACGCAATGGCCGAGCGTATCGTGAATACCTAGTGGATCAGGCGAAAGACCTGCGCAGTCGGGCGAGCCGGGTTAGCGAGTTCACGAACATCGCAAACGTCACGCCATTTCTGCTGCCGTATCGGAATTTTGATTCACCCCGCTACGGGAAAATGGTCGAGCGACTATACAACAGCTTGGGCGTAGTCGATGACATCGCCGGCATGATGCAGACAGAAAAGAACAAGATTGCGCAATACCATCCGCGCGTTAAGCCGCCAGGAGGACAGCAGAGTTGCTATTCGGACGGCCGATTGTTCTTCAAGAGCCCTGGACGAGCGCGCCATGGCTATTTCCGCCACACCCGCGACCAGGGGCACCACCCGTCCTGCTTGCTGGCCGCGCGTTGTCGGTTTGGTGGCAGCTATCCTCACGACCTTCACTATGACTGCGAGCCGGTGACGCAACTGGAGGCCAGCTATCCGAACTGCCATAGAGCAGGGACGCGCCCCGGGGCAAACCACGTCAACATCTGCCCTAACGACTACATAATCTGAAAATTAAAAGCCGCCGGGAGCCATTGGCTCACCGGCGGCGAATTTCGGCTTGCTTTTGACCGCGGACGATGCTTGTGAATAAAATTATTCACCTCATCAGTCCTCCATACCTACGGATCGGCACGGCCATTCTGGAGGCGTCCTGCAGGGCGAGTCCAGAATCTAACCGGGACGAACGCGCTTTTGTTGGTCGCAAGCAACCAACTCAAGCTTCGAACGGCTTCCCAAATAAGCGCAAAGCTTATTCAGTCTACTCATACGGGGCCACCTTTATGATACTACGGATGCGCCCACCCAAGAAATAATCTAGCAAGGACGGCTTGCGAGCCGCGTGACCGCGAAGCGGGCCGAGGAGACGGTCGAAGTCACGGCGGCCGCAGCCACGCCACCGTTCGCGCACACGTGGCTCACGTTGCGCCCGAGCGTGGTGGCACGGCTCGTTCTACCAGGCAGGGCCCCGGCAGCGCAGGGCGCCCGTGCTCGGCCCGCCCTTTGCGAAGCAACTGGGGGGAAACTGGGGGTACCCCGACGTCCACGATATAGGAAATTCGGGTAAGGACGGGTAAATTTACATTTCAGACGTGGCTTGCGCGCGACGCGCCATGTGGCGTGTTTTGCAGGAGATACGTTGAAAATAAAGGAGTTAAATTGGCTCCTCAGGTAGGATTCGAACCTACAACCCTTCGGTTAACAGCCGAATGCTCTACCATTGAGCTACTGAGGAGCAAGGTATCTCTCCATTTAATCAGACCGTGACAAACCCTGTCAAACCGCCTCAAATCATCTCGTTCAACAGTTCCGCCCGTGGGTGTGGGATCACCACCTTATTTACCAGCATCCCCTTCTGTCCCACTACCTGCGCCGCCGCATCCACTGACGCCTGGACCGCCGCCACATCGCCGGTCATCGTCACGAACGCCTTCCCGCCCAACGCCATCGCCAGCCGAATCTCGATCAGCTGCACATTGGCCGCCTTCACCGCCGCGTCCGCGCCTTCAATCAGCGCCGCTACCGAGAACGACTCCACGATTCCCAGCGCGTTCAACGCTTCCACCTTGCTCGACCCCGCAATCGCCGGGAATACTGCCTCGTGCAGATTCGGGATCACGAACGAATCGATGACCGCGAAGCGGCACCCGCTCATCACCGCCGCCACCGCCGCCTCTACCGCCGCCACATCGCCGCGCACCATCACCATATATTTGCCCGAGCAGATCGATCGCGACAGCATCATATCCACGTTCGATGCCTTCAACATCGCGTCCGCCGCCTGATATCCCGCCGCGATACTCGTCAGCTCGATCAATCCGATTGAATTGTTCGCCATCGTCTATGCCACAATCTCCACCGCGTCCGCCGTCACTGCCCGCACCTTCCCGTCGATGCTCGCATGCACATGCGCACCCAGTTTTCCGTCCGCCACCCGCCCTATCGTCTCACCCTTCTTGACGCGCTTTCCCGCTTCCACCACCGCAACGGCCGGCTCGCCGGCGTGCTGTTTCAGCCGCACCCGCACCGCCGCCGGCTGCCACTCCGCGGCGTCATACGGCGTTTCTCTCTCGTACTCCTCCACATGCAAACGCTTCCGCAATTGCGCCAGCGGCACGCGCCGGTACTCTTTCATGGGGTGCACCTCAACCGCCCGCTGCTGCACGAATTTCAGACCCGCCTCGCGCCGGTCGTGCTTCCCCATGTCGCAGGCCTCTTTGGGATACAGATCTTCAGGACACGCGTACAGCGTGCACAGCCCGCACGCGCAGCACAGCTCCGACCACTGGTTCCAGATCTCCGCGCCCGTTGTCGTGAATCCCAGGCTGCGCATCACCTTGTGCGGCTGCACATCGTACCCCAGCAGATAGCGCGGGCAGAATTCCGTGCAGTAGCTGCACTGATCGCACGCCGATTTCCCGATGTGATTCATCTCCTGCTGCGACCGCGTCCGCCGCGTCATCATATAATGATCGCGCGGCAGCACGATCAGCCCGCCCGTCGTCTTCGTCACCACATCGTCAGGATCCTGGCACAACGTCCCCATCATCAGTCCGCTGACGAAAATAGCGTAGTCGTCGACACTCGCGCCGCCGGCCCTCGCCAGCAGCTCGCGAAACGACGTGCCCACCGGCGCCCAGAACGACTTCGCCTGCCGCACCGCGCCGCACACCGACAGAAATTTGCGCGTCACCGGACGACCCTGTTCCGCCTCGTGCACGTTATACAGCGTCTCCACGTTACTCACCACGCAGCCCACCTGCAGCGGAATGCCCGCCGGCGGAATCAGCCGCCCCGTGGCCGTATACACCAGTTCGTATTCATCGCCCGACGGGTAAAAATCGCCCAGCATCACGAACTCGATCCGGTCGGTGGTGAGCTTGTGCTTCAGCGCCTCCAGTGACTCCGCGTTCTTGCTCTTGATGCCGAACTTGCCCGCTTTCGCCCCCACGGCATCCATCAGGGACGTCATTCCCGCCAGAATCCCGGCGGGAAAATGCTTCATTAGCTCGGCGTCTTTGTGGATCAGCGGCTCGCATTCAGCGCCATTGGCGATGACGAATTCCACCCGGGATTGCGCCTTGACATAGGTGGGGAAGCCGGCCCCGCCTGCGCCTACGACACCGGATTCGCGCAACTGCTCGCTGAGCATAAATCAAAGCATAGCAGCTGCCGTTCCGTCATTCCCGCACGGGCGGAAATGGATATCGCGAGCGAACCGCCAAAATCAGGTCGTGTTCCCCGCCGGGTCGGGCGCCGCTATAAAATCCCACCGTCGCATTCAGCCGGATAAAGAAGGCATCGCCGGCGCGCGCCGGATAGCGCCCTTCGTTGCCGTCCGCGCCGCCGCCCGCCACCATCTCACCGCTGCCCCGCAGAATATAGTAGATCTCTTCTTCCATATCGTGATGATGCGGAATGTTGGTGCCGCCGGGAGCAAAGTCCATCAGGAAAAGACTCACCATCTGGCTGGCCGCCGCCAGCTTATCCCGTTTGCTCCCGGTAGTGCCCATCAGCAGTTTGAACTGCGTGGTGGGACCGTGCGAGGCCAGCGTGGTCAACGGCACATCGCCCGCGTTGGCGAGCATCAGCCTGGGCGTTGCCGCCACCTTGGTCCCTGTCGGAATCCTGAAGCCCATTACCATCGCGCGCACCGGCTTTCCCGAAGTGTTGGCCAGCCCATGCTTCACCCCGGCTCGAAGGTACAGGAAATCGTCCTTCTTCACCGTCGCCCTCTCGTCGCCATACAGCAGCACGCCGTCGCCGTCGAGCACGTAGTAGATCTGCTCCTCCGCCGCATAACTGACTACCGCGCTCGCGCCGCCGCCCTCCACCGTCAGTTCCCCATACCGTGCGATGCCCTTCAGCTGATTCGCCTGCGCATCGCCCACCCCGAATGCCGGCCGGTACGATGCCCCTTTGGCATTCGCCGTCAGATCGTCGGCTTGCGGCTGGACGTCCGGTATCCGCCGCCGCAAAAATGTGGGATCGGCCGCGGCCGCCACCACCACGGCCGCAAGCGCCACCGCCATCAGTCTCTGAACTACTGAGGCCGTCGAATTTGCGATGGGCCCGTTTTCTTGGCGCAGTTGTGGAACACGCTTCAGCTTGTCCAGGTCGGACCAACCGGAAGCATCCATGTGACTGCGGAGTCGCATCTCCCCCTCTATTCGTACGTCACGCAGTTGCACCACTTGCCGGTTTCGTCGAAATGCGGCCACGGTCCGCCCAGGCGGAATCCCGATACGATCGGATCGTCAAACATCGGCGTCGGCTCGAAATATCCCGGCCGCCGCAGGTGTTCTTTCACCACCGCGTCGTTCAACTCCAGTCCCAAGCCGGGCTTCTCCGGAACCGCGACGTAGCCCTTATCGATAATCGGCTTGGGAATGCCCGTCACCAGATCCTGCCACCACGGCATATCCAGCGCGTGGTTCTCCATCGCCAGGAAATGGTCGCCGAATGTGGCGGCGCAATGGTAGCCCGCGAACCCTCCGATCGGCGATCCGGCGTGGTGCATCGCCACCTGGATATCCGCCGCCTCCGCATAATCCGCAATCCTCTTGGTCTCTACCAGCCCGCCCGAAGTTTCGATATCCGGATGAATCACATCCACGGCATGGTTATCGATGAGCGGCCGGAATCCGTCCTCCAGCCCGAAAATATCTTCGCCCGTGTTGACCGGCGTGGTGGTCGCTTCCGCGATCGTCTTATAGCCCCGCCAGTTCTGCCACGGATAATGGGGACCTTCGCGCGTCTGCAGCAGGTCCTCCGCCCATGCGAGTTGATACGGCTCGAACGCCTTGGCATACCGGATGGCATCGTTCACATTCAGCGGACCGAAATGGTCCGCCGCCAGCGGCGCCGTCCAGCCGATCACGTCGCGAATCGCGGCGATGAACTCGCAGAGGTAGCCCAACCCCTTGTCCGTCGCTACGCCGCGCTCATTCACGGCGTTGGGACGGTCGGCAATCAGCTCCGTATGCAAATCCATCTTGAAGAAGGTTAGCCCCATCTCTTTGCGCTTCCGCATCCGCTCCGCATAGATCTTCGGATCCTTATGGTCCGTGGTGTCCGCGTAAATCCGCACGCGATCGCGCCGTTTCGCGCCGATCAGCCGGTACACCGGAACCCCATACACCTTCCCGGCGATGTCATGCATGGCCATGTCCGCCGCGCTATATCCGCCGCCCATACGCCCATGCCCCGCGAACTGGCGCACCGTCTTCAGGTTCCCTTCGATGTCCAGGGGATTGCGGCCCACCAGGTACGGCTTGAGAATCAGCGCGATGCCCTCCACGCCTGCGTCGCGCACCTCGCCCAGACCGTAAACACCCTGGTTGGTATAGACCTTGACGATCGGATAGTCGTAGTTCGCCGCCACCCGGCAGGCCCGCACGTCCGTGATCTTCAAATCGCTTGGCGCCGAATTGCGGTTCACCGTTTCCTGTGCGCTTACCGGCCCTTCGGTCGCCCGGAAAAGCGGGCCGAACAGGGCGCCTGCCGCCGCCATCCGAAACACCGATCGCCGCGTCCGCCTGCTTCTCTCTCGTTGGTTAGCCATATTTCCCTCGCACTGCGCTGCCAGTGAAATTCTACGCCTCCTGCGGCTGGCGAGGGGTCATACTTTAGACGGATTGTCGTAGCCTAAACCGCGTTCAGTGGCGACGCGTACCGAATGACCGGGCCGGAGTAGTAGGTGGGGTCGGCAAATTTCTCGGCGAAGATGCGCTCCCAGCGCGCATTATCCAGGCAGCTCTTGCAGACTCCGCAACGGCACCGGCGGGTCTTATACGCGGGCGATTGGTACACACTCTCGCCCGGCGGAGGCGCGGTCTTTCTCATCCGGGGACCGGTCGACTGGCGCGGCTGCGGATCGGTAGCCTCGAATGCCATCGTCAACTGATCGATCAGTCTGGGGTCGGTAAGTTCCATAATGCTCCTTACGCGGCCGGCGCCATGGTCGCCGCTTCGGTTTTTCGTAGGACGTTTGCCACCTGTACTCGCAAGGGGTGGATCTGTTCTAACAGTTCTTCGCGGAGCGCGCGAGCGGCCTCATAGTTGCCGGCACTAATTCGCCGCTTGGCGATGCGGGCGTATGCCGGGGAAACAGGGTCACCGGACTTCGTCATTACCTTAATTCTGCCGTTGCCTGGGATTATCCTCAAGGAATTATCGGGGGGTTATCCTGGCCTAGTTTGCGGGTATCGAGGGTCGTACCTTGACTCGCGAAGCCGGCGCTCACCGCTGCGCCGAGCTCTTGACGAACGAAGCAACATCATCGTGAAACTGCTTCAGCACGCCTTCGTTGACATACACCATGTGGCCCGCGGGGTAGTAGCGGTAGCGTAGTGTCCAGGAAATATATGGACAGGCGCAATCTGAGTCTACTCCGCCCCAACCGGCGCCTCAATCAGCTTGCGAATTTGGAAACCGATGGACGATACGCTTCCACTCGACTTTAGGCTTCTGGAAATTGACGAGAAGACAGACGGTCCGGCCGAAGGCTCGCAAATAGTCGATACGCTGCTCGGTGTGCTCGCTGGACAGCCGTTCCACACATTTCGGCTCGACCCCCAACACGTCTTCGACGAGCAGATCGGCAAAGTACTCTCCGGCAGAGTGACTCTTGTAGGTGAGTGTAAACGAAGCTTCGGCGGTAGCCCGGAGGCCGCGAAGACCGAGTTCTGTAAGAAGCGCCCGCTGCTAGACCTTCTCGAGGAATCCGGCGCCCAGGGTGTTGGTAACCTCAAAGACGGCACCCAGCACGCGCTCGGTCAGCGAATCCAACTGATCTTTATCGGCGTTGATTGGCGTTTATCGGCGGCTAGAATCGATGTCCTGGCGCGAAAGCTCTCAAGAAGATTCCTTAGCCGCCGATGAACACCGATGAACGCCGATTTTGGCCGGTTATGCCGGATTCGACTTGTCCAGTCATATCGTGGACACTACACTAGCTGATGTTAGCTTGCAGTGCCTGTGGAATCGGCCAAACTTCTCTCGCGCGCTAATCGCGGCCGCCACACAGCGCGCTGCCACGTCGGCGAGCGCATTCGACATGGCCGGGATGGCAAAGGCGATTGGCTCAAGGTTCTCTAGAAGCCGCGGGTGTGCGAACGCCCCTTTTCCGCACTCCATCGCTATCCAGGGCGGTTGCCTGGTTCGAAAAAGGCTCGCTCCGAATTTCTCCCGCTAGAAGCGAATTGAAGTGCCGGATTGGAGGAGGTACGGCAACATGTTGTCTTCACCGCGAACGTGTTCGCAAGCCCTCGAGATCGAACCGACATCAGGAGATGCTTGCCTTCGGCGGAACGTCGTATGCGCGAGAGGCGACCAACAAGACGCCTCCGAACATGAGTGTGTCCGCAAAATAGTTCAAACCTTCGATATCGGGCTTCGAAATCATGATGGCCAGGTAAAGGGACACCACCAGCAGGACGACCCATGCGCCGAGTGCGGCCGCCGCTTGCCGCGAGACTTTTCTCGCGAACATTGCTCCCCCGCCGATGACCAGTGCGATTCCCGTCAGAACAGTCCAGAAGTGCGCGGCAGGAATCCACAGTGGCGTCACTTTTTCAAGCGGGACCGCAGGGACGCACTCGGGATGAAGAAAATGCTCAATGCCGTAGAACATTGAGACAAGGGCAATCGAATAGAGCGCGCCTAGCGCGACCCGATTCTCATCCGGCGTTCGTTCCCGCGCGCCGCTGGTGATGGCCAGGAGTATCGCGCCCGCGCCGAATGCCAACTCCCTCGCGGCCAGCGTCCATGCGATCCGATTATGCGGCGCGGCGATGGTACTCGGGAGGTCCATCATCGCCACAAAGCAGAAGAACATGATTCCCAGAAGCGTCGCCGATAAGCGAATCCCAACCCGAAAAATAAAGCTGAGGGCCGCGGCGATCAGGGCTACGCCAACGAAATAGGTCCAGAAGAGCTTGCCGGGCATCCACGCCGGGACGAGTTGCATGATCGATCGAGGCGACGTCAGGTGCTCCGCGCCAAACACGGCGATCGGAATGGCCAGAAAAACGCGGCCGAGCGGATAGGCCTTGTCGAGTCCCCGCGCCATCCGGAACTCTCGACCCACGGCTACGAATGCCGCAATCAGGAACACTACCAGGGTTAAATAGGGTCCAAACACCTGCGGTGAACTCATAGCTATTCGGTGAGCGTCACACGAGCGCTCGCGGGAATCAATAACCACTTGCTGCTACTTCGGCAAGGCCACTTACGCCATCGGGCGCGATGCTGTGGGATTCGGAGGATGTCCGAACCCGCTGCGACGGGAGATTTGCCAGGCGAGTCAAACCCGGCGCCGACGGTGGCTGGAAGTTAGCGCCGCGGGTAATCCAGCCACGCGGGAATTCGGCATCGCTCCCCATCTCTTTGCGCTTGCGCATAGATTTTCGGATCCTGATCGCGCCGTTTCGTGCCGATCGGCCGGTACGCGGGAACCCCATCCACCTTCCCGGCGATGTGGTGCATGGCCATGATGTCCGCCGCGCTCTATCCGACCCATTCGCCCATGCACCGCGAACTGGCGCACTGTCCGCGGATTGCGGCCCACCAGGTACGGCTTGAGAATCAGCGCCATGCCCTCCACCCGGGCGTCGCGTACTTCGCCCAGGCCGTAAACGCCCTGGTTGGTATTGAACTTGACGATCGAATAGTCGTAGTTCGCCGCCACCCGGCAGGCCCGCACGTCCGTGATCTTCAAATCGCTCGGTGCCGAATTGCGATTCACCGTTTCCTGCTTGTTAGTGGGAGATCCGCAGCCCTACTGCACCGCGATGAATGCGTGAGGCGGTGAAGCCGTGCCGCCGACGGTAATCACCAGCGGCTGATTTCCGCTGGGAGTTCCCGAAGGAACCACGAAATTCACCTGATACAGCCCCGCGCAGCAGGGGGCGGCGCCAACGTACAGGATGTTCGCGGTGGGCATGGTTGTGCCTCCCAGCGTCAGCGTGTATGGCAATGCCAGCGTCGCCGCGGCGCCTGGGATGACCCCAAGACCAAGCGGCGGATTCGTCAATCCCCAACCCGTCCCGTACGCTGCCACGATATCGCCACCCTTCACGGGCGTGAAGGTAGCTCCGGGCAGCAGTCCCGGGGAGCCCACCAGCACGTTCGTCAACACGTTCACCGCTGCGATGGGATTGTTCCCCGCCACTGGATCCGGCAGGAACGAAAAGAACTCCGGCGATGCCGCTTGCATGAGCACGCCCGCGAAGTTGCTCGAAACCGCGTTCGACGCGCCGCAGTTCAGCGTCACCTGCACAGCCACCGGTCCTGGTGGAAGCGTCGGGACCTGCACGTTGATCTGGCCCGGATACGCGCCCAGCATCGCCGCGGGGACGCCGTCGAAGCTGGCGCACACCCCCGCCAGGCTCGTGGGCACCTTGCCATTTACCAGGTCCGACGGTACCAGCGTATGAGACACTCCGAAATTTGCGCCGTAGATGGTGGCGTCTCCGTCCGGCGACACCGCCAAAACCGCCGGAATGCTTCCCCCGGCGCCGGCCACGCCGCCCGCAGCCAGAAATGGCGGGGTCGCGCTCGGGTCATAGGAAGCGAGCTTGCGAATGTACCATTCGCCATCGGCGACGTAGATGTTTCCCGCGGGATCGGCCGTCAGGCCCGCGATGGATGAGAAAGTGGCCTTGCTGCCGTCGCCGCCGTCTCCGGCGGATGCGGCCACGTAGTTCGGTGGTATGCTTCCCGCGATCGGCGTCAGATTTCCCGAGGAATCCACTAGCACCACCTGCGGAAAAGAGCTGATGGCATCCGCGCAAAAAATCAGATTCCCGGAACTGTCGATCGTCACTGGTCCGGGGTTACCGATTTGCGTGCTCAATGCGGCTCCCGCCTGGATAGCAGTTTGGTTGGACGGCAAGTTTGCGTTGCCCGCGACGGTAGCCAGCAAGCCTTTCGAATCGATTTTGTGCACCGCGGAACCTTCCCCGAAGTACACCATCCCCGCGGCGTTCACAGCAAGCCCGGTGATGTTCCCGAGTACCGCGGACGCGGCTGGCGTGCCGTCAGAATCGGTGAGCAGACTGCCCCCTCCCGCGATCACCGAGATGTTTCCCGCGGGATCGATCTTCAGAATTCGCGCCGTCTCGCTGGGGTCAAGATAAGCGAGGTAAAGGTTGCCGGTTGGATCCACGGCGAGACTCGTGACGGTTTCGCTGCTCACCACGGAAAGCGAGACATTCGAAGCGTTGACGCCGTTGGCCACGGCCGCCGTGCCGCCTCCCGCAACTGTGGAGATGAAGCCATTGGCGTCGATTTTGCGGACTGCGATCGCCAACGAATAGCTAATCGGGCTAATCGGAACGGCGTTGACGAAGTAGAGATTTCCCCGGCTGTCCGCAGCCAAACCACCGCCTGGAGAAACCTGGGCCAGCGCCGCCGTTCCGCCATCGCCGGAGTTGCCTGGAATGCCTGTGCCAGCCACTGTCGTCACGATTCCGGAGGGGGAAAATTTTCGAATGCTGGCGCCGGCGTTATCCCCGAAATACACGTTTCCCGAGGCATCGCTTGCCAGACCGTCGCCCAACTGAATTTGCGCCAGAACCGCGGGACCATTGTCCCCGGACGAATGCGGCGCGCCCGCCACAGTCTGGATCGTGCCCGTGGCGGCGGTAATCACGCGGATCGTGTACTTGATGCTGTCGAAAAGCGCGATGTCCCCATTCACGGGATTGACAGCCAGGGAGCCCGTGCCGAAGGTGGCCCGGATGGCCGGATCACCGTCCCCTGTGGATCCCGCCTGGCCGGTCCCCGCCACGGTGAGCAGGGCCCCGGGGGTAGTTGGCTTGAACTTCTGGATCGAGCTCGGGTCGTCGATATACACAAACCCATCGGGTCCCACGTCGAATCCACCCTCCGGCAGAAGCATCAGCGTGGAAACCGATCCGGTTTGCAAATCGACTTGACGCAGTCCGTATCCACTGTCGCCGAAAATAGCGGTCGTGCCGTTGAGCGCAATGTCGAAGATATTCGCACTGAAGCCCTCGGCCACCACCCTGCTCGTTCCATTCTGCAGGTATTCAGTCAGCCTTCCTACGGTATTGTTATTGTTGTTATCGTAGTCGAGGACGTAAATATCTCCGGCGGCGTCGACGGTCATGCCGACTGGCTCGATTCCCGCAACCTCCACGCCGATTTTCCCGTCCGGCGTCACCCTCTGAATCGAGCCCGTAAGCACGCCGTTAACATACCCCACGCCAATATCCGCGATATAGAGATTCTGCTGGGCGTCGAACCCCACACCGAAAATCGAGGTGAACATCCTTGCGGTTGCAATTCCGTTACCGGTGCCCGGCACTCCGGTGGTGCTCCCCGCAATCAGCGTGTCCGTGCCATCGGCATTGAGCCGCCACACTTGATTGGAATTCCAGTGGTACAGGTTGCCTTGGCGGTCGTAGAGAAGGCCGTCTCCGAACAGGTACTGCTTGCTGGCGATCGGGTTGTTCGTTTGGGGAGTCGCTCCCGCAGCCGTAGTCACGAAGTAGTGGGCAGGCGACGCGTACAAAGCTCCCGCGGCGGCGATTATGAAAATCGAACCTGAAGTCGTGCGCACGGCAGTAAGTTTGCGCCGGGCCACCCCTGAAGGAAAGTCCCGAGGGGTTAGTCACACCACGTTACATTGAGAAATAAGCGCTTATGGCCGCAGGCCGGTCCTTTTCTCAAGCGCTGCAAATCGCGGATCTTTGCGGATTGGGTCGAAAAGGCTGTCGATTTCCAGGTACAGCACCATCGATTCCCGCGCGTCGGCGGACTTCTGCAGATATTCGAATGCATGGCCGGCATCGTGCAGCGAAGCGTATCCTTGTGCCATGGGGTAGGGCGATACGAACTCCTTTTCGGACTGTTTCGCCATCTGCTCGAGCTGGCGGCGAGCCTCCTCGGGCTGGCCGCAGCAAACCTTCATGGTAGGGCTGCCGGCCTTATCGCCCAGATCCGGATACCATTCGGCGCCGGTCTGCGCAGCGGACCTGGCGGCGGAGCAATCCTCCTCCAGGATCGCCACCCATCCCAGATCGCGAACGCCGATCAGCGACTTTGGATAGAGCTTGAAGAGGTCTGCTATTTCGCGCTTCGCCGCCGGGAAGTTGCGTTCGAAAATCAAATCCGTCACCATGTTCTGCCGCGAGCCTGGCGATTGTGGGTCCAGTTCTTCGGCGATTCGAAGATGGCTGCGCGCTTCGTCGAAACGCTGGCGCGTCATCAACGCCCACCCATACAGGCTGTGGGCCTGGCCGTGCGATCCTTCCGCCTGCAGCGCGAGCGCGTACTCCTTCTCCGCTGCCGGCCAATCCCAGTCGTATACGTATGTGGTGTGCGCCATATAGGCGTGGGCGTCGCTGAATTGCGGATCGATGGCGAGCGCCTTCCTAACTGCCGCTCTGCCCAATTCCGCGGCCTCTCGTCCGGAAATCACACCGATCGCGCTGAGCGACGTTTCCGCGCGGGCAATCGCGAAATAGGCGCGCACATATTGCGGATCGATGCGCACGGCATCCTGCGACAGCTTCAGGCTTTCGCGTAACGAATCCGCCGTGTGCAGCTGCAGCTGATAGATCGCGCGCATATACAATTCATGCGCCTCCGGGTTCGACGAGATGATGGGCGCGGTGGCCGGCCTGGTCCGCGTGCCGGGCTCTCCATCCGGCAGGAGAGTGTGCTCGATGGACCCTGCTATCTCCGTTTCCACATGCGACAGCCCCGCGAGGGTTTCGTCGTAGGTGCGCGACCAAAGATGATAGCCGTCGGCAGCCCGGATGAGCTGCACCACCACGCGAAATTTGTCGTCGCGCAGGGCAATACTTCCTTCCAGAACGGCTCCGGCGTTGAGCGCGCGGCCGATCTCGCGGACGTCCTGATTCTTCCCTTTGAATTGAAATGCCGAAGTGCGCGCGACCACGCGCAAATCCTTGGATTCGGCCAGCGCCTCGGTCAGTTCGTCTGTGAGACTATCGCCCAGATATTCCTTGCCGGGCTCTCCGCTCAAATTGAGAAAGGGAAGGACCACGATGGAGATGTGTGCCGCGCGGCCGCCTCCCTGCGATCTCCACCAGACGGTGGCGGCGAGGCCCAGACCCAGCATGACCCCGATTCCAAGAGCGATCGCCAGCGGCCCCCCGAATATCCTTCGCGAGGGCGGGGGCGTTGGCTGCGTCGGCTCCTGTCCGGTGAAAGCGAAGGCCGGCTGATATCCGCCCTTGGGAACTTCGATCCGAACGGGGTCGTTCGCGCCCGTTTGCGCATAGTATTCCGTCAAACGAGACCGCAGGCGCCCCATCTCGACGCGTACGATGGACTCGAGCTTCGGGTCATAATCGGACCGCCGATCGAACACCTCCATCGCGATGACCGATTCCTTGAGAGAATCGGCTCGGTTGGCGAGAGACTCCTCTACCAGGAATCGTAGCAGCCTGGCGCGGCGGTCGGCCGTCAAGAATGCCTGGCTGGCGAGGACTCGGTTCAGTTCCGCGCGGATCGCACTGTCCGGACTGCGTTTCTGGTCGCTGGCGGCATCCATCGTCGGTCACCCTCGACGGGTTTCCTATTTTATCAGCAGAATCAATTGGTTGCCGGGAGTCAGGTGCTTCAATGAGGCCCCGATCAGCTGATCGGGGAAATCATTGAGCAGCACGACGTCATCCGTGCCGGCCGCGCAGCTTCAATGAGGCCCCGATCAGCTGATCGGGGAAATACTCCCCAGGAAACCTCCGCCATTAACCGGATGCTGGCTTCAATGAGGCCCCGATCAGCTGATCGGGGAAATCGGCGTATAACTCCCAGCTTGCGCCGGCTCATCGCGCTTCAATGAGGCCCCGATCAGCTGATCGGGGAAATAAGCCTGCTGCCAAAGTTACTGTGCATGATTCTACGGCTTCAATGAGGCCCCGATCAGCTGATCGGGGAAATTTATAGGGGCAAATAGGGGTCAGCAAAAACCAATGATAGCTTCAATGAGGCCCCGATCAGCTGATCGGGGAAAT
>Ga0182018_10003015_pt1 | contig 15798 bp, 19 predicted proteins | sample 812P2MmetaG_FD_120490 | JGI IMG/M metagenome (GOLD analysis project Ga0182018, IMG submission 120490) | Permafrost microbial communities from Stordalen Mire, Sweden - 812P2M metaG | ecosystem: Environmental > Terrestrial > Soil > Wetlands > Permafrost | place: Sweden: Stordalen | collected...
CGGATGCCGCCGAACAGGATCTCGCAACTCTTTCGCTAACCCTGCAGCCGCACGCCCTGGCGCTGGTTCGCATCATCCCGTAGTGTACGCACGCGTGCGTGCCACGTCCCCACTCACGGGGACGCAGGCCGCGGCTCGCCGATCAACTCCGCCACCTTGCGCCGTAGCGCTTCGTTCAACTCGCCGCGCGCATCCAGCTTCATGCCCTCAGTCGCAATCGGATCGCCGATCCGCACCGTCACCGCATGCGGCCGTACGTGGACCGACCCCATCGGCAGCACCTGCCGCATGCCGACGATCCCGATCGGCACCGCCGGCACGCCCGCCTTGATCGCCAGGTACGCCGCGCCCTCCTTGAACTCACGCAGTCCATCGGGCGACCGGCCGCCCTCCGGGAACAGCACCACTGACACGCCGCGTTCGCGCACCAGCCGGGCACCCTCGGTCAAGCTCTTGAGCGACGCCCGCGGATTGTCGCGCACTACCGGCAGATGTCCCGCGCGCCGCAAGTGTCCGCCCAGCAGCGGAATCCGGAACAATCCCCCCTTGGCGAAGAACCGGATTTGCAGCGGGATCAGCAACACCGCCGGCGTATCCATGTAGCTGGTATGGTTAGCCACCAACACGTAAGCCGCTTCCCTTTGCAGCTTCTCCAGTCCCTCGACGCGGACGCGCGCGCCGCTCCCCGCCAGCAGGATGCGTGCCCACAGGCGCGCGATCGCATGTTGTGTGCGGCCCCTTTTGTCGAACGTGGAAGCCAGCATCGACGCCAATCCCAGGACCAGCGTCGTCACGATAATCAGGGGGTCGATCAGCAAATAGGCGCGCAGGCGGCTGAGGAACATGTGGGGGCTTTGCCCGGTTTGCCTACACTCCCGCGCGTAGCGCGCGCGGCACATCCTCGACGTGCATGGCGAGCCGCTTGTGCAGCTTGGCTAGCGCGCCTTCGATCTGGTCGAGGCGCGAGCGGTGGCGCAGGTCGAGCAGGCGATCGACCTGGCTCTTTTGCCACCCCATGCGGCGCGCCAGGTCCGCCTTGCGAACGCCAGCCTGGCGCATCGCCTCATAGAGCCGGATCTTCGCCTCCGTCAACGTGGGCAGCGCTATCGGCCGCATCCCCTTTACGCAGGGCCTTGGTCGGGGGATATCGCGCCGTTGCTTCATGTACGCCGAAAAGATGGTTTCGAGCGCGTCCACGGCGTACTCCACGGCTTGCGCTTCGGAATGGCCGCAGGTGATGGCTTCCGGGACGCCGGGGAACGTGACGCTGATGCCGTCCTTGTCGCGCTTGAACTTTGCCGGATAAACAATCATGGGGCTCTCTCCTTCACCTGAGACCGGCACCTGAGACCGGGCTTTTTCTCGATGCCCTGGACCGTGCCGGTTGCCGGTTACACTCCGATGGTATACAGATATGTATACTCTTGTCAAGGCTTGGTATGTCGATTTGAGGCGCCCGAAGTGCCTGAATTGGCTCTCGGAACATAAATGGAAACCTCACAAGAAATGGGAACTGGAATAAGAAAAGTACCGGTATTAAGAGGTCAATAGTTGCTTTGATTGCGCGCCCATGCGGGGTAGATTACTGACAGGAGAATGTTTTTCATGCAAACGATGACAGGTTTTCGATCTATCTGGTTGGGCTTATTGGTATCGGCTCTGGTGGCGGGCTTTCCGGCGCAGTTCGGCGGAGTAGCCTCGGCCGGGACGCTCGACATCTGGAGCTCGCCGGGCGTGGGAACTAACAACGTAACCGGAACCAACACGAGTGTTATTGTGGCTCCGTCTTGGGCAGTCCCTGCGAACTCGAGCTACGAATGGATTTCTTACAGCAACACTGGTTGTACTACGGCGGCTACTAGTTCATGCGCGTCGGGGCCTGCCAATCCCGCCGCCACTACTATTAACGGAACTCCCACGGCAATCTTCTATCAGACCTTCACGTTAGCGGCCGATTCAACCGGCAGCCTGGATGTCTGGGCGGACGACACGGCAGGCGTGTGGCTCGAGAGCGGAACCATCGCCAGCGGCAACGGCAGCAGCGGCACGTTGCTGGAGGCGCCCAATGGGACTCTGGGTACCCACTGCGCGAGTTCGTCAATCGGCTGCACGCCTGGTAATGACGCTGTCATCCCATTGAGTCTGTCCACGGGCACTTACACTCTGGTGATTGACGCTTACCAGCTTGTGAGCGATACCCCGTTCGGCGTGATGTATGCCGGCGCGCTGACGACTGCGGGCTGCACGACTCCGGAGCCTGCCAGCTACATGTTAATGGGATTGGGCTTAGCCGGTCTGAGCGTGCTCATCCGGCGCCGCAAGCGGGCGTAAATAAGCCGTCACACCAGCAGCGCACGCGCCTCCCCCACCAGAAATAACGATCCCGTCACGAAGATGGCGTCCTCGGCCGCGGCTCCCGCGGCCAGCGCCAGCGCCGCCTGAACATTCGCGGCCACCTGGATGCAATCGCGATCCGCCAGGCCGCGGATCGCTTCCGGCCGCAACGCGCGCGCCTGCGCCGGCGCCGTCACGATCACATGCCCCGCCCGCGGAAACAGAATCGCAATCGTTTCTTCGACCGCTTTGTCGCGCATCGCGCCGTAGATCAGCCAGACGCGGTTGGGTTCGTAAAAGCGTTCGAGATAGTCGGCCAGCGCCCGCGCGCTCGCCGGATTGTGCGCGCCATCCAGAATGATTTCCGGATTCTCGGCGACGCGCTCCAAACGGCCCGGCCACGTGGTCGCCGCGATGCCTTGCCGGATGGCTGCGGGTGCGATGCCAAGCTGCCGCAGCGCCGCGATGGCCGTGCGCGCGTTCTCCACCTGATGCTCGCCCGCCAGCGGACAGTGCACGGCTAACTCACCCCACATGAAATCGCTGCCCCGCGCATGCAGTGCTACGCCTGAGATCGCCACGTCGAAGCTGTGCGTGACCGCCACGCCCAAAGCCGCGGCCCGCGCCTCCAGTACGCCCCCGGCCTCCGCCCGCTGCCGCGCGAAAACCGCCCGCACGCCCGGCTTCAGAATCCCCGCCTTTTCCCCGGCAATCGATTCCAGGCTCTTGCCGAGGTAGGCTTCATGATCGAAATCCACCGGCGTCACCACGCACAATTCCGGTGTGACCACGTTGGTCGCGTCCAGGCGCCCTCCCAGTCCCACTTCGAGCACCGCGAACTCCACGCCGCACTCGCGAAATACCACCATCGCCATGGCCGTCACGCATTCGAAATACGTGGGATGCAGATCGATGCGTTCCTGCCGCAGCAGCGTCTCCGCGCACGCGTGTACCTGGTCGAACGCCGCGGCGAACCGGCCGGCGTCTATGGGGCGGCCCCCGACCTGGATCCGCTCCGTGGGCTCCACCAGGTGTGGCGAAGTGAACAGCCCCGTGCGATATCCCGCGGCCCGCAACCCGGATTCGATCATCGCGCAGGTGGAGCCTTTGCCGTTCGTACCGGCCACGTGCACGATGCGGCAGGCTTGCTGCGGATTGCCCAGCGCTTCGAGCAAAATGCCAATCCGCTCCAGCCCTAGCTTAGCGGTCTTCGCCTCGTTGCCCAGCGCGTACAAGAACCGGACGGAATCGGGATAATTCATCAGGTGGGACAGGCCTGCTGGCCTATCGTGTGACCTAATCCATTAAGAATCGCAGCGCCGTGGCTATATAGCTCTTCAACTCCAGCCGCGGCACTACCGAGTCCAGCATCCCATGCTTCAACAGGAATTCCGACCGCTGAAATCCGTCCGGCAGCTTCTGCCGGATGGTCTGCTCGATCACGCGCGGCCCGGCAAATCCGATCAGCGCGCCCGGCTCGGCGACGTTCAGGTCGCCCAGCATCGCGAAACTCGCCGTCACGCCGCCGGTGGTGGGGTCCGTCAGCACGCTGATGTAAGGCACACCGGCTTCGTCCAGCCGCATCAATGCAGCCGAAATCTTGGCCATCTGCATCAGGCTCACCGCGCCTTCCTGCATGCGCGCGCCGCCCGACGCCGACACGATCACCAGCGGCACCCGCCGCGAGATGGAGCGCTCGATTGCGCGCGTGATCATCTCGCCCACCACGCAGCCCATGCTGCCGCCGATGAAGCGCGCTTCCATAGAGCAAATATTCACCGGCCGCCCGGCCACCGTGCCGGCCGCCGAGATCAGCGCGTCGGAAAGCGAGGTGGCTGCGCGCATTCCATCCAGGCGCTCGCGGTAGGGCTTCGAGTCGAAGAAGTCCAGCGGGTCCGACGAGCGGAGTTCCGTATCGAACCTCTCGTAATCGCCGTCGAACAGCAGCTTGAGCCGCGCGGCCGCGTCCATCCGCATGTGCGCGCCGCACTTCGGACACACGTTCCAGTTGGACTCCAGGGCTTTCTTCCAGATGATTTGCCGGCAGCCTTCGCACTTCAGCCACAGACCCTCCGTGCGCAGTTTGCGCGAGGCATCGTCGATCTGCGCCACTTTCGCCGGGGTCGCGTTTTCCTTTTTGAACCAGGACATGTTATCTCGACTACCTTAGCGCGGGTACGGATGGCCCCGCAACGTGGCAAAGGCCCTGTAGATCTGCTCGGCGAGCATGGCGCGTGCCAGTTCGTGCGGAAAAGTCATGCGCGAAAGCGAAAGCAAAACATCCGCGCGGGCGCGCCAGTCCGGGGGCAGGCCATCCGCGCCGCCCACCACGAAGACCAGGTCGCGGCCCTCCATTCCGGCCTGCGAAACCAGCGTCACGAACGCCGCGGTGTCCAGGGCCTTGCCCGCCGGATCCAGCAGGATGCGCCGCGCGGCGGGGTGTTTGGCCCATAAATCCGCACGCTCCGTATGCCCCGCGCGCTCCCGATGGATCTCGCGCATCTCGCACACAGCGTAACGGCTCGCGCGCCTCACGAAATCCTCCGCTATGGCATTGGCGTGCGCGTCGCGCGGCTTGCCGATGTAGTACAGGAAAATTTTCACGCCGTCGGAATTTCAACGGTCTTGGCATTCCGCCAGAGCCGCTCCAGATCGTAATACTCGCGCGACTTCGGCGAAAAAATGTGCACCAGGAAATTGCCGTAGTCGGCCAGAATCCACTCCGCCTGCTTATAACCCTCCATGCTGAACGGCAACTCGCCGGACTGTTTCAGCCGCAATCCCACCTCGTCGGCGATGGCCTGCACGTTGCGCGCGTTGGCGCCCGTGCAGATCACGAAGTAATCCGCGAATGCGGTGATGCCGGTCAGGTCCAGCACGCGTATGTCGGTTGCTTTTTTGGATTCGGCGGCGCGGACTGCCACGAGCCACGATTGGGTTTCAGTTGGGTCGGGGTACTTCAGATCAACCTTTGGCAGAACACGCTCCCTGACCGTATCGTACTACAATATAGATACCTGCTCATGCGTTTTCTCCTCTTGTTAACGGTCGGTTCAGTACTGTTGGTGGGGCAGGCGCTTCCGCCTGCCGATCTGCAACCGTCTTCCGTTACCGAGCCGGGCCCGGAGCGCACCCCGCCAGGGAGCGGTCCCGAAGACCCCGGCGTGCTCCGCGCCCGCTTGAACATCGAGCGGCTGCGCGCGCTGGTCGAAGCCGGTGCCGTCCCGCGCGTGCAACTCGAGCAGGCCGAGGACGCCTTGGGCGATGCGCAAGATCTGGCTGTGCTGCGCCGCACCATGTACGGCCAGGACCTCACCGCGGAGCAGGCGGGCGATATGGTGGCCGCCGCCCAACGCCGCCTCGACCGCCGCCAGAAGCAACTCGACCGGGCGCGCGGCCTGGTCGATTCCGGCATCGTGGCGAAGAACGACTTGGATCCGCTGGTCGAGCAAGTCGACTTCGCGCGCAAGGAATACGACCTGGCGGTGTCGCGCGCCAATCTGAATCATGAGCTCCTCGAGATGGCGCGCGCCGAGCAGAGCCGATTGGCGCGCCCCGGCTACGGCACGGACCAAAGCCCGGGCGGCAGCGCCCGCACTGCCGTTCGTTACGATGGCGCAGGCGTCTTCACGCCCGTCCAATTTCAGCAAGTGTCCGCCGCCTTCGCACATCGCTTCGCCAAACCGCTGCCCGTCAGCGCCATGGGCGAGACCGCCGTACATCGCGCTTTGGGCTTCGATCACCGCGGCCGCGTGGATGTGGCATTGAACCCCGATCAGCCCGAAGGCGTCTGGTTGCGCCAGTACCTCGAAGCGCGGGGCATCCCGTATTTCGCCTTCTGGCAGGCCGCTCCCGGCAAAGCCACCGGTGCGCATATCCACATCGGGCCTGAGAGCACCCGCCTCAGCGCGGCCGCGGACTAGAGGCGCGCTTGAGTTCTCTCCGCGTCCTTATCTCCGAAGAACGGATTCAGGCTCGCGTGCGCGAAATGGGCGCTGAGATCGATCGCGATTATCCGGCCGGCAACCTGCACCTGGTCTGCATCCTGAAAGGCGCTTGCTTCTTCATGGCCGATCTCGCCCGCGCCCTGCAGCGCGACACGTTCGTCGATTTCATGGGCATCTCCAGTTACGGAAAAGGCAAGTCCACGTCGGGCGAAGTCAAGGTCACCAAGGATCTCGATTTCTCCGTCGAGCGCGAAGATCTGCTGATCGTCGAGGATATCGTGGATAGCGGCGTCACCCTGACCTACCTGATCCATCTGCTGGAGCAGCGCAAGCCGCGCTCGATTCGCATCGCCGCGTTGCTCGACAAGCCCGACCGCCGCCTGCGGCCTGTCCAGGTTTCCTACGTGGGCTTCCGCATTCCGGACGAATTCGTGGTGGGCTACGGTCTGGATTACGCCGAGCGCTACCGCAACCTGCGCGATATCTGCATACTGGATAATCCGTGACGGCTGCCGCATCGGCATGCCGAACACCGGTACGGCAGCGTACTTGGGGATGACCACGGGCCTGATCACGCCTGCCTTTGTGAATCTTCGAGAATCTGCTCCAGGGTGCCCAGCTTTTCGGCTTCTTCCAAGAACAGCCGCACCGCTTCCTTCAGATTCTTCAGGGCGTTTTCCTTCGTGCCGCCGCAGGAGGATACATCCAGCTCGGGAGTGTGCGCCACGTAGGTCCTACCCTCTTTGAGAATCTGGGTGGTGAACTGAATCTCCATAACCCTATGGTCAACCAATCCGCAGTGGAAGTCTAGCGGCGCCGTTCGAAACCGGCCCGTCTGCGCGGCGCGAAGATGGGAGTCGCACGGAATGGTCGGGCATCGCGCATAACTCTGAATCGTGATACCGAATTCCGGCCATGGCGTGATATCATGATGGTGAAGTTCAAATGGAGGAAGCAGCCAGATGGGTCCCGTAGGTGTACAGGAGATGGTTTTCATCTTTCTGCTCGCGCTGGTGCTCTTCGGTCCCAAGAAACTGCCCGAGTTGGGCAGAACGTTGGGGAAGGCGATCGCCGAGTTCCGCCGCGCGCAGAGCGAGCTGAAAGCCACCTTCGATCGTGAAATGCGAAACCTGGAACGGGAAACTGAATCGCAAAAAGAGATCGGTGCCAGTTATCAGTACGATAACTACAACTACGATTATTCTTCCAGCGACGCGGGAACCTACGGCGAGCCGTACGGTTCATCCACTACGGAGCCGCGGGATTCCACCGTAACCAACACTGCCACCATCAGTGCATCCGCAACCGAGGGCGCTGAGTCTTTATTACCCGTTACGCCGGAGGGCGCTATCGCGCATCGTATGGACGGCGCCCCGGAAATAGGCACGGAAATCGCCGTTGTTCCGAATGGCCCTGTGCCACAGGCGGGCGGCGAACCGCAGCATACGGCCAACGGGTCGTCGCCGATTGAGCACGCCGAGCACGCTGAGCACAACGCATAGCTTTCAATAAATGGCTTCACGTGAAGATGACAATGGAGCGAAGACTCCAACAGGGAAAGTAACGCCTGCGCCCGGGGCGGTCACCGCCGTGACCGTTACCCGCGGCGGAGGGGGCCACACGCCGCCGCCCCCGCCCGATCCCCCCGATTCGGCCGGCGACGGCGAAGAAGGCATGCTCCGCATGTCCTTCTTCGAGCACCTCACCGAGCTGCGCTCCCGCATCGTCAAGATGGTTTTCGGCGTACTCGCCGCCGTCCTCGTCAGCTTTAGCTTCTGCAACCAGCTTTGGCGCCTCATCGCCGCCCCCGCCGTCGAAGCCTTGACCGCCTTGGGCATCAATCCGCCCCATCTCAAAGCCATCACCCCCATGGAGCAGTTCAACGTCATCTGGGTGAAGCTGCCATTCCTGTGCGCCCTCTTCATCGCCTCGCCCTGGATTCTCTATCAGGTGTGGGCTTTCATCTCGCCCGGACTCTACAAGCGCGAGCGCCGCTATGCCGCGCCGTTCATACTCTGCTCCGCCGGTCTGTTCATCATGGGCGGCGCATTCGCCTATTTTGTGGCCTTCCGGTTCGCCCTCACGTTCCTGTTAGGCATCGGTGTCGGCAACTACGTCGACCCTATGGTTTCCATCAGCGAATACTTTGACCTGTTCGTCGACGTGACGCTCGGCGTGGCGCTGGTCTTCGAAATGCCGATCCTGATCTTCTTCCTGACCTTGTTGCGCATCGTCAGCCCGGCCTTCCTGGTGAAGCACAGCCGTTACGCCATCCTGGGTATCTTCATCATCGCCGCCATTGTCACCCCCACCCCCGACGCATTCAACATGCTGCTGTTTGCCCTGCCCATGTGCCTGCTGTTTTATGTGGGCGTCTTCGCCGGTCATCTTTTGGTATTGAAACGCGAAGGCCGCCGGTTCCCATGGCTCAAAGTGTTAACAATTGTGGCGATTGTGCTAGCGGTCCTAAGTGCGCTAACATATCTTGCCGCGCTACACTATAAGCTTCATCCAGTCCCGCATTGGCCTTTCCTGAAACGCTGATAACCAGGCCACGCGGATCGCGGAGTATAACTGAGGCGTGACCGTACGGGAGCGGTGTCACAGGGTATCCACCTATAGCGATGGATCTGAACAAGGCAATTCGAGAACTGCGCGATGAACTGAAGAAGCTTAACGAGGTTATCGCTTCCCTGGAGCACTTCAAGAGTACTGGTACTCTTCCGGCGCCCCAGCGCCGCGGCCGCAAATCCATGCCTAAAGAGGAGCGCAATCTGGTTTCCGAGCGCATGAAGAAATACTGGGCCGGCCGGCGCCGCCAAAAGAAGGCCGCCAGCGATAGGTAGGACAGGCTTTAGCCTGTCGTTGCAAAGGGCTTTAGGCTGTCGTTGCAAATGGCTCTAGCCTGTCGTTGCAATGGGCTCTCGCCTGTCGATGCAAAGGCTTCGTGCATGCCGCTACCGCTTTTTCAATACTTTGCCAACTCTTCTCCGACACCGCATGTAAGCCACTCGTAACCTGTACTCCCGATGCTGCCGCCAGGCTGGCGATAGAAACTTAGGGTTGAAGTACCATAACCAATAATACTGGGTACCCGCGCCATAGCTATACCGCATTTCGAAGTCGCAACGCAGTGCCATGTCCCGTGCTTCCCGCTCGGAAAAAGTAACTCCCAGCCAGGTGTCATCCGGAGGATTGTCGAACGCCTCGCCGCCCTGTAACTGGAACTTGAACAATCGCCCCCGCCGCAGCCGGCGGCGTACCGCCCGGACATAACTTTCGATAACTTCGCGGCTCGGTATATGTTGAAATACAATCGACGAAAACGCAAAATCGAATCTTATACTTCCTAGTACGTCTAGATCTTTCCCGCTGTTCTGAAAAATCTTGACATGTGGTAGATCGGCTAGCGCCGTCCGGGCTTGCCGCACCATCTCGCCGCTGATATCCACGCCGTACACTTCGCCGAAAACCTGTGCCAGCGCCCGCGTCACGCGTCCCGCCCCGCACCCGATTTCGAGCACCCGCATCCGCTTGGGATCCTGACCCTGGCAAATATTGATCATGTCGGTAAGGATCTCTTCGGAAACGGTCCGCTCGCCCGACTGGAAAAACTCGGCGTCGGTCCAATTCTGCCGCTCGGTGTTCACGTAGAAGCGCGCGTTCTCGCGCGCCCGCGCGTCCCACTCCCGCTGCATTTTCTCCAATTGCCCGCTGAGATCCCCTTCCGCCATCATGATATATTGTAGTTGTCGTATCGGTCCGCGTGGGCGACTAGCTCAGCTGGGAGAGCGCTGCGTTCGCAATGCAGAGGTCGGGGGTTCGATCCCCCCGTCGTCCACCAAATTCCCCGGCAGCGGCTATGAATCCCGCCCCCGCCCTGGTCCTCTTCGACATCGACGGTACCCTGGTCCGCCGCGCCGGGTCGCATCACCGCCAGGCGCTCGTCGATGCCGTCCGCCGCGTCACTGGCCTCGAAACCAGCACCGATCATATCCCCGTCCATGGCATGCTCGATCCCGACATCCTCAACCGCATGTTACGCGACGCCGGCGCGTCCCCGGCCTCCATCCGCCGCGCCATGCCCGAGATCGTCCGCCGCGCGCAGCAAATCTACGTGCGCAGTGTCCCGAACCTGCGGCGCAAGACCTGTCCCGGCGTGCGCCTCCTCCTACGCCGCCTGCAACAACGTGGCGTGCTCCTCGGACTGGTCACCGGCAACCTCACGCGCATCGGATGGAAGAAGCTCGACCGCGCCGGCCTGAAGCCCTATTTCCGCTTCGGAGCTTTCGGCGAAATGGCCAAGGATCGCGCTGGCCTGGCTCGCCTCGCCATCCGCCACGCTCGCGCACAGGGCTGGATCGAAAAGGGCACGCCCATCGCGTTGGTGGGCGATGCTCCCAGCGATATCATCGCCGCCCAACGCAACGGCATTCGCTCCATCGCCGTCCACACCGGAATCTCCACCCGGGACGACCTGCTCTGTTATGCGCCCGCCGTCCTCTTGGAGGACCTGCGCGGCCTGACGCTCGCCACCATCGTGGGGAACTTCAAATCCGTTCACACGTTGGCGACAATGCACAAATAGCGTTTATCAACAATCACTTACCTCAGTTTCCAGCAAGCCGCAAACCCTGAAAACGCCGCTCGGCATGGTAGCTTGAAATTAGAAGTACTCCACCCGCTCGTCTCTGTCCACGTTGGCTGTCAAAAATCAAATTTAGAGTCTTTTTCCGAAGGCTATCCGGCAGCGGAGCCCTGGGCATGGCCATGGACAAAGCTCTGGATAAAACGGTGCAAGCATGAAAATAAACGACTTAACATCATTGGCTTTGCTCGGCGAAAAACCGCGCGAACCGCCTGAACGCTACCAGCCGCCGTCTTCGCCGGGTCGCTGGCCACCGAAGGGTTTTGCGCAAATAAACCGCCGGAACCGTGCAAGCCGTTTATTATCTGCACCGTGGGCTTTGTTTGTCAAACCAGGGCAGCGGCCGCGCTCACGAGCGGTGTCTCACCCACGAGGTCACGCCTGATGCAATACTGTCCAACATGTTGGAGGCACAATCCCCCCAATCTTGACGGGGTTTGCTATGATACCCCTATGAATCCTGCATCCGCCCGCGCCGCTTGCTAATCCAAACCAATAGACTTATGGCAGCCGCTCTAGTCCCAAATCCCGTCCGGACGCAGGCCAAAAACCTGCTGTCCACCATTGGCAACACTCCGCTGCTGCGCTTGCCGAAGATCGGCCGCGAGGTCCCCGGCGTCACCGTTCACGCCAAAGCGGAATACTTCAACCCCGGCGGGTCCGTGAAGGACCGCGCCGGCCTCAACATGATCCTGGATGGCGAGCGCACCGGCCGCCTGCGTCCCGAGAGTGTCATCCTGGACGCCACCAGCGGCAACACCGGCATCGCCTACGCCATGATCGGCGCGGCCCGCGGGTACAAGGTCAAGCTATGCCTGCCGGGCAACGCTTCCATCGAGCGCCGGCGCATCCTGAAAGCCTATGGCGCGGAGATGGTATTCAGCGACGCGGGCGAAGGCTCCGACGGCGCCATCCGCAAGTGCCGCGAGATCTATGAAGCCGATCCCGACCGCTACTTCTACCCCGATCAGTACAACAACCCGGCCAACTGGAAAGCGCATTTCGAAACCACCGGCCGCGAGATCATCGAACAAACCAACGGCCTGCTGACGCACTTCGTGGCGGCCATGGGCACCAGTGGAACGTTTACCGGCGTCAGCCGCCGCCTGCACCGCGATCTTCCCCACGTCAAATGCTACTCCGGCCAGCCCTCCAGCAGCTTCCATGGGCTGGAAGGATTGAAGCATATGCCCAGCGCCATCGTGCCCGGCATCTACGATCCTACGCTCGCCGACGGCAACATCTGGCTGGAAACCGAAGAAGCCTACGCTATGGTGCGCCGCCTGGCGCGCGAAGAAGGCCTGCTGGTAGGCATTTCGTCCGGATGCAATGTGGTCGCCGCCCTGCAAATCGCGCGCCAGTTGCATGCCGAAGGCCGCGAGGGCATGATTGTGACCGTGCTTTGCGATAGCGCGGAGAAATACCTCAGCGACCAGTTCTGGGACGAGGCATAACGCCGAATGATTCATATCGAACCGGACGCCTGGCGCGAAATGGTGGCCCACGCGCAAGCTACATATCCAAACGAATGTTGCGGCGCCATGCTCGGGACGTCCGGCGCGAACGGCGGCGCGGAGAAAGCAGTAAGCATCGCTTTGCCACTGGAGAACGCCTACACCGGCGAACGCGGCAGCCGCTACGAATTGCGTCCGGGGGATTTGCTCCGCGCCGACAAGGAAGCCCGCAGCCGCAAACTCGATCTTGTCGGCATCTATCATTCGCATCCCGATTGCGACGCCTATTTTTCGGAGACCGACCTGAAGAACTCGTGTCCCTGGTATTCTTTTGTGGTGCTCTCCATAAGCAACGGCGCATTCCATCACGCCAATAGCTGGCTGCCCGATGCCGAGCAAACCAAAGCGGAGCGCGAGGAGTTGACTTACTGAAATGGCCAAAGTCTTGATTCCCACACCCCTGCGGCAATACGCAGGCAAGCACGATTCCGTCGAGCTAACCGGCTCGACCGTCGGCGAAGTGCTGACCGCCCTCACCACCCAGCACCCGGACCTGCGCCGCCAGCTTTACAACGATGAGGGCAAGCTGCGCAGCTTCGTCAACGTCTATTTGAACGATGAAGACATCCGCTATCTGCAGAAGGATGCCACGCCGGTGAAGGATGGCGACACGGTCTCGATTGTGCCCAGCATCGCCGGCGGCTCTGTTGCCGCGCCTCTGGAACCTGCAACTGCGGAGCTCTCGCCGGCTCTCTCAAAGGACGAGATCCTGCGCTATAGCCGTCACCTCATCATGCCCGAAGTCGGCACCGAAGGCCAGCTCAAGTTGAAGGCCGCGAAAGTACTTCTGGTAGGGACCGGCGGGCTGGGCGCGCCGCTGGGCCTCTACCTTGCGGCAGCCGGCGTCGGACGCATCGGTTTGGTGGATTTCGATGTAGTGGATTTCACCAACCTGCAGCGCCAGGTGATCCATGGCACCAGCGACGTCGGCCGCAAGAAGCTCGATTCCGCCGCCGACCGCATGCACGAGATCAATCCGTTCGTCCGGATCGACAAACATGAGGTCGCCCTGTCCAGCGAAAACGCGCTCGACATTCTGCGCGACTACGATATCATCGTGGACGGCACCGACAATTTCCCCACCCGCTATCTCGTCAACGACGCGTGCGTCTTGCTGGGAAAGCCCAACGTCTACGGTTCGATTTTCCGTTTCGAAGGGCAGGCCACTGTCTTCGCTTACCGGGGTGGGCCGTGCTACCGCTGCCTGTATCCGGAGCCGCCGCCGCCCGGCTTGGTGCCGAGTTGCGCGGAAGGCGGCGTGCTTGGAATTCTGCCGGGCACCATCGGACTGATTCAGGCCACCGAAACCGTGAAGTTGATCCTGGGCATCGGTGAGCCGCTCGTCGGACGCCTGTTGCTGTATGATGCCCTGGCCATGCGCTTCCGCGAGTTGAAGCTGCGCAGGAATCCGGAATGCCCGGTGTGCGGCGACCATCCCACGGTGACCAAGCTCATCGATTATCAACAGTTCTGCGGCATTCCCCAGGAGACTACTATGGACGGCGATATCGATCCAACCGAAGTGAAAGCGAAAATCGATCGCGGCGACAAGTTCGTGCTGCTCGATGTGCGCGAGCCGCACGAATACCAAATCTGCAGCATTCCCGTTGCGAAGCTGATCCCACTAGGCCAACTGCCGCAGCGGCTCGACGAGCTGGATCCCGACATCGAGATCTTTGCCCACTGCAAGAGCGGCATGCGTAGCGCCAAGGCAGTCGAGTTACTGAAGAAGGCCGGTTTCCGCGCCCGCAACATGAAGGGCGGCATCCTGGCCTGGAGCGATAAGGTAGATCCCACGGTACCCAAGTATTAGGGAATCAAAATTGCAAGAGCATCGGCGAGGTGATTGCCGATGCTCAAAAACCGATACATTCCGACGATTCTTTTGCACGCCGCGCTGCTCTCAACGACTGCAATATTTGCCGGTTGTGCACATCATGTCTACCGGGTGTACGACCCGTACTATAGCGATTATCACGTTTGGGGACCCGACGAGGACGTGTATTACCATCGCTGGCTCGGCGAGCGTCACTACGATTACCGGGAATTCCGCAGCATCCCGGCCGACCGGCAGAAGGACTACTGGACATGGCGTCACACTCAGCAGGCCCCTCCGCCGCATCCATAGCGCGGGCTACTTCCCGACAACTTCGACCAGGCCTGCATCTGCTCCCGTGAGCCGCCGGGCGGCATTATCCCAATGTAGGTGCGTGAGTCTCGCGTTCCCATCCTCGTAGGCGTAGGTCTTGCCGTCGTCGCTATAGAGCGTAAAGTCGCCGTCCGCCCCCGCGTAGACAAGTACCCGTGCGATCGCTTGCGCCTCTTTAGTGTTAGTGACTGGCGCGCCGAGCGGTACGATAGAACCAACCCGCACGAACAGCGGCAAAGTCTCGATGGGCGCCTCCACCTGAATGCTCTGCCCGCCGTGGAGCCGTTCCTTCGTCCAGTAGTTATACCAGTCCGTGCCCGCCGGCAGATACACCGTCCGGCTGGTGGCGCCTTGCTCCGTCACTGGAGCCACCAGAAACGCGGGACCGAACATATACTCGTCGCGAAGATCCGCCACCCGCGGGTCGTCTGGAAAATCCATGAATAGCGCGCGCATGTAAGGCGCGCCGGACGCATGTGTCTTAAACCCAAGCGAGTAAATGTAAGGCATGAGCTGGTAGCGCAGCTTCAGATACTTCTCCAGAATCGGTTCGGCCGCCTTGCCATACGACCAGACCTCGTTGTGCTTACGGCTGCCATGCGTGCGGAAGATTGGCAGAAACGCGGCGTACTCAAACCAGCGCGTGTATAACTCCGGATAGTCGTCATAGCCGCCCACGTTGTCGCGCGCGTCACTGGGGTCGAGCAGCGGAACATGCGCCGGATGATGCTCGGCGGGCAAATACTGCCAGCCCCCAATATCGTTGGTCCAATAAGCGAAACCGGACGCGGCAAAGTCCAGCCCCGTTGGAATCTGGCGCTGCAACGTATCCCAGGTCGGAAAAATGTCCGACGACCAGAACATGGTTCCATTGCGTTGCGCGCCCAGGTAAGCGTCGCGGGAAAGAATCAGCGCCCGCGTCTGCATGTCGCGACGGAAGCCGTCATACACTGCCGCCGTGTGAAACAGCGGGTAGATATTGAAGTAGCGCGTGCCCGGTCCGATATGGAAGTAGCTGCCATTGGGCGGCAGGTCGGGCTCCGTCTCGTCCATCCACAAAGCGTCGAAGCCTTTGCTCAGTATATTGTCCCGGATGGTCTCCCAATACCAGCGTGCCGCTTCGGGATTGGTCGTATCGATGTCGGACCCGGCCCGGTCATAGGGCAAGCCGTTGGTGGGCGTACCGTCCGCCAGTTGCTCGAACCA
>Ga0182018_10003016_pt1 | contig 15794 bp, 20 predicted proteins | sample 812P2MmetaG_FD_120490 | JGI IMG/M metagenome (GOLD analysis project Ga0182018, IMG submission 120490) | Permafrost microbial communities from Stordalen Mire, Sweden - 812P2M metaG | ecosystem: Environmental > Terrestrial > Soil > Wetlands > Permafrost | place: Sweden: Stordalen | collected...
GACATGGCGACCGGCGCCTCCGACAGCATTTTCACTAACGCCTCCGGCATTCCCACCTACAACTGGTCCGCGATCGAACTGGAGGTCAGCGACGTTCGTGCTCACGGCAAAGACGAGCGCCTGCCGGTTGACTCCTTCTACAAGGGCGTGCAGTTCTGGCACGACTACATGCGCATTCTGACGAGCGGCGACTGAGGTTTTCGGCGAGGCGCGCTTACCCCATCACTGTCGAGGGTGCGATTGATCGCATAATGGCGTCGATGTGGACGCGTGCACCATCCAGGTGGGGGAAGTCTGTGTTGCCGGGATTGAAGACGAAAGCCAGATCCGTCCCGGCCAGAACAATTCCATCCAGCCGCTCACGCTGGATCAGCGTGTGCGCCAGGTTGCGGAGTCGGTTGAAGTCTTCGTCCGAGGCACGCGATTCTTCAACCACTCGACCGTAGATATCGGCGATGGTGTCAATTTCCTCCGGTGTCGGCAGAATCACTTCTGTTCCGCTTAGCCTTCCAAACATCCGGGTTTCCATGGTTACGCGCCCTCCGAACAGGGCGACACGATGGAAGCGCCGGCGCACGATCTCTGCCGCAATCGCGTCAAGAAGGCCGATCAGCGGTAGCGGAGTGATGGAGGCGAGTTCGGCAGCGCAGATTTGCGGGGTAAACGCCGGGATGGAGGCAATCTCGGCGCCCCCGCGAGCAAGCTGTTGCAGCAGTCCTCCGAGGTATTCTGCGAGCTCCATGGCCTCGCCGGCAGCGGCACGCGCCAGCACATAACGCACGTCGGCGTGAACCATGAGGAGGTGGGGCGACAGACCACGGGCGAGATGTGCATCGACCAGGGTTTTGTAATAAAAGATTCCAGCACCTACGCCAAGACCGGAGACGAGTCCGAAGGGCCGCGTTTGTTCGGCTTCCATGCCTCTACTGTATTCGGCTCTGCTGTATTCGTGGCGAGCTCACAGACGGCTCTAGTGAAAGGCCGGAGTACTCGCAGCCGGCTGCGTCACAATGCTCACATTCGTGATGCCCGACTGCTTCACCGCATCCATCAACGTGGCAAACGCCCCGAAGGGAACCTTCTCATCCGCGCGCAAATAAATCACCTGATGCGTGGTATCTGTGTTCTGCGCGCGCAGAATGTTAGGCAGATCGTTCAGGTTCACCGGCTTGTCGTTCAGGAATACCTGCTGATCTTTGTCAATGGTCAGCACCGTGCGCTGCTCCGTAATCTCGCGCACCGTCTTCGTCTTCGGCACATTCACCTGGATGCCCGACTGCAACACCGGCGCGGTCAGCATAAAAATCACCAGCAACACCAGCACCACGTCCACCAGCGGCGTGATGTTAATCTCCGCCAGCGCAGTTTGCGTGTGACCGCTTCTACTTGTGAAGGCCACGGGCCGTCTCCACAGGGTCCTCGTTAGGCTTCAGCGCCGCTTCTTCCATGCTGTTCAGCAGCTCGCGGGCAAAATCGTCCATGCGCGCGCCAAAATCCCGGCAGGTTGAGGTGAACTGGTTGTAGGCGATCACCGCCGGAATCGCCACCAGCAGCCCTGCTGCCGTCGTGATCAGCGCCTCGGAAACCCCAGGAGCGACGGCGCGCAGCGTTGCCGTGCCCTCTGTGCCCAGTCCGTGGAAAGCATCCACGATGCCCATGATGGTGCCGAACAGCCCAATGAACGGCGAGATGGCGCCGATGCTCGCAAGCCACGTGAGCCGCTGTTCCATCGAGGTCAGCGACTCGCTGGCCGCAGTCTGGCCGGCCCGTTCCAGTGCCGTGATGTTGCGGCACGGGCCAAACCCGCCCGTCTGCCGGCGGTAGGTCTCATACACTTCGTCGAAAACATTCACCAGCGGGCTGGGCTTGAACTGTTCGCTGACAGTAGCAATCTCCTGCAGCCGGTTTGCCTTCCGAAACGCACGCAGAAACCGCCGGCTCTGCGCGCGAGCCCGCCGGAACGCAAAGAATTTGCCGATAATGATTGCCCACGAAAAGAGGCTTGCGATCAGAAGCACGGCCAGCACCGTCATCGCGATCGGGCCGCTGTTCTGAAGCATCTCCACGATCGCGCTGCCGTTGTTCACCGGGGGAGCAGCGGGGGGAGTCGTGTCCTGAAAGAAAAGTAACGCGCAAATGAGACTAATCATTGCCTGCTTTCACGTTACCAGAAGCAGGAATGGCCCGGGGGGTTGCACGCGCGTTGCACGAACCTGCTTCGTCATACCTCGATGCGCGAAAATAACCACGCGCTGGTGCCCAGGAAGATCGCCGCGAGTGCCGCCAGCAAGCCCAGATCCAGCATGAAGTTGAATTGCCAGCCGAAATTGAACTGCCAGTTCCCGATGAGAACGCCGCGCAGTCCATCAATGCCATACGACAGCGGGTCGGCGTGCGTGATCCACGTCATCACGGCGCCCAGATTTTTCAGTGGGAAGAGAGCCCCCGACAGAAAAAAGATGGGCATCACCATGAAGTTCATCAGCACCTGAAAACCTTGCATGTCCTTGATGCTTGACCCCACCGACGCACCGAGCGCAGCGAAGACGAGGGCAATCATCGCAATGAAAATCAGCGCAACCGGGATAGCAAGCCAGTTGTTGCTGGCTGCCGCTCCCGGTGCGTGCTGGTGCACGGGGCGGAAGCCGGCGATCAGGCAAACCACCAGCATCAGCAGCCCCTGCATCGTGGCCACAGTCGCGCCTCCCAGGGTGCGCCCGAAAATAATATTCAGCCTCGGCACCGGCGCCACCAGCGTTTCCTTCAGAAAGCCAAACTGGCGATCCCACAGCATCGCCATGCCGGAAAAAATAGAGCTGAACAACACCGTCATGCCGATCACGCCCGGCGCCATGAACTGGATGTAGTTGCCCGCTCCGGCCTTCGCAAAAATGGGCCCGAACCCGAAGCCCAGTGCCAGCAGATACAGCGTCGGCTGCCCCAGCGACACAATCACCTGCGCCTTCGACCGGAAATAGCGCTTCACCTCGCGCAGCCACATGATGTAGATCGCACCCATCTGCTCTCCTTACCGCACTCTCCTTAGCGCCATGTCCCATTACCGTTTTTGTTGCCACATCTGCGCAAAGCGCCGCAGATTATCCGTCGAACTGGCGCTCTCGTCGCGCAGCGATGTTCCCGTGAGCGCGAGAAACGCAGCTTCCAGCGAGTCCGTGTTGGTGCGCGCTTTCAACTCTGCCGACGTCCCGATCGCGACGATAGCTCCGTGATCCATGATGGCAATGCGATGCGCCACGCGATCCGCTTCGTCCATGTAATGCGTGGTCAGAAAAACAGTGGTCTTCTCTTTCGCGTTCAGGTTCTTCACGTGGGTCCAGAGCTGGTTGCGGCTCTGCGGATCGAGCCCCAGCGTCGGCTCATCGAGAAACAGAATCTTCGGCGTGTGCAGGAACCCGCGCGCGATCTCCAAACGCCGCTTCATGCCGCCAGAGAAAGTCTTCACATAATCGTTGCGCCGCTCCCACAGCTCGAAGAGCCGCAGCAGCTCCTCAATGCGCTCCACGCGCACCCGGCGCGGAATGTGGTAGAGGATGCCGTGCAGCTCCATGTTTTCGAGCGCCGTCTGCTCATTGTCGAGGCTTGGATCCTGGAACACGATGCCGAAACGCTGCCGGGCGTCGCGCTGCTTCACCCATGGATCGAGTCCGTCCAGGTGAATGCGGCCGCTGGTGGGCCGCAGCAGCGTCGTCAGCATCTTGATAGTCGTCGTCTTGCCCGCACCGTTCGGGCCCAGGAAAGCGAAGATCTCCCCCGAATCCACCTCGAACGAAATATCATTCACCGCTGTGAACTGGTCAAACTTCCTGGTCAGGTTTTCCACCTGGATCACGGGGCATGCCTCCCGGCAAAACAATGCGATTTGCTATGGCTTGTTTAGTTTGCCAGAAAGACCCACGTCAGGCTATCGACCGCCGCCGAGACTGGTGAAATTAGCTGACACCTACGGTCGCGGACGATCCAGGCAGGAGAACAGTTCATCAAGCTCGACGAAAATCGGCGTGCCCGGTGCCTCGAGCCGTCGCGCGGACTTCCAGTCATCTCCGATACACATCCGCCCGCTCCGGGTTCTGGGATCGATCGCCCAGATCGCCGCGACGCCCATGTTGCGATAGTCAGCCACGCGCTCCTCCAGATCCGAGTACGTATCGTCGGGCGAGAGAATCTCGACGATCAGGATGGGAGCCGTCTGGATCACATCGGGCTGTGGTCCAGCTTTCACGACCCCCAGGTCCGGCACGCGAACCCGCGAAGAAGCCACTCGCGTCCGCTGTTCCGGCGACGCCATCACCTGCCACTGCGATTCATGGTCCGCAAACCATGATCCCAGCAGTAATTGCAGTCGCGCATGCTCCCACTTGCCCACGTTCCGCTCCCGCACCTCGCCGTCGACATATTCCCGGTCTGGACGGTACATTCCTGAAGGGAAATGCGTACCTGGGTCGCCATCAATCACCCGTTGCTCAAGAGTGTAGCAAAATCGGCTATTTCTTCGCCGTCAGTGCAGGAGTCCACGTTACCCGGTCACCCGGCTCGATCTCGATCCGCAGCGACCCCTCCTGCCCCTGTTCGAGCTGCGGCCCGCTCACAGTGTGGTTGTGCCGCGCAGCGTCGGTGAAGTCGATCCTCACGGTGTCCGTACTCAGATTCCGGAACCGGTAGTGATAGCTCCCGCCCGCGGTGATCGTCTGCACCCCAAACGACCCTCCCGGATAACTCACTTCCACCAGCGATACAGCCGTCTCCTCGTGATTGACGATCGTGCATTGAATCCACGGAGAGTGACAGCCGGAAACGACCAGCGTGAGAGCCAACGCCGCGCACCGGGCGGAAAGAGATGAGCCAAAGTCTCGCATCATGACGGCCCAGAGTACCATCAGCGCCCCCGGCGCGAGCCCTCCCGCCACGGCATCATAACCCGGTAGCTGGGAATGGAAGTAGCATTCGCCTTGCTGGCAGTCAGCAGCTTTCGCCGGATCAACCAGCGCACCGCCGCCTGCGCCGAGCTTTTGGACACGCCGACCGACTCGGCCATCTCCTGAAAGCTCACCTGCACGGTCGCACCGGTACGCGCGTGGGCCGCCGCCAGCCACAAATAAACCAGAAAGCTGACCGGTCTGCGATCGTGGCCCACTAGGTCGCGCATCAGGACATCGATGATGTAGTCGTCGATAGCCGGCATCCCTATACCAACCATTACTATAGCAAGGACTGGACGATTGCATCCCCAAACAACTCTGGCTATGCTCCGGAAATCAGGCTCCGAAAATCAGGGAGGGAAAGCGATGATTCGAGGAATCAAATTCGTGGGAGTGCCGGTTACCAATCAGGACGCGGCGCTGAAGTTCTGGACCGAAGCGGTGGGCATGAAAGTCGTGACCGATCAGCCCTTTAATGACAAGCAGCGATGGATCGAACTGATGATCCCGGGCGCGGAGACCGGAATCGCGCCCTTTACACCGGAGGGTCAGGAAGACAGAATCGGCCAATTTACATCGATTTCCTTCTGGTGCGACGACGTCTTCGCCACGGCGGCAGCTCTCAAACAAAAGGGCGTCGTGTTCGCGAAGGAACCAACGAAAGAGCAATGGGGATCAGCCGGCGTTTTCAAAGACCCGGACGGCAACCAGTACGTGCTCTCCAGCCGATAGACGACCCCCAGCCGGTCCCAAACAGGCCTGGATCAGATCATCGGCTTGCGCTCCAGCGCGCGAGCCGTCAGCACCACGCCGGTTTCGCCCGTATGTAGCGTGATGGGGAAGGCCAGCACGTTCCACACCCACCGGTCGCCTTTGCTGGGCAGGTTGAGTACGCCGCGAAACGTGCGATCGATGTAGGTCTCGCGCGTTTCGGCCACGGTGCGCAGAATGTCGGCCCAGTCCACGGCAAGTTCCGGCATCTCCTCAAACATATTGCGGCCAGGGAACCAGTCGCGTGGCTTCTCCAGCACGGTTGCGCACTTCTCGTTCACATACTGCCAGGTTCCTTCGCCGTCCAGAATTTCGAGGACGACGTCGTCCCCCATAGCCATGTTGATCCGCGAATAGAAGAAATCCCGAGCGTCGACAACCACCGGCCTGCCGCGCCGCTTGGCCTCAAACGAACGCAGAGCCGTCACCAGATCGTCGATCGAACTGTACCCCTTGAGCAGGTGCATGTCCTCCACCCCTCCGAAGCGCCGCTCCAGCGTCGCCGAGAGAATGATGATGGGAACCTGCGGGCGCCGTGCGCGAAGATCCGACGCCACGTCGGTGCCAAACTTGCCGGCCCCCAGGTGATAATCCAGCACGGCGATGTCGATGTCGTCGAGCATCTGTTCGGCTTCTTCGATCGTGCTGGCGGTACTGGTGACATAGCCGTATTTCCGCAGGATCGTCGAACGCAGCAGCAAATTGTCGGGGTGGTCGTCAAGCAGCAGCACGCGGATCGGCTCGGTCGGGGCCTGAACAAGCGTCAGCGAGGAATCCTGGTCGTTCGTTGTCATAAACAATTCTTGGATGCTGACTACTACAGTGTCGCTGCCAATGCCCCCGGAAACTTCGTGTTATTACTCTACTCTTCGCGTTTCGGCTTGCGTTGGAATTGCTTCAGCAGCTCGGGAAGGCGGCTGAAGAGCGCCGTCGCGCGCAGCCACTGCTTGTGATCGAAAGCCGGTGATCCAGCCAGCATGGACCCAGCCGGAATATCGCCATGCAGTCCGGCTTGGGCGATGGCGACGACCCCGTCGCCGATGTTGCAGTGGCCGGCAACACCCACCTGGCCGGCAAGAATCACATTCTTGCCCACGTGCGTCGACCCGGCAAGTCCCACCTGCGCGCACAGCAGCGTGTTTTCGCCCACTGAAGAGCCGTGCCCCACCTGCACCAGGTTATCGACCTTGACGCCGTCGCCAATCCGCGTCGCGCCAACACTGGCGCGGTCAATGCACGCATTCGTCTGCACTTCGACGCGATCCCCCAGCACCGTCGGCCCCGACTGGGGAATCTTATGCCAGCGCCCATGGTCATCCTTCGCAAATCCAAATCCGTCCGACCCAACCACAGCGCCATTTTGCAGCAGAACATCGTCGCCCAGCTGGCAATGCTCGCGCACGACCGCATGTGCATGCGCAAAGAACCGATCACCGATGCGAACGCCGGGATAAATCACAACGTGGGGCAGAATGACCGCGTCGTCCCCAATAATGACATTTTCGCCAATAACTGCGTAAGCTCCGACGCGAGCATTAGCGCCAATCTTCGCGGTGGGATGAATGACGGCAGTAACATGAATCTCCGCCGGCCATGCGGGTGGCCGGTAGAAGAGATCGATTGCACGCGCGAACGCAAGATAAGGATTATTGAGCCGCAGCGTCGCGGCGGGAACATCGGGAAAGTCCGGCGTGACCAGAATCGCGGCTGCCAGGGTCGTCCTGGCCAGGTGCGCATACTTCGGATTAGCCACGAAAGTGATCTGGCCCGGTCCGGCTTCTTCGATTCCGGCAACACCGGTGATCTCAAGATCGGGGGAGCCACGAAGCTCAGCCTGGAGCACGCGCGCCAGCTCGGCGGATTGCATGTCGCGATTGTAAATCTCCGCAGACGACGGGCAATAGGCAATAGGAAACAGGCAATAGAGGCGGCGGGTCTACCGCTTGCTGCTGGCCTTTACGTTCTTCATCAGGCCGACGAGCATCTTCCCAACTTCGCCGGAGAGACCATCGGTGAATTCGATTTCCTGAGGATTGCCGAGCGGCAGCTTCCTCGCGATCTCGAGTTGCGTTTGCACTTCCAGATTGGAGCCTCGAGCCATGCCCAGAAACTGCAAGTACTCGCCCGTCGACGTGCGACCGTACCCTTCAGCGATGTTGCTCGCGACAGAAACTCCCGCCCTTCGCAACTGCTAGGCCGTAGAGTTCTTCCTTAGGAAAACCAGCGGTCAGCCGATACACCGCCACCGTCATTTCGATGGCACGCTGCCAGACAATCAGATCACGGTACGATTCGATCTTCATCGTGTTACCTGCTGTGAATCGTGTGCGCTCTTCCTGTTGCCTGCCGCGGGCTTCTGGCCTTCTATTGCCTATTGCCTATTGCCTGTTGCCTACTCCCTGCCTTTAAGGCGCTCCCGACCCAACCGACCGGCTCTCCGTCTGGTAATTCGCAGACCCACTCGCCGACTGCCCCGGATACTGCGCAGTCACCCGCATCTCCACGATGTTGCCCTCTAACTCCGGCGTATCGCTCACGATATCCGAGTCGGTGCGAATAATCGTCAGGTACGGGCTATTCTGCGACGCCACATAGACCTTGCCGATGGGATAGTTGTAGATCGCCCCAATCGCGTGCGGATTCGCCGTCAGCGCAATCGTCTTCTCCACGGTGTAATTCGTCAGGTTCACAATCGAAACGCTGCCTGGCGCTCCCACCGAACCGTCCGCCGCAATGTCTCCCTGATTCGCCACATAAACCCGGCTGCCATCCTGCAGCACAGCAACCTCAACCGGATGCAGCCCCACCGGGATAGTAGCCAGCACCGTTCCGAACGTCGAGCTGTCGTTGCCGTAGGTATCGAGGCTCACATCGATAATGCTGATGGTGTTCGAGTCGTAATTCGACGTCACCAGCACCTGCCCGGTTCGGTAATAATCCGCATAAACCGGCCCTGCGCCGACTGTGATTGTCCCGTCACAGTAGCTCGTGCAGGGGTGTACCGCATCAATCGCATTCAGCTGCGAATTGATGACCGTGACCGTCCCGCTGCCCCGATTCATGATGAACGTCCGCAGCGTGTCCGTAGTCATGAACCCGAACACAGGGCAGACCCCCAGCGGCAGCCGCGCCGAAATCGTATTCGTCGTGGTCTCGATCGCGTCCGCCTCGCCGTTCGCCGTCACTGCCGAAGGAGTCGCGCAGTCTCCCCACGCCGGCTGAGCCCCACCGCCGGAATTCCCCTGGCTGATCGCATAAATCCGCTCGCCCGTGCTGAAGCCGGTCAGGTTGATCAGTGACGGAGCCACCGGAATCTCCTGCTTCAGCGCCGAAGGCGAGCCCGTCATCTGCGCCACGCAGTTCGTTGTCATGCAGGTCGGCCCGTGCAGGCCCGCCTCCGTGACGTACAGGCTGCCATTGGCCAGCAACGTGTTCGTTGGCTCCGAACTCGGCAGCAGCGTGCTGGTCAGCACGTCTTTCGTAACCAGCTCCCCGGTGAGGGCAGTCGTCAGCGTGCCGTCGCAGTTCGGAGCGTATGTACTATCCCCGCCCACGTCCAGAGAAAATGTCAGCGGGCCGTTGCCGCCGTTGGCCTGCGCCACAACCGAATCGCCCGAGAAGTCAAAAAGCGTGTAAATGCTGGGCGTGGAGTACGTGATCCCGGCGCATGGCCCCGTCACTCCTGCTCCCAGTGGACTAAATCCCGGCTGCGATACCACCACGACGTCAGCTGTCGGCTGCGCTGCCGGCCCGGTGGGATTAATCGGCGTAATCACCGGCCGATATTGGTTACCGCAGCCAACGGCCGCCAGAACCGCACCGCCCAGAATCCCCGCAACCACCGCGGAAACCGCCGCTGGATAACGATGAAAAAGGCTGCCGGCCCTGCGCATGGTCCGGTCCAGAATCTGGCTCGATCTGCCATAAAGACGATCCAGCCATCCAATGCTACGCACTCGCAAGTACCCGACTCCTCCGCCCGGCCTCGTGGTTGGCGCGGGTTCAACCTTGGTTGCTGATAGAAAGATGATTGTACTGTACGCGACCGGCTTCGCGTCGCGCTCCGTGTCCCATAAGCGAGACCATGACCGAGACCCCGAACCAGACCAACGCCCAGCATCGCCGCGCAGGCCAGGCTAAACTCCGCTGGCAGTCCCAGGCGGTCCTGTTGGCCTTCGTTCCCGTCACCGCGATCTGGGTCACTCTCGCAGCAGGACAGGCGTGGAATGCCCGCGACCCGGTTTTGTGGGGAGCGGTCGTCATCAGCGTGATTCTCGCAGCGCTGGTCTACCTCACGCACGCGGCCACACTCGGCGCCGCCATCACCGGCGGCATCTTTGCCGCAGCCCTCTACCTGCTGACCCCGGGCCTGCACACCGCCTTGTGGCCGCTCCTCGCGCTGCTGCTGCTCACCTTCGGCGCAACCCGTTTCGGCCGCCGCCGCAAAGAAGCCCTCGGCACCGCGGAAGCCCGCCAGGGCCGCACCGCCTCGCAGGTGGCCGCGAATCTCGGCGCCGCAACGCTTGCCGGCATCCCGCTCTCGGCGGTACATATTTTCAGCCCCACGACTTTCAACGCGCACGCAGCGCTCGTGGCCATGATCGCCGCCATGGCCGAAGCCACCGCCGATACCGTCTCGTCCGAACTGGGTCAGGTCCTCGGAGGCGAGCCGCGTCTCCTCACCACCATGCACCGCGTCCCCGCAGGCACCGACGGCGCGGTCAGCCTGGCAGGCACCCTCTCAGGATGCGCCGCCGCCGCCGTAGTCGTCCTCGTAGCACTGATGGTGCTGCCGCTGAACCGAATCGACGCAGCCATAGCCGTAGCCGCAGGCATAGCCGGAATCTTCATCGACAGCCTCTTAGGCGCCATCCCAGAACGCCACGGCTGGCTTAACAACGACGCGGTCAATGCCCTGTCCACGCTCGCTGCCGTACTGCTGGCAGCCTGGGCCATCCGTTTCGCTTAGTTCGCCCGCTAACGCCGAGCTGGAGCAGCCGACAGCTGCAGCCCCAGCCCTCGCACCACGCGAAGCACCGTAGCAAACTCCGGGTTGCCGTCCGCTCTCAGCGCACGGTACAGGCTTTCCCGCGATACTCCAGCCTCTTTCGCTACCTCGCTCATCCCGCGCGCTCGCGCCACCACGCCCAGCGCATCGGCCACAAATGCCGGATCGCCGGTTTCAAGCGCCTCGCTCATATACGCAGCGATGGACTCGCTGTCGTCCAGGTATTCCGCCGGGTCGAACGGCTTTGTCTTCGCCTTGCTCATTCCGTCTCCTTCGAAAGCTTCTTCGCCGTTGCGATGTCTCTGGCCTGTGTACTCTTGTCCCCGCCGCATAGCAGCACAATCAGGATCGCTCCACGCTGGACGTAATAAACCCGATAACCGGGCCCGCAATGGATGCGCAGTTCGCTGATGCCGTCACCGACAGGATGCACATCGCCAGGATTACCGAAAGCCAGACGCCGAATTCGGGCGGCGATTTTCGCCCGCGATTGGGAATCCCGGAGCGCCTGCAGCCAGCGGAGAATGTTTTCGTCTCCCGAACTTCAATCACAGAAATCATTGTAGCCTATGGGCTACACTTGTGGCAAGGTAATATTAGCTCGAATCTCGCAGAGATGGAGATGGCTGGAGGAAGTAAACGATGGAAAAGCGGAAGCCGTTCGACGGGATGATGGAAGGGGTTCGGGCGATGGAGGCGCGTGGCGAGGGAAAGATTACACTGCGTAGCTTCCGGCACGAGCTGGCTCCGCTGCCTGCGCTCGATGCGGCGTTCATTCGGGAGGCGCGGGAGAGATTGCGCTGTTCACGGGCGGTGTTTGCGCGCCGGTTGCGCATCAACGAGCGCACCCTGGAGAACTGGGAGCAGGGGCGGGCAAAGCCGAATCCACAGGCGATTGCGCTGCTGTTGCTGGTTCGCTCGTACCCGGACACGCTGCAGCGCCTGGAGCAGGTAGCGCAAGGCTGAGCGCTGAAGGCTGCCGCCTCAATCCGTCCCCAGCCGCTTCTGCAGCTGCTCCAAACTCGCACCTTTAGTCTCCGGATAGCACAACAGCACCACCACAAACTGCAAAACCATCATCGCGGAGAAAAACATAAACGGCGCTGCCGTCGAATGCTTCGCCACCCACGGAAAGAACCCCGAAATAATCGCGTTCATGATCCAGTGCGACGAGCTCCCCAGACTTTGCCCCTTCGACCGCACCCGAGTCGGAAAAACTTCGCTGATATAAACCCAGATCACCGCCCCCTGCGAGATCGAAAAGAAGAAGATGAACCCCACCAGCAGCCAGACCAGGTCGCTCTGGTGGCTGTTCGCATGGAAAATCGCCGCCACGCCCGCGAGGCACAACGCCGTCCCCACCGACCCGATCAGCAGCAGCGATTTCCGTCCCAGCTTGTCGATCACCGACATGGCCAGCAGCGTCGCCACAAAATTCATCGCACCCAGCAGCACCGCCTGCTTGTCTCCGGAGAGCCTGCTGAATCCCCCATACGAAAAAATGTCGTTGGCGTAGTAGAGAATCGCGTTGATCCCGGCCAGCTGGTTGAACATCCCGATCGAGATCGCCAGAAAAATCGGCAGCCGGTATTTGTGCTGAAACAGCGGCTCCGAATGCAGCTTCTTCTCCATGTGGATTGAGTCGACGATTTCCTTCAGCTCCGCCTCGCTGTTCGGTGTGCCCATCATCTCCAGCACACGCCGCGCTTCGTCGATGCGGTTCTGCGTCACCAGCCACCGTGAGCTGCGCGGAATGCCGAACAGGAACAGTGCAAACAGGATGGCCGGAATCGTGGCCACGCCAAACTGCCAGCGCCACGCATCGCCTCCATCCACCAGCCGCGCAACCGCGTAATTCGACGCATACGCCAGCAGAATGCCCGCAACAATATTGATCTGGAACAAACCCACCAGCCGCCCACGCAACCGCGCCGGTGCCAGTTCAGCAAGATAAACCGGGCCCAGCACCGACGAACCGCCAATCCCCAACCCGCCAATCAGCCGAAAGCACAGCAGCGACGGCCAGTTCCACGCCAGCGCGCATCCCAGCGACGAGATGACGTAGAGGATGGCCATAATCCGCAACGCCTCTCGCCCCCCGATTTTCTGCCCCAGCGGCCCCGCCCCGATCGCCCCGATCACCGTGCCCCAGAGCGCGATCGAAACCGTCAGTCCCAGCGCGCCCGCGCTCAGATGAAAGACTTCAGTGAGCTGATGAGTCGTACCGGCAATGACCGCGGTATCGAACCCGAACAGCAGCCCCCCCAGCGCGCCAACCAGGGTGCTTCGGATGAGAAGAGCGTTCAGTCGCATAGCGTTCCAGACACGAAACCGCAAGCATACCACCGGCAGACGCGGGCCAGCGCATCGCCCCGCGAATCATGAATCTGGTGTCGCGTCTCCGAAGTTCGCTAAAGATCTCCGTAGTCGCTAAAGAATTGTCCTGGTTTTGTATCAGGCCACGATTCAGGCACCCATGGAGAACAGCCGATCCGCGGTTATTTGGGGGGGACTGACTGACTGAATAGATTGTTGAACTCGGCCGTGATGTGATCGCGTTCTGTCGGCGGCACGTGCAGGATCAGAAACCCGCCGAATATCCTCTCCCAGTTGCCGCCGACGGCCATCACTTTTTCCAACAAAGCAGACATGGCTGGGGAGTCAAGCAGGTTCTGCGAGAGGACGCAGGATAGAGTTGTCAGTCCGGATGGCGTGGTTACACGGAGGAACCGTACGCTTCCGTCGGTTTGGGGTTCCGTCTCGATCACGTCGTGATAGCTCGCTTCCCCCAAAATGGAGCTTACTTCCAGTCGATACAGATTCGGCCCCATTGGCGTAACAAGCAATGTTCCCTCACCATCCTGAAACGAGATGCGCACTTCGCACGGTGGTTCGTTTGGATTCATTTGAACGTTTCGTCTCTTTGGGAATTAGGAAATAACGCCCGTTCTGCAGAATATAGCGAGGGCAGTCTGCGCGCCCTTCTTGGACCGTCGCTGGTAAGGCTAGCGTTGAGCGCATCACCGGCACGCGGAAGTTTCGGTTGCAGGGAACCCGCACACAGGGTCCTGGCGATCAGGCGTCTCACAAAATTCGCACCGAAATTTCTCGGCTGCCTGTAACTCGCTCAATTCAAGAGCGCTATGAAGCGGCCACGGTGTCAGGCCGCGACTTCGAAGCGTGCCGGGAAAAGAAGCCCAACCCCAACCCCAAACCCAGCGAAGGCCAGGTTCACCCCATAGCAAGAAGCAAACTCCCCGGCCGGCACGAACGTCCATATGAATCGATTCCCGCTTCACCCCGACGGTGCTCCTCCTGTTTCATTTCGGGCACGAACGTCAGTCGTGCCCCAAAACAGCCCAAAATCAAATGCTCTTCTGCTCCTGAGCCAGCTCTCTTCCACCACTTCAACGCGCTGGGTTGTTCAACGAATTTCAGAGACAGGCCTGGAACCGCCCTGCAAGCAACCGCCCGAAAATGACCCGAAACCGACCAACCGGCCTCCCACCGCTCTCAAAAGGGTTGCATTTTTCCGCCGGAAGCAAGATCATGGTCCCGCAGCACCAGAATGAGGTACTGACGTAATGTCCCAAAACCAGAAACCTGCCCCGCCAGCACTCTTTCTTGTTAAGATGGACCCACGGGATCGTCTGCCAACGGTCCCTTTTTTGCTGCGGTTTAATTCACGCTTCCGCTCGCCGAGGCCCGATGCGGAACATGATCGAGCGCACAGTTTCTCGAAATGGGAAAACAAGAACATGTCAACCTTGGTACCCAATGGTAAGTTGCTGATTATAAATAAGGATAGTGACGCGGCTGAAGGGCATTTGGGGACCGCCGACGAGCCCGGTGACCTGAGTAATTGATCCCCCAAATGGCAGATTGACCCCCCTGTTCGAGGCTGATAGCGTTTAGGGAACAGCCAATCTAGTCCAACTTTTTCAGGCCGTGAAAATACGGTAAGAGGAGTCTTCCGGGACCATCCGGACAAGTACCTTGCGCAGACGTTACTACATCATCTTCGTGGCACGTGAGAAGGATGGACGTCTCCGTAAGATCCCGATCCCTCTCCATTACGCCGGCATATTCGTCGCCGCCGCCGTGGTCGGAGCCTTCACCATCACTGGCCTGGCGGGCTCCTACTCCCGCATGCTGCTCAAAACTGCCAGCTTTAATCAGGTCCGCTCCCAGCAGGAAGCCCTGCGCAAGGATTACAACCAGCTTCAGCTCGTCGCGCACCAAAAGGACCTTCAGGCCGCCTCCCTGGGCTCCCTCGCCAGCGAAGTGAGCGCGCTCTATGGACTACGCCAGAGCCGTTTAGCCAAGTCCGCAACCGCGCCCGTCGCTCCGGACACCGCCGACGGCGCGCCATCGTTCACCGAGCAGGCCTACGCTCAGTCCCTCGATCAGCTCGCTTCGCTGCGAACCAATGCGCTTACCGGCAGCTTCCGTTCCTTCGAGCTGGGCATTACTTCCACACTGGTCACGAATTGGGTCAGCCTCGCCGGCGCACCCACGCTCTGGCCGGTCATCGGTCCCATCACCAGCTCCTTCGGCGAACGCGAGGACCCCTTCAACGGTGAAGGCGCCTTCCACTCCGGCGTGGACATCTCCGCCGGCTTCGGCGACCCTGTGCGAGCCGCCGCCGCCGGAACCGTAGAAATCGCTTCCATGACCACCGGGTACGGCCGCCAGATCCTGATCGACCACGGCAACGGGATTGAGACTCTCTACGGACACCTCTCTGGCTTCGCTGTTACAGCGGGGCAGCAAATCAGCCGCGGTCAGGTCATCGGCTATGTCGGCATGAGCGGTCGCTCCACAGGTCCGCATCTGCACTACGAGGTGCGCATTCACAACACGCCTGTGAACCCACACCGCTATTTGCAGGAGACGATCCAGCAAATGGCCACCGAAACTCCAGCCGACGCCGGCAAATCCGGAAGCTAAACTACGGAAATCCAGCCCCGCAACACTCGTCGTCGGCGATTCCTGCCGTCTCCCTCCGGTCTCGTCTCCTGCCTCTCCGCATCAAACATCTACTGGCTACTGGCTACTGGCTACTGGCTACTGGCTAC
>Ga0182018_10003019_pt1 | contig 15779 bp, 15 predicted proteins | sample 812P2MmetaG_FD_120490 | JGI IMG/M metagenome (GOLD analysis project Ga0182018, IMG submission 120490) | Permafrost microbial communities from Stordalen Mire, Sweden - 812P2M metaG | ecosystem: Environmental > Terrestrial > Soil > Wetlands > Permafrost | place: Sweden: Stordalen | collected...
CTGACCGCGTATTCGCGATGCAGCCCGCGCCGCCAGAACGACAGCATGTGGGCAACTTCTCGCCGTTCCGGCTGAGGATCAGCGGTGACGTCGAACGGCAGGAAATCCGGATCGACGGCGTCCGCCATCCCCGGCGCGTAGCAGATGGTGTGAATTCCGATGGGTTTCGCCGTCATCGGCCTATACGCCGCTGAAAAAGAACGAACGGACCTCCAGATCGAATCGTTCCTGCTCGCGTAGGATGGTGTCACGGTAGGTCAGTTGCCGGGTAAAGTGCGTCACGGGATCGTCGAGAATCGCGGTGACTTTCCGCAGCAGGCTACCGGTCGCGATGTCTTCCTCGGTAAACAGATACTCCACCGGCAGCGGATGGTCGGGAAAGAACCGCGCGGCACCAGCGGCGTGCAGCAGCACCACCGCTCCCGCGATGGCGGCTTCGCGCGGAACGCGGTCCTTGCCGGCGTGATTGCCGAAGTCGATGTACAGGCGCGAACCGAACAGCGCATCGCGGACCCGTGCCTTGGTCATTCCGTGAAGCGGCAGAAAATCCACCTGCCCGGTCAGACCGCCGCTTCCATTGATGAAACGCGATGCGAGTTCCGCGCCTTTGTTGGGAAAGTAGCATATTGTGTTGGGACGGTCCGATATCGGCGGATTCTCGGATTCGATCAGACTTCGATAAATGAAATCAGGATCAGTGTAGTCGGACAGCGCGTGGTAACGCACGGCGGCGTTGCCTTGCAGGAACGACCGTGCGTAGTCCGATTGGTGGAAATGCGAGAGATTTGCATCGGCGAAGAATTGCTTCCGATACGTCGCATCGAGTAGAGCGGAATCCTGAAGAATCGCATTATCGACCGACAGCCACCACAGCGCCCGCTGATATCGGGCGTCCGATATCGCGGCGAATCGCGTCAACACTTCGGGCAACACCACCAGCGTGTCAGGGCCCAGGCGGGCCTCGAGCAGCACCTGTGGCTGGTAGCGCGCGAAATAGCGGGGAATCGGTGATGGGGCGGGGTGGCAGCGCAGGATATCGCCGTCGAGTTCGAGATGGGAGAGAGGCGTATAATAGGCCATATGCGCGGTGCCGCCGTGCCGGGCGATGTGGTAGCCCAATTGATGCAGCGCCTCGCACCCGCCGTTCAGATACTCGGGGCAGAAAATCAGCACCTCTTCAAAAACCTTACGCATGGCGGCCGATCGATCGTCGAGCGGGGTATCGCCTCATGCCTCGCTGCCCGGTCGTTCGAATCGGAACACATCCGGCTGATCGAAATTCACATTGTAAATGTCCTTTTCATAGTTTTCCAGGTGAGTTGGGCACATCTCGCAAATCCATTCCGGCCCGTCCCTGCCACGCAGCCAGAGTTGCAGTTCGTCATCCGTGCAGTCGAGGCCAATTCCCTGGTATTCGAGGTATTTCATCCAGCGAGGATTCTCACGCAGATCGAATTTCTCGGCGACATAATGCAGGTTGCCTATTTGCGGGCATTTCCACAGGCGGTTATCGATCAGATTGCAGCAATGCTGCGAATGGCACACGCTCCAGCTTGTCACGACGTCGCCATCGAACGGCTCCATCTTCTTGCCGATACCCTTATAAAACCGATTCCACTTCGCGATATTGTCGCCCAACTGGGTTTTGACCCCGAATTCAGCGGTCCAACCGTTGATTGCCGTGACCGCGGCATTGATCCGAACAAGATAGTCCGCGTCCCGCGAGTGCAGCGACAAACTGAGGCTCGTATTCGGCAGCGACAGCAGGGACGGCATGATCGGGTGGCGATCGATATTGAGGCCGTTGGTGCAAACCTGAATATGCGCCGCCGGCCAGAACTGTCTGATGCTCAGGAAGATTTCCGGAAGATTGGGGTGCAAAAATGGCTCTCCGCCGAGGATGCGAAAGAAATTCGGAATGACCCGGCCCGACCACTCGTTCAGCCATTGCCTTGCCTCAGCCAGCGGTACGGTCTTCTTGATGTTATAATTCGAATAGGCCGAACAGCCATCGCAATGCAGACCGCACAGATGCGTGATCGGCATCTCGAGATATTGTATCGGCAAAACCATGGCGCACCTGCCTTTGGAAACGCGGCACCCGAGAGGCGCGAACGTCACCAGCCTGGCAGACGGACCTTAATGCCGGGTTAAACTGAGAGCACCGGCCGCGAAAAACAGCTTGTCACTGGGTTGTCCCGCCCAAAGCCGCCCGCATCCGCGCGATGAACCCGCCGATCGCCTCCGGCCGCGTCTTCAATGCCGTGCGGTTCACGATCAGCCGGCTGGTGACCTGGGCGATCACCTCGGTTTCCACCAACCCATTCGCCCGCAGCGTCGAGCCGGTCTGCACCAGATCGACGATCACCCGCGACAAGCCGAGGCCCGGCGCCAGTTCCATCGCACCGCTCAGATGCACGACCTCGGCCTGAATGCCGCGGCTGGCGTAATGCCGGCGGGCGATGTTGGGGTATTTCGTGGCGACTCGCACCAAAGACCAGCGCGCCGGATCGTCGGTGCCCGCCGTCTCTCGCGGCTCGGCGACCGAAATCCGGCACTTGCCGATCCCCAGATCGAGCGGAGCATAGATTTCCGGATAGTCGAACTCCATCAGCACATCGGCGCCGCAAATGCCGACCTGAGCCGCGCCGAACGCGACGAAGGTCGCGACGTCGAATGGGCGCACGCGCACGACATCCAGTCCCGGATCGCCGGTTTCGAAGCGCAGCCGGCGGCTTTCCTCATCCATGTAATCGGCGGCCGGAACGATGCCGGCGCGGGCCAGCAGAGGTCCGCACTCCGCCAGGATACGGCCCTTGGGCAGTGCCAAAATCAGGCGCTGGTCGGAATCCGGCTCGAACGAGGCGGCGGAGAACGGCGCGGTCATCGTGTCATCCATCGCATGCTCAAACCCGCAGGAACCCGACGAGGTCTTCGGTCTTCGCGACGATCGGCTCGGCGATCGCGGCCGCCCGCTTCGCGCCATCGCGCAGCACCGCGTCGACGGTGGCCGGGTCGGACAGCAGACGCCGTGTGTCCGCCGCGATCGGCGTCAGTTTCTCGACCAGCAGAGCGGTCAGCACCTCCTTGAACGCGCCAAAACCCTTGCCGCCGTGTTCGCGCAGAACCTCGGCGTGGGTCTTGTCATCCATCGCGGCGAAAATCCCCACCAGGTTCCGCGCCTCCGGCCGATGCGCGAGGCCATCGGTGTCACTCGGCAACGGCTCCGGGTCGGTTTTGGCGCGGCGGATTTTCAGCGCGATGGTGTCGGGGTCGTCGTTCAGGTTGATCCGGCTCTGATCCGATGGATCGGACTTCGACATTTTCTTCGTGCCGTCGCGCAGACTCATGACACGCGGGGCGGGACCCATGATCCCTTCAATGCGCGGGAAGAAGTCGGTCTCGTAGTCGTGATTGAACTTCTGCGCGATGTCGTTCGCGAGTTCCAGATGCTGGATCTGGTCCTCGCCCACCGGCACACGCGTCGCATGATAGGCCAGGATGTCGGCCGCCATCAGGTTCGGATAAACATACAGCCCGGACGAGGCGTTTTCGCGATCCTTGCCGGCTTTGTCCTTGAACTGCGTCATCCGGTTCAGCCAGCCGATCCGCGCCACGCAGTTGAATATCCACGCCAGTTGCACATGCGCCCGCACCGCCGACTGGAGAAACACGATGTGCTTCGCCGGATCGATCCCGATCGCCAGCAGCGTCGCCGCCATCTCCCGCGTTTGCTGGGCCAGTTCCTTCGGATTCTGGAACGCCGTGATCGCGTGCAGATCGACCACGCAATAGATGCAGTCGTGCCCGTCCTGCAGCGCGGCCCAGTTGCGGAGCGCGCCGAGATAGTTGCCGAGGGTCGGGATGCCGGAAGGCTGAATTCCGGAAAAGATACGCTGCATGGATATTGACCCGGTGGGGCTCCGTATGAGGCTCGATGACGAGGCAGCGGACAAATGAACGAACAGCAGCCCACATGCAACCCGGTCGGGTGCGTTAATCGGCGCCGGCGTCGGCGCGGGGACCGGGGTCGCGGTTTCGCCCAACCACGTCAACCTTGGCCCGCCGCCGCGGAGCAACCGTCCGTAGCTTCCGTGCCTCGATCCGATCCGTCATGGCATAGGGATCGATTTCAACGCGCAGCGTATCGATCAGCACCGTCGGCACGCGACCCCGGCCAACCGCGCGCATTTCCAACAGGCCGAAAGCTTCCAGCTTGCCAAGCGTCCGCAAAAGGTTCGGCACGGCGCGTTTTGTGAGACGCGCCAATTCGGCGACCGATTGAGGCTGGGAATCTCGGATCGTGCGCAACAGATCGCGGTTGCCGGCCGTGAGCAGCCGTAGCAGCGCTTCCGCGGACTCGACACTTGGTAGGGCCGCGTCAGCGGGCGCCGGAATTTCGCCTCGCGCGACTGCCCGCATCTCGGCGATCAGGCTTTTCATTCTCTGTATTTTCATCGTGATCCCCGGTCGGTGATGTCGCTATTCCGCACAACTGTCCCCTCAAGTCCAAGTTCAGCCAGAACGCGATGCACCTCGGTTTCAAAGTCCGCCAACAACTGATCCGTGGTGGTGAACCGATAGGGCCGCCCCGTATCGCCGGCCGTACGATGTCAGTGATCAAGCTCCACACTTGATCTCCGCGACTGCCGTCGCGGCCGAACGCCGTGCGCGTTGTCGAAGCCGATCACCGATTGCCATTCGGGTGATGCAGCGTGAACGAATAGCGCAATCCGTGCGGGCGTTCTGGGGTCGATACCGTCCTCTTTATCTCGAACTTCAACCAATAACCTTGCTCCAGGTGATGCACACGGCCGTCAAATCCTAACAGGAATTCTAACGTGTGGTCGTCAGAAATAGCATACCCTCTGAGACTTATCCTGTGATGATAGCATAGTTACCCGAGTTGTCCACCAGACTGGCTGATGCACTTCGATAATCGGGCGCGCCGGGTTACCGTTCCCGCCGCGACGGCGTGGCCCGGAGGAATTCAAGGAGAGTCAGGGGTCAGCCGGCAATGGGCCCGCATTCAACATGCCTGGTCAGCGCAAGTCGCTGTGATCCCTCCCTCGCCGCGGGCTCTGCTTCAGGCGGCGCCGCCGATATAGGCACGCAGACTATCGACCTCGGTGTCCTGTTGCATAATGCGGGATTTCACCACGTCGCCGATGCTGACCATGCCGACGATGGTATCGTTGTGCATCACCGGCAGATGCCGGATCCGGCCGATCGTCATCTTCCGCATCGCCTCCTCGACCGTCATGTCGGGATGGGCGAGATGCACCGCGCGCGTCATCAACTGACCCGCTGTCATGTCCAATGTGCGGGCGCCATTGGTGGCGACGCTGCGCACGATGTCCCGCTCGCTGACGATGCCCAGTACCTGATCCGCCTTATCCATGACCAGGACGGCGCCAATCCGATGTTCGGCCAGCTTCGCGGCGATCTCGGGGACCGTCGCGGTGGGCTCGATCGTGATAACCGCATGCCCTTTGTGCTTCAGTATCGCGGCGATCGTCATGGTCCGTCCTCCTTGGTTTGGCGCAAACCCGGGACGGCGATCCGAACGCGTGCCGTAAGGAGGCGAGGCTCGGATCATCGGCCCGCTCAGTGTCACGCACCGGCAGCCTACGCCTTTGGCGATCTCCGCTTCAACAAGTTGCCGTGCGGTGCAGCATGAATTCTCCTTGACACACTTATGCTCATCTGGGGTATAAGCCAACAATGCTCATTTAGAGCATAAATTGGAGAACGGTCTGCTCCATGGCATGCTCATCCGACATGAGCTTTCAATCTCTCTATCGGCACGGATTCGCCCGCGTCGCCGCCTGTACGACACGCACCGCGCTCGCCGATCCGAAGTCGAACGCCGCGGCGATTCTGGCGATGGCGCGGTCATGCCACGACCAGGGCGTGGCGCTGGCGGTGTTTCCCGAGCTTGGCCTGTCGGGCTACGCGATCAGCGATTTATTGCAACAAACCGCGTTGCTGGACGCGGTCGAGGTGGCGGCCGATACGATTGTCGCCGCCTCTGTTGATCTGCTGCCGCTCCTGCTGGTGGGGGCGCCGATCCGGCATCAGGGCGCGCTGTACAACTGCGCTCTGGCCATTCACCGCGGCCGGCTGTTGGGCGTGGTTCCGAAAATCCATTTGCCGAATTACCGGGAATTCTACGAACCGAGGCATTTCGTCAGCGGCGATGGCCAGGTTGGTGGGACGATCACGATCGGCTCGCACACAGCCCCGTTTGGCACCGATCTGCTGTTCGCAGCCGAGGACCGCCGCGATTTCGTCGTCCACGCCGAGATTTGCGAGGACATCTGGGTGCCCAACCCGCCGAGTGGCGAGGCGGCTGTGGCGGGGGCGACGGTGTTGGCGAATTTGTCGGCCAGCAATATCACCATCGGTAAAGCCGAAACGCGGCGGCTGCTGTGCCAGTCGCAATCGGCGCGCTGCCTCGCCGCCTATCTTTACGCCGCCGCCGGAGCGGGTGAATCGACCACGGATCTGGCCTGGGACGGCCAGGCCTCGGTGTTCGAGAACGGTGTCGTGCTGGCCGAAACCGAGCGGTTCCCGAGCGACGGCCAGGCCGCCATCGCCGATATCGACCTCGACCTTCTGGGCCAGGAGCGGTTGCGGATGGGTTCATTCGACACCAACCGGCGGCGGGTGCACCGCACCTGGCGAACGGTCGGCTTCCGGATCGATCCGCCAATGCACGATCTCGGTCTGAAGCGGCGAATCGAGCGGTTTCCGTTCGTGCCCGCCGACGTCGCGCGGCTGGAGCAGGATTGTTTCGAGGCCTATAACATTCAGGTTTCCGGCCTGGCGCAGCGGCTGCGCGCGACCGGCCTGCGGCGCGTCGTGATCGGCGTGTCGGGTGGCCTCGATTCGACGCAGGCGCTGATCGTCTGCGCGCAGGCGTTCGATCTTCTGGGCTTACCGAGGACCGGGATTCTCGCCTACACGATGCCCGGCTTCGCGACCTCGGATCACACGAAGCACAACGCGCTGGAGTTGATGCGATCACTTGGCGCGACGTCCTCGGAACTCGACATCAGACCGGCGGCGATTCAGATGTTGAAGGACATTGGCCATCCATTCTCCGACGGCAAGCCGGTGTACGACATCACGTTCGAGAACGTGCAGGCCGGTTTGCGTACCGATTTTCTGTTCCGCCTCGCCAACCATAACAACGGCATCGTGATCGGCACCGGCGATTTGTCCGAACTCGCACTGGGCTGGTGCACCTATGGCGTCGGCGATCAGATGGCGCATTACAACGTCAACGCCGGCGTGCCGAAGACGCTGATCCAGCATCTGATCCGTTGGACCATCGGGACGAAGCAATTCCCCGATCCGGTGTTGAAGACGCTCGACGCTATCCTGTCCACCGAGATTTCACCCGAACTGATCCCGGCGGCCGAAGGCGAAACGCCGCAAAGCACCCAGGCGATCATTGGTCCATACGCGCTGCAGGATTTCACTCTGTTTTACATCCTGCGTCACGGTTTCTCGCCGTCGAAGATCGCCTTCATGGCCTGGCGGACATGGGCCGACAAAACCCGGGGCGACTGGCCGCCGCATTTCCGGGAAGATCAGCGCGACGAGTACGACCTGCCGGCGATACGCCATTGGATGGAGGTGTTCTTGCGCCGGTTCTTCGCGTTCAGCCAGTTCAAGCGCAGCGCGATGCCGAACGGACCGAAGGTCTCGGCGGGTGGCTCGCTGTCGCCGCGCGGCGATTGGCGGGCGCCGTCGGATGGCAACGCGGCGGTCTGGCTGGCCGATCTGGAGAGCAACGTGCCACGGGACTGACTGTCACGCCGCCCCGATTGCCGCTGCCTAATTAATAGCCACGCGACAGTGATGAATTCGGCGCCAATTTTCGCGTCGAACGCCTGTCAGCGAGCATATTTTCCCGCGATATCAAGGTCGTGCCCGGGAAATAGCCGTCCCGTTTATCTTGGCACGGCGCTTGCTCTGTCCCGAAGCGCTTACCCGCCAATGGGACGTCAGCGATACCAACCAACAGGGACAGGCAGTATGAACCCGATCGAACCTACTCTCTCTCGTCGCGGTCTTGGCCGTATAGGCGCCGCGGCCGCCACCGTCGCCGCCATGGGCGCCGTCAAGGCGCTCACCACGCCCGCCATCGCCCAGTCGGCGGAACCGATCAAGATCGGTATCCTGCACTCTCTGTCGGGCACCATGGCGATCAGCGAGACCACGCTGAAAGACGTCATGCTGATGCTGATCGAGAAGCAGAACGCCGCCGGAGGTGTGCTCGGCCGTAAGCTGGAGCCCGTGGTCGTCGATCCCGCGTCCAATTGGCCGTTGTTCGCCGAAAAAGCCCGGCAGTTGATTTCCGTCGACAAATGCGCCGTGACCTTCGGCTGCTGGACGTCGGTGTCGCGCAAGTCGGTGCTGCCGGTGTTCGAAGAACTCAACAGCATGCTGTTCTATCCGGTTCAGTACGAAGGCCAGGAATGCAGCCGCAACGTGTTTTACACCGGCGCGGCGCCGAACCAGCAGGCGATCCCGGCGGTCGATTATCTGTGGACCGAGAACAAGGTGAAGCGTTGGGTTCTGGCCGGCACTGACTACGTTTATCCGCGCACCACCAATCAGATCCTCGAGGCTTACCTGAAAAGCCGCGGTGTCGCCGCCGAAGACATCATGATCAACTACACGCCGTTCGGTCATTCCGACTGGCAGAACATCGTCGCCTCGATCAAAAAGTTCGGTAGCGCCGGCAAGAAGACGGCGGTGGTCTCGACCATCAACGGCGACGCCAACGTGCCGTTCTATAAGGAGCTCGGCAACCAGGGCATCAAAGCGACAGACATCCCCGTGGTCGCGTTCAGCGTCGGTGAGGAAGAACTCGCCGGCCTCGACACCAAACCGCTTCTGGGCCACCTCGCGGCCTGGAACTACTTCGAGAGCGTCGACAATCCCGACAACAAGAAGTTCATCGAGGCCTGGAAGACCTTCACCAAGAATCCGAAGCGCACCACCAATGACCCGATGGAAGCGCACTACATCGGTTTCAATATGTGGGTGAAGGGTGTCGAGAAGGCGAATTCGGTCGCCGCCGACGACGTGATCGACGCGATGATCGGCGTTTCGGTGCCGAACCTTTCCGGCGGCTACTCTGCGATGATGCCGAACCATCACATCACCAAGCCCGTTCTGATCGGTGAAATCCAGGCCGATGGTCAGTTCAACATCGTGTCGCAGACGCCCGGCCTCCTCGTCGCGCAGGAATGGTCGCCGTACGTCGCGGATACCAAGGACCTGATCGGCGACTGGCGTAAGCCGCTGAGTTGCGGCGCGTTCAACGTGAAGACCAAGACCTGCACCTCCGGAAAGAAGGCCTGATTTCCGGCAGTCCAGGTCAGTAATACCCGGCGGTTTCCGGGTTGCGTGAGGGGAGAGGCGGTCGCATCCTCCCGGCCGTCTCTCCCTCGCGTTAACGGCGTGCGTCACGAAAGAGTGCCATGAACCGGTGCCTCGCTTTCATTCTTCTCGCCGCCTTGTGGCTGTTTCCCGCGCCTGGCCGAGCCCAGACGGCTAGTGAGGCATATTCGGCACTGGCCACGACCAATTTCGATCAGATTCGTAATGGCGTGATGGCGCTGTCGGTGTCCGGCGATCCGCGGGCGCAGATCGTGATCACCGCCTTGCAGAACGGCAAGCTTTACATGCGGCCGGACAAGGCGCTGTTCATTAAGAACGATGACGATTCGTTCGCCGACGCCCTGACCGGGACCGCCGCCGACGTCCCGGCCGGTGCGCTGAAGCCGGTTCGCGTCAATAACGCCGTGCGCGGCGCGATCGACGCGGCCCTTGGCGTTTTGCGTCTGTTCGCACCGGATGCCTCGACCAGAGAGGCCGCCGCCGAAGCCGTCTTCCTGGCCCGCGATCCCGCGGCCATACCGGCGTTGGACCGTGCTCTGGCCAAGGAAACCGATGCGTCGGTGAAACGTCGGATCGAGCAGGCCCGTGCCGCCGCCATCCTGGCCTCGTCCGGCGTGTCCGACGCGGATCGCCTGGACGCCATCGCCGTCCTGCACGCCCGCGGCGATCTGGAAGCCCGTAGCACGCTTGGCAATCTGACCGGCCAGTCGCCCGCGGTCGCCGCCGCCGCCGCGACCGCGATCACCGGCATCGATCGCAACCTGCAACTCTGGTCCGTGGCGGAAAGTGTTTATTACGGCATCAGCCTCGGTTCGGTGCTATTGCTGGCCGCCGCCGGCCTGGCGATCACCTTCGGTGTCATGGGCGTCATCAACATGGCGCACGGCGAAATGGTGATGCTGGGCGCCTATGTCACCTTCATGGTGCAGGGCGCGCTGAAGGCGTGGCTGCCGGCGATTTATCCCGCCAGCCTTCTCATCTCCATTCCGTTGGCATTCATCGTCGCGGGCCTGGTCGGCATCGCCATCGAGCGCACCTTGATCCGATGGCTTTACGGCCGTCCACTGGAGACCTTGCTCGCCACCTGGGGTCTGTCATTGGTGCTGCAACAAGCGGTGCGGTCGATCTTCGGCGCCAATAATCGCGACGTCGATACGCCCGATTGGATGAGCGGCGCCACCCAGCTTGGCGGCCTGACGCTGACCTGGAACCGGATGTACATCATTCTGTTCGCGTTTCTTGTTCTCGCCGCGTTGATGGCCGCGTTGCGTTTCACCTCGCTTGGCCTGCGCATGCGCGCGGTGACGCAAAACCGCCGCATGGCCGCCGCCATGGGTATCCGCACGCCGTGGATCGATGCGTTGACGTTTGGGCTTGGCTCAGGCGTCGCGGGCATGGCGGGCGTGGCGCTGTCGCAGATCGACAACGTGTCGCCCAACCTCGGCCAGAGTTACATCATCGACAGTTTCATGGTCGTGGTGTTCGGCGGCGTCGGCAATCTCTGGGGCACCACCGTGGGCGCGTTGACGTTGGGGATCGTCAACAAATTCCTGGAGCCCGTGGCCGGCGCCGTGTTGGGTAAGATCGTCGTGCTGATCATGCTGATCCTGTTCATCCAGAGACGCCCGCGCGGCATGTTCCCGCTTAAAGGCCGAGCGGCGGAAGCATGATCAGCCAGCGTGTCTCCACTCTGACCATTGGGCTTGTACTTGGCCTGGCGATTCTGCTGGCCTTGCTCAATCAGCTCACGCCCGCGAACTCGGCGCTGCATGTTCCACCTTATGTGATCGCATTGGTCGGCAAGTATCTTTGCTTCGCCATGCTGGCGCTGGCGGTCGATCTGGTGTGGGGGTTCAGCGGCATCCTGCCTCTGGGTCATGCGGCGTTCTTCGCTCTCGGCGGTTACGCCATGGGCATGTATTTGATGCGTCAGATCGGCACCCGCGGCGTTTATGGCGACCCGAACCTGCCCGATTTCATGGTGTTCCTCGGCTGGAAGGCCCTGCCGTGGACCTGGTACGGCTTCGAATGGTTTCCTTACGCGATGCTGATGGTCGTGCTGGTGCCTGGCGTGCTGGCTCTGGTGTTCGGTTGGTTGACCTTTCGCTCCCGCGTGACCGGGGTTTATCTGTCGATCATAACCCAGGCGCTGACCTATGCATTGCTACTGGCGTTCTTCCGCAACGACATGGGGTTCGGCGGTAACAACGGCCTGACGGATTTCAAAGACATTCTTGGCTTCAATGTGCAGTCCGACAGTACCCGTTCAAGCCTGCTGGTGCTGTCGGCGCTGTTCCTTTGCGGCGAGTTCCTGATCGCCCGCTTCATCGTTATGTCGCGCTTCGGCAAGGTTCTGATCGCCGTCCGAGATACCGAATCGCGCACCCGGTTTCTGGGCTACCGGCCGGAATCCTACAAGCTCGTCGTTTGGGTGTTGTCCGCCATCATGGCCGGCATCGGTGGCGCGCTCTATGTGCCGCAGGTCGGCATCATCAATCCCAGTGAGTTCTCGCCCGCCAACTCCATCGAGGCGGTGATCTGGGTCGCGGTCGGTGGCCGTGGCACGCTGGTCGGCGCCATAATCGGTGCGTTGATCGTGAATTTCGGCAAGACGTGGTTCACCAGCGCCCTGCCCGAATTCTGGCTTTTCGCGCTGGGCGCGCTGTTCATCGGCGTCACCCTGCTGCTGCCGCAAGGTGTCATGGGCCTGTTCGCCCTGCGCGGCGTGAAGCCGGCGGTGGAACCGGCGCCAACGATCTCGGAGGAGGAGGCGCCGGTATGAGCGAAGCCTCCGACACGCTGCTTTATCTCGACGGCGTCACCGTCAGTTTCGACGGGTTCCGTGCGTTGAACGCGCTGTCGCTGGTGCTCGAAGAAGGCGAGATGCGTGCCGTCATTGGCCCGAACGGCGCCGGCAAAACAACGATGATGGATGTGATCACCGGCAAAACCCGTCCCGACATGGGAAAGGTTGTCTACCAGGCCAACACCGACCTCACCAAACTCGATGAACCAGCCATCGCCGCGCTTGGCATCGGCCGTAAATTCCAGAAACCGACGGTGTTTGAGCCGCAGACCGTCTGGGACAATCTGCTGCTGGCGTTGGCCGGTGACCGGCGGCCGAGCTTCAGTCTCTGGGCCAAGGAAACCAAAGACGAGAAGGAACGCATCGAATCGATCCTCGAAACCGTGCGCCTGACAGACCAGCACGACCGCCGCGGCGGCGATTTGTCGCATGGCCAAAAGCAATGGCTGGAAATCGGCATGCTGCTGGCACAGGAGCCCAGGCTGCTGCTGGTCGATGAGCCGGTGGCCGGCATGACCGATTCCGAAACGGAACAGACCGCGCATCTGCTGCGGGAGATCAACCGCACGCGCGCGGTGGTTGTTGTCGAGCACGACATGGCGTTCGTCCGCGCCCTCGGCGTCAAGGTCACCGTGCTGCACGAAGGTTCGGTGCTGTCCGAGGGCTCGATCGACCATGTCAGCGAGGACCCGAAAGTCATCGAAGTGTATCTGGGGCGATAGATGCTGAGCGTGGAAAACGTCGATCTGCACTACGGCGCCGCGATCGCATTGCGCCAGGTGTCGCTGACCGCCGAGATCGGCGCGGTCACCTGCCTTCTGGGCCGTAACGGTGTCGGCAAGACATCTTTGTTACGTGCGGTCGTTGGCGCGCATCCGATCACCTCGGGCGCGATCATCTGGGAAGGCGCGAACATCAACGGTCTGCCGACTTATGAGCGTGCCCGTCGCGGCATCTCCTGGGTACCGCAAGGCCGCGATATTTTCCCGTTGCTGACGGTCCGCGAAAATCTGGAAACCGGTTTCGCCGTGCTGCCGCGTGCAGAACGCAAAGTGCCCGACGAGATCTTTGAGTTGTTCCCCGTGCTGAAGACCATGCTGCGCCGCCGCGGTGGCGACCTGTCCGGCGGCCAGCAGCAGCAACTGGCGATCGCGCGGGCGCTGATCATGAAGCCGCGGTTGCTGGTGCTGGACGAACCGACCGAGGGGATCCAGCCCAGTATTATCAAGGACATTGGGCGGGTGATCTCGCTGTTGCGTGGGCGAGGGGAAATGGCCATCCTGCTGGTCGAACAATATTTCGATTTCGCTCAGGAACTGGCTGATACCATCGTCGTGATGGATCGAGGCGACGTGGTTCTGTCCGGGCGGCGGGAGGAACTGGACGAAGCCGATGTACGACGGCGTCTCTCTGTCTGATGGCTTGCAGCGTGCCGCCGGAGAACTGCGTCTTTCGGTGAAGCGGCGCGGTGACGGGTCCGTGCTGGATGGGTTGCGTCAGGCAGGATGTTTGAAAGCCAGGTTTCCCCGCGCGCTGTCGCGGGGATGGTTGGATGCCACGACCGTCAACACGTCGGGCGGCGTGGTTGGCGGCGATCGGTTGGAGTCAGTGATTTCCGTTGGCGAGGGCGCACGAGCGACCATCGCGGCACAGGCGGCGGAGCGGTTTTATCGTGCATTGCCTGGCAGCGAGCCGTCTGTTGCGCGGACTGCTGTTTCAGTTGGACCCGATGCGTCAGCAGAATGGTTACCACAGGAAACGATCCTGTTCGATCGTTGCGCGCTCGATCGATGCCTGACGATCGATGTCGCGCCGGGTTCCTGGTTTCTCGGCGTCGAGATGTTGGTCTTCGGCCGCGCCGCGATGGGCGAGCGTGTGGTGCAAGCCCAGTTGCGGGATTTGATCCGGGTGTGTCGCGGTGGGGAATTGTTGTTGCACGATGCCATCCGGCTCGACGGCGAGGTCGATCAGGTGCTGGAAGCAACCGCGACGGCCGGCGGGGCACGCTCGGTCGCCACGTTGGTCTATGTGGCGCCGGACGCGGAAACCCGGCTGGACGCGGTGCGTGAGGCGCTGACAATGGCGGCCAAGGGGGACAATTTTGGTGCCAGCGCCTGGAACGGCATGTTGATCGCGCGCATTCTGGCGCTGGCCGGAGCGCCGGTACGCCAGTCCGTAATGGCGGCACTGGCCGTACTGCGCGATGGCCGGCCTTTGCCGCGTGCCTGGCTGTGTTGAGAAGGGGACCAATCGCATGAACCTGACGCCTCGCGAGAAGGACAAGCTGCTGATCAGCATGGCCGCGATGGTCGCCCGCCGCCGGCTGGAACGCGGCGTGAAACTGAATTTTCCCGAGGCCGTCGCGCTCATCAGCGATTTCGTGGTCGAGGGCGCGCGTGATGGACGCACGGTCGCCGATCTGATGGAAGCCGGCGCCGGCGTGCTGACCCGCGATCAGGTGATGGACGGCATCGCCGATATGATCCACGACGTGCAGGTCGAGGCGACGTTTCCCGACGGCACTAAACTGGTCACGGTGCATGAGCCGATCAGGTAGTGATGTTCCCGTCGCATGGCCCGCATGGTGCGCGTGATGGTTCGATCGCAGGCGATCAGCGCGCGGTTCCTTCAGGGACCGCAAATTGAACCAGAGACGCAATCGTCACACTCTCCAGCACCGCCCGCGCTGACATCAGCCAGCTCTCTGCTCGCCTATCAATCGTCGTTCACGTCTATGTCCACTCCGACGATCGTCCAGTCCTGAGAGGGATCAACCCCGGTCTCACCGCGTTCGGGTGGCAGACCATCGGGATCTTCATTTTCAATGACGCCATCGGGATCGATTGGAGGCGGTTCCCCAGGTCGGCCAAAGTTCGTCTTCCGTATAATTTCCTCGACAATACGCCACTGCTTCGGGCTTACGGCCATGGACGGTTCCTCGCCGTCGATCATGGCCAGAGCCTCCAGCCTGTGTCTCGAGCTCAGAAGGACGTGCTCTCCAAGCGCCGAGACACGAGCGTCTCCGGTCGCGTAAGGGAACAGGCCAGTCAGATCCACCAATGACTGGCCTTCCAGAACGACGACAGGCTCATCCGAGAACGCCTTCGCCAGAATCTCGTCGGCTACGTCTCGCTGCTTTTTCGAAAGTCTGACCACCGACGCTGTAAGTTGTCCGCGGATGCTGATCAGGAAGTCGACTGCCGAGGGACCGAGGCGCCGCCGCGTCTCCAGCAGAAGTGCGCAATCGATCTTCGCGCAATTCCTGAGCAGCTTTCTTCCCCAGCGTGGCCTTGCGAACCATCACGACCTCCAGGAGTCGTGGATATCAATGTTTCGTCCGATTCGTCAAAGTCTTGGCCCCAATTGCAGCAGTTCTCATTATGGAAATCGGCCTGGAAATCCTGGGTGCGTGAGCGGGATTGCCGCGCCGTCTAAGGTGGACCCCATCGGCTGGACAGGAATCGGGGTGACTTAAGAGAGAGTCCCACCGTGTTTCCAGTGCCCCTCCCGATCCGAGGGAAAGCCTGAGGGTCAGTATAGACCCTGTTCTATA
>Ga0182018_10003020_pt1 | contig 15778 bp, 16 predicted proteins | sample 812P2MmetaG_FD_120490 | JGI IMG/M metagenome (GOLD analysis project Ga0182018, IMG submission 120490) | Permafrost microbial communities from Stordalen Mire, Sweden - 812P2M metaG | ecosystem: Environmental > Terrestrial > Soil > Wetlands > Permafrost | place: Sweden: Stordalen | collected...
AGATGTCCATACCAGGCGAAGGTCATGAAGATGTTGGAGAGAGTCAGCAGCAGAATCGTGGTCATGGCGATATTTTGCCCTATCTGGAGCTTCGGTTGTAGTCGCTGAGCCATTGCAGCTGAAGCTATTGGAGTTCGAGCGATGCACGTATCGCTCGCTCGCGACAACTTTGCTAGCGCTTCGTCTCCGCGATCGACTCGCGAATCGCCTGCAACACTCCATCCATCTGCGCGGGCGTTCCAACCGTAATTCGAGCGCATCCCTGGCAGCCGGGGTTGGCTGACGAATCCCGGACGATCACTCCCCGCCGCTGCATCGCTTCCACGAACGCTTTCAATTCCGCGCCCACCCGCACCAGCACAAAGTTCGTCTGGCTCGGCCAGAAGCGCAGTCCAAGTTCGCGAAACAAATCCTCCAGCTGCGCGCGCCCCCGCTTCACTTGCGCCACGTGCTCGACGACGAAAGCCTGGTCCGCCAGCGCTTCTTCCAGACACGCCAGCACCAACGAATTCACATTAAACGGCAAGCCGAATCGCCGCAGAAACGAGATCTGTTCCGCCGCGCCGACCAGCACTCCCAGCCGCAAACCCGCCAGCCCATAGGCTTTTGAAAATGTGCGCCCGACAAAAAGGTTAGGATGCCTCGCCAACTTGGGGATCAGCGTCTCCCCGCAAAACTCATAGTAGGCTTCGTCGATCACCACCGCCGCTTCCGGCGCCGCTTCCACGATCTTCAGCAAGTCTTCGCGCCGCGCCGCCAGTCCGGTCGGATTGTTCGGGTTCGCAATCGCGATTACCCGCGTGCGCGGCGAAATTCGCGCTACAAGATCGGCCACCGGAAGCGCCAGCTCTTCGCCCGCTTGCACTCGCACCACTCGCGCGCCCAACGCCTCGCCCAGCACCGGATACATGACGAACGTCGGATCGGCAAACAGCAATTCGTCGCCCTGATCGAGGTAAGCAGAAAAAACCAGCGACAGCCCTTCGTCCATTCCATTGGTCAGCAACACCTGCTCAGGCGCAACTCCGAGGAAATCTGCCACCAGGCGTTCGCCAACTTCGCGTTCCGCATACAGCGACACGTCCCGCGCCGTAACTGAGCGCAGCCGCGCCAGCACCCGCCGCGAGCAGCCGGCCATGCTCTCGTTGAGATCGAGACTCAGTCCCGCGCGGCTTAAAATGGGCGAGCGGTACGGCTTCAGATTGGCGATCAATGCGCGCGGTTTGAGCATAGATGCAGGGAAACGGCGACGAAATCAGACTACCAGATGACATCTTTGGCAAAGACGAGCGGCAACCGCCGTTCACACCGTCATCCCTCGCCCCGCCACGCAAGTTTCACGGCCACAAAAATCACCGTGCAGATCGCGAAATCCACCACCAGCCCCCAGTCTTCCTGAAAGAGCCGGTGACGCGCCGGCGCCGGCAGATGCGGCATCAGCAAATAGTAGATTGCGTTGCCCGCCAGCACAGCCGCCAACGCATCGAGAAAGTTTTTCATCGTCTTGCTCTTCATCGTCTGCTTGGATTCTCCGGCCTTCATTTCTTCGGTCTGGGCTTCGCCCTGCTAACATTCCTTAAGATGCTGGAACCCTCCACTCCAGTGCAGTATGTAAAAGGCATCGGACCGCGCCTCGCCGAGGTGCTTGCCGCCAAAGGCCTTGCCACCGTCGACGACCTGCTCCACTATTTACCCTTCCGTTATGAAGACCGGCTGAACCCGCGTTCGGTCGCCGAACTCCGCGCCGGAGAAATGGCCACCGTGATCGCCGAAGTCCGCAATTCAGGACTGTTTCGCACCCGTCGCATGCCGATTTTCCAGCTCACCGTCGGCCAGGGACGCTCCAAATTGAAGTGTTTGTGGTTCAACGCCGCCTATCTGCAAGACCGCTTCCAGCCCGGACAAATGCTCGCGCTCTACGGCAAAGTCGAAGCAGACCGCGACGGTGGCCTTCAGATCATCCAGCCCCAGGTTGAGATTCTCGGTGACATCAACGAAGAAGGCGGCGCCGACGAAGCTGAGAAGAAAGCTGCCGCATCGCTCGAAATCGGACGCATCGTTCCCATCTACGAATCGACCGGCAAACTCACGCCCCGCTGGTTTCGGCGCATCATTCGCTGGACGCTCGAGAATCTTGGCCCCGATCTTCCCGATCCCATTCCGGCCGCTGTCCGTGCGCATCTCAGCCTCGCGTCACCGCGAGAAGCTTTGTGGAAGGTTCACTGGCCCGACGCTGGCGAAAGTTTCGCCGACCTGCAATCGTCGCGCACTGCGGCGCATATTCGTTTGATCTTCGACGAACTGTTTTTCATCGAGCTCGGCCTCGAACTCAAACGCCGCGAGCAAAAAGCGCAAACCGGAATCGCCTTTCAGCTCACCGACGCGGTTCGCGCCGCCATCAAGAAGATACTGCCGTTTCATCCCACGGCCGCGCAGAAACGCGTGCTCAAGGAAATTGCCACCGACATGCAATTGCCCAGCCCCATGCGCCGCCTGCTGCAAGGCGACGTTGGATCGGGCAAGACCATCGTCGCCTTCCAGGCTGCCATCATCGCCATCGAAAACGGCTACCAGGTCGCCCTCATGGCGCCCACGGAGATCCTCGCCCAGCAACATTATTTTTCCGCCCGTCAGATTCTCGAACGCGCCGGCTACCGCATCGTGCTGCTCACCGGCTCGCTCGAAGCCGGACGCAAACGCGACGTGCGCCGCCACATCGCGCAAGGCAACGCCCAACTGGTCGTCGGCACGCACGCGCTGATTCAGGACCGCGTTGAATTTGAAAATCTCGGCCTCGTCGTGGTCGACGAGCAACACCGCTTCGGAGTCTTGCAACGCCTGAAGCTGATGAAAAAATCCGACGAGTCTGCGAAAACAGCCGAGCCCGACGTGCTGGTCATGACCGCAACTCCCATCCCGCGCACGCTGGCCCTCACGCTCTACGGCGATCTCGACGTCTCAGTCCTCGACGAGCTCCCGCCCGGACGCACCCCCGTCGTCACCCGCAGCGTTCCCGACGAGCGCGCCCCCGAAGTGTGGGACTTCGTCCGCAAGCAGATCAGCGCCGGACATCAGGCCTACGTCGTTTATCCGCTGATCGAGGAGAACCCAAAAACAACAGAAGAGCGCGAACTGAAAGCCGCCCAACAGATGCACCGCCAGTTGCGGGAAAAGATTTTTCCCAACCTGCACGTCGGCTTGCTGCACGGCCGTCTCGATGCGGATGAAAAAGAGCACGTCATGCGCGAGTTTCAGCAGGGCAAAATCGAAATCCTGGTCGCGACCACGGTGATTGAAGTCGGCGTCGATGTTCCCAACGCGACCATCATGGTGATCGAGCACGCCGACCGCTTTGGCCTCGCGCAGCTCCACCAACTCCGCGGACGCATCGGCCGCGGCGCGGCGAAATCCTATTGCGTGCTGATGCATGGCGGCAAGGTTTCCGAAGAAGGCGAACGCCGCCTCAACGCCATGGTGCAGTCGAACGATGGCTTTCAGATCGCCGAGCTCGACCTCGAACTTCGCGGCCCCGGAGAATTCTTCGGCACCAAGCAAGCGGGCATCCCGAGCTTCCGCGTGGCCAACATCATCCGCGACCGCCAGCTCCTCGAAGCCGCCAAACGCGAGGCCGCATTCGTAATCTCCGGGCCGAATGCTGAAATATCAAACGACGAGATTGATCGGGCGTTGCGAGAAATGCGCGCGCGTTGGGCGCTGAGCTACGGACTGGTGGAAGTGGGGTAGACAGTTCTGGAAAGTGACGTCGGAAAGGCTAAGCGGACGGGACAGTAGCAGTCCCTAGTCTTAGTGCCCCTCTGCGGAGCTGGTGCCCTCTATTTTGCACTTGTATTCTTTCCCGTCGTCGCGTCGTATGTAGAGCCGCTCGCCATCCACTCGATAATCCACAGCTTGTCCTGTCTCGAATTTCCCTGCCTGGAAGGCGCCGCAGTAGTCCACTTGGTAGACCAGGTCGGTGCCTTTCAATGCGTACACCTTTTTGTTGCGGGTGGTGGTTCCGTTGAGATTGGCCCTGATGTCGGTGCGCTTGTCCCAACCCGTGATCGTCCCCTTCTGGTAGGTCGGCGGCGTCTTGTCCTTACCGGCGACAATCGAGGTCATTAGCAAAATGAAAAGCGCTGTGCGGAGTATCGTTGGCGAGGTCATAAGTTTCGCCGTTCAACCTAATTCTAGAAGCGACGGTTTGTCAAAGGCATAATTTCCGGAAAATTCCGTGAGCGCAATCCTCGCCAGCGGCGCGCCCCGCCGGCCCGCCCCGTCCGCAACGCTTCTGCTATCATCGCGGCAGAGCCGGAAAATCCGGCGGATACCACCCTTCACGAGGAGTTTTTATCATGGAAATGTCCGGTCTTCCTCTCGGCTCTCGCCGCAACGAAGATATCGCGCTCGACCTCATGAAATTTGTCGCCATGACCACCGGCTACGGCAAAACCGCCGGCGGCGGAGTCGGCTTCCAGGGCAGCGCCGCTGCCGCCAAGCCCGAAGATTACGCCGCACACCTGCTCGAACTCTACGGCCGATGCCTGCAATCGGTAGGTGGAAAGTAACCGGAATCTCCAGCTCTTAAGAATCGTGTCATCCTGAGCGAAGCGAAGGACCTCGGGCTTTTTGGCCGCGCACTTTGCCGATTCCAACTGCGTCTTATAGAATCAACAGTTTGCTGCACGCTGACGAAGCCGCAAAGCAGGATCCTTCCGCGAGCGTCTACTTAAGGCGGTTTCCTCGTGCAGGCAAGCGCGAACAACAAACGACGAGCGGCGAACGACCAACGACAAACGACCAACGACGCTTCATTATGAAAATTCATGAGTATCAAGGCAAAGCGGTTCTAAAAAAGTATGGAGTAACCGTGCCCCGCGGCGCGATGGCTACGACCCGTGAAGAAGCCGAAGCCGCGGCCAAAGAGCTTTTCGCTGTCGGCGCAACCGGAGTCGTCGTCAAAGCGCAGATCCACGCCGGGGGCCGCGGCAAGGGTGGTGGAGTAAAAATCGCCAAGTCGGTCGAAGAAGCCGGCGAACTTGCCGCCAAAATGCTCGGCATGACGCTGATCACGCATCAAACCGGCCCCGAAGGCCGCATCGTGCGCCGCCTGTTGATCGAAGAAACGTTGCCGATCGAAAAGGAACTCTATCTCGGCATTCTGGTCGATCGCGGCGAAGGCAAGCCGGTCTTCATGGCGTCGGCCGCGGGTGGCATGGATATCGAGCAGGTCGCCACCGAGCGTCCCGAAGCCATTCTGAAGCAATATATCGATCCCGGCATGGGCCTCGAGGCATTTCAGGCACGCAAAATCGCCTTCAGTCTTGGACTCAAGCCCGAACAAATCAATCCCGCGGTCAAATTTCTCACCGGCCTTTACCGCGCCTTTCTCGACACCGACGCGTCGCTCGTCGAAATCAATCCCTTCATCACTTGCGCCGATGGCCGCCTGTTCGCGCTCGATGCCAAGCTGACCTTTGACGACAACGCTCTCTTCCGTCATCCTGACCTCAAAGAGCTGCGCGACGTAACCGAGGAAGATCCGCTCGAAGTCGAGGCCTCGAAATACAATCTCAACTACATCAAGCTCGATGGCAGCGTAGGCTGCATGGTCAATGGAGCCGGCCTGGCCATGGCCACTATGGACATCATCAAGTACGCCGGAGGAATGCCGGCCAACTTTCTCGACGTGGGCGGCGGCGCAAATTCCGAGCAGGTCGCTCACGCGTTTGAAATTCTGCTAAGCGACAAGAGCGTCCGTGCCGTGCTCATCAATATTTTCGGAGGCATTCTGCGCGTGGATACGCTGGCCTCAGGAGTAGTCGAAGCCGCCAGAAAGACGAATCTTCAACTGCCCGTAGTGTTGCGGCTGGAAGGCACGAACGTTCAGGAGGGAAAGAAAATCCTGATGGAGTCGGGCCTGAACTTCGTAATAGCGGAAACCATGAAAGACGCAGCCGACAAAGTAGTAGCCGCCGCAAAAGCATAGCGTAAGCCGCGAACGACGATCGACTAACGACCAACGGCGTTTTTTGTGAGAGCGAGCAATTATGGCAATCCTGGTAGATAAGCGAACGCGATTGATCGTGCAGGGCCTCACCGGACGCGAAGGCACTTTCCACGCCAAAGCCTGCGCCGCCTACGGTACGCAGGTTGTCGGCGGAGTAACTCCCGGCAAAGGCGGCACCACGCACGAAGGCTGGCCGGTCTTCAACAGCGTGCAGGAAGCAGCCGATAAAACCGGCCCCAACGCCACGATTATTTTTGTCCCGCCGCCCTTCGCTGCCGACGCCATCATGGAAGCGGCCGACGCCGAAATCGAACTCATCGTCTGCATCACCGAAGGCGTTCCCACCCTCGACATGGTCCGCGCCTGGGAGTTCCTGCAAAACCGCCGCTCGCGCCTCATCGGCCCCAACTGCCCCGGCATCATCTCGCCGGGCAAATGCAAAGTCGGCATCATGCCCGCGTCGATCCACAAAGAAGGCAACGTCGGAATCGTCTCGCGCTCCGGCACGCTGACTTATGAGGCCGTGCATCAGCTCACGCAGCGCGGAATCGGGCAATCGACGGCCATCGGCATCGGCGGCGATCCCATCATCGGTACAAACTTTGTCGACGCGCTCGACCTTTTCAATCGCGATCCGCAGACCGAAGCCGTGATCATGATCGGAGAAATCGGCGGCAACGCCGAAGAAACCGCCGCCGAGTTCGTCAAGACCCACATGAAGAAGCCGGTCGTAGGATTCATCGCCGGCCAGACCGCGCCTCCCGGCCGCCGCATGGGCCATGCCGGAGCCATCATCTCCGGCGGCAAAGGCACAGCCGCCGAGAAGATTGCCGCCATGGAAGCGGCTGGGATCAAGGTAGCAAAATCCCCAGCCGACATGGGAGAAACGCTCGCCGCCGCGCTGGGCGCTGGAGTCCGCTGACTAAGTTTCTTTGGGGGTAGAGGTCCTTCGGCTGCGCAGAATGTCGCTTCGCGAACATTCCGCTAAGTTCAAGGATGACAAGTTTAGGGTTTCAGGCTAACGACTAACGACCGAGGACTAACGACGATTCATGAAAACACTGCAACGCACCCTGACCATCATCAAACCCGACGCGGTGAAGAAAAACGCTGTCGGCGACATCATCGAGCAGTTCGAGAAGAACGGCTTCCGCATTCTGGCCATGAAGATGCTTGAAATTTCACAGCATCAAGCGGAGCAGTTCTATGCCGTCCACGCCAGCCGCCCGTTTTATCACTCGCTCACGGTTTTCATGTCGAGCGGACCGATCGTCGCACTGGCGCTGGAAAAAGAAAATGCCATCGCCGATTTGCGCAAACTGATGGGCGCGACCAATCCAGCCAGCGCCGAAGAGGGAACCATCCGCAAGAAGTGGGCCACCAATATCGAGCACAATGCGATCCACGGCTCCGACGCGGATGACACCGCCCGCTTCGAGTTAAGCTTCTTTTTCGCAGGATACGAACTGGCGCAATAAAACAGTTCCCAGTTCTCGGTTCCCAGTAAGATCGATCTGATGGCGGATTTTCTGAGAACTGAGAACTGGGAACTGAGAACTCCGCGCTAGCCCAGCGGCTCGAACAAATGCCCCTCGGTCCGCTCGGCGATCTTGGGCAATTCTTTTTTGCCGAACTGCAGAAAATGCGGGGCGGCGCGATGCGACTCCAGCGCGGCGTCATCCTTATACTGCTCGTAGATGAAGAACCGGCGCGAGTCGGTCTTGTGCTTGTGCACCTGATACATAAGGCATCCCGGCTCTTTGCGCGATTCGGTTGTCAGGTTTGCGAAGATCGCCGCCACTTCAGACTCGCGTCCAACTTTTGCCATCCAGGTAACAGCCAGCACCACCATCCGTCGCTCCGTTCTTTTGATAGTCCTGAAAATGATAGTCCTGAAAATGACAGCCCCTAAAGACCAAGACTGTCTGATTCGACCCAGTCAGTAGATCTAACTCAGTCCCAGCGCGCTCATAAACTCCGGCACCAGAATCGTCTGCTCACGGTCCGGTCCCGTGGAAATCATTCCCACCCGCGCTCCGGTTTCGGTTTCGATAAAGGCCATGTAGTCGCGCGCCGCTTTCGGCAAGCCCTCCAGCGTTCGAATGGATTGCGTCGGCGTGGCCCATCCGGGCATGCTGCGGTAGATGCACTCGAGTTTTTCATAACCACATGCCTGCGCCGGGATTTCATCCGTCGCCTTGCCGTCCACCTTATACCCCACGCACACAGGAATCCCCGTCAGGTGATCGAGCACATCCAACTTCGTTACCACCAGCCATGAGATGCCGTTAATCATGCCAGCATAACGAAGCAGAGGCAAATCGAGCCAGCCCGTTCGCCGCGGACGCCCAGTCACGGCGCCATATTCATTGCCGCGCTTGCGCAGGTCTTCGCCTTCTGCGCCGAGCAGTTCGGTCGGGAACGGACCTCCGCCGACCCGCGTGCAATAAGCTTTGGTGATGCCGATCACCGTGTCAATCGAAGTCGGCGGAACGCCGGTGCCGGTAGCAGCCCCGCCGGAAGTCGCGCTCGAAGACGTCACGAAGGGATAGGTACCGTGATCAATATCAAGCATGGTGCCTTGCGCACCTTCAAACACGATCGACTTGCCCTCGGCGAGAGCGCGGTTCAGCAACAACGCCGTGTCGCGGACAAAGGGAGCCAGTTGTTCGGCAGCTTCCGCATATTCGCGGAACATTTTGTCGGCATCGAGAGGTTCGGAATTGAACAGTGCGTGCGCGATCATATTTTTTTCGCGGCAGGCGTTCTCGATGTGCGTGCGCAACAACGGCCGATCGAGCAGATCGGCGACGCGCAGTCCGCGGCGTCCCATTTTGTCTTCATAAGCGGGCCCAATGCCGCGTGACGTGGTCCCAATCTTTACCCGCCCCGGAGCGTTCTCCGATCCCAGTTCCATCATGCGATGGTAGGGAAGAATCACCTGCGCGCGATTGGAGACGAAAAGATTGCCGTCCACTTTGACCCCGGCAGCGCGCAGCGAAGCGACCTCTTTCAGAAAGGCCAGAGGATCGATCACCACGCCATTGCCGACCACGCTGGTGCACTCCGGTCGCAGTACTCCACCTGGCACGAGCTGAAGGATAAATTTCTTCCCATCGATAATGACGGTGTGTCCCGCATTATGACCGCCCGCGTAGCGCGCCACCACCGAAAAAGTCCGGGTGAGTACGTCGACAATCTTGCCCTTGCCCTCGTCGCCCCACTGCGCGCCGACAATGACCGCGGTCTTGCCCCTGCCCGTGCTGCCGCTACTTCGACTCAATGCAAACTCCAAGCTGAAAGGTCGTACTCTTACTCTCAAAGATCATACTTTTATGATTGCCCCTGGGATCGCACACACGGATTGCGCCGCTGCTGCTCGATAGACTGGAAACTGGGAAGCGGTACTTGGTGTGTACGCTCTAGCATACCCAATCGGCCTGCGGACGGGCAAACCAGTTCTCGGCTGTTAGTTCGCAGTTCTCGGCAAGGACCGCATCCCAACCGCGCGAGTCAGATAGAAGCTGATCTTGTATCCTGAACAGCGTGCCCGAACTTCCTGAAGTCGAAACCATTGCGCGTGGGCTCGATAAGCGCGTCGCCGGCGATTCCATCGAATCGGTTTGGATCGGGTCCAGGAAGCAACCGCTCAAATCGCCTGCTAGCCTGATCGCTTCGACCCTCGAGGGCAAGAGAATCTTGCGAGTGCATCGCGCTGGCAAGCATATAGTGATCAATCTGGAGAGCTCCGCAAGCGCAACCGCGTCATCACCGCCCCAGAAAGTCAAACGCCAAGGTAAACGCCGTGGCCGGCCCGAGCCTGGAACCGCACAGTGGATCGTCCATCTCGGCATGACCGGCCGTCTCGTCGCTTGCGATCCCGATGCCGAAGTCGCCAAGCATACTCACCTGATCGCCAAGCTCGCCTCGGGACGCGAATTGCGGTTTATCGACCCGCGCATGTTTGGAAAACTCAGCGTCCACGCCGGAGGCTTCGATCCCGGAGGCGTGGAACCGCTGGAAGTGAGCGCGGACCAATTCGTCGAACTTTTTCGCGGACGCAAGACTCCCATCAAGAGCGCGCTGCTGAATCAGAAACTTCTGCGTGGCGTAGGCAACATTTATGCCGATGAATCGTTGTTTCGCGCCCGCATCCGTCCCCGACGGCGAGCGGCGACGATTACGCGCGAGCGGTTGGGCAAGCTGCACGCCGCTGTTCAAGAAGTTCTGCTGGAGGCGATTGCGCTCGGTGGCTCCTCGATTTCCGATTATGTGGATGCCGGCGGAGAAGAAGGATTCTTCCAGCTGCAGCACCGCGTTTACGGACGTGAAGCAGAGCCGTGCCTGGTATGCGGGACACCGATACGCCGGGTCGTGCTCGGTGGCCGCAGCAGCCATTATTGTCCGAATTGTCAAAAATAGCCCTAGTAGAACGATTTAATAGTGTTGACGGATGGACTCCCCGGACTGTAAAAAAGGGGAGAGCCTCACGCCCCGTCGAATGGAAGAATGGAAGTATGGAAGCGCCGAATCTGCCGTTTGTGACAAGTTGTTACTCGGTCAAGTCAATCATCAGTAACGAGATTCTATGAATAAACTGGCCATTGGAGTGGACCTCGGGGGCACCAACCTGCGCATCGCTGCCGTGGACGATCAGGGCAAGCTGGTCGAAAAAGTTACCCTCGGTACCCAGGTTTCCCTCGGACGCGATCACGTGATCGGCGAGATGTGCGACGCCATCCAGAGCATGTCCGACAAATACAAAAGCTCCGCCGCTCTGCTCGGAATTGGCATCGGTGTGCCCGGAATTATCGACATGCAGACTGGCCTGGTGCGCGAATCTCCCAACCTGCCGGACTGGGTCGACTATCCGGCCCGTGCGGCAGTCGAGCAGCGCCTCAAGACCGTGGTCATCCTTGAAAACGATGCCAACGTCGCAGCCCTCGGAGAAAAGTGGCTGGGTGCTGCCAAAGATTTCCCCGACATGGCGATGCTCACCTTGGGAACCGGCGTTGGCGGCGGCATCGTGCTCGGCGGCAAAATCTGGCGCGGCGCGAACGGCATGGCCGGAGAAATGGGACACTCGACAGTCGAGCCCGACGGACATCTATGCGGCTGCGGCAACCACGGATGCCTGGAGCAGTACGCTTCCGCGACCGCCATGGTGCGGCTGGCGCGGGAAGCGATCGCGAAGGGCGGCGCTCCGGCGTTGTCGCGCGCCATCCAATCCGACCCCGAGTTCAGCGCGAAATCAATTTACAATCTCGCCATCCAGGGCGATGAAGACGCTCGCCGCATTTTCCGCTACGTCGGCCGTTGTCTCGGCATTGTGCTGTCGACCATGGTCAATTCGTTGAATCTGCCGATTTATGTGATTGGCGGCGGCGCGTCGAGCGCGTGGGAAGCTTTTTCGCCATCGATCTTCGAGGAGTTGCGTCTGCGTTCGTTCGTCTACGCGGCCACCGCGCCCGACGATCCACTGGCCAAGCATGAAGGCGCTTCAGCGCACGTGAAGCCAGGCCCCGGACCGAAAACCATCATCACGCGGGCGCTGCTCGGGAGCGATGCCGGACTCTACGGCGCGGCCCGCCTGCCCATGCTTACAGATAAATGATTGCACATGCCAAGCGTTAGGCCGACCCTCTGGCCGGCGGAACGCCCGAACGCTTATGTTTCGGCGCACCGAATTTGACCGCGCGCTTTACCTTACCGTGCGGCCTCGCGATGGTTCGCGCCGCACGAGAAAATTTTGACGCAGACATTGGGCGCGACGCAGAAAAAGCTTTCCCTTGCAGCGGCTTCGATGAATGCGCCGCGCTCGGCAAGCTAGGCGGAAGCGTAAGTTTCGGTCCCGTCGCCGCGCTTTTCAGCTTGGCTACTTCGAGCAAAGTCAGGTTGCGCCAATCTCCCGGCGGCACATCCAGCGCCAGCGGACCATACTGCACGCGGCGAATCTTTTCCACGTGATGTCCGACTTCTTCAAACATTTTTCGCACTTGGCGATTGCGGCCTTCAATAATCGTCACTTCGAGCCAGGGGTTGTCGCCTTCACGAATTAGCCGAATTTTTGCCGGAGCGGTGTGCACCCGGCGTCCACCTTTTTCGGCGATGGAAACTCCACGGCGCAATTTGTCTAACTTGGTTTCATCGGGCTGCCCCGCGACCTTCACAACATACGTCTTCGGAACATTGGAAGACGCCTTCATCAGCGCGTTGGCCAGCGCCCCGTCGTTGGTCATCAGCAGCAAGCCCTCGCTCGCCCAGTCGAGCCGCCCCACCGGATACACGCGGCCCTTCACCTTCTGCACCAGGTCCATCACCGTCGGCCGTTTCTTCTCGTCGCTCACCGTAGTCACGTATCCCTTGGGTTTGTTGAGCGCGATGTACGTATAACGTTCCGGACCTTGCAGCAGTTTGCCATTGACGCGAATGTGGTCCTGCTCGGGATCGGCCTTGGTCCCCAACTCCGTGACCACCTGACCGTTCACCTGCACCAGGCCCGAGGTAATCATTTCTTCGGCTTTGCGGCGGGAGGCGACTCCGGCAGCGGCAATAATTTTTTGCAGACGTTCGGCTGGCATGCCTACTCCGGAGTGCTGGTCGCTTGCGTTTCGGTTTCCTCTTCGGCGGCTGTGTGAGAGTGTGGCTCTGCCACGCTTGGATGCGGCGAACCCTCATCTCCGTTCGTGTTCTCGCTGGGCAACAAATCGCTCTGGAACGACTCGGCCAGTAGCTTCTCGAATTCTTCCATGCTCGGCAACTCGTGGACATCCTTCAGCCCGAAGCGCAGCAAGAATTCTTTACTGGTCTTATAGAGAATCGGCCGTCCAATTACAGCTTTTCTGCCGGCAGTCGTAATCAGCTTGCGGTCGAGCAGCGTGGCGATGACTCCACCCGAATCTACGCCGCGAATTTCGCTGATCTCGGGCACCGTCACCGGCTGTTTATAGGCGATGACAGCCAGAGTTTCAAGCGCAGGCAGCGACAGCCGGAACGGCGGTTTCAGGCTCTTCGCAAAAGCCCGCACCACGTCGTGCTGGTCGGGCTTGGTCGACATGCGGTATCCGCCGGCGACCTGCCGAATCTCGATGCCGTGCTCGGACGAAGAATAACCCGCGATCAGCTCTTCAAGCGTGGCGCGGATGCGCGACTTGATTTCCGCCGGCTCCACTCCCGGAGTTTCCGCGAGCAGCCCATCTTTCACCAGCGAATAAATCTGGTCGATCGAGATCGGCGTCTCCGCCGCGTAAATGATGGCTTCGAGTTGAGGTCTAAGACTCATAAAATTGTCGTTGGTTGGTCGGTGGTCATTCGTGATTAGCCGTAGCCCGCAGCTGCTTTTGCAAACGACTAACGACTAGCGACCAACGACCGCTTTACTTCCAATCATCGCGCACCGCGGCTTGCTCCGTCATTATTTCTTCGAAGTGGATATGCTTGCGCACCAGTACTTCGCCGAAGACGTGGTCTTGCCTAACCTGAATCGCCTGCAATCGCACCAGTTCGAGCATCGCCAGAAACATGCACACCAGCGCCGCCCGCGACGGCACATTGCTCAGCATCTGCTTCAGGCGAATAGGACGATCTTCCAGCGCCAGCCGCCGGTGTAGGTACTGGATCATCTGGCCAACCGTCACCGTCTCTTCGTCCACTGACAGCACCGGCCGCGTGCGGGCGCGGTCCAGAATCTGCTGAAACGTTTTCACCAGGTCGATGACGTCGGCCGCGAGTTCGGGTTCGGTGCCCTCGGCATCCATGAACTCGTGAATCGCGGGGTTGCTCAGCACCGCATCTTCAATCTGCTGCTTTTGCAAAAGCATTTGCGCCGCCGACTTGAACTTTTCGTGTTCGAGCAGCCGGTTGACGAGTTCGCTGCGCGGATCATCCACAGCGTCCGCCGGAGCCAGCGGATCGCGCGGCAGCAGCATCTTCGACTTGATGTGGATCAGTACCGCAGCCATGTAAATGAAATCGGAAGCGACGTTGACGTCGAGCTCCTTGATCCGCTCGACATACGTCAGGTACTGCGCCGTAATCTTCGCTATGGGAATGTCGTAGATGTCGATGTCTTGCTTGCGGACTAGGTCGAGGAGCAGGTCGAGCGGGCCTTCGTAAATTTCGCCGAATGAAATAGCGAATGGGAAATCGCTGGCGTCGTCTTTTTTATTTTTGGCCGCGGCAGCCTTGTTGTCTGTCTTGCTGTCTATCGGCACCACCGGAGCGAGCGAACGCGCAGACGATTCGCCTGCCACCTGCTCCGATGTTGGAGATACTGACGCTGATTGAGATACTTCTGTCACTTCGTAGAATCCTTTGCCGCCCCGTGGTTCAGTCCCCCGTAATTCAATCCCATCGAGTCGCGAACCTCATCCATCGTGGCTCCGGCAATCTCACGCGCCCGCGCCGAACCTTTATTAAGGATATCCCAGACATCGCTGCGGCTGTCCTCGTATTTTTTGCGCCGTTCCTGCATGGGGTTAAGAATCTGCACCAGGGCATCGGCGACCCAGCTTTTGCACTCAATGCAGCCAATTCCCGCCGAGCGGCAGCCTTCGTTGACCTTCGCCATCGTTTCCCGGCTGCTGAATATTTTGTGCAAATCCCCCACCGGACACACGTCCGGGTTGCCGCGATCCGTACGGCGAATCCGCGCCGGATCGGTCACCATGGTCTTGAGTTTTTGCCGTACCACAGGCTCCGGATCGGTCAGCATGATCGCGTTATCGTACGACTTCGACATCTTGCGCCCATCGGTTCCCGGCAGCCGCGGAGCGGGTGTGAGCAGAGCTTGTGGCTCGGGGAAAACGGGATTATCGACAACGATTTCGCTGACTTTCCCAGATTTCGTCTTGGCAGAGAAGGGACGGTAGAAAAGATTAAACCTTCTCGCAATCTCCCGGGTCAGCTCCACATGCGCAACCTGGTCCTCGCCAACCGGAACAACGTTCGCTTTATAGATCAGAATGTCGGCCGATTGCAGAACCGGATATCCGAGAAATCCGTAGGTATCCAGGTCCTTGCCCTTGATGTTTTCCTTCTGCTCTTTGTAAGTCGGCACGCGCTCCAGCCATCCCAGCGGAGTGATCATCGAGAACAGCAGATGCAACTCGGCGTGCTCCGGCACATGCGATTGGATGAACATCACGCACTTCTCGGGATCAAGCCCGGCAGCCAGCCAATCGAGCAGCACTTCGATCGAATTTTCTTTCAGGCGCGAGGTGTCGGCGTAATCGGTAGTTAGGGCGTGCCAATCGGCAATAAAGAAAAAACAATCGTACTCGTCCTGCATCCGCACCCAGTTTTGCAGCGCACCCACATAGTTCCCCAGGTGCAGCTTGCCAGTCGAGCGCATTCCGCTCAGCACACGTTTCTTAGTGGAAGAATTTGTCATTCAGAATTTGCCCGCGACAGTTTACCCATCAAAATTTGCCCAGCATCGAAAGGTAGAAGCGAAGAAACGGACGGAGCAGCGCGCTAAGCAATCCTCCGCCGAGATACACCAGTGCCAGCAGCGCGAAGATGCCGATGCGGTCGTAGATCATTCGCACCGACTCCGGCAGAAAATGCCGCAGCACATGGCTGCCATCGAGTGGCGGGACGGGAATGAGATTGAACACCGCCAAAACGACATTGATGATCATCAGCGCATACAACATCATGGCCACGAAAGTCAGCGCGGAATCGGAACCTGCGCTGGCGAAGTCACCCGGCAGCCCGAGAATCAGTTCGTGGCCCGCAGACGATGACAGCGAGATGCCGCCAAGCAGCAAA
>Ga0182018_10003021_pt1 | contig 15771 bp, 12 predicted proteins | sample 812P2MmetaG_FD_120490 | JGI IMG/M metagenome (GOLD analysis project Ga0182018, IMG submission 120490) | Permafrost microbial communities from Stordalen Mire, Sweden - 812P2M metaG | ecosystem: Environmental > Terrestrial > Soil > Wetlands > Permafrost | place: Sweden: Stordalen | collected...
ATACCCCTGCTCCCATGATTGATGTTCGCCGACAAGAGTGCCTTGACGTGGTCTCGAAGTCCCTCACAGACCTTCAATATCGCCCTCAAATCCTCGCGACTCGGACCGCTCGCCCGCGCGCCCTGATTCGCCGCCCGAGCGGTCTGCTTGATGTTACGGCCGATGCTGCTCAGCTCAGACACCGTCTGCCGGAGGGCCAGTAACTCCTCCTTCGGCAGCGGCACGAGGTTTCGCAGATGGGAACGCGCCAAAACCGCCACGTAAGTGGCCGGCGGGATCCCACGTGCTGCCGCCCGCTCATTCAGTAGCAGTCGGTCGTTTGGATCCAACCTAACGTAAAGCCGCATGTCGCGAGGAGTCTTCCGCTGTTCCGCCAGCGTCGGCAATTCGGCGGCGACAGATGATCGCAGTACTATTTCCAATAGCTGCTTGAGTAACGCCGATTCAGTGATGTGTTCACGCTGCGCGAGCGTTCGAACCAGCGCTTTGATTTCGGGCGTGACCCGACATTGAATGAATGCGTCTGCCGTCATGACAGCAAGCGTGTGACAAAAGCCGCCGCTAGGCTATCCTGCATCTCTCCGAAAACAGCCCAATACTCAACAAAGTCTTGCCGACCGAACTCACCGTCGGGATCGTCAAAATCTCAAGAGCGGGCACTTTTCCGTCGAGCCTCCCGAGCGCCAAAAAAAGGGAGAGAGCGTCCGAAGGCGCCCTCCCCCGAGCGGAGCGTTCAGGCCACTAGCATCTGCGCCGCTAAGTCCCACAATCGGCCGTTGATCCGCACGTCCTCTCGGAGGGAAGTGATCCGACGCGTGTGGCTGAGTCTCCCGTTCGCCGCCCACCGTGTCAGGCCGCCTCGGAGCAGATTCTCTTGGACGCGATTCAGCGTGCTCCAGAGATTGTCAGGCTGGTCCTCGACCCGACGACAGTACAGAAGGCTCGCCGGTAGCATCCTGGCTTGGGCCATGTCCGGATAGCGCACCGTCATCGCTGCGTGGGCGAACTTGATCTGCTCTTCCCTCAGGAGCTGCCGGGCCTCCATCCGCTCGACCTGGCCGGCCAGGATCTCGAACTGCTCAGATATGCGAAGCGCACCCGTGGCCACTTCATCGACGATGTCGCCCCGGTGCGCCACACAGACACCCGGGAACGCCCCGCGCGACACGATGAGCCCGTTCGTGCAGACGACCCGAAAGACGCCCATGCGGAGCTGGTAGGCGCTCGTTCCGTCATGGCTGTTCAGGAAGACAATCTCCGGCACGGCGTCCCGAAGCTGCGTCGTAGACAGGTGGACCACTCTCCTTGACGACAGCCCGTCAAGAGAATCAACCGATAGATCGGCCCAAAAGGGTAGCCCAGTGTCCCCGCTGCGCGCCAAGCAAGTCTGGCCTCTTCCAGAGATAGCACACGCTCCTTCTGCTTTTTTTTCGGCAGATTCTCCTCCATTCCAGTCGCAGGATTGTCCGTCCTTTTTAAGAGTCGTTCGCGGACGCCCCAATTGACCATCTTCCGGAATACGCCAAGCGCGGTGCGCGCCGCCTCCTTGCCGCCGCGCGGACGCGCGCGCCTCCCCTCTCCCCGCGGAATACGCACCATCGATTTTCTCACGAGCGCTCGGACTTGCTCCCGCGTGACGGTGTCTGCCAAAGCTTCTCCCAGAACGGGCACGATATGGACCCGAATGGCACCCTCGTATTTAAGAACTGCGCGGAGTTCCTTCATACGGACATAGTCCGCGAGAAACCTCTCAGCGAGCCTGTGCACCTTAAGTCCACCGGCGGTTGCCACCTGCTCGAGACCGCCAATCGGACTCACGCCTTTATTCGCTTGATCCAGATACGTATTAGCTAGTGCTCGAGCTTGCTCGATCGACACCAAGGGGTACGCGCCTAACGTGATTCGCGCCTTGTTGCCCTTTTTTTTATGACCGCGCCCCGTAACGCCGCCTTCACCCACCACGCGTATACGGAGCGACCACGTCGCCTTGCTTCCAGCGCCGATGCGCAGCATAAGTCCGGGGACTCCGCCATCCATCAGATCGCGCCGTTTATTTGGCGGGTTGCGAAGAAGCGCCTGGAGCGCGGTTGAAGTAAGCTTGTGCATATCCTGGGGTCCAGTTGGCAGAATCTGGGGTCCAGATTGGGGTCGAATTATGTGCGGTTTCGACTGTTTTTGCACGAACCAGCGCGAACACTGCTTCGCAAGAAACGCCGGTTTTAAAGGGATTTTACGAACGTTTACGAACGCGGGCGGAAGCCGCAGCAGCAATTTCGGGACGTATAGGTCGCAGGTTCAAATCCTGTCACCCCGACCACTGAATTCATTAAAGAAATTTTCACGTTTTCTCTCGGGGTGTCATCGAGTTTTCGCTCGGGGTACTGTCGGGGTGCCAGTTTCGACAATAGAGAATCAGGCACGTCTAGATTACCAACTGCCGGTTATCGCTCCCAAACTCATGAGCAGATTCCCGCGGCCTCATCAGGACAAACGTAATTCGACTTGGAGCCGACCGAAGACTTGAAATGATGTCACGCACCTGCCAGTCGGTTTGCGCGCCAGCAAACCAGTATGAGAATGAACTTCGACCGGATCGATCCGGGTCCGCTGGAACACTTCGTACGAGATCGATACGTCTGCTGCGGCTCCCGCAGGTCATGCAGCAGACGGGGGCTTAAGAAAACCAAATTCTACGAATTGCAAAAGGAGGGTGCTTCCCCAATGGGAATCCAGCCCTCATCGAGATTTGCGCGATTTCTTGCGCGCCGACTGCTTGCTGACGCAGTTCGAGGACTTACCCGCACGAGGAGCTAGCGGCTTCCTTTTTTTGGCGACCGGTTTATGGGATGGCTTCGGGTCCGCGCTACTCAAATCGATGCCGAACACCTCGGCCAATTTCGAAGAGTCCAGAATCCGACCGGCGCGGGCCCTTTCTTGAAGCGGTACCCCGGTCTCCCCGACGCGTGCGATCAACTCCTTCGCGTCAACCTTTCGCAAGCCGAACAGAAGTTTCGGCTCCGCATCGAGCCGGGCCCCGATACCATAGAGCGTTGCGGCGACATGCTTGCACATCCCGGCGGAATCCGGGCAGCTGCAGCTGAATGAAATCTCTCTCGGGGACGGGAAGAGGCCGGTTCCCGGATGCGTGATCCGCTCCATGACCGAGGTCGATAGTTGCCCTTGTAGCAGCTCGACCAGCGTGTCGATGGACCTAGCGCAGTCATGCGCAATAGCTTGCCACTGCGCGCCAGCCACCTCCGAGATTCTCACGATTACAAGGTACAAACTCGATCCCATAACCTGCGCGCTCACCTCTCCCGGACCGATCTTGAGATCGATCACCGAGCCGTTTCGCAGATACGTGCGTCCCCGCGGCAAACGGTTCGAAAAGTCGCTGTAGCGCTCCAAGTTACGGCACCATGCTTTACCCCAAAACGATCTCGCAATCGCGCCCCGGCTAGCGGTCACTGGCGAGAGTGTCTGGCCCTCCTTTCGCATTTTCGCGACCGTCCGTTGCACCGTGTGGCGCCGAGCCGCTGCGGGAACATACGGTTTCCAACGAAAGTGCATCAGCGCTTCTCCGATCGATACACGTCAGACATTCGCTTGCGCCGAACGAATATCAAGCGCCACGAGATTCAGCAACTCCCTGTCACTAAGCTCCGTCAGCTCCAGCTCGCTCCCTCCTTCCAGCACGTCTTTCACAAGCGTTTGCTTCGACTCGATCAACTGATCGATCTTGTCCTCGACCGTACCGCGACACACAAACTTGTGCACAAGAACATTGCGCGACTGTCCGATCCTAAACGCCCGATCGGTTGCCTGATTCTCGACGGCCGGATTCCACCAGCGATCGAAGTGCACGACATGCGAGGCAGCAGTGAGATTGAGGCCAGCGCCACCCGCCTTCAGCGATAGAACGAAGAACGGAGTCAGCTCGTCATCCTGGAAGCGCCGGACCAATTCCTTGCGCTTCGATACCGGCGTACCGCCATGCAGAACTACCCCTTCACGCCCGAACACGTTGCCGAGGAACGCGGCGATCGGCTGGGTCGCCTCCCGAAACTGCGTGAACACGAGCATCTTCTCCTGCTTGGCGGCAATTACGTCCGAGAGTTCGCGCAGGCGCGCGAACTTCCCGCTATCGGTTTCGGTCCAGGCATCATCACCAAGCCACTGCGACGGATGATTGCAGATCTGTTTGAAGCGCATCAGGAACGAAAGCACGATCCCTTTGCGCCCCATGCCCTCCGCCTGATCGAGCGCATCCGCGAGTTCTTCAACGGCTTTCTGATATAGCGCCGCCTGCGCGGCACTCAAGTAACAGAACGCTTTCATCTCCGTCTTGTTGGGCAGGTCGGCGATCACCGCCTTGTCGGTCTTGAGGCGACGTAAAATATAGGGTCTCACAAGTTCGCGCAGCGGCCCGTAGGATCTCGCTTCTGCGAGACACCGGACGTAGCGTCCAAAGGCCTGACCGGAGCCCAGCAAGCCCGGATGAGTGAAATCGAAAATCGACCACAGATCGGAGAGACGGTTCTCGACCGGCGTCCCGGTGAGCGCGATCCGGGTCTGGGCGATGAGCTTCTTAACGGCACGCGTCTGCTTCGCGCCCGGATTCTTGATTGCCTGCGCCTCGTCGATGACGACGAGCCGCCAGTTGGTGCTCGAAAGCCAGTCATAGCGCAGCAAGGCACCATAGCTTGTGATCACGATATCAACGTCCGTGAGCGTCGCCGACGTCATCGCTTTGAGGTCCGCCGCACTCGATGCCGAGGGATGAGCGATAAGGAATCTCAGCATCGGTGCGAACCGTTCTATCTCGGCGGCCCAATTCGCCAGCAGCGACGCGGGCGCCACGAGCACGCTCGTGGCAGCCGTCGGTGTTGCCGTCCGTTGTGCCTGCGATTCGCCCTTGAGAATCAAGAGGAGCGACAGCACCTGAATGGTCTTGCCCAATCCCATATCATCTGCGAGACAAGCGCCAAGACCGAGGCGGTGCAGCAGGTAGAGCCAACGGACACCGGCCTCCTGATATGGCCGCAGCGTCGCCTTGAGCGCCGCACTAGGATCGATGCGAGCCAGTCCATCGGGGCTGCGAAGGCCCTTGAGAGTCTCCGCGAGCCAGGAACCGGCGCTCACCGTCGACCAGTCGGGATTGGACTGTTCGCCCGATTCTTTCTCTTCTATAGCGACGCCTGCCACCAGTCGCATAGCCTCCGCGAACGGCAGTCCGCCGGCTCCTGCCGCTGCCTCAACCCTGCGGAATTTCTCGAGAAGCCGTGTCAGCTTCGCTCGATCCACCTCGATCCAGCGTCCGCGCAGAAACTGAAGGCCGTCGGACCCTCTGAGGAGGGTGCGGATTTCGCTCGCTGTGAGGCGCTCCTCACCAAGCGTGATTTCCACCTGAAAATCGAGCAGTGCATCCTTGCCGAGGACCGAAGGCACCCGACCGCCGACTGTGGCCCGGACCTTCGGACGAAGCGGCCGGCCCGAGCCCCACGCGCTCGGCGTGCGCACGACAATCCCCGCGGTTTCGAGCTTCGGCACATCCGTCAGGAATTGGAATGCTTCGGCTGCGGACCACCTGAGCGGATGGTAGAGCTCGCCCGACTCCACCATGGCCTGCAGCCACGCGCACAGCCTCGCACCTTCCTGCACCGGTATTAGGAGCGAGAGCAGACGCGCTTTATTCTTCGCGCCTGCGTACTCCCGCAGCGCTTCGGCAAGCGGCAGGTGCTGGGCGCGAGCTTGGGCCGAAAGACGCGTCGTGTAGGTCGCAATGAACGCGAAGGGTGCTTCTTCATCGGACCGGTTCTCGGCCAGGTTGAAATGCACTCGGCCGACGAGGTGCCAGGCTGGATTTCGCTCTTTCAAGAACCCCTGCAGCGTTTGCTTGGCATCGGCGAATTCGCTGCGACAAGCCGCATCAATCTGCTGCCACAGCGCGGCGAGCACACCGGCATTCAAATATTCCCCGCCAGGCATCGGCGGCGCGGCATTCACCATCTCGCCCAGCATTTCCGTTGGCGGCGCTGCGATCGTGCTCGGCGCCGCGGCGCTTGCACCGGTAGGTTCAGCGGACGTGCATAGCGTCGTGACGTAGCGGCCGGCAAAATCTCGCCAATAGGCAAAGTCGGCCGGCAAAGCCGTGCCGATTTCGCGTATCCCGAGCTCGAGCAGCCCATGTCCGACGCCACGCTCAAACGCAGTCTCTAGACGGTCTCGCAGATTGGCCGGCAACGTGGGTGCTCCATCCGCCGGAGCGAGCACGAGGTGTCCGTGCGGCGTGAGTACCGGAATTCGATTCCAAGTCGTCATCTCACTCGGGGGTCCTCGCCGATCGCGCTCTGTATTGCGCTATCCGTGCTGCCATGGACCGAGCGGCTCCCATCGAACGGGATAGTCCGCCGACGTTGCCGCCGCTTTGGCTGGCGGCGTCAGAAACTCAGCCAACTCGACAACGACTCGCGAGAACTCGTTCGCTAGAGCGGGCTCGCCAATCCTACGAACAAAGGCAGCCCATTGGCGGACATGAACGGGCTCAGAGTAGAACTGGGCCGTCAATGCGGTCGGCGGCGTTGTAGGCACGCTAGTCTGACGGCGATCGAAAGTAGAACGGATAGCCTTACTCAACGAGGAGCCAGAAAAGCCCAGAGTGCGCGACAAAATCCAGATGTCATAGAAATCCTTCATGCGGCTGTTCTGAAGATCGAGATGCACCATGGCCTGAAATTTCTCTGCGATCGCCGCCTCCACCGGGTACGCGTTCAGGCGCACCGGGGGACTCATCAGCAGTACCGGATAGTCGATGATCTGGGGCCGAGGATAAACGGCGTCGCCGACCCCAAAGTCGATCTGCACCGTCTGGCGCACGTTGTCGAGGTGCGCCTGCAGGCGAATTCGAGTACCGGCATAATCGGTCGCATCGCGAATCGACTCCACGGCGATCGTCGTCGGCTCGAAGATCACGCCGTCAGAAGGATCGTCGATTGCTGCGCACTGCTCGACGAGTTGGACGAGGGCACGCTGATCCGCAACACCACGACGCAGCAGATCGATATCCATGGTCGGCCGTGCGCGCGGCACGCCCCATACCCGAAGCATCAGCGCACCTTTGAGTAGAACCGTATCGGCGTGGGACGATCGCGCGAGCCGCGCCAGAAATCTCTCGATTACATAAGCTTGAAGAATGTCGTTGAAGCTCAAGCCCGCTTCCTGGGCGACGTTGCGCAGTCGCGCGAGTACTGAGGCCACGACATTCGTTGACGGCCTCGTCATGTAACGCTTTCCAGGTACGGCGCCATGACCCGATCCTGTCGCAGCAGGCGTGCGAAACGGAGGATCTCCCGATTGCTGATTCGTTTGCGGTCACGGGCAAAACGCAGCGCTTCGATGGCAACATCCAGCCCTAGCTTGTTTCGATACTTGAAACAGTCAACTATCGTGCGTGCGACACCGTAAATGCGAACGGGAACGTCATCGATCGGGTGTACTTCGATTCCTTGATCGAAAGTCGGAACATCAAAACGATAGGTCTTCACCGGAGGTGTCCGCAGGCGCAGCCCAGCGTATCGTCCACGCGGAACAGCCAAGTGTACGACTCTCGGAACCTGAGTCGTGATGCCGTGGAAGGCCAGCGCCGAAATCAGGCACACGACCGCATCCGGGGCTTTGGCCGCCACAACTGCGAGGTCCGGATTGCTGAACTCGTGGGCGGAGGTGAGTCGATAAAGCCCGCGTGCGAGTCGCATCAGCTGACCGTCCTCGACGAGCCGGTATAGCGCCGCGGGATGAATACCCCGCATCAGAGCCTGACTCGTTCTCATCACGCCACCGTGCTGGCGGAAGGTTTCGAGGGCGGCTTGGATATCGCGAGTCTGAGTCATGATGGATATTATTAGCACCATTTATAATTTTTTGGTACTTTTTCTATCCAGGTTCGTCAGATCCCCTTCCTGTTCGGGACGCATAGGTCGCAGGTTCAAATCCTGTCACCCCGACCATAAAAAAACTATTTAGTGATAATCATCAAACACTAAGAGCTTTCCGCTTCCCAGCACAAGTCCATTGCAAGTCCAGCGGACGGACTCGCTGAGATTGAGAGAATTGAGCTGATTCGAACCGCTCGCAGAACAGCACAGGCGACGACCGCGGTCTTACAAAAGCCCTTAAAGGGACTATGTTGTATTTAGTCTTTAAAGGGACTATATTTCATTTAGTCCTTAAAAGGACTATACTACCTCCATGAACTACCCAATTCTGACCACCGCGCAGCTGTCCTCTCATCTGAGCTCGCTCCGAAAGGCGCGAAACTTAACCCAAACTCAACTCGGTACACGTGTTGGCCTAAGCCAATCTCGTATCGGCAAAATCGAGCGGGATCCAGGCCATGTTAGCGTCGGAACGCTCTTGAAAATCCTCGCCGTACTCGGCGTGCGCGTCATGCTGCTCACTTCGCCAAAAGGAGCAAGCGCAACTACCAAATCTGTTGATGGCGCCAATGACTGGTAACACGAATGCCTTCGCTCAATGTCTGGATGAACGGCGACTTGGTGGGTGAATGGACATCAACTCGTACTGGCAACCCGATCCTTCGCTACACTAAATCGTGGACCGAATCCGCGCGCGCGCGCGCTGTCTCTTTGTCGTTACCTTTGACGGAAAACCGGGAAGTTCGCGGCCCTGCCGTTGACTATTACTTTGATAATTTGCTGCCGGACAACCCTGACATACGCAATCGGATTCGCGAACGATTCGCGCTTCGATCAGCAGGGACGTTTGACCTGCTCGAAGCTATAGGTAGAGATTGTGTTGGCGCCGTGCAACTCTTACCCCTGAGTCGCGAACCTGTTAGATGGAACCACATCGACGCACTGCCTCTTTCCACTACTGACGTGGAACGAGCACTGCGTGCCGTCAGTGCCCCTCCACCCCTCGGGCCCCGTACGGACGATGCATTAAACGATTTTCGGATCTCGATTGCGGGTGCGCAAGAGAAAACCGCTCTCTTATCGATGGGTGGTATTTGGTACCGCCCAAAAAACGCGACTCCAACCACCCACATTCTTAAATTACCACTCGGCATTATCGGAAATTTCCGCGGAGATTTTTCAGATTCTGTCGAGAATGAGTGGCTCTGCGCTCGGCTCATGAATGAGTTTGGGCTTCCGACGGCCGATACGGAGATGGCCACATTTGGTGAACAAAAAGCTCTCATCGTGAGGCGTTTCGATCGCCGTTGGATTGGTGTCGATGAGACCGGTGTAAATCGCAGTGCATTTGTCCCGGCGCCGGGTGTTTGGATCGCGCGATTGCCGCAGGAGGACTTTTGCCAGGCAACGGGACGATCACCAACACAGAGGTACGAAAGTGACGGCGGACCGTCAATTGACGAAATTTTGGAAATTCTCGCCCGCAGTGAAAACCCGGAACGCGATCGCATGAATTTCGCGCTCACTCAACTCGCATTTTGGTTGTTAGCCGCTACAGACGGTCACGGCAAGAACTTTTCCATTCAACATCGGCCCGGTGGCACGTTTACTATGGCGCCACTTTACGATGTGTTATCCGCCTGGCCTGTCATAGGCCGAGGCACAAATCAACTGCCCCTACAAGACGCGAAACTCGCCATGGCGATATCCGGGCGGAATCGCCATTACAAGATTGTTGAGATCCAAGCGCGGCACTGGCAAGCGCTTGCGCAACGAGCAGCTGGGCCTACCGTTTGGAGACGAATGCGAGAGCTAGTCGACTCGGTAGATGTTGTGATCGTTCGAGTCCGCGGGAGCTTGCCGAATAGCTTTCCTGAGCGAGTCTTCTCCAAAATTGCAAATGGCATGCAAGAACAAGCTCGTAAGTTCCTCGCTCGCGCAGGGGCAGACTGATTTCATTCACAGAGTCATTAGTGTAGATCAACCGACGGTCGAAGCCCTGACTAACCGAATCCTCGGTAAGACCGGCAATCGCCGCGATCTTTCCGAAGGTAGACAATAATGGTAGCGGGGGTAGGATTTCGCACACACCGACTCGCGCTCGTAGCTTGAGGCATTCAGCCACCCGTATATGTGGGAAACCAATAAGTCATTGATTCGGCGCGATGTCGTCTGAAGTTGTGACTCTTTTTTCTCGGGACTTCAGCACATCATCAAATTCCAATAGGCGGCGGGGAGTGATGTGGAGCCAACCGCCAATGAGACGAACTCAAGACGGCATTACCGCACGCGACGCTGGTGCGGCATAGAGTCTCGTGAAGCTCGAAGGAACAGCGGTCGTCCTAATCACACACGTGTTAAGGGTACAACTCGGCACTGGAAAGCGCATATTCGTTCGCTCCTCCTGCCGCCAGGACCTGGCCAGATTGCAGAAGTGTTGCGGTATAGAGTACGCGTGCAGTTATGAGGCTGCTCGTCGCAGTCCACGAGTTCGCAACAGGGTCGTAAAGCTCTGCGCTTGTGAGGGCCTCTGACCCATTCGTGCCTCCCGCCACCAATACTAGGCCATTCTGCAGCAATGTCGCGGTGTGTGCCCAAACGACGCTTGGAAGACTCGCCGCTGGGGACCAGGTATTGGCTACCGGGTCATAAATCTCCGCGCTTGCTATTGGGACGGCACTGCCAGGAGTGGCCCCATTTCCGGTGCCACCAGCCACCAAAACAGTACCATTCGGCAACAGCGTTGCTGAATGTCCACCGCGCGCTGTTGCCAGACTAGCCTCCGCGGTCCATGTGTTCGCCACCGGGTCATACAGTTCTGCGCTAGACAGAAAAAGGCTTCCGGCACCATAGCCACCGACCACAAGTACTTTGCCGTTAGTCAGTAGCGTCGCGGTGTGGCCAAACACACGCGCATTCGCCGGGCTTGCAGCTAGCGCCCAGGTATTCGCCACTGGGTCATATAGTTCCGCGCTCGAAGTCGCACTGCTGGTTTGCCCACCTTCGACCGCCAGAACCTGTCCATTCGAGAGCAGCGTTGCGGTGTGTGATTCGCGAGCGAAGGTCATGGACGCTGCCACCGACCACGTGTTTGTCGCTGAGCTATAAAGTTCACAGCTAGCCAGAGCTCCATTCAGACCGCCGCCACCAGCGGCCAGAACAAGCCCGCTTGCCAATGTAGTTGCAGTGTGGGCAAGGCGTGCCGTCGCAAGATTGCCCGCAGCGGACCACGCATTAGCAACGGGATCATAAAGTTCTGCTGACGCAAGCGGCGTGTTACTGACACCTTCGCCGCCAGAGGCCAAAACAACACCACTAGAAAGGAGTGCTGCCGCGTGGTCAGAGCGTGCGACAGACATGTTAGCCGCCGGGTGCCAGGTAGTGGCAATGACGGTCAGCATGGTCGTCCCACTGACCGTTCCAATGACTGCCGTGATCGTTACGGACCCCAGCGCTACTCCCGTCACCACGCCCGTCGAAGGTCCGACACTTGCAAGCGTAGGATCGCTGGACGACCACGTTGCAACTGTGGTGACGTTTACGGAGCTGCTATCGGAGTACGTTCCGATCGCGGTCAGCTGGACGGTGTTGGTTATGCCTACTGACGGTGCGCTCGCGGTTACGATCATTGATTCCAATGCTGCAGCGCCGATATTCAGCGTCGCGCTTCCCGAGACACTGCCTGACGTTGCTGTAATGACTGTCGACCCCACGGCCACTGATGTTGCGAGTCCTGAAGCTGCGTTCACAGTTGCCGTGGCCGGTGTACCCGAGCTCCAGCTGACGCTGCTGGTCAAGTCCGTCGTGCTGCTATCGCTGAATGTTCCCGTTGCCTTGAATTGTTGCGTCAGACCAAGCGGGATGCCAGGCGCGCCGGGCGTGACGGCGATAGATAGCAATCCGCTGACGAAAGACACACGTGCGGTCTTGGTCGTGCCGCTCACCAAGTAAACAGTCAGGACGCCATTTGGAAAGTCACCGACGCCAGGCGAGACGGTTAGTACATCAGTGGCCTGAACGGTTACCGCTCCGGTAACCGGTGTTCCATTGACCGAAAGTTGTCCGGCAGTAACGGATATGGAAGTGCCAGCAACTGAGCTGACTACGAACGCCGGGAACGTGAAGGGAGATGACGGGGTCGCGTCAGCGACCTGAAAAGCGAACTTCCCGATGACACCATCGCCAGATTGCGAAATCCAGTCGCTAATATCTGATGCGGTAAAGACCACTCCATCGGCGGCGTAAAACGTTGTGAAGTTGGCCGCCACTGCAGCGGGGTTTACAGCCTGCGCAGCTGCGACCAAGGCCGCAATGGTTTTAGCATTCGTGATGACGCCGTTTGCACCGATGTCACTTTGAAAATTGGCAATCAACTGGCTCAGCGGTCCCGCAGAGTTCCCATACACAAAAATGCTGGATATGGCTGCGAGAATGTGGTCCCCATCGGTGCCGCCGCTGACATCCAAAGTGCTGAAGGCGCCGTAGCTCCCAACCGGGATATTGAGCGCCGTAAGAACTTCATTCTCCGCTTGCGTCCTAGCCGCCGCGAACGTCATATTCGATTTAGTGACTAGATTCTGGATGCGTTGATATTCCAACGTAGTTAAGAGGTTGACATTCAGCACCGTGTCTGTCGAAAGGTCACTATATCCGTTCAGCGTAACGGGTCCGGTTGAAACCGCGTTGGCCACCTCGTCGAAGTAGTACCCACTGGCGTTCGTCCCGATGTACTGGCTCGCGAAACTATTGGTCGGCGAAAACGCCCCAAAATCAGAGGTCGTCTGATACGAGTATTGCTTGCCGGTAGGCGATAGACTCGAATCAAGCTCTTGAGCAGTGACTGTGGAACCCTTGATTAGGGGACCTTTTTGAGCGACACCGCTTTTCGCACTATAAGTCGCTGACGGCGCGCTTGAACCGCCGCCGCCGCAAGCAGCGAGACTCAGCAGCGCGAGAATGGCGATAATTCGCTTCATCATTGCCCAGACTCCCGCGTGGCTTCGTATTGATCCATCAACGTCGAGAAATGCCGATCTACGCCTGCCGCCACATCAACCTGTAGTGGTTTTTGCGCACAGGCGAGAGCCTCGCATATGCGAGGCTTCATTTCCGTGCTTTCGCGTCGGTTATACGAGCAGACAACCGACCGCCAAGACATAACGTCTCGGGATCACCCAGAAGTAGTTTCTTGATGCCGCCGCCCGCACCCTACAGTTACATGCAATTGTGTATCTTGAGTCACAATGCCCTAGAGAATCCAGCCAGCTGAGATCCGCGTCGTTTGCAGTCACCGCACCTTGCTGCCAACTCCGCGTGACTTTCCGGCCATGACTTCCATACAAAACTCGATGAACACACGCACTTTCGCTGCTCGGTGCAGCCGCGAGGGATATATGGCGTAGAGGGGAAAGCGCTCATCCGACCATTCTGGAAACAGCTCAACCAGCCGGCCGTTATCCAGAAGATCCTTGCATCCCAGTTCGAGGATCTGGGCGATTCCACCACCGGCCTCGCATGCGCCGATTAACGTCCCCGAGTCCGATACCAGAAGGCGCCCCTTGACTCGAAGCGGGATCACCTCTTTCTTCCGTCTGACCTCCCAGTCGTAAGGCCTGGCGTGTGCCGCATCGTAGAAGTCGATGCAATCGCATGCCTCGACGTCCTTCGGGTGGCGTGGCCGTCCATGGGTTTTGATATACGAAGGTGAGGCTACAGTCAGTACCCGCGTTTCAATGAGCTTTCTAGCGACGAATGAACCGACCGGCGGCTCGCCGAAACGTAGAGCGAGGTCGAATCCATCGGCGACAAGATCGCCCACTGCATCCTTCATGATCAACTCCACCGACACTTCTGGGTAGCGGGTCAGAAACGCTGCAAGATGTGCTGACAGGACGATGCGAGCGAAGTAGGGATCGATGTTGACGCGCAACCGCCCCAGTACCCTGTTGACGGATCCGGATGCCGCGATGGCTGCCTCCTCGATACCGGCTAGATGCGGCCCGACTTGTTCATAAAAACGCCGCCCTTCATCGGTCAGCGAGAGCGAGCGAGTGGTCCGTGCCAGCAGCCGCGCGCCGACACGTTGTTCTAGGCGCGAGAGTGCCCGGCTTACACCAGAGGGAGAGAGTCCCAAGGCTTCGGCGGCCCGCGCGATGGTCCCAGCCTCGACCACGGCGCTGAGCACCGTCAGGCCAGAAAGCAGCTTGCTGTCGAAGGGCATGATATTCCTGACAAAAAATCATGACTATCTTCACATAAACGCTGTTGCAGCACGAATGCCAACGCGGGATATTGCCGCCCACTGCGCGCCAGAAGGCGATTTTCAAAGGAGTACCGAATATGTATGCAGTCACCGGCATTACCGGGAAAGTAGGGGCCGCGGTAGCCCGCAGTCTTCTTTCCGCAGATCAACTCGTCCGCGCGGTAGTCCGAGATCGAGGCAAGGGAGCTGCATTGGCAGACCTTGGCTGCGACATCGCGGTCGCGGATCTTGTGGACGCGCGGGCGCTAGCCAAAGCCTTCGAAGGGACGGAGGGTGTCTTTGCGATGCTAGCGCCAGTATTCGACCCGGCGCCCGGATTTCCCGAAGCCAGGGGATTCATCGCGGCGATGTACACGGCTCTTGCCGAAGCGAAGCCAAAGAAGGTGGTTGCTCTCTCGGCTATCGGCGCGGACGCGCCGCAACCGAATTTGTTGAACGCCCTCGGCCTGATGGAGGATGCCCTTAAGAGCCTGCCTGTGCCCATTGTGTTCTTGCGCGCCGCATGGTTCATGGAAAACGCCGCAATGGACATCGCCTCGGCCAGGGAAGGGACTATCCAGTGCTACCTTCAGCCGCTTAATCGTCCCATCCCGATGATCGCCACGGATGACGTCGGCCGCACCGCTGCTGGGCTTCTGCAAGAGCATTGGGAGGGACGGCGCGTGGTCGAATTGGAGGGTGCACAGCGCGTGTCGCCGAACGCCCTCGCCGATGCATTCGCCAAGGTGCTTGCGCATCCGGTGCGGGCGGAAGCCGTGCCGCGCAATCGGTGGGAATCGATCTTTCGCGCTCAGGGCATGAAGAATCCAACGCCGCGCATGCAGATGCTCGACGGATTCAACGCCGGCTGGATCGACTTTCCGAATCGCGGCGCGAACACCCGCAAGGGCTCCATCGGCATCGATCAGGCCATTGCCACCCTGATCCAAAGAGAGCTCACATGAGCTGAGGGATCTCAAGCAGGACCTGCACGCTGCCTTACGGAAGCTCGACGCCAAGGATTCGTTGGTAGCGAAGCATTGACTAAAAGACCGCGAAATTGCCTTGGCGTCTTATCATAGATGTGGAACTCAGGGTTCGTTTTCGAAGATGTCGGCCGGTACTTGAGGACATCCTGGCGCCCTGCGCGCTTTTAACTGGCATAGGGCGTACGCATCACCCCGCAGAAGCGGTGCAGACTTAGGCGACACGCCAATGCCAAAGCGGACTCAACAGATCACGGGGCGACCATGAAATCCGCAACTCCGGCGCCTTCGGGGCGCTACTCGAGGCTGGAGTTGCGGTTACCCCAAGCCCGCTGCGGCCCAGCGCTAGTCCGCCCGACAGTGTGATTTCACCGTTAAAGCGTTTTATGACACCAAGATCGCAAAGAAGATGACCTCCTGCTAAATGCGCTCCATCCGCGCGATAACACGCCCCTATGGAGTCACGAAGTCACTCTGCCACAGGGGAGCCGGAAAAAAGTGTTACCCTTCAATCAGGAAGGCACAACAAGCTTGTCCAGAATGCTTACGACGTAGGGCAGTGGCCGGGCGGTCGAAACCGCCGGACTGCAATCCTTAGTCAACCCCGCCG
>Ga0182018_10003022_pt1 | contig 15765 bp, 12 predicted proteins | sample 812P2MmetaG_FD_120490 | JGI IMG/M metagenome (GOLD analysis project Ga0182018, IMG submission 120490) | Permafrost microbial communities from Stordalen Mire, Sweden - 812P2M metaG | ecosystem: Environmental > Terrestrial > Soil > Wetlands > Permafrost | place: Sweden: Stordalen | collected...
GAATCGATTTTCTTCTCCAAGTCGGATGGGGCCATTCCGCGCAGGGTTCCGACCAACTCCAGATATTCCCAGCCGGTTAAGTACGGATACAAATTGGGTTCCTCCGGAACATAGCCCAGGCGCTTCCGGTAAGCCGCCAGATTTTCTTGAATGTTGTGACCGTCGAAGCGGACCACGCCACGCGTAGGCGGCAACAATCCGGTGAGCATCTTCACAGTCGTGCTCTTGCCAGATCCGTTGGGGCCGAGACATCCGAGCACTTGTCCGGGCCGCAGCGAGAACGACAAATCCTGCACCGCGGGCAACGACGCGTAGCGCTTGGTCAAGTGCACGGCTTCAAGCATGAATAACCTCGAGGGGAAGAGAACTTCGCCGTCAAGAGTGAGAGCCAACAACTGTTGTTAGACACCGGTGGGGGGCAACAAGTTCCGCCGGAAGACATGTTGGAAGCGCATTATTTCAATCCTCATTTCAGGAGCACGAATATATGATTTGTCCGTGTGCTCGATCTGCTTTTTTCGACATGTGCTTGTCATCTTCGTGCTCGCGGTGGTCAGTTCGTGGGCGATCGTCGCCGACCCCGGCGATGCTAAGCCTCAGGCAAGCTCTCGCAATTTGGACACGACGGTGGCGCATCTGGTGGGCGAAGTTCGCAGCCGGGCGAAGGCATTGGAGAATAGCTCCGGCATGCACAACAGCTTCCAGTCGTTCACCTCCGCATACAAGATTGCGCCCGGCACCATCAGTTATTCCGATTTCGTAGTTGTCCGTCTCCTCTACGAGGCCACGCGAGACGCGGGCTTCTGGAACATGCACTGGACGATTACAAACATGCCGCCGAATTCCGAGCGGGTCTGGGGTCAGTGGAAAGACGTGAAAACCGTCTCATCTCTGACACCAACGGCCTCCGCGGAATGCGATGAACTTTCCGCCCTTTTTGCCTTTCTGGTTGAGCGCGCCGGGGTGCGAAGCGTCGGACTGTTCTGGCCTTATGCAAATCACACGGTAGCGGTGTGGGTGCTGCATCCGGCGAACGGCGCCGAGGTGCGCGTGGTCGTCCCGACCTCGCAGATATTTCTCGAAGTGAATGACTCCTTCGGCACGAGGAAATTCAATCCATGGCGCCAGAAAACGATTTACGAATACCAGCGGCGCGACGTGGCGGATAGCTTCGAATTGCCCAAACCGCTTTTCGATTTTTTTCTTCAACAGATAAACAAATACGCGGGCGCTTCGGATTCTAGTCTGCAGCAGATCCGGTACCTGCGTGAAGGTGTCTTTCTCAAATATTGGACAGCAGAAGCGGCAGCAGGGGATGCTCTCGGCAGGAAAAACGATCTGCCCGGCGCTCCGGCTGAGGACTTGGCGGCATTTCAGAATTTCGCCGAAGACATGCGATCGCAACTTCCTCAGGGAGTGGGGCTCAGCGGAGGGCTACTGCTCCGGTGGCATCTTCAGGCCCAGCGCTCGCACTGTGACTCCATCCAGCTGGGCTTTCGTCTCTCGATTGGTGACCACGCCGAAGCTGCCGGAATAATCCCACATGGCCCAGCCGATGTTGTGGCGCTCCAGCGAAGTCCGCACATCCGTGATCCAGCGCGCGCGGTCCTGCGGATCGACGAACGCCCGGTATACTCCGAATTCATTGCAGATCAGCGGCACCCCGCGTTGCCTGGCCCAGTCCGCCGCCTGATTTATTTCTGCTTCGATGCGCGACGCATCCCAGTGATCCTGTCCGTAACGGATGACCTGCAGTCGATCGTGCGCTTCGGGGACAGCCCCGGCAACCTGCCCGGCGTTGTCCGGCGATGATGGATAGTGCAGGCCTTTCAGCCAATGCCAGTAGTACGCTCCCCATCCCGCACCCTGATGCGTGAAGATGTGCGGCTCATAAAAATGAAATACGTAGATGACGTTACTATCAGGCAGCGGCTCGAGGAAAACCAGATCGTCATCGTCGTCCCAGCGCGCGCCGGCGGCGATGATGGTATGGGCAGGGGATCCTCGCCGAATGGCGGCGGCCAACTTCGCCTCCACTCCATACCAGCGGTAAGCATCGCGCATCTCGGGCTCATTCAGGATTTCGAAGAACACGCGGTCGGGATCCCAGGAAGCATAGTGCTGGGCCACCGTGCTCCAGAAATCGGCAAAGCGTTCGACGAAGTCGTCTTCCTTGGCCAGCCGTGCTTTAAAGTCGGAGTCGGGATGCATGTCGATCTCGACGGCCAGGCCCGCATCCAGAATCATCTTGACCGCCGCATCGAGATATCCGAAATATTCCGGGCTGCCGTTGTGGTGGCGTGCGGCGTCCATCATGGGCTGCGGGTTCACGCTGAGCCGCACGTGATCGAAGCCGGCAGACTTGATCAACGCCATGTCTGACGCCGTGGTCCAGTTTTCAAAGTGCTCCTTTGTGTAACCCTTGGGATCGTAGACCTGCGCGAACCATTCGCTCAGATTGATGCCATGGCGAATGTGTGCCAGGCGCGACCTAGGAACTGCGGATGGCGATTGCCTGGCCATCTGTGCCTGCGCCAACGACGCGCAAACCAGAAATAGAGAGACAGCGATCCAGTTACGAATCATGCATTACTCCGGAATCATGAGTTCTTAGCTGAGAATCGGCAACGCGCGAATTCTCTTCTTCGTCGCGGCATAAATCGCGTTGCACAGCGCCGGCGCGACCGGCGGCACCGATGGCTCGCCAATTCCCGTCGGAACCTCAGCGCTCGGAATCGCATAAACTTCGACCACCGGCGTTTCTTCCATTCGAAGCGGAGCGTAGTCGTCAAAGTTGCCTTGCACGATGCGCCCTTTCTCAATCGTGATCTTCGCGCGCAGAGCATTGCCCAAGCCGTAGACGATTCCGCCCTGAATCTGCTGTTCCAGAATGCCGGGATTTACGATTTGCCCGCAATCGACCACTGCGACGACGCGATGCACGCGCGGTTGGCCATTCTCCATAGTGATCTCGACCACCTCGGCCATATACGAGGCGAAGCAGCCGAAGCAGGCCACTCCACGATAGTGGCCCGCGGGCAGAGGCTTGTCCCAGCTAGCTTTCTGGGCGGCCAGTTGCAGCACGGCGCGCATGCGGGCCGTGTGCCAGGTCGTCGTAAAGTACTGCAAGTCGTGGTCCTTCGCCAGCAGACGCAGCCGATACTGCAGGGGATCGGTCCCGGCCGCGACCGCGAGCTCGTCGATGAAACTTTCCAGCGCAAATGCCGCCTGCAGGGCGTAGACCGAGCGCATCCAGCCCAACGGAACCGGCGTCTCGGTCATTACGTATTCGATCGAATAGTTAGGCAGTCCGTACACCGGTCCCGCTTCGTCGGGCAGGTCGGGATCCACTCCGCCCGGAACCGGCTGTCCTTTTTGTCCGCTGATGGATGGCGCGATGATGCGATGCGTTAGTGCGAGGGGAAATCCTGTCCCGTCGAGGGCGGCGTTGAGTTGATGAAGGCTCGCCGGACGGTAGGTAGAGAAGCGCATGTCATCTTCGCGCGTCCATATCACTTTGACCGGAGCATGGATGGCCTTCGACACCAGCGCGGCCTCGACCGCATAGTCGTGCTCCAGGCGTCGACCAAATCCTCCACCCATCAGCGTGACGTTGACCTTCACCTGGTCCGGATCGAGGCCGATGGCGGTCGCTACAGAATCGCGGCAATCCTGCGGAACTTGCGTCGGCGCCCACAGTTCGCACTTCGTTTTCTGAAAGTACGCCGTGCAATTGCCCGGCTCCATGGGCGCGTGCGCCATGAAAGGCAATTCGTATTCGGCGGAGATATGCCGGCCGGAAACTTTTGTGGGATCTCCCGCTGCGTAAAGGCTCACACTTTTTTTCGACGCGGCCTGCTTCAGCGACGCCATGACCGCGGCGGTATTCAGGTCCGTGTTCGCTCCGTGATCCCAGGTGACGTTGAGCACGCGGCGGCCTTCCATCGCTTCCCAAACACTGTCGCCGACCACCGCGACGGCCGAGTCGCCGATTCTTCCAACATAACTGATGCCGGAAAGCTTCTTTGATTCTTGATCATCGAATGCCGAGACCTTGCCGGCGATCGTGGGACACCGCGAGAGCACAGCGAACTTCATCCCCGGCATGCGGTAGTCGATTCCGAACACCGCTTCACCCTTTACTTTGGCCGGCGAGTCTATGCGCGGCAGGGGTTGGCCAACGATCTTGTAATCCTTGCTTTGCTTGAACGGCAGGTCGGTCGGAACGGGCAAGGTTGCGGCTTTGTTGGCGAGTTCGCCATAGCTCAAACTGCGGTTGGTTGCGGCGTGCTTGATGCGACTATTCTCCGCTGCGCAGGAAGATCGCGAAACATTCCAGGTCAAGGCTGCGGCGGATATCAGCATCTCCCGCGCGGCTGCGCCGGCTTTGCGCATCGGATCCCACGTGGTGCGGATGCTGGCGCTTCCTCCCGTAGTTTGATCGCCGAACAGCGTGCTCGCTCCGGCCTGCTCAATGGTGATCTGCTTCCAGTCAGCCTCAAGTTCTTCGGCGAGGATCATGGGCAGTGCGGTGCGCACGCCCTGGCCCATCTCCGAGCGTGCGACCACGATCGTGATTTTGTTGTCGGGCGTAATGCGCAGATAGGAGCTGGGCGAGAAGGACTCCTTCTCCGAAGAAGCCTGGTGCGGGAGGTAGAAGCCGATCACCAAGCCGGCGCCGGCGGCAACTCCCGCTGCCACGAATTCACGGCGGGAGAGTGGGCTCATCGCGAGCCTCCGTTGCCGGCGGCGCGATGCACCGCTTTGCGAATGCGTTCATAGGTTCCGCAGCGGCACAGGTTGCCGTTCATCGCCTGCGTGATTTGCTCGTCGGTCGGGTGGGGAGTTTTCGCGAGCAGCGCCGCGGCGGACATGATCTGTCCTGTCTGGCAGTAGCCGCATTGCGGAACTTCTTCCGCGATCCAGGCTTGCTGCAGCAGGTGCAGGCCGTTGGCTCCGAGACCTTCAATGGTAGTAACGCTTTTTCCCGCGACCTGGGAAACCGGAGTTGAGCAGGATCGAATCGGGTTGCCGTCGACGTGGATTGTGCAGGCGCCGCACAGTCCCGCGCCGCAGCCGAATTTCGTTCCTGTGAGTTCGAGGGTGTCGCGGAGAACCCAGAGTAAAGGCGTCTGCGGCGAGACGCTGAGTTTCTTTTCACTGCCGTTGACGCGGAGCGCGATGTCTGCCATGGAGTTCCAGTGGTGCCGATTGGAAACTGTCCAACATGGTAACCAACCCGCGGAAAAAGGGGAATGGCGGAGCGGACTGAAAGTCGGCGGGGCGAGCGAACATCCGGAAACGAGATGGAGAGGTTTAAGGAGTGGGAGCCAGTGCCAGTTCCCGCGCGATCTGCATACCCATCTGCTCTGCGATCTTCCTGAAAGCCGGGATCTCGTAGAGCCGCAGCCCGATTTCGTCGAGTGGAGAATTCGCGGCGCGTAGGCTGGCGGCGCCATCCCGCACCGCAGTGTGCACTTTGGCGGCCGTGGTCGTGTCGAAACTTTCGGTCACGAGCACGCTGTTGTCTCCCCAGTGCTCCACCAGCACCGGTCCTTCCTCGGTTATGATTTCTGCGCGGGATACAGGGCAGTTAGGACCGCTGCAGGCGGACGCCGGCTGCAAGGTTGCGGTTTGATAACGCTGTGTGACCGCAGAGGTGTAGAAACGCGCGAAGCGCTCGGCGGACTGCGGTGTTGTCCATCGCGAAATATACAGCAGCGCCAAGTCGGCCGTGGTCGCGGATTCTGCGCTCGCGACGTTGACGTTGTTCTTGCGATGGAAAGTGACGTACGCGCCACCCTGCCAGGCGGAAGAAAGATCGTCGGCAATTTTCCGCTCGCCGTACTGTTTCAGCAGCGCACGCACGTCGAGTTGCCCAATGCCTCCCGAATCGAATACGTCGTACTGGTCACCCAGTAACTGCTTCAAATCTGGTACGGCGATCGGGGGCAGCTTTTCTTCACTGATGTAAGCCTGTGGCTGCAGTATTTCATGCGAGTTCCGCGGCGGACGTGCGAAAGCGCCGGCAAAGGCCATTTCTCTCCCGCCCTTATGGAGCAATTCGCCTTCAAAGATCAGGCCTTCGTTGTAAGCAAACGATCCCGACTCGCGTAGAATCATGGGGGCATCGTGCAACATCTGCGAGTCCGCTACCGCCTTCACCGCGGGCTCTTCCATCTGGTAAATCAGATCGGGCGTGTTCACCAGGTTACGCCCCATCGGGGCGAGGAGATAGTCCACATAAACCACCATGGCTTGGCCTTCAACCACGGCCTTGCGGGCGGTCGCGCCGTCATCATTGCCGGTTTCGACATGCTTGGAACTATTTCCTGCCGGCTTGCGAGCAGCTTTCATCCATTTCCCGAGATCATAGTTCTGATCCTGCAGGGCGTGAGTCAGTTCATGAGCCAGGATCGGTTCCTGCCGGTCGGGCGGAACCCAGTTCAACAGAGAAATGGTTTTGGTTTCGAAGTCGTAGTAGCCCGCAATCTGCTGGCCCGTGGACTTCACCAGAAATTCCTTGAGGTTGAAATCGCGCGGCAGGAAGCCGAGTTTCTTCATACTCAATTCTTCCTGGGCGAATCGTTTGGTGAATTCCTCTTTGGCCAGCGCGCCGCTGGCGTACTTCTCCACATCGGCTTTGCTGACCAATCGTCGCTTCACCGCCGTGTGCTTGGGCATGCCCGTGTCTTCGGCGGCGAAGTCGAAGATTTTGTCAACGGACTCGAAGAGCTTTTTCGTATCCTCGTCGGTCATGCGGACTTCGTTAGTTGTGTCCTTGCGCAGCTTGCGGGCAACATCACCCAGGCTTTGCGAACCGGAACTTTCCTGGCTGAACGTAAGGTTGGGGACTAATCCCAGAAGGATCAGGAAGAAGCACTGACGGCAGCTTGGACAGAGCATGATTTGACCTCGCCCGACAAGGAAGAATGTGCTCTCAATAATTCTCGTTGAGCGAGGTCCCAGAGCCGCGGCAAAACGTCAGAGGAGCCTTACCAAGGTAACGAAGCGAACGCTACCGGAGGGGTTCGAACAAAGCCTACTTCAGTTCTGCGAGTTTCTGGGTGGCGAGTTGTCCTGCTTCGCTGCTGGGATTTTCTTTTTTTATCTGCTCGTAGATTCTCTTGGCGTCGAGCGGCTGGTTGGCGTTCCGGTAGAGTTCGGCCAACTGCAGTTGGGCGGTTACTTTGCTGAGCGACGCGGTCGGCTTGTTGATCAACTCCTGATAGAGAGCTGCGGCTTCCTTGGTGCGATTGGTCTGGCCGTAGAGCGAAGCGAGGGCAGACTTGGCTACGGCTGCAACCTCGCGGTTGCCGGCAGAGGCCACCTGTTTAAAGTTACGCTCGGCGGTTGCGTTATCCGACAAAGTGGCCGCAGTCACTCCCAGGAAATAATGGGCGAGGTCGGCGGTGCGGGTGTGCGGGTATTTGTCGACGATCGCTTGAAATTGTTTCTGGGCAGCAAGGGCCCGTTCTTTGGCGGAAGTGAAGCTGGGGACATCAGGCTGGGCAGGCGTTCCTTCCGGCCGAAGCTGAGTGTCCATGGTTCGAACTGCCAGGGACAGGTCGAAGCTAGCTTTTTCGTCCTGCGCGCTCAGGTAATACCATCCGCCGATGGCGGCGCCGAGAACGATTGCGACCGCAACCGCGGTGATGATGACAACGGTTCGATGCTCGACTGTCCAATCGGCTGTCTTTTCGGCGGCGTCGATGGTGACACGGCTAAAAGCGTCCTGTTTCAGTTGATGGCGGGTTTCTGCGCGCACGGACTTCCCTTCTGAAAATAACGGTGGGCTATTGAATAATGAGACGAACTAACATTTTAACAGGGGCAAAACAAGGCGTCAAAAGTCTGTTATGAAAGTAAAGTAGTGATCAGTTCGTAGAGCCTGCGCAGATTGTGCAGATTCTTCGGACTGAGTATTACCGGCTCGATCGCATCAAGATGAATATGGGGTCAATGAAAATCGAAGAACGGGCGGGCCGAATGCTCTCGCTGGAGGGCAAGGTTGCGATGGTTACTGGCGCGGCGTCAGGGATCGGCCGCAGGATTGCGTTTCGCTTGGCGGAGATGGGCGCGCTCGTTGCCCTGCTTGACATCGATGACGTGAAAGGACGCGAGAGCGCCGCTGAAATTGAAGCGCAGGCAGGCGCAGCGGTTTTTCTAAATACAGATGTCCGCAGCGCCGCCGAATGCCGGCGTGCCGCGGGGACCGTCATCGAACGTTCGGGCAGGATAGACATTCTCTGCAACTGCGCGGGCGTTGCCATTCGCAAGGATGTCATCGATCTCACCGAGGACGAATGGGACCTGGCTCTCGACGTGACCCTCAAAGGAATTTATCTGCTGTCGCACGAAGTCGTGCCCCACATGATTCGCAACGGCGGAGGCAGCATTGTGAACATCGGCTCGGGATGGTCGCTCAAAGGCGGTCCGCGCGCCGCATCTTATTGTGCCGCCAAAGGCGGGACGGTGAACTTGACGCGGGCGATGGCCATCGACCACGGCAAAAATAATATCCGTGTGAACAGCGTTTGCCCGGGAGACGTCGAAACTCCCCTGCTGCGCAGCGAATGCGCACAGCTTGGCGAGGATGTGCAGGCTTTCATGCGGGAGGCCGCCAATCGTCCGTTGGGCCGCGTCGGCACGCCCGACGATATTGCCAATGCAGTTTTGTTTCTGGTGAGTCCGATGGCGAGTTGGATCACGGGCGCGGCGCTTGTGGTCGACGGAGGCGGACTGGCGTAATTATCGGCCCTGCCGTTGGCGCGCTGCTTCGTAGAGCACGATGCTCCCCGCGACGCCTGCATTCAAGGATTCCACCTGCGGCATGTGCGGGATTGCGACCAATTCATCGGCTTGCCCCAGCACCGCACTGGGTAGGCCTGAGCCCTCGCTCCCAACGAAAACTGCGACCGGGCCGCGAAGGTTTGTCTGATCCAGCGGCGTGCCCTTGTGGGATGACGTGGCTATCAGACGCACACTCTGGGCGCGCAGTTTGGCGGAAATCTCATCCAGTCCGCCCGCCGCTTTCGTGAGGACAACCGGCAGCCGGAAGATCGATCCCGCTGAGGCACGAATTACCTTCGAATTGAACGGACTGACAGTACCCTCGCCGAGCACCACGCCCGCGCTGCCAAAGGCTTCTGCCGAGCGCAGAATGGTTCCCAGATTGCCGGGATCTTGCAGTCCCGCGAGAACGATGACGGGGCCGACCTGTAATCGCTCCAGCACGTCGGCGAAAGAAAATTCTTTCAGTCGCATCAGCGCTGCTACTCCCTGCGGACTTTCGCTGGGAACGATGCCGTCGAAAAGCTTGTCGGGAAGCAATAACGCGTCGACGTTGGCGCCGATCTGGGGCAGCAGGCGTTCTGCCAGGTTCTGCGCGGATTCCTTAAAGAACACAGCTCGAAAGCGCAGCCCGCTGCGGATGGCCTCTTCAACGATGCGGAGGCCTTCGATGGCGCAGCTACCATCTTCGGTACGTTCCGCGTGCGCGAACGCCTGACGGAGTTGCTTCACTAAAGCATTGTGGCGGCCTTCGATCCGGCGGAGCCGGTGCTGGGGGCTGGGCGCAGTTTCTGAGGTTCGACTCATTTACGCTGACTGCATGATACGCTACGCTGTCGCCTCAGGTTGCCTCGTTTTGCCGTATTATGATAGGTTTCGCGGTCTAAATAAATCCGTCTAAATAAATCGAGCTTGTGGCAGAACAGAAGGAGCGCCGTGCGCGCCGAGATCGTAAAAATTAATAGCGAGACTCCTGAGTCGTCCCTGATCAAATACGCCGCCGATCAGATCCGTTCCGGCGAAGTGCTGGGCATGCCGACCGACACGTTTTACGGCCTGGCTGCGGATCCCTTCAACTTGCGCGCGGTCGAGCGCGTTTACGATATCAAGACGCGTTCGCGCCACAAGCCATTGTCTCTGCTGATCGAAAGTACAGATCAGGCGGAAGAACTGGCGAAGCCCCTGCCTGAAGAATTTTATGCTCTGGCGCGGAAGTTCTGGCCGGGGCCGCTGACCATCATCGTAAAGGCCGGCTCGCGCTTGCCCCTTAAGGTGACTGCTAATACTGGCAACGTCGCATTGCGAGTGCCCAACGCAGCAATTCCGCGGGCAGTCGTGGCCGCAGCAGCCATTCCGATTACCGCAACTTCCGCGAACCTGAGCGGCGCCTCGGAGTGCACCAGCGCCGAGCAGGTACGGGACCAGCTCAAGGGGCGCATCAGCATCATTGTCGACGGCGGGATTTCTCCGCGGGACGTTGCCTCCACCATCGTCGATCTCAGTGACGAAGCGACTCGCTGGCGCATCATTCGCGAAGGCGCGATTGCCTCCGACGAAATTTCCAGCTTCTTTGCCCAAGGATGAACCTCGAAGGATGAATTCCGAAGAATGAACTGCGAAGGATGAACTGCGAAGAATGACCGATGAAGGCGCCAACCAGCATCGACCACCGCGCTGGTGGCTTCGTCTGTTGGTCCTCACCGCGGTGCTTGCTGCGACAATTCTGGCGATCACGGCCTTTCAGGTTGCGCACACGGCTTCTCTCGAGGAAATCCATGCGGCGGATGCGATTATCGTGTTCGGTGCGGCAGAGTACTCCGGACGCCCGTCCCCGGTCTTGCGGGCGCGCCTCGATCACGCTCTCGATCTGTTCCATCGCGCCATGGCGCCGATCATCATCACGACGGGCGGCGCTGCCGGCGATCCCACTTTCAGCGAAGGTGGCGTGGGCCGCGACTATCTCATGCGTCACGGCGTTCCCGAGCGCAGCCTGATTGCTGAGACGCAGGGCCGCGATACCTCGGAATCGGCCGTGCGCGTGGCGGTGATCATGCATGCCAACGGCCTGCACAGTTGCGTCGCCGTGAGCGATGCGTACCACGTCTTTCGTATCCGTAAGCTTTTGGAGTACGAAGGTATCGCCCCGGTTTACGTTGCGCCGCGCCCCGACTCGCGGCCGCACGGCGTGTTGCAGCGCGCGGTCGCGGTGCTGCGCGAAGCGACAAGTTATTGTCTGTGGAGAGTCGGAATTACGTGATCGAGTCGGGGCGAGCCGGAGCGGGATCTGGCGGAGCTTCCCGCGGACCCGTGCCGGTCGGCGCGCAATGTGCTTTCTTATATCTGAAAAACGGCTAGGGTTCGGAAGAGTCTCCACCCAACTCCACCCTAATATTTGGCAGCGCGATGACTTTTGAGGGAAAATAATATGGTTGGCGTTTTATGACTGTTTTCTATCCTCATGAGGAGACTCCATGGCGACCACGATGCACGTCAGCGACATAGCCGAGTTGCTGAGCGAAGGCCGGACGCATTTTAATCTTCCTCCGGCGTTGCTGGTGGAGCACTCCATCCGGCGCGACGAAGCGATGCTGGCGGCCAATGGAGCGCTCGTCGGCTACACCAATCGCAGCGGGCGTTCTCCCAAAGACAAATTCATCGTAAAGGATGAGACCACGGCACACACCGTCGCTTGGGGCGCGGTCAACCTGCCCTTCGAGCCGGAGAAGTTTGACGCCCTCTACGGGCGCGTGATGGAGCATCTGCGCGGACAAGAGCTTTTTGTGCAGGATCTTTTCTGCGGCGCCGATCCCAGTTACCGCTTGCCGGTTCGAATCGTGAATGAATATGCCTGGCACAACCTGTTTGTGCGGCAGTTGTTCTTGCGGCCGACCAGTGAAGAACTCAAGCAGCATCATGCAGAATTTACCGTCATCGCGGCGCCGGAGTTTAAGGCCGATCCCAAGCGTGACGGGGTGGCCTCGGAAGTCTTCATCCTGTTGAATTTCACTCGCCGCACCGTGCTGATCGGCGGAACTTCGTACGCGGGAGAGATGAAGAAGTGCATCTTCAGTGTCATGAACTTCCTGCTGCCGCCTCGGAATGTCTTCCCCATGCACTGCTCAGCCAATGTTGGACGCAATGGTGGGAGCGCGCTATTCTTCGGGCTCTCGGGCACAGGTAAAACCACGCTGTCGGCCGATCCCTCGCGCGACCTTATTGGCGACGACGAGCACGGCTGGAGCGCCGACGGGATCTTCAACTTCGAAGGCGGATGCTACGCCAAATGCATCAAGCTTTCGAAAAAGAACGAACCGCAGATCTGGAACGCGCTCCGCTTCGGCTGCGTGCTGGAGAACGTCACACTGGATTCCGCCACCCGCGTGCCTGACTATAACGACGATAGCAAGACGGAGAACACGCGTGCCGCCTACCCCGTGGACTTCATCGAGAATGCGGTAGTTCCGGGCATCGGCGGACATCCCAAGAATATTGTATTTCTTACAGCCGATGCCTTCGGCGTTTTGCCGCCGATCTCGAAGCTGACGCCGGAGCAGGCAATGTATCACTTCCTGTCGGGATATACGGCGAAGATTGCGGGAACCGAAGCCGGCGTGAAGGAACCCACGGCGACGTTCTCTACCTGTTTCGGAGCACCGTTTCTTCCATTGCCGCCGAAAGTCTATGCGGAAATGCTGGGCCGCCGCTTGCGTGAACATAACGCGCAATGCTGGCTGGTGAATACCGGCTGGCAGGGCGGGCCGTACGCTGTCGGCAAGCGCACGGCGATTCCGCATACCCGCGCGATGGTTGACGCGGCGGTTGAGGGCGTGCTGATCCGGGAAGAATTTGAAATCGAGCCGACGTTTGGTTTTAGCATTCCCAAAGCGTGCGACGGTGTCCCGCCCTACATATTGAATTCGCGCAACGCGTGGCCAGACAAGGCGGCGTACGACAAAGCCGCTGAAGACCTGCGCAACCGCTTCGCCAGAAATTTCGAGAACTTCGATGCCCCGCGGGAAGTGAAGGCAGCGGGGCCGAAGGCCCAGAAGGAGCGAACGTCTCATTAGAATATCGCGTGCATTCTATCGCCTATGGCTAGGGCTGTTTCGACCAAACAATTGACACCATCCTCGTTTCCCGGCTAGCCGCAAACGCTCCGTTCTTCGGAGTGTCGTTTCTATAGCTGTGATTCTTTATCTCTTCGGATGGATTGCGGTGCATCCGCCTATCCGCCCAGTGACTCTCCGAGACCAAGTCGATGCACAAGCTGCGGCGCACGCTGCCTCTGAGGGATTTGGCAATGTCTCGCTGACAACTGCGGACGGGACGATATTGAAAGCGTGGCTGCTGAGTCCTCCGTCACCAAACGGCGGCGCAGTGATTCTCTTGCACGGGGTCTTGGACAACCGGCTCGGCGTGTATGGTTACGGGAAATGGTTGCTGAAAATCATTATGCGGTCTTCTTGCCGGATGCGCGCGGTCACGGACTCAGCGGCGGATCAGCCAGTACGGACTGCAGGAGTCTGCTGACATTCACCCGTGGGTGGACTGGTTAGACGAACATTACCACCCACGCTGCGTGTATGGCGTGGGTGAATCCATGGGAGCGGCCGAACGGTTGCAGTCGCTCGCGAAGGAAACTCGCTTCTGCGCGGTTGGTGCCTACAGTTCTCAGCTGGTTCCAGTCTCACTCTTCCAGCAGCCAGTGAATTCTGGCCCGAGACGACGCTATCAATGGGCTAAAGGGTCGCCTCCATCTGGAGCGCTTCAATCATTCCCTGGAGCGCGCCCTGGGCCGTATCGCGCTTTTGCTGCGTCTCGGCGATCTCGCGGCGCAAAGACTGCACTCGATCTTCCTGCTCGTTCAGTTCGCGAACGTATCTTTCGACCAACGCCTTCTCTTCGGCGCTGCCTTTCAACGCTTTCATGTTTTCGCGAACCCGCTGCTGATCGTCGGAGATGCTTGACACCTGGGCGCGGCGTCCAGTAATCACCGCTTCGAGCACGGCGATGTCATTTTTCTGCGCCACAATCCGCCGCAACGCTTTTTCCAGGTCTGCATTAATCATCTTCTGATCGAGGAAGAACTTAATGTCGTTGTCGGTCAGGTTCGAGAGCTGGTACCGGTTGCTGATCGGCCGGTACTCCTTGACCAGCAAGGTTGTGGTCTTTTTCGGTTCCACCGTGAGCCGGAAGCGGTGGAAGGATGCGGAACTCTCCACGGGCTTTTCATCATCCGTGAGTTTCCAGCCGGGGCGCACCGGATGTTCGATCACAACCTCGCGCGCGGATGCATCGCGATTGCGAATCGTATAGGTATTTTCCTGGCGCTCCTCGGTCGACTGCGTCATCAGGCCGTGCTCGATGATCACTTTGGTGACCCGCTGATTGTCGGCTTTTTGCTTGGCATTGACCAGCACGCCGAGGTCGGCAGCATAGGACAGGAGCCGCTTCTCGCCCGGCTTGATCGCGTCCATCAAGCCCTCGCCGGCGAAGGCGTCGCCCTCGAGCACGTTGAAGCTCCCGCCGTCGAGCGTGAGGTTGCTGGTGTTATTCACCCAGAGAGCGCGCAGGACGGAACTTTCGGAGGGATTCCAGACCGAAACTTTTTCCGCGTCGATGCGCGATTGCAAGATGGGCACCAGCGCCGACTGGTTCTTGCGGATGGTGACGCGGTCTTTGAGCTTGTACTCGAACAGGTCACCGAGTTCGCGGGTTTCGCCGACGGTGGTTCCGGATTCGAGATTCTCTGCAACCTCAGTGGCGTCGGGACGGGCGAGCCAGGCCTTGAACTTCCCACCGCCAGCTCCGCCCCCACTGCCCGCGCCCATTTGGGCCTGAGGGACACCGCTCACGACCCCTCCGATCACTCCGCCCATCGATCCGCTGGCCACCCCGCCCGGAACCCCGCCGACCACACCCATCGCTGGCGAGGCAAGCTGGCCGTTCACGACGACCGCCTGCTGCTCTATCGTTGCTTCATGCGTCTGCGGCGTGAGCATCGCATTTTCCGGCATTGCCACCACCGGCCGCCGTGTATAGTAAGGCTGCGACAGTTCCTGTACGAACGACTGCGGGGCACCCGCGACCAGCGATAACTCAACATCCTTCCAGTCTTCCCCCACCGTGTTGTCGACGATCGCCCATCCCTGCAGCAGCGGCTTGCCCTCGCTCGGAATCACGATCCGGTAGGTGCTCTTCCACACCGGCACCTCGCTGATATAGCTGACCAGCAGGCTTCGCTCGCCATCCCCAGCGGTCGAGATCGTCATCCGCCGGACATCCTGATCACGCGTCGAGGCGACGAGCCCGAGATACTTGCCAACTTCTTCGTTCACTTCCTTTTCCGCCACCCGTACGCTGGTCGAAGGAGTCAAATCAAAGAGGCGTACTTCGCCGCTCTCACTCACGACCGAGATTTGCGTAACCGTGATCTTCTGATCGACTCTGCCCGGCAAATCCCGCTCTTCAATGCTCAGCAGGCGGCCTGAAGCGCTCTCGGAGCCGCTCCGCACCTCCAGCCGTGCCCCGCGTAGTGCGTCCAGAAACTGCGCCGTGGTCGGATTTTCTCCGACCGGCAGACGCAGCGAGCCGAGTCGCCGCTCCAGAGGCGCAGCCGAGTTGTAGCTCACTCCGGTAATGCGGCCTTTGCCCAGGTCGAGAACGGTTAGCGACTTCAGCACATCGTTCAGTTGCGCCGTGGTGAAGTCGACGTTGACATCCTGGCTGCCGTGAACATGCCCTGCGTGTTCGAAGTAGCCGACCCCATTTTTGTAGAGAATGACGTGGGTTACCGGCAGGCGTGCGGCAAGGTCAGCCGACGGCCCTCGAGTGGAAGATTGGCCAAGGGAAGACTTGCCAAAAGAAGACTGGCCGAGGGAAAACCGGCCAGATGAAACTGCGGCAAGCGCCAACCACAATGCTGCGGTTTTCATAGAGCGCATAACTCCTCCGTGGAGTTGGGTCCCTGTC